>WNGR01011649.1_pt1 | contig 10031 bp, 8 predicted proteins | sample 5407581 | NCBI WGS metagenome assembly WNGR01 (sample SAMN13153383, study PRJNA577476) | soil metagenome | isolation source: 80 cm soil or saprolite under Garry oak tree replicate 2 | place: USA:California | collected 2016-06-15
GTCCGAACTGCCCCTCAATCTCACCCTGGCCATCGATACCAGCGGCAGCACGTTCAAAGACAGGGCCATCGAGCAGGACGCCTCCAAACGCTTTGCCCACGCGCTCCTGCGTTCTCAAGACCAGATGAGCCTCATCGAGTTCGCCACGTATGTGCGCCAACTCGTAGCGTTTACCAACAAGGTTGGCGCGATCGATCGCGGTCTCGGCTCGTTGCGCGGAGGCGACGCCACCGCGCTCTACGACGCCATCTACCTCGCCGCGCAAGGGCTGGCCAACAAAGATGGACGCAAAGTTCTCGTCCTCGTTTCCGACGGCGGCGACACCGCAAAAAACACCACCTACGCCGATGCGCTCGAACAAGCGCTGCGTGGCGAAGTCATGATCTACAGCATCATCGATGTGCCCATCCAGGCCAGCGCGGGCCGCGACATCGGCGGTGAACACGCGCTAATCACGCTCGCCGAGCAGACCGGCGGCAAAAGCTTCTATGCCAGCGATGGAGGCCTCGACAAGGCTTTCGCGCGCGTCAGCGACGACCTGCGAACGCAATACCTCCTGGGCTACTACCCGCGTAAGCAAGTTCCCGGGCTCAACTTCCATCGCGTGCAGGTCACCGTTCCCCGCGCCACCGCAGACGCATTCAACATCCGCTATCGCACCGGTTATTACTCCGATTCGAAACAGAAATAACCCGCACGTCTGCGCGAATCGATGTCAGTCTCTGACATAGCGAGCTTGCGTAACGCCGGTGCACCTCTTTGCATCTAAAATGGCAATATGACTCCGCCATTGCCCTCTCGCCGTCGATCCAAGACACCTCCGCCGGGTGAAACCGGTCAGGAGGCGCTCTACCTGCGGTCCCTCAGCGAGCGCAAGGTGCTCGTATCGGTAAAGCTGCGCGATGGTGAGTCGGTCAAGGGGTGGATCGAGTACTTCGATGATGGAATGCTGCGCCTCACCCGCGAGGGCAAACCGAACCTCTTCATCTACAAACACCAGATTCGCACCATCACTGAAGTCGGCAAGAAGCGTGGAACCTCAGAAGGCTCGCTGGTCGCCGGCAACAATACGGGTGGGCCGAGCCTGTGAGTGACTCCCCGGTGAAATCACAAACTGAGTTCGTCTGGGTTCCTGAAGCGTCAAACATCGCACGCGAAGCCGGCGAGCGCCTGCGCGAATTCCTCCTTGCCGGCGTGGAAACTGAATACAAGGGTGAAGTCGACCTGGTCACGGTCGCCGATCGCACCGTGGAAAAGCTCATTCTCACCCGGCTCAGCGAAACCTTTCCCAATCACGGCATCTACGGCGAAGAGGGAACTCGCGAGCGCCTCGACCAGGAGTTCCGCTGGTACGTCGATCCGCTCGATGGCACCACCAACTTCGCCCATGGCGTCCCGCAGTTCTGTGTCTCCATGGGCCTGGAGCAGCGCCCCTCCCATATCGCAGCCGGTCACGATGGCGAACTGGTCGCCGCGGTCATCTACGATCCCATGCGCGATGAGATGTACTCGGCCGAGCGAGGCCGTGGTGCTGTGCTTAACGGCAAACCCATCCACGTCTCGCGCATCCCTGAATTGGCGGAGTCTCTCGTTGCCACCGGCTTTCCCAGCCGCAAGCGCCACGACAATCCAAACATCCACTTCTACCATGAGTTCACCCTGCGTTCCCATGGCGTAAGACGCGGCGGGTCGGCAGCGCTCGACCTGGCCTACATAGCCTGCGGTCGCTACGAGGGCTTCTGGGAATTCAACTTGAACCCCTGGGACACGGCAGCCGGAATTCTGTTGATCGAGGAAGCCGGCGGCCGCATCACCGATTTTTCCGGGAATCCCGTCCGCCTTGACAGTCGGGAGGTCCTCGCCTCCAACGGCCTCATCCACGACGAGCTGGTCAGCCTGTTCATCGACATGTTCGCGGGCCGCGATCTCTCGCCGATCCCCACCCCTGCACAATTCGCCGCACGCCGCGCCGAGCGCGCTGTCAACGGAAAGTAGTCCGCAGCAACTCCACCCCTTTTACTCGAGATGTACCAATCTAACTCACGGCTACGCACCATCGCCGCCGACCTTGGCCGACGGCAATAAATGTTACGCGAAGTTAGTTCGCCTCGCTTACTTCGAATAACTTCTCTTACCAGCGATAGACGGTCAGGTTATCTAAGTAGACGGTTGAACTTGTCCAACCGTTGGCAATCAGCCCATCCACCTGGAAGTTAGTTAGAACCCTCGGAGCCCATCCCAGCGCAAACGCCGATGGAACCGTAATGTAAATGTCCTGCTCCGCGCCATCGAACCACACTGACTTGTAGCAGACATTGCCTGACACATCGCGCGAATAACTGATCTGCACGTGATGCCAGGTATTGCGGGCCCAACTGCGCGGGTTGCACGTCGCATGGGAGTGAATCCACTGATCGTTCGGGCTCTGCGGAGTCCCTGTGTTTGCGGTGTAGTCCCATGTGCCTGACCATCCGTCACACTGAAATCCATAGATGACGGTCAGCCCATTGGGCATGGTCTGGTTCATATCCATTTCAATGTTGGCGATATTGTCGGCGTTGCCTTCGATATAGAGCCACGCGTCGTAAAAGAAATTTTGCGAGTACTGGTCGTCATCAAATGACGTGGTGTACAACATCCCGCCGTAGTTCGTATAGTTCGAAACAAACCTGCGTGTGTTTCCGCTGCGCGACGGCGAGGCAACAACATCCATCACTCCGCCCGCCTCGCCGCCTGTCCCAGGATCATGAATGGCCTTCCAGTACCCAAGGTTCTGAATATTGCTCACGCTCACAGCATTGGCTGGAATCACAGGATTGGCAGTGGATACTGTGACCTGGACGTCCGTGACGCACACAGCCCCCAGCATTCCCCACGCCTTCACATGCACCGTATGCATACCTGCGCCGGCTGACATTGCACCGTCCAGGCTCGTACCAAACGCCAGCCTTTGATCGCTGCCGCTATCCATGGAGTACCCCATGGCGACGACATTCTGCGACGAACAGATCGAGGCGTCCGCGGCAATGTTGAAAGTTGGCGCCACCGTAGCGCCGTTTGCCGGCGTGGATACGTTTACGCCGGCCATCGCAGGCACCGTCACTGCGGCGAACAATGACGAAGCAACAGAGAGCTTCTTAATAAAGTTCATCAAAATCCATCCTGGTTCGTAGTCTGTGTGTGGCTGAGCAGTGCAGAACAGTTTGTCTTTCTTGTTCGAGTGCCCTCAGGCGGGAGAACTGGCCCGAAGTGTTTTTTTGGCAAGACCTCTCCTGTGCCATTCATTGAAGGGCATTGGTGAAGTCTCTAATGTAAGTGGCTGTTCTGAGCGAGATGAGTAACTTGCTACATCTGATCTAAAGACTCAGCAACCTGTTCGCGTCTGATTTGTCTCGGCAGATGTGCTGTCTGCCCGCCTGTGTTTTCCAGTTGATGTTTTTGATGGACTGAACTAAGTTGCTAGGTCTATCTGCTTACACCGTCATTTCATTCGGCTAAAGTTTTGTTCTTGAAGGCAACCTACTCCGAAATTTCTAAGCAATACTTACATGATTGGTTCAAAGCCGACAACTTCTTTGTAGGAAAATAACCCAAAAAGTTACTGAACCGCAGGCAGCCCGGAAAATACTACGCGCATCCCGCAAATCTTACTTGCTCAAGCGGTAATATCTGCTCGCTTTTTCTGCGATCCTTCTTCGATCCTTTTCTTCGATTCTTTTCCTTCGTTCCAAGACCCGCTGAATTCTCATTTACCATTTGTCGTGGTTTTTTGGTGTCGGGCTCAGCGCCGCACCAAGCCCCCGCCTCGTTTGTTAATACCCGCCGCAAACCCATCTCCACAAAGGTTTTCCCCTCCCGTTGCTGCACCGAGTTCTATAATTACCGCATAGCAGAACGCAGCCGGCTGACCCGACTCAACTTGCCGGGGGTCCTGTGCTACTATCAGCGTCGAGAGTTTGTCTCCCCGGAGAAATCAGATGGCATACGTCATTGCAGAACCTTGTATCGGCACGAAGGACACCGCCTGTGTGGACGCCTGTCCAGTCGATTGCATTCACCCCAAAAAGGACGAGGACGGACACGGCGAAGTCGACCAGCTCTTCATCGATCCCGTCGAGTGCATCGACTGCGGCGCCTGCGTCCCGGCCTGCCCCGTCTCGGCCATCTTCGCCGCCGACGACCTTCCCGAGAAGTGGGCTCACTTCACCGAGAAGAACGCCGCCTACTTCGGCCGTTAAGCGCTCCGCCTTCGGGCGCATTCGTCTCCGCAATGCGTCCGCCGCGGATCCCCGTGGCGGACGTTTGTGTCTGCAGGCATCCCCAGGCGCAGCATAGTCCTACCGCCGGTGCGATGATTGAATCGCATGGCCGTACTCACCTCAGAAGCGGTAGTCTTGCGCACCTGGCCGGTCCACGAAGCCGACCTTATCGTCAGCGTCTTCACACGCGACTACGGCAAATTGCGTGGCGTCGCCAAGTCAGCCCTCAAAAGCCGCAAGCGCTTCGGCGGAGCTCTCGAGCCCATGACCCAGGCCCGCGCCTGGTTCGCCGAGCGGCCCCGTCAGGACCTCGTCCGCCTCGACCAGCTTGAGATCGTCCGTTCCCCCCTCTCCACCCCCGTCGATCAAACTCGCCTCACCGTCCTCAGCTTTTTCGCGGAAGTCCTCGACGAAGCACTCCCCGAGCACGACCCCCAGGAGACCGTCTTCCGCCTCCTCGTCTCCGTTCTCGAGCAGACGACAGTCGAGCAGCCCTGGATGCCCCTTACCTACTTCTCGCTTTGGCTCACCCGCCTCATGGGCCTGCTGCCTGACGTAGCCCACTGCACCGCCTGCGGAGAAGCCCTCATCCCGGGCGAAATCAGCTTCAACACCCATGCCGACGGTCTCTTCTGCGCCATCCATCGCAACGGCAACGCCAGCTCGCTTTCCCCCGACTCCTGGCAACTGGCACAGCGCATGTTGCGCGCCCCTGCTTCCGCCTTCGCCGCAGAAACGTGGCCCCGCCGCCGCGGACACGACCTCCGCCGCTTCACATGGCAATCCCTCGAACGCCACCTCGAGCGCAAACTTCGTTCCGCCGAAGCCCTTGGCCGCCTCGGCGCCTAACGCGTCGTTTGTCCGGCTTTGCTAGGAACTCGTCGTCCTGAGCGTAGGTCGCCGCAGCGACCGGAGTCGAAGGGCCTGCTTTTGGATCAGCGCTCCAACCCACCAAGGGTGGGAATCAATGGACCAACCCATCTCTACCCCCTGATAAAATCACCCTCAGTTCCGCAGAGAGAGAATCCCAAGTGCCTTCAACTGAACTTTCGTCCGACCCCGCCACCTCAAAACCCGCCGCGCTCACCTTTCAGGAACTCCTCTTTCGCCTCCAGGGCTTCTGGGCTGAACGCGGTTGCGTGCTGCAGCAGCCCTACGACGTTGAAGTCGGCGCCGGCACCATGGCCCCCGAGACCTTCCTGCGAGTGCTGGGCCCCAGGCCTTACAAGGTTGGCTACGCGCAGCCTTCGCGCCGCCCCGCCGACGGCCGCTATGGCGAAAACCCCAACCGCCTCTTCAAGCACACCCAGTTTCAGCTCATCCTCAAGCCGCCCCCGGTCAACGTCCAGGAGCTGTACCTCCAGTCGCTCGAGGCCATCGGCATCGACCTCCGCAAACACGACATCAAGTTTGAAGAAGATAACTGGGAGTGGCCCGCCGGAGGTGCCTGGGGCGTCGGCTGGCAGGTCATGCTCGACGGCCTCGAAATCACCCAGTTCACCTACTTCCAGCAGTGCGGCGGCCTCGATCTCGATCCCATCTGCGCCGAGCTGACCTACGGCCTCGAACGCATCGCAGCCTTCATCCAGGATGTCGATTCTCTCTACGACGTCGTCTGGGCCCGGGACCCGGAAACCGGGGTCCCCGGCGACAGGTCTTCGTCGCAGGGGTGGGAATCCGGCGCACCCGTCACCTACGGCGATGTCCGCTTCGCCGAAGAGCTCCAATTCTCCGTCTACAACTTCGAATTTGCCGACGTCGCCAAGCTCTGGGAACACTTCAATCTCTATGAGTCCGAGGCCAAAGCGCTCCTTGACCAGTCGACCGTGTTGTTGGCCGAACAGCGGGCATCCGCGCTAGAGAAGCGCCGCTTTCCGCTCCTGGCCACCTATGAGCTGGCGCTCAAATGCAGCCACCTCTTTAACCTGCTCGACGCCCGCGGCGCGATCAGCGTAACCGAGCGCGTCGGCGTCATCGCCCGCATTCGCACCCTTGCCGTCGGAGTAGCCAAAGCCTACGCCGCCCAGCAGCAAGCCGCATGAAAAACAGCCCTGACCTGCCAGTTTTCAGCTTTCGTTCCGAGCGTGATGAGGTTCGCAGCTCAACAGACAAGCTAGGAGCTAGAAGCTAGTAGCTAGAAGCTCCCAATCGAGAAAGAACACCATGTCTGACTTTTTACTGGAAATCGGGCTCGAAGAAATTCCCGCCCGCATGATCGCCACAGCCGAGGCTGAACTGGCCCGCCGCGTCAACGACCTGCTCACCCGCGAGCGGCTCATCGCCGACGACGCAAGGGTCACCTCGTACTCCACTCCCCGCCGCCTCGCCGTACTGGTCGAGGGCGTCCTCGCTTCCCAGGCCGACACTGAAGAGCAGTTAACCGGACCTTCGTGGAAAGTAGCCTTCAAAGACGGCGCTCCCACCCCCGTTGCTGAGGCCTTCGCGAAGAAGGCCGGTGTCCCCGTCACCGCCCTCCAAAAAGTCACCACGCCCAAAGGTGAATACGTTGGCGCAACCGTGAAGCGTCAGGGAGTGGCCGCACCGCAGGTGCTCGCTGCCGAGCTGCCCAAGGAAGTCGCCGCCATCTACTGGGCCAAAAATATGTACTGGCGCGCCGGCAAGCCCGAGCGCTTTGTGCGCCCCGTTCGCTGGGTCGTGGCCTTGCTCGACTCCTCGGTCGTCCCTCTCGAGATCGCCGGAATCGCCGCCGGCAATACCAGCCGTGGTCATCGCATCCTTCACGGCGAGCACTCCGTGCTACTTACTTCCGCAAATTCCTACGCCGACGCACTGCGCGCCGCCAAAGTAATCGTCGACGTCGCAGAACGCCGCCACATCATCCGCAAAGCCCTCGACCGCGAAACCCGCACCGTCCCCGGCGCCCGCTGGCGCGAAGACGAGCCCCTCGTCGAAACCGTCGTGCACCTCACCGAATGGCCTTCCGTCATCCTCGGCAGCTTCGAGCCCGAGTACCTCGAGCTGCCTGAAGAGGTCCTCGTCACCGTCATGCGCGACCACCAGAAGTACTTCGCCGTCGAGTCCGCCGACCGCAAGCTCGCCCCGCACTTCCTGGCCGTCCTCAACACTGAGGCCGATGACGAAGGCCGCGAAGTCATACGTCACGGCAACGCCCGCGTCCTGCGAGCGCGGTTCAAAGACGCCCGCTTCTTCTGGGACTTCGACCAGAAAACTCCCCTTGCCGATCGCGTCGAAAGCCTCAAGTCCGTCACCTTCCAGAAAGAACTCGGCAGCTACCACTGGAAGACCGAGCAGAATCTTCGGGTCGTGCGTGAACTTGCAGCAACCGTCAAAGCCGCCCGCATCGCATTCGACGAGCCCGCGCTCGTCAAGGCAGTCGAACTCGCCAAGACCGATCTCACCGCCGAGCTCGTCAAGGAGTTCACCGAACTCCAGGGCATCATCGGTGGCCTGTATGCCGGTGTACAAGGCTTAGGGAGTAAAACCGCGAAGGCGATCTACGACCAGTACACGCCTGCTTCCACCGAAGACGCGATTCCGAAGACCATCGAAGGCCAGCTACTAGGCCTCGCCGACCGCATCCAGACCATCACCGCAATGTTCAGCATCGGCAACGCGCCCACAGGTTCGAAGGACCCCTTCTCCCTGCGCCGTGCCGCCAACGCGATCGTTAAAATCCTCGCCGAGTCTGACCTGCCGCTGACCATCAGCGACATCATCACAGCCGGCGGATCGCACGATGGCCACCGCGAGCAAATCGCGGCCTTCTTCCGCGAGCGCCTCCATTTCTACCTCAAAGACGTGCGCGGCTTCGCTTACGACGTAGTCAACGCGGTGCTCGCCGCCGGCGGCGACGACGTACGCGACGCCATCGCCCGCGCCGAAGCCCTCACCGCCGTTCGCGGATCTGAGGACTTCGCCGCCATCTCCGTCGCATTCAAGCGCATCAAGAACATCCTCCGCCAGGCCGAAGAGAAGAAGTTCGAAATCGGATCGCCCACAGCCGTCACGCTGGCTCCTGAGGCGCAGCAGCTTTCCGACGCCGCAGCCTACCTCGCGCCCCGTGTCGCCAGGCTGCGCGAAGACCGCGCCTACGGCCCCGCGCTGGCTGAAATCGCCACCCTCCGTCCGGTCGTCGACGCCTTCTTCGATAAAGTCATGGTCCTCGACCCCGACGCAGCCGTTCGCGGCGCCCACCTCGGCCTCATCGACGAAGTCCTCCGCGGCTTCTCCGGCATCGCCGACTTCAGCGAAATCGTCACAACTTGATCTCCGGCATCGCCCCGCTCGCCCCGACCACAATGGGGGTGCCCCATCCTTTCCGCGTTTTGTGCGGAAAGGATGGGATTCCACGAACCTCCTCAGCAATCGCCGAGTCTTCCTCACGCCCCCTCATCTTGCCGAAAATTACCTTCCATTGGCGCAAACTTGCAGATAGGTGAAGAACGTGAAAAAGAGCCCACGGAACCAATCCGTTTTGCCGGCCGATATCCCTGAGTTCGAGTGTCAGGTCCCATCTTCCGGAACCAAACACGCGTACCGCAAAGGCGCGAAATGAGCACTTTAGAGCACCTTTTCCGCCCCTTTGGACCATTTCCCGCAGGGCAAACGAAACCATAAACACCACAAAACAAATGGTTTGGAGGGTTTCGGCAGCTCAAATTCGTACCCCACCCCTCCCCTCGACATTATTCGCGCCATCCGTCTAATTTCTCATAGACGCGCTAAATCGCTAAAATAAAACAACTTAGTCAAGATCCTGCATCGAGGGGACCCGATGCCGCGTCTACAATCAATAGTGATGTCCGACACCCTGTATCTGAGTCTGTGGTATCCCAATCTGCGCCTGGCCGCTCTGCCCGACAAGCTCGTCTCGGTGCTGGATCACTTCGCCGCGAATCTCCCGTCTTTCAGCAGGTCTACGGCCGCATCGGCGGCGCGGGAGAGCGTGGTGCTGAGCCACGCGCCGCCGTCGAAGAGGCTCTGGAGCTGCTCCACGACGACTACGCCTACGAGTTCCAGATCGGCTGGAACCTATGGGAACTCGAAATAGCTCCGGGCCTGGAACCCCGCTGGGTGCGCGCCCCACGGCTAGTGCGGGTAACCGGCTTTGGGCCGCTCTTTGAAGAAGGCGCCTACGAGCAGGATGGCCACATTCGAATCGACTTCGGCAACGATACGCCGTTCCTCGAAGAAGAGGCGGATTTGGGTTCCGTAGGCGCCGATCACATCGCGCAGAATATCCGGCAGCTTGTCGATCTGACCAACGCGGTCGAAAAAGCCTCCGGCGCCACCGCGCGCATATTGTGGAGCGAACTGGGCGAGAGCCTCGCCCAACGTCTGGCGGCGCGTCTCGGCAAGGGGAACTAGCCGTGCGCCTCACCATCGAGCATATGCGGACGCTGGTGCTGGCGGCCGGTTTTCTGCTCATCGCCGCACTGGTGGGATTTCTGGTCGCCGGCAAATGGAAGCACCGCTTCAATCTGCGCGAGATCCCCAAGCATCTTGGGGTAGACATTACCCAGGAGGCCAACGGCTACACTTTCTCCCATGCTTTCGGGGAGCACTCGCAATACAAGATTCACGCGTCGAAGGTAGTGCAGCTCAGGCAGGGCAAAGCCGTCCTGCACGACGTGCAGATCGAGCTCTATGGCGAAGACGGCAGCCGCGTCGATCGCATCGTCGGAGATGAGTTTGAGTACGACCAGAAGAATGGCACCGCCACCGCTGCCGGCCCCGTGGAGATTACGCTGATGCGGCCCGCCGTGGCCCCGGCCGTAGCGCCAAACGCCA
>WNGR01024649.1_pt1 | contig 10031 bp, 7 predicted proteins | sample 5407581 | NCBI WGS metagenome assembly WNGR01 (sample SAMN13153383, study PRJNA577476) | soil metagenome | isolation source: 80 cm soil or saprolite under Garry oak tree replicate 2 | place: USA:California | collected 2016-06-15
TGCTCAGCTGGAGGTCGCCACACGGGTTGCCCAGCGCAGCAGCTCGACCTTTGCGCGCGCCGCCGAAGCGACCAGTCCGCGCAGCTCCACGTTCCCCGGATCACGGGCCAATGCGTCGCGTGACTCACGGATCGCCGCGTCGATCACGCCGAGATTGCGCTGCAGCAGCGCGACGGTGGCCGGTTCGAGCCGGTCGCGCTGGGACGCGAGGGCGTCGCGCAGCTGTGCCCCCGCCTCATCGTACTCGGCCTGTACCGCTTCCCAACCCTCCCCGCTTGGACCGTCGAGGGCGGGAGAAGACGGTAGAAGACGGTAGATGGCGAAGCCGATGACGAGCGCGGCCGCCGCGGCGAGTGCCGTCCTCCACCACCCTTTCCCCTTTCCCCTTTCCCGTTTCCCGATACGGTTCGCGACGCCGGTCCACAGCTCCCGAGCCGGCTCGATGCGCTTGGGGAGCGCTGCCGCGCCGGCGACTAACGCGCGTAGCTCCGCCACGGCCGCCCGGCAGCCCGCGCACCCCGCCAGGTGGGTCTCGACGAGCGCCCGCGTCCGCAACAGCCGGCGCGCCCGGAACAGTTGTGCCTTCGACGTTCCCACCGCGATCCCCGTGAGCTGCGCGATCTCGTGATGACGGTAGCCTTCCACATCGTGCAGCACGAACACTTCCCGCGCCCCCGGCGGAAGCGTCGCGATGGCGCGCTCCAAATCCCACTCCCCTGCCGCCGTACTCGACGCGTCCACCGGTCGCTCCAAAGCCGCCGGATCGTCCGTCGTCAACACCCGCAGCGCGCGCCGCCGGCTTGCCCGCTGGCTCAGGAACACCACGTTCACGGTGAGCCGGTACAACCAGGACGAAAATGCGCTCTCGCCCCGGAAGCTCGCGAGCCGCTCCCACGCCCGCACGAACGCGTCCTGCGTGAGCTCTTCGGCGCGCACCGCATCGGCCGTGAGGCGCAGGCACAGCGCATACACCCGACCCACCTGCGCACGATACAGCTCCTCGAACGCGGCCTGGTCGCCCTGCTGCGCACGCTGGATGAGATCGCTCGAGTCCGCCTGCATCGGGTCGCGGGGGCCGGGGGCCGGGGGCCAGGGGTCGGAGGTTCCGGCACGCTGGTATGATGCCGCCCGGACACGCTTGGTTGAGAGCCCCGAGGCTGCTAGGGCAGGACGGGCCGCATCAGTAATCCGGTCGTCGAGACCCGCACCTCGTAGCGCGCGGGTCTCGTGCCCGCCACAAAGGCGGCGGAGCCGTACTCGGCGTCCACCAGGGGGCCGAGTACGTGGCGTCGCGCGATCCAGAAGAGATCGATCCAGGCCGGCCGCGCCAGCTCATAGGCCGTGTGCGGCTTGCTGCGCTCGTCGGACACGGCGTTGTAGCGGCCGGCCACCCGGTCGAGCTCGTAGGACGTATGGAGCCCCAGCAGGTTTACCCAGGGGTGCCACTTGAGAATGTGCGCGTCCATGTACAGGGCATCGCCCGCCAGGTCGTACATGGCGAGACGCTTGTCGGGAAGTACAATCATTACCCGGAAGCGCTGCGGCCCCACGGGCTCCGTCGTGACCGTCGCCGCCAGCACCTCGAGCGTCAACGCATGGTATTCACGCAGGCCGACGCTGATCGCGGCGGCGAGCCCGGCGAGGGCCAGGAGCAGCAGGCCCAGCAGGCCGCGCACGGATCCACCCGTCCAGCGCCTCGTGCGGAGCGCCGCCAGGCCCGCACGACAGAACGCGACCCCCAGGACGAGCAGGCAGAGGCCGGCGATCAGCAAGCGGGTAGGCATGTCGGTCGTCTAAACTACGCCGTGCGGTTACTGTTAGGTTAGCCCCGCCTCCGGGATATTCCACATGCCGGCGATCGACTCGACCATCCAGCTGCGCAAGCCTCCGCCGTCGGGGTGCGACGACATCCTCAGCGCCGGTGCCCTGGACTTCCTCGCCGCGCTGGCGCACCGTTTCGAGTCTCGGCGCCGTGAGCTGCTCGAGCGCCGCCGCCAGCGCCAGGCGGAGCTCGACGCGGGCCGCCTGCCCGACTTCCTGCCCGACACCAGATCCATCCGAGAGGACGCGTGGACCGTCGCGCCCATTCCGGGCGATCTGCGCGACCGGCGTGTGGAGATCACGGGCCCGGTGGACCGCAAGATGATGATCAACGCGCTCAATTCGGGCGCGAACGTCTTCATGGCCGACTTCGAGGACGCGAACGCTCCGACGTGGGAGAACAATGTCGTCGGCCAACGTAACCTGAAGGATGCCGTCGCCGGCACGATCTCCTACGCGAGTCCCGAGGGGAAGCGCTACGCGCTGGCCGCCAAGACGGCGACGCTGTTCGTGCGGCCCCGCGGGTGGCACCTGGTCGAAAAACACGTACACCTGGACGGCGCCCCGATCTCGGCATCGCTCTTCGATTTCGGGCTGGCGTTCTATCACAATGGCGCGGCGCTGATCGCCAAGGGCAGCGGTCCCTATTTCTACCTGCCGAAGATGGAGAGTCACCTGGAGGCGCGGCTCTGGAACGACGTCTTCACCTTCGCGCAGGACGCGCTCCGCATTCCACGCGGCACGATCCGCGCGACCGTGCTGATCGAGACGATCCTCGCGGCGTTCGAGACCGACGAAATCCTCTGGGAGCTGCGCGATCACTCCGCCGGGCTCAACTGCGGGCGCTGGGACTACATCTTCAGCTACATCAAAAAGCTGCGCCGCTTTCCCGAGCGCGTGCTCCCCGATCGCGCCCGCGTCACGATGGAGCAGCCCTTCCTCAAGAGCTACGCCGAGCTGGTGATCCGCACCTGTCACCGCCGCGGGATTCACGCCCTCGGAGGCATGGCGGCGCAGATTCCCATCAAGCGCGACCCGGAGCGGAACGCCGAGGCACTCGAGAAGGTGCGCCAGGACAAGCTGCGCGAGGTGCGGCAGGGGCACGACGGTACCTGGGTCGCCCATCCCGCGCTGGTCCCCCTGGCGCGCGAGATATTCGACGCCCACATGCCGGGCCCGAACCAGATCGAGCGTCGGCGCGACGACGTGCGCGTCACCGCCCAGGACCTCCTGGCCACGCCGTCGGGCGCGATCACGTTCGAGGGGTTGCGCACCAACCTGGACGTGGCGGTCCGCTATCTCGCGGCGTGGCTGGGCAGCCTCGGGTGCGTGCCCATCAACGACCTGATGGAGGACGCCGCCACCGCGGAGATCTCCCGGGCGCAGGTGTGGCAGTGGCAGCGCCACGGGGCGCGGTTGCAGGACGGGCGTTACGTGAATGCCGCCGTGATACAACAGACGCTCTCCGAAGTGATGGCCTCCCTACCCGAAAGGGTAGGTGCGGAGGCCCCCGGCGCCGATCAGTTTTCACTCGCGGCGCGGATTCTGGCCGATCTGACCACTGGCGCGGACTTTGCGGAGTTCCTGACGACGGTGGCGTACGACTATCTGGACTGACCGACTGGACGGGGCGGCCATGGACAAGCACGCAGTGATCTCGGCATTGGAGCGCGCCTGGGCGAACGATGCGCGCTGGAACGGCATCACGCGACCGTACAACGCCGGCGACGTGTACCGGCTGCGCGGCTCGATCGACATCGAATACTCGCTGGGGCGCTACGGCGCGGCGCGGCTGTGGGAGCTCCTGCGGGACGAGGATTACGTCGCCGTGCTGTCGGCCATCACCGGGAACCAGGCGATCCAGCAGGTCCAGGCCGGGCTGAAGGCGATTTACGTGAGCGGCTGGCAGGTGGCCGCGGATGCCAATCACGCGCTCGAGATGTACCCCGACCAGAGCCTCTACCCGTCCGACTCCGTTCCTGCCCTGCTGCGACGCATCAACAACGCCCTCAAACGGGCCGACCAGATCGCCCACCTCAAGGACGACCACTCGACCTATTGGTTCGCCCCGCTGGTGGCCGACGCCGAAGCGGGGTTCGGCGGGCCGCTGCACGCCTTCGAGGTCATGAAAAACATGATCGACGCCGGAGCAGCGGGCGTGCACTTCGAAGATCAGCTCGCGTCGGTGAAGAAGTGCGGCCATTTGGGCGGGAAGGTGCTCGTTCCCACGAGTGAGTTCATCACCAAGCTGGTCGCGGCGCGCCTCGCGGCGGACGTGTGCGGTGTGGAGACGATCCTGATCGCCCGCACGGACGCGAACAGCGCCACCCTCCTCACGAGCGACTCGGACGAGTACGATCGCCGCTTCCTGACCGGGGAGCGAACCGCCGAAGGGTTCTTCCGGGTGCGCGACGGCGTGGAGGCCGCCATCGCCCGGGCCCTGGCGTACGCGCCCTACGCCGATCTGCTCTGGTTCGAGACGTCGAAGCCGGATCTCGCGGAGGCGACCAGGTTCGCTCAGGCGATCCACGCGAAGTACCCGCGCAAGCTGCTGGCGTACAACTGCTCGCCGTCGTTCAACTGGCGCAAGCACCTAAGCGCCGCCCAGATCGCCGCATTCCAGCGGGAGCTCGGCGCGCTGGACTACAAGTTCCAATTCGTCACCCTGTCCGCGTTCCACGCGTTGAATCACAGCATGTTCACTCTGGCGCAGGATTACAAAGCGCGGGGCATGGCGGCGTACGCCGACCTCCAGGACCGCGAGTTCGCCTCAGAAAAGGACGGCTACGCGGCGGTGCGGCACCAGGAGTTCGTGGGCGTGGGGTACTTCGACGAGATCACCCAGATCGCGACCGGGGGAACCTCGTCGGTGACGGCGATGGAGGGCTCGACGGAGCAGCAGCAGTTCCACGAGCCCGGACGCAAGAAAGCCGGCGCGGGACGCTAGCGACGGCGCCGGGCGGAAGCGAGGGGGGCCGGGTGGCGATACGCTGCCCGGCCCCCTTACGTTGTGTGACATGAGGCGCTCGACGCTCTACGGCCTGGCCGCGGTGCTCGCCGTCGCGGCGCTGTTCTTCGTGATGACGACGGCCCGCGCCAAGACGCGGTGCCGTGTGTGCGTGGAGTTCCGCGGCCGGACCAACTGCGCCACGGCGGCGGGCGCGACCGAGCAGGCCGCGCGGGAGGGCGCTCAGACCACCGCGTGCGGGCCCATCGCCAGCGGCATGGATGAGCAGATCGGCTGTGGTCGAACTGCACCGACGTCCGTGCAGTGTCAGTCCCGTGGCGCCTTCCCGTGACGTTCTTCCTAGACGTTTTCCCGTGACGCCCTTATGATTTCGCTGTGTCAGATTTTTCGTTACCCCGCACCCCCATTCCCGCCCGCCTGCTGCTCACGCAGGGCGTCTCGCGCCCCGGGCAGATCTACGTGATGGAGCGCGTGCCGCATCACGACGGGCCGGAAACGGTGCTCGAGCTGCTGAATCGCCCCGAGGGGTTTTTCGCGTTCCGCCCCGCCGAAGACGACGAGATCCTGCTGGTGTCCAAGGTGCAAACGGTCTCGCTGTCGGTCGACCGCCAGGCGCCGATCGCCGACCCGGCGCGCCTCTCGGCCGCGCGGACGCTGGGCGTGGAGGTGGTGCTGGCGGGCGGCGCCACGCTGGGTGGCTGGGCGAGCGTGGAGCTGCCGAAGCAGCACGCGCGGCTGCTCGATTACTTGAACGCGTCCCAGGAAGCGTTCTTCGCCGTATGGAGTCACGCCGCGACCCACTACGTGAACCGCGCGTACGTCCTGTTCGCGCGCCCCCTGACCTGAGATCCCCCTGATATGGCCGCACGCATCGATCCTTTCGTCGACGTCCTGCTCCGCGAGCGCGGGGATCAGCTCTATCTGCTCCCGGACGAGCCCGTCACGATGGTCAAGGACGGCAAGCCGCGGAAAGTGAGCCGGCAGCCGCTCACCGACCAGCACATCTACGCGCTCCTGGTCGAGGTGGCCCCGTCCGAAGCGGCGGACCACATCGACAAGAAGGCGGAGACGGAGTTCGAGTATGTCGCGGACCGCGGTATGGTGCGGGTGCGGATCGTGCCCGAGATGGGTCGCCTGACCGCGGTCGTGGCGCCGAGCGGCAATTCGCGCGCTGAGCCGGTGGCTCCCGCCGCCGCAGCCGCTGGGGCTCCCGCTCCGGCAGCCCAGCGGGCATCTGGTGCCACCGCGGGGCCTCCCGCTCCGGCAGCCCAGCGGGCGCCCGCCGTCGCGGGAGGCCCCGCGGCGGCACCGGCAGCGAGCCACCAGCCACCCGCCGGCCTGCCCATGGATTTCGCCGCCGCGCAGTATCAGGGAGCCGAGCGCGCGCTGGGCGAGCTGCTCAAAGCCCTGGTCCATTCCGCGTCGTCCGACCTGCACCTGCGCGTGGGCGAGCCGCCGGTGTTCCGCACGCACGGCGAGATGAAGCGCCAGAACCGCGGCGAGTGGAAGGAGACGGGCGACTCGGATTTCGCCTACGAGATCCGCGGCCTGGCGCGGTTCCGCGTGAATGCGGCGCGCGACCGCAAGGGACCGATGGCGGTGTTCCGCGTGATCCCGGCGCAGGTGGTGACGGCCGAGCAGCTGAACATCTCCAAGGAGGTGCAGCAGCTGTGCTACCTGACCAAGGGACTGGTGCTGGTCACCGGGCCGACGGGATCGGGCAAGTCCACCACGCTGTGCGGCCTCGTCGACCTGATCAACCGCACGCGCACCGATCACATCATCACGATCGAGGATCCGATCGAGTTCGTGCACGAGAACAAGAAGTGCGTGATCACGCAGCGTCAGGTCGGCGTGCACACCGACAGCTTTAAGCGGGCGCTGCGGTCGGCGCTACGCGAGGACCCGGACATCGTGCTGGTAGGCGAGATGCGCGACTTGGAGACTATCGCGATCGCCATCGAGACGGCCGAGACCGGTCACCTCGTGTTCGGCACGCTGCACACCACCACCGCCGCGTCCACGGTGGACCGGATCATCGACCAGTTCCCGGCGGACCGGCAGTCGCAGATCCGTGTGATGCTCTCCGAGTCACTCAAGGGCGTGATCTCGCAGACCCTGTGCAAGAAGCTGGGCGGCGGGCGGGTGGCCGCGCGGGAGATCCTGCTCACGACGCCGGCCATTTCGAATCTCATCCGCGAGGGGAAGACGTTCCAGATCCCGTCCATCATCCAGACCTCGAAGCAGCTCGGCATGCTCACGCTCAACGACGCCCTGCTCGAGCTGGTGGAAAAGAAGGAAGTCAGCCCCGACGAGGCGTACATGAAGTCGGTCGAGAAGACCGGGCTCGCGGCGTCGCTAAAGGCCAAGGGCCACAAGGTGACACTGATAGCCTAACGACGTCGTCAAACGGATCTTGTCATTGGTTCCGCCACCCGTCTCCCGACAGCCGCCGCTACATCCCGCACGCGGTCCATCAGCTCGGAAAACGCCTCCAGCTTGAGCGACTGATCCCCGTCCGAGCGGGCGTGGTCGGGATCGGGGTGCACTTCGATCAGCAGGCCGTCCGCTCCCGCGGCCACGGCCGCGAGCGCGAGCGCCGGCACGAGGTCGCGCCGCCCCGCGGCGTGACTCGGATCCACCAGCACCGGCAGGTGCGTCTCCCGCTTCAGGTACGGCACGGCGCCGATGTCGAGCGTATTGCGCAGCGCCCGCTCGAACGTGCGGATGCCGCGCTCACACAGCATGACCTGACCGTTGCCGCGCGCCAGCACGTATTCGGCGGCGAGCAGCAGGTCCTCGAGCGTGGCCGACATGCCCCGCTTCAAGAGCACGGGCTTGCCGCTCTCCCCCACTTCCGTGAGCAGCGCGAAGTTCTGCATGTTGCGCGCTCCCACCTGCAGGCAGTCGGCCTTTTCCGCGACCAGCGCGACGTGACGAGTATCGAGCACCTCGGTCACGACCGGAAGGCCGGTGGTCTCCCGCACCGCCGCCAGCAGGTCGAGCGCCTCGGGCCCGAGACCGCGAAACGCGTAGGGAGACGTGCGCGGCTTGAAGGCGCCGCCCCGCAACGCGACGGCGCCCGCCGCCTTGACGGCCTCCGCGGTCTCGAGCAGCATGTCCCGCCCCTCCACCGAGCAGGGACCGGCGATGGCGTGCACCGCGCCGTCGCCCACGGCCGCCCCGCCCAAGGTCACCTCCGTGTCGCGCGCCACGAACTCCCGGGCGGCGAGCTTGTAGGGCTTTTCGACCGGGAGGATCGTTTCCACGGCGGGGAACGCGAGCACCGGCACCTCGCGCAGGCGGTCCTCGTCGCCGATGCAGCCGATGATGGTGCGGCTGACCCCACGCGAGACATGCGGGGTCAGACCGAGCGCCGTGACCTGGGCGACGATCTGGTCCAGGTCGTGCTCGCTCGCGTTGGGTCGCAGGACGATGATCATGCAACGCTCCGTGGCACGGGAAAAAGAAACGGCCCCGGAAGCCGGGGCCGCGTAAGCTCGTGTCATTCTGCAGGCTACCGCGTCATTCCATCGCCTGCGCACACGCGCCCGCCGGCCCCATCGGGACCAAACCAAAAAAATCGGTAATAGAGCACGCGCGTCATGGATTTAGCGTAGCCCTTGCCCGCAGAGCTGTCAACCGTGCGGCGGGCGATGCCAGCGGCGCGATCGGCGCCGGCGCGGTGGTATAGCCAAAGGTCCCTCGCCCGAGTTGGCCGAAGTAGCCATCCCCCCAGCAGCTCACAGTCCCTGTGCCGGTCAGGCCACACGTGTGGTTCGAACCCGCGGCGAGCGCCCGGAAGGTAGGATCACCTTGAATCGCGATGGGCACCATGCTCCGTGCTGGTGCGCCGTTACCGAGTTGCCCGTAAGTGTTGTCACCCCAACAATAGGTTGCTCCGGCCGTCGTCACGCCGCAGGTATGCTCGTCGCCCGCGGTCAGGGTCGCGAACGCGAGACCGCCGGAGACGGCGACCGGCGATGAACTGGAATTGACCGAGCCATCGCCGAGCTCACCCTTCGTGTTGATGCCCCAGCAATACGCCACGCCGGTGCTGGTTAGCGCGCATGAGTGCCACCCGCCTGACGCGATGGCGACGAAGTCCTGGGTTGGGTTCATCCATTGCGGAGTACTCTTCTGCCCATCGAGGTCGCCCCAACAGTACACCGCGGTCCCTTCGAGTCCGCAGGTGTGCCAGATGCCGGCGGCCAGGGCGCTAAACGTGTGGCCGCCTGCAACGGGCACGGGTTCGGAACTGTTCGTGCCGGAGCCATTCCCAAGCTGACCGAGAGCGTTCTCACCCCAGCAGTAAGCCGCTCCACTGGTGGTGAGGCCACACGTGTGGTGGATCCCAGCGGTGATTGCGCCAAAGGTCAGGCCGCCGGTCACGGCGATCGGGACGCTACTGGCGGGAATGCCACCCGCACCAAGTTCGCCGAGAATGCCGAAGCCCCAGCAGTAAGCGGCGCCGGAGCTGGTGAGGCCGCAATTGTGATTGCCGGCCGGCGCGAGCGCCGTAAAGCTGAGTCCTCCGGATACCGCCACAGGCAGCGAGCTATTCCCCGTTCCGCCGCCAAGCGGTCCGCCATTGTTCTCGCCCCAACAAAACGCAGCACCGCCGGTCGTCAGGGCACAGCTGTAGTTGCCATAGGGCCCGGCTTGAGTGAGGCTTGCCGAATCGAGACCGCTCACGGGCGCGGGAGTCCACGTCTGCTCTCGCCCATTGCCCACCTGGCCGTAGCGGTCGCCCCCCCAGCAGTACGTGACCCCTGAACTCACTCCGCAGGTATGGCTGCCTCCGGCGCTGACGGCGGTGAAGGTGAGACCACCCACCACAGCGACCGGAGTGCCGCTGGGCGCGATGGATCCGTTTCCGAGCTGGCCCTCATAGTTGAAGCCCCAGCAATAGAGGGCGCCAGAGGTCGCGATGCCACACGAGTGATTAGAGCCGGCGGCAAGAGCGCTGAACGACAAACCTCCCGTAACGGCCACCGGAACCAGGCTCCCCGTGTAGAGGGTCCCGGTACCGAGTTCGCCCGACGAGTTGCGGCCCCAGCAATAGGCGACGCCACTCGCGTCCAGGGCGCAGGCGTGCTCTGAGCCGACCGCAATGTCGATGAAGCGCAACCCACCGGAGACGGCTACTGGAACCGGACTGTCGGTAGTCGTTCCGTTACCCAGCTGCCCCGCTGAGTTGCCGCCCCAACAATAGGCGGCGCCCGCCGGCGTGAGGCCGCAC
>WNGR01064367.1_pt1 | contig 10031 bp, 13 predicted proteins | sample 5407581 | NCBI WGS metagenome assembly WNGR01 (sample SAMN13153383, study PRJNA577476) | soil metagenome | isolation source: 80 cm soil or saprolite under Garry oak tree replicate 2 | place: USA:California | collected 2016-06-15
AATGTTTTGCAGCTTCGAAGCCCAGTCCAACATTTGCCCCCACGACGACAACCGTTTTTCCGGTAAGATCCACATGCACTACAGGATATACGTTCCAAAGTTGGTCACCGATAAAATTGAGAAAGGATAATTTTCCCATTGCGGCGAATGCAAAAGTCGATGGTAGGGGGAGGTAAGGAGCCCAAGAACCACTGGCGCACGTCGAGTCGGCATTGGTCGTTATAAATACCTTGAACTAGACGCACGTCTTATGTAGTGTATATCTCCTCTCCGAAGTCACCGGACACTGCGTTCAGAGTAGTTGTCGGTGAGTAGCACAGATGTAGTGGCTCGTGCTGCTACTGCAGTGCTTACGGCAGGGATTCACGCAGTTGTAGTGCTACCCCAGTTGTGTGATATGTTTCAAATCAAATTACAACTGACTACGCTATGAGTCACGCGCTTAATAAGGCAAGTGCCAAGAAGTCACGTTATGACCTGTCATAAGATTTAGTCAGCTATGTGAGACGCCAATGTCAAAGCCAGTAAATATACGATTCTCAGCCCCAGATCCTTGTAAGATACTCATCGGTTCGCCTCTGTGAACCAAAACCCCAACGGACTCACTTAAACGCTCGATATCGTCGATATCATTAGCTGATTGAGGAATTAAAAAAGGTTTTAAAAAAGACATCAAGTCATTTAAACAGATTCTTTAGAATGGGTATTCTGTATTAATGTGTTTTACGAATGATCGAGGTGATCGAATAGTAAGTCCATGACATCTCTACTGCAGGGATATTGGAAGGAGACTAAGGCTCGATAACACCCCTGCGACGAGACTACCTGCTCCAACCAAGGCCTGAAGTTTGACGACGAGCGGATTTCCATAAACTACGAAAGTGATCTCGATAACAGCTTTGAGGAGGCCAGTAATTGTTTCCCTAATATAAAAGTTGTTTACGTCCAATAAATCAGAAAACCAGGTCTGAGACACTTACACAAGGATGGGCAAGATGTCAAGGAGCTCGCTGATATCTGTGACGAGCTCATAGACAACCTTCAAAGCCTCAAAAACTTCTGCCAGGACGTCGCGGACAAGTTTCACCACATCATTCACAGCGAGCCGAACACCATTCACGTCCACAAGTATTTCCTCGACAGGCCCGCCAACTAGTTTACTGACGAGCTCGGTCACGTCATAGAGAATGACGTTCACATCCTCCAGAATTGGGTGGACAGCAGACACCGTAGCATTGCTAGGGGTGAGTAAATCTGTCTTGGGGTTAGCAACATCAACGTAGGAGTAAATTGAACTCCCGTACAGATTGGTTCGAGCTTAGACGCGAGTTGCGTCTTCACATCCGTCAAAATAATTTGCAGTTGGACAGGATCCGAAGCGCGGGCCTCGATACTGACGTCCCGTGGGTCGAACGGAGCTGCCTGACTGAGGGTGCCGAAAGCCACTGCGGCGAAAGTAAGGACCTTAGAGAAGGAGAGCATTGTTTTAAAGAATGAGTGTGTGTAAACGAACGAATGTGAGCTGAGGCGTAAAGGTAGATGGAGACGGTGAGGAAACCGATGAGGGAATCCTGGAGCAGTATGAGGGGTTTATATCGTGGTCGCAGTTGCTGACCAACATAAACGTAAATAGCAGCAGCAAAAAATGGGGGGGGTGCTTATTACGAACCTGCAAGTGGAGCATTGAACTAAGCGCAAGAAGAGCCGCAATAACCCTAACCGATCGGTTCACTTAGGGTAAGAACGGCGAGGCGGAAGTCAGAGCGGATACTTTAACTGACGGACTGAAGATGAACATTTTTTGGCGGGACAAAAAAAGAATGAAATGAAAGCGCGAGACCTGCATAGTCCTGAAACAGACCACCAGGTGTTACGGCTAGAGTACGTTCCTTCGTCCCAAGCAGAGCGGGGACGGAGGTGCAGGGTACTTCAGACGACACGGACCCCAATCTTTGGCGCAGAAAATACCAGCAAAATAAACACTTAGTCGATAACAAAGATTCACAAGCGAGAAGACGCCGGCAATCATTAGTCAAATGGCTCCGAGTTTGCGATTGATTACAGTAAGCGACTCCCGACTCAGAGTGCGGCTACCAGCGCGGCGCGACCGCAGGTTTCCATTCAAGAGCTCGCTACGTTCATTTCCCGTCAAGACCATGTGTATCCTACCATTGCACGTGGTTTGTTGTCGATCGAAGGAGAGGCGGACAACGCAGAGGGAGTGCGATTTCGTGATCAGGACAAACGGACTTGTCCAATTGGGGTGGGGCTGAGAAGGACCCGTGAGATAAACAACCGCTTGTCGTTCGTTTGGTCCAATCAAAAACCAGGAGCATAGGCCATAAAGTTGCCACGGGGGTTGGAACTGTGAAATTTGAACGGTTGTGTCCCCCAGATTTGATGAGTTGGAGCCGCTAGTACGTGTCACGTAAGTAATACAAGCAGTAAGTCCTTCCGTGAACGTGTGAATGCGTATGTAACGTGGGAAAAACATCTGGTCTGTGTTTATCTGACACCATTTTACTTGGTGATTTGTCAATTTGACTCGTGCCCGCGCAGTTACAAAGGCCTACTGTACCGTGCTGTATGCCACAAGAATTAGGACAGCATCGAGACGCACGTCGAAGAAAAGACGATCACATAAACACAAGTCCTGTCTCCGTTTGTCAACATTGTCCGGCAAACTGTCGGAGTGTCGTTAGAGAATATCTTTCCGGCTTTGCTCAGTGATACACCATCCGCTGCCCTTGTGTGAGAACCAGGTATAGGGCGGTAAACTGTAGCCTGTGATTGAAGCGGACTGCAGACGGGATAAGGAGATCCGTGTGTAGCACATTCATTGACGCTAGGTGAGCCATCGAGGTCACTGTATCTCTGTCCAGCCCAGACGATGGTCTAAATACATTCTCACCTTACCAACACGAATTAAATTGTAAATCAGTGTTACAACCAAAGGGTGAGCCTGTGGCTGCTCTTAACCCGACTGCATTTGCAACACTTGCCCCTCACAATACAAACTCTTTGAGTTCGTACATCATGGCGCTCACCGAGCACCTGAATCCTCAACTTCCCTCACTGAAATATAGAGAAACCTTCTTCAGAAGTCCGCGATTTTGTCCTCCCGGTGGTGGTGATGGTGCGCCCTTCTCGGTGGTTAACCATGGGCCCGTTGGTCCTCTGCGAGCATCGTTTTCATCCCCATGTGTTCTACGCTGCATTGCCGGCGGTATCTCCTCTTCCGCATCTTCTATCGGGAGTGTTGCAATGGAAGGGGACAAGACTCCTAGTGCCGATCCCGAGGGTATAGGACCAGGTTCAGCAACAACGTACGCGAACAACGATCCCTCGGTACGGGCAACGCGAATTAGCCGCCAGCCAGCACTTTCAGCAAGCGACCGCAACTCTGGAAGTGTACGCTCTTGTCCGCCAAGCGTCACTTGCATCTACACCCGTGTCAATAAATGATGGCTAGTCGTAAAAAGTAAAGCTGACTGTCATATCCAACCAGTATGCGTTTGTGCTAGCCGCGCCAAGGTTCGCAAGGAGTGGCCAACGCGCCCCGCGCAGGGCCTCTGCACCGCCTTCGACTTTGGGCTCTGATTCCTTCGCGCCGGTACAGGCGTAAGGTAAGAGATGATCACCGATGACGAGGTACGTCGGCTTCTTGTCCAGTGCGCCCTCATCCGCGGCGCGGCGCAGTTGAAGGAGGATGCGTCGTGCGAGTACATCGGGCCAATCGTGACAGACCACACGCAAGATAAAGACGGCAGCTTTGATATCGCCATCGTGCTTAGGTTGAGGTTTGAAAAAATCGTGCACTAATGACCACCGGTCAGTATTCTGAATCATAAAATAAAATAGATCAAACGCGTGCTCGAGACGGACCTCGGAAGCGTACTCTACCAGACTGAATCAAGCTGGGGCTGTGAATCTGCCATGCCTACAAAGCATTAGTCAGTATCACAGGAAGTGGTTCCAAAAGAAAAGTCGCACGTCCTCGCCAAGCTTGCACACCGGCTCGCGGTCCTGTATAATGAACCGTAAATTTGGAAACCGCTGCGCAAGTCTCAAGGTCGTCGATCCGATCCCACCACCGACATCCACAACGAGTGCACCTTCTGCTAGGTCTGGAAACGGAAAAGCTGTCGCAACCTGTCAGGGACAGGCATTTCCTTCCAAGTAGATAGAGACTACCGCATAGTTCTGCATCTGATGCACCCATCCAGCCCTCGGTCCCAGCCATGGCCCTGGCAAATCTCGCAAGCCGGGTACTATTTTCGGGAGTCTCGAGCCAAGTCCAGTATGAGAGGGTGGTGCGCTGCGATAAGTTGAAAGCTGTGGGTGCGAGTATAGGCCCAGTATCCGGTGTGGGTACGCGCGGAGGTGAAACCGGAAACGAAAAGGGGCGGTCGTCGGTCGAGCCAGATAGTTTGGGGCGCGATAGCAAGCGGCGGATGACAGGCTGTGCACGAGCAAGAGGAGATTTCGAGATACTCTGGGTGGAAGGAGATTTTGGTCCAGACGTAAGAGATATGGGTGGAAGGAGTGTGGTGCTTGTTGTGGTAGTAGCCGCAGACGGGATAGGCGGTTCTGTGCTACTGCTGCGAGAGAAAAGGCTAGCGAAGGGCGTGCGCTTTGAAGTTGTTTCCGGAAAGGATAGAAGAGCGTCTGTGAAATAGGCAGAAGCTTTGAAGAGTTCGTCGGTACTGTGAATGCGGGGTTGCGTGAGCGAACGAATGACTTCATCAATAAGGAGAGGCATACTTTAAGGCTGCAAGGGCGGCGACGCCGCCACCTTCGGCATCGTATTTCTTCTCGGGGCTACAAGTAGGTCAACACGCAAAAGGGGGCACGAAGGGGAGGAATACTTACGCAGCTCGGCATTCTGTGAATGAGCGTCCAGAGTCTAGGAGAGCGGAGACACGATTAAGCGCGAAAACGTCTGGTTCGCGTTCCCGTACGAGATGGTGGGTGGCAAGTAGTCGTAATATATGGCCTAACCGCGACGTCTGGGAACACACGAAGGGGGAAGGCACATGTAAGGACATACTAATTTTTACAGAGTCTACGCCTACGGTGGCGGATATTTCTATAACAGATAAGCCTGCGGGGCCAGCAGAGCTGAGGAGTTCTGGGATGTGAGATGCCTCAAAGAAGCGTAGGCATGATGGGAGGTGATACTGATCACAGGAGTTTCCATGAGTTTTTTTATTAGAAAAACAGAGACTGGGCGCACAATCATGCTAGCATCACATATTGTCAGGAGAGGGGGGCGAACGACAACGGCTAGCTGCGAAGCTGCAGAGATAATGCGAGAGATAGCGTTCGCGACATCTGGGCGAGAGGTAAGCTGCTCTGCAGGAGAAGAGGGGTTTCCAGGAAGGTTAAGGTCGGGAAAGTCGAGAAGTAGGTCATGACTGGAGGGAGGAATTTGTGTATTAGATGACTGAGATTGAGAGTAGTGTGAGGCAGAGGAAAGGGTGTGGTTTGACAGAGAAAGAAGGGGGGGAGTAGGCGAGCGATGGTGCTTTGGAGAAGAGGGCGGGGATAAAGGGGAGGGATTAGAGGGATCTTGTCGTTGGGGATGTTCTAATGTATAGGCGGCATATATCTCGTCGATAGCGCCACCGATAATAGCCTGTAGAGCGCGTAGGGTAGCAAAGGTCATCTGTAAACGCAAAAAGCAAAGCACGCCCGGTCCAAGTAGCCGTACTTGTTATAGTCGAGAGCGAGCGATGACGAGTGTGACGTGATGCTGCCTTGGGTCTTGACATGCATGACATCTCATGCGTTCAAATCGAAGCTCCCAAAGTTGGTGCAATTTAACTATTCATTCCTGAGACAGTGACATTGTCCACAGTCTCGGAAAGCGCAACGAATGCGTCGAGCAGCGCCGGTACCACAAAAGGTTCTCGGCACTCCTCTTTAATGTCCAGCAAAATACGAGCGTGACGCGCCTCCTCTTCCGCAAGGTTAGCTTCCGCTTCCACCCGTTTGGCGGTCTCCCGTTCTGCAATAAAACGCAGCGCTTGTATGTAGCTTTCCAACATCGGGATGTAGGCTGCCCCACCTCGTGAACAAGAAGCGAGGGAATAAAACAGCATCAACAAGCCAGACGTACAAGCGAGATTCTGAGGCTGCGATGGAACACTGATTCCAGCGCTCTCGAATACCGTAAGTAGCCTAGCCTCGAGCTCGCTTGGTCGTGAATGCGAGCCGCTACTACTAGTACTAGTAGTTCCAGCGGTAGTTGTTCTATCATGAGAGTATGGCTTCACAACTGCAGGTGTCATTCCACTGGGAATCCCACGAGCGTTATATGGAAGAAAAAACCTTCGAGTAAACAAAGCCCAGCTGATGACCCAAGACGCGAGAAAGAGTTTACATGAAGTTCTCTCGCAGGGCCGATGTCTGCACCATTTCACACCCGTTACAAACATTCTTTACAACGGGCTGTTCCATGACAACGCGAAGTTAGGCTCATTGAGGATGACTGTGTAAGAAACGAGTTCTCACGTTTGTAGACACCACATCCCAGTACATGTCGACATCACTCGTACCATTGTGATTCGGAGGCTTCACAACGTTCGCCGGTCTAGGAGAGGGCAATCCAATGTTTGAAAGGATATTCCTGAGCCAAGGCATGAGCGAACGAGTATCGGTCTCTGATACATTCTGTCCACTCGGCCCATCGAATTGAATGCGTAGACAAAGGGTCATGTGGCTCTTCATCGGGGAATATAGCAATCCTAACTTGATGGTGGCGTGATGCGTTATCACAGTAAGCCAAAATAATAGACCCTTTTCGACCGTTTTGGGAACTTAGGCGGAGGTTGAATGCCGGTCCCGGCACTGATGCCGACTGGCTTTACCGTACCGAAACGCATCCTTCCCACGGCCCGGGCCGCTTCCCGCGACTCAGCTTCAAAGATGTTTGTCCTTTTTTTCTTTTGTCTTCTATTTGTATGGGGCAAACATAGTAAAACAAAGGGTAAACAACATGTAAACAACGCGTCAACCGACATCGCAGTCAACGCGGCGTTGACGCTGCAGGCGTTTGGACGCTCTCTGTCCTCCCCCTCTTCTTTGCACCCCCTCCCCCTCTGCGCGTGCCCCCCCCCCCTTGTTTGCGCCTCCGGTCAGCGCCCCCTTCATGCACAAATGTGGACACGAAAGAGGGGTGCGCCCCCGTTTCTACCCCCGATCGCGTGCAAGGGGGGGGCACGAGTGAACAGACAGCCGCGTGGGAAAGGAGAGGGTGCACACCCCCATTTGCACCTCCCGCCCCCCTTTGATGCAAAGGGGGACGCGAATGGCCGCACTGAAGCGGCCCCTACCCACTCTTTTGCGCCCGGGCCCGTGCGGAGACTGGAAGGGGCTCCCCCTCTCGCGCTCAAAGGCAACACGCGAGCAGTGGGCTGCGTGAAAACACGGAAGCGGCGCCCCCCCTCCCATGCTTTTGTGCAAGTGGGGCCACACGTGAACCAGGAGGGCCCCTACCCCTGGCTTGTGCGCAGGGGCAACATATGAACGAAGGTGGGGTGAACGGGAAGCCCCCCGCCCCTATTTCCATGCAAGGGGGGACGTGAATGAGGGCCGCGCATGAACCCGGAAGCGGTGCCCCTCCCCCCAGGTTTGCGCGGACACGGAAGCTGCTCCCCTCCCCGTTTGCATGCAAAGGCGGCAAGCGAACCTAGGGCTGCGCGTAAGCCCGGAGGCAGTCCCCCTCTCCAATATGCGCACAGGTACGACACGCGAACCGGGAGCCGCGCACAAACTCGGAAGCGGACCCCCCTTTTGCGACATGCATCTCCATTTACGCGCGAAGGGGGGACGCAAACCGGGCCCGCGGGAATGGTGAGGGGTGCGCACTCCCCTCCCCCGGCGGGGCCTCAAAAGGGTACACAAACGGGAAAGACAGCGCTTTTTTTTGCACCCCCAGTTGCAGGCGGAAGGGGCGGGTATGCGACGTGGGCCACGCGGAAGGGACGCGCACCGCCCTTATTGCAACCCTCGCTCTGTTTGCCCCACTATACTGTAGATTGACTTAGAAAATTGACTTGAAAAAGAAGGTTCATAGATTATGTAATTGTTATTAGCTAATAGACATGCTTCCTCTTGACTAAAAGAGTTGACTTCAGAAATCACATGCGCTTGCACTTTGTAATATTATTTGTTAGCTAATTACTGTAATGCACTTCTATTTGCCGGAGTGAGCAAAAAAAAGGCATGTTTTTGGGCGGAGACTAAATTTGAGGCCGGTTCAAAGCGGACCAATCCCACGCCGTGGGAATGATGCAAAAAGTACGCAACTGATAAAGAAGGGCCCTATCGCTTTGTTTTGGATCTTGCTGTGATAATGACGAACCGGCTATCGCTATCTGAATACATAATGCAAACGCACACGCGTTGCAGAAACGTGTAACAAGGATTTCCAGCTTTCACTTTATTCGTGTAAAAGTTGCAGATCTTCCAAGCCGTACAATCGAACAAATCACACCCGCTCCTCGTAGCCTCTAATAGCCCACACTGATCAGGTAATCGGCGAGGCCTTCGACTACCGGAGTAGCCTCGGGCGCTTGGATTGGCGCAACGTATTCAGTAACGAGCACTGCCTGCTTCGTCTTTACTAGAACTGCCCCATCACTCTAAGTACGCGAGTGAGCATAGGAAATGCTGGAACGACAACTATGTGTGTGCAGTGCGTACCTGCTTCTTCAGATAGATACTACGGTCGTTTGCTTGGAGGGTGAAGAACTTCTGTCCAACAAGCTTGAGTCCGTTCGCCTGAACCTGAGATGAATTGGTAAAAGCGGCTATGATCTCCTTCTGCTCCTGTGGGGAGAGCTACCAAGGTTAAAGTGGCTTAGCCATCCAAACGACGCGAGTCAAACATGGCACACACGGTGTAATTTGGGGATGCTGCCCAGACGCCCCCTTGTAGGCCAAGTATAGCAGCTTTAGAGACTTTCTTGCTGCCCACAAGATTGGTGTCGACGTAAGCTATAAACCGCATGGATCAAAAGATCATGCGGATAACATTACAATCGATGGAACATACTCTGCCAGGACATAGTGTGAGAAGGAAGGTGAGTGTTGAAAGGAAGGCTAGGAGGTGTAGTGGTTGATCGAGGAGGGCGCAGCTGAGTACTAGCTGAGTACGTCCAAATCGGAGATCACCATCCGATATAGTAACAAATCGGTGGCGACTCTTTCATTATCACTACTCACAAGCATGGTGAATAGTATTGTGTTTGATCGATCCTGTTTTCTCTGTTTTGAGCGCCTATCACCGTAAGCCTAAATTGGTTTCAGAAAACCCCTTATCAGTCATAAACAACGACATTAAGTATTTCTTTGTGCATTTTTGCTTGCATTTTCGTGTGGAAAAGATTTGGTGCAAACATAAAGTCTCTTCGCTGTGAACAGATTGGAAAAGCTCTATTCTATTTTTTTTCAACAAAGAAATATTTTGTTTCTCTCTCGATCGCGTTTGCGGGGTGTGAAAAGCCGAATCATCCTTACAGTGTACTGCTTGATTGTTTGAGACAATTTGTACAATCGCGTCACGTGTTTCTAACCAAAGTCCCCGTCCAGGTTCATCCAATCCATTTTGCCATGGCAAGCTATCTTGAGCAACTCGAATGTCTCACTAGAGAAATATTAGACAGCTTTCCAGGAAACGACGTTCTCATATCCCAATTAATCACGCTCGTGACAACGTCTCCACCCACCTTCACCTACATCCATGACCCTTACACGACGCGGGTCACTGCATCACTCGTCAACGCTTTGATCTCATCCTTGTCCGCTGTCGATGCAAAGCCTTTTATTCCGGAAGATGACATGATACCCACCATCGCATCTGCGCAGGTCAACGCGGTCGCGTGTTTCACGTCGCGGCTCTTCTACGACACGATCCTTAACCGTCTGGCCAAGTGGCATCCTCGTTGGGATGACGGGTGTGAAAATTGGCCCGGAGGATCCACCGGTGTACGTTACAATGATAGTCTCGACGGGTTCCTGCACGG
>WNGR01016325.1_pt1 | contig 10029 bp, 9 predicted proteins | sample 5407581 | NCBI WGS metagenome assembly WNGR01 (sample SAMN13153383, study PRJNA577476) | soil metagenome | isolation source: 80 cm soil or saprolite under Garry oak tree replicate 2 | place: USA:California | collected 2016-06-15
GCTGGCGGTGAGGCCGACCCCGCCGGCGACCTCGAGCAGACCGCGGTTGTTGTCGAGCAGCAGCGCGACGGTGTCGGCTCCCAGCCGCTCAGCGAGCCGGCCGGCGACGGTCTCGGGCGGGTCGGGCATGACCTGCTCCCCGGCGGGGGCTCTCGGCGGCGCCGGAGGCCGAGCCTGGACCTCAGGTTGCACCGGCGGCGCTGCCGCCCGGGCTGCCCCGGCCTCGGGCGGGCGCTTGACGCGATCGGCGGCGGGGGCGGCACCGTTGGCGGCCGGCGCCGGCGGAACGGCGGGCATCGGCTGGGTGAGCTCGCCAGGGTCCGCGGCCCGCGCCTCGGGGTTCTGGAAGCGGCGGAGCCGCCAGCTCCAGGCCGCGGCCCTGCCGCCTTCCTTCGCCGCCCGCTCCGGCCGAGCGTCCGGCGCGGCCCCGCCACGCGCCGCCCGTCCCGACACGGTCGGGGGCGGAGCAGGCCCCCGCTCGGCTCGCGCCGGAGGCGCGGTCGGCGGCCCCCGCTCCCCCACCGGCGCGGACGGCCGTCCCGGCGCCGCCGCGGGCGGGCGTTCTGGCCCTGCGGCGGGTGGGCGCTCGGTAGGGCCGGAGTGGCGCTCGGGGGCGAGGGCGGGCTGGTCGGCGACGCGCGCTGGGCGCTCGGGCGTGGGCGGGGTCGGGCGGTCGGGCCGCTCCACGCGTTCGTGAGGACCTGAAGCCTGGGCGGGCGGCTCGGGAGCCGTGGGCGGTGCCGCGCGCTCGCGCGGCGGCGCGGATGGGGCCGGCGCATGGGCGTCGCGTCGGATGGCGGGGATGACCTCGGTGACGGCCTCCGTGGCCGAATCGAGCAGCATGGACCACAGCTGCGACATGCCGAACGGCCGGGTGAGGATGGAGCAATGGAAGGTGACGCGCGCCTTGGCGGGATCCTCCCCGTGGCCGAGCAGGACGACCAGCGGCCCGGAGAACCGGCCTCGCACCCGCTCGACCGAGGCCTTGCGGGAGGGGCCGGGCAGGTCCACCACGACCGCGTCGACGGGCAGCTCGCCGACCGAGGGCAGCTCCTCCGGGGACTCGATCTCGCTCACCCGGTCCTCGTCGCCGAGCAGCGCCTTGACCGCGACCACCAGCGAGGCGTCGCGAGTCAGCAGGACCACGTGCCGGGGCACTACGACCAGCACCTCCGGGAGCGCGGCGGGATGGTGAACCTCAAGCGCATGACGGCAGCTCCAAGACTATGAGCGCCCTAACGGTACCCACAAGGTTATGAGGAAATGCCACCCCTTGGGAACCTTCTCGCGGTCACGTCCTTGCCTGCGCCGACGCCTACGATCGCTGGAAGAGGGCGCGGCGCGGCCTGGGCGGCGCGGGCTCCGTCGCGGTGGCCGGCGCGAACTCGGCGGCGAGCCGCCGGATGGCCTCGGCGACGTTGCCGCGAGGCTCCTCCAGCAGGACGGGGTTGCCTTTGTTCACCGAGATGGGTACCGAGCGCGACGAAGGGATGGTCAGGTCGACGGAGGTGCCCAGCACCTTCTCGACGTCGGGCAGGCGCAGGCCGACGCGCGAGTCGGCGCGGTTGACGATCACCCGGATGCGGCTCGGCGGATAGCGCAGCCGCTCCATGGTCTGCATGGTCAGCTTCAGGTTCTTGATGCTGGGGACGTCCAGGGTGGCCAGCAGCGCGATCGCGTCGGACTCGTCGAAGGCCGCCAGCACCTGGTCGGTGACGGCGGCGGGCGTGTCCACCACGACGTAGGCGAAGCTGGAGCGCAGCAGCTTGAGCAGCGTGGAGACGGCGCTCGCGCTGACCGTGTCGGCGACCGGGGGCTCGGTCGGCGCCGCCAGGGCCCAGACGCCGGCGTGGTGCGGCGTCAGGTAGGAGCGGAGCGTGCGGGCGTCCAGCCCACGCTCGCGAGCCGCGTCCTGGATGGTGCGGGTCGGGAAGAGCTGCAACACGATCGCGACGTCGCCGAAGTGCAGGTCGAGGTCGACCAGGGCGACCTCGGTCCCCCCCGCGGCCAGGGCGACGGCCAGGTTGGTGGCCAGGAAGGTCTTGCCACAGCCGCCTTTGGCGCTGAACACCGTGATGATCTCTCCAGGGCGGCCGCCGGGAGCTTCGGGCCTGGCGCCCCCGGGCCCGGCGGCGAGCCGGCCACGCAGCGAGGTCGCCAGCTCGATCGCCCGCGACACCGACGAGCGCACGGTCTCGCCGTCGCTGGAGGCGGCCAGCACGTCGCGGACGCCGAACCGCAGCGCCGCCCGCAGCATCTGGCCGGACTCCCGCTGGCGCAGCAGCACCACCGCGACCTCCGGCGCGGCCTGCTGCAACCGCGAGGCCAGGCCGAGCGCCTGCTCGTCGTCAAGGCCGGAGCCGACCAGCGCGGCCAGGACCTCCCGCCCCTCGGTCGCGATCGCGCCCATGGCCTCATCTGGGCTGGCGGTGCGCAGGATGCGCTGGTCGAGCCCTGCCAGGGCATGAGCCAGCCAGGCGGCGCCCGCCTCGACGGGCTCGACGATGATGACCGCCATGGAGCCTTTCCGTTGCGTCGCGCTCTATCCGAGCGGCTGGCCTGGTTCTAGCCGGCGGGTACGGGCCCCCTCCGCGGATTGGACGGCGGTGGCCATGCCGGGCCGCGAATGTGTGTTACCGGTCAGTGTATGCCTGGAGGTTCCCTTGCCGTTGCCCCCAGGGACCGGGTGGGTACGCCCGGTGATCACCTCGTGCAGCAGATCGACCAGGCGGCCCGCCAGCCTCCCGGCGGCCGCCTCCTCGCGCAGCACCGCCAGGGCCGCTTCCGGCGCCAGCTCGGGCCGGTGCGGCCGCGCGCGGACCATCGCGGCGTAACAGTCGACCACCGCCAGGACCTGCGCGCCGAACGGCACCTGCCGCCCGCGCAGGCCCTTGGGATAGCCGGAGCCGTCGAGCCGCTCGTGGTGGGCGCGCACCGCCGCCACCGGGACGCCCACGCGGCTGAGCGGCTCCAGGATCTCCGCCGAGGTCTCCGGATGCGCGCGGACCAGCTCGAGCGTCTGCGCGGTGAGCGGCCCCTGGACCCCGAGCAAACCGCCGGGCACGGCGAGCAGCCCGATGTCGGCGAACATGGCGGCCAGCTCCATCCCGCGCACGCGCCCCGCCGGCCAGCCGAGCGCGGTGGTCAGCTCACGACTGAGCGAGGCCGCGAGCTGGGCGTGGCCCTCGCGGCCGTGCCCGCCCGCCTCGGTGTTGCCGATCATCGTGCCCAGGATCACCTGGAGGGAATGAGCCAGCGCGTCGCGGGCCGCGCGCAGGTGCTCGCGCTCCTCCGAGCGGGTCACGCGGGCCGCGGCGGTCTCGGTTCGCAACAGCGCCTGCTCCGCCGCCTCCGTGACCGACCGCAGCGTGGCCAGCGGCGACGCCGGCTCGACCCGCTCGGGAATGCGGTCGTTGCGGCGTCCGGCGCGCATCGAGGAGGCGACCCGCACCACCAGGTCCTCGGTCGAGCACGGGTAGGTGACCAGGTCGGTGACGCCGAGCGCGAGCGCCGCGGTGAAGTCGATGGAGGCGTCGCGGCTCACCGCGCCGAGCACCGGCACCCCGGTCGCCACCTGACTGAGCTGGCCGAGCAGCGCCGCCCAGCGCTGCACCTGGTCGATGGGGATGACCACCAGGCTCGGACGCTGGGCGTCGATCCTGCGGTCGGCGTCGCTCGACTCGCGCACCAGCTCACAGGGGAGCCCAGCGTCCTGCAGCGCGTCACGCATCCAGAGGCCGATGCCGTCGTCGGCATCCAGCACGAGCACATGACTCGACAACAAGGCGCTCCCGTCTCGACTGCAGCAGCGATCACCGCTGGCGTGTTGGCCGAGCCGTGCGGAACCGCGCCGTCGGGCCGAATCCTACGGCTTTGACCTGCTGCGCTCCCATGGACCGAACTGGTGAAGGGGTCTAGGGAATTGTGCCGAGACGCCCTAACCTGATCGGCCGACATGCGGCCGACGACCTCAGCGGGGTGGCTCCACCAGCCGGATGCGCATCGCCTCCCGCACCGCATCCACTCGGTTGTTGACGTGCAGCTTCCGGTAGATGTTCCCGATGTGGGTGTTGACCGTGCGCTCCGAGATGACGAGCTGGCTGGCGATCTGGCGGGAGGTGAGCCCCTCGGCGAGCAGCGCGAGGATCTCGCGCTCGCGGCCGGTGAGCAGGTAGTAGATGTCCGCCGCCGCCTTGGTCTCGTCCGCGTAGCGGTTGAACTGGTGCAGCAGCTTGCGGGCCTGGACCGGGTCGAGGAAGGAGCCGCCGGCCGCGACCGCCTTGACCGCGGAGCGAATATCGTCGAGCGTGGCCGACTTGGGAAGATAGCCCGAGGCCCCCGCCTTGATCGCTTCGAAGATCGTCTCCTGATCCTCGTGGACCGTCAGCACCACCACCCCGACCGAGGGGTGGTCCTGGCGGATCTGCCGGGTGGCGCTGATGCCGTCGCGTCGGGGCATGTCCACGTCCATCAGCACGACGTCGGGCAGCAGCTCGCTGACCCGGGCGATCGCCTCGTTGCCGTCGCTGGCCTCGCCGATGACCTCGACGCCCTCGGCGTTCTTGCACAGTAGAACCACTCCGTGGCGCGTGACCGAGTGGTCGTCGACGACGAGCACTCGCGTCCGGTTGGCTTCGCCGTTCCGGTCTGGTCCTTCGCTCACCGCTGCGGCCTCTCCGACGTCGGGGTGGGAATGTCAAGCCAGAACACCGTCCCGTGCTCGTCAACCCGACCGCCGACCGTGCCGCCGAGCACCTCGGCGTACGCGCGCGTCAGGGTCAGCCCGAGCCCGGCCCCGGAGCCGCGCCGCTCGATCGGCTCGTCGGACCGGATGAACGGGCGGAACAGGTTGCTCATCGCCTCGCTCGACAGGCGCCTGCCGGCATCGTGGACCTCCCAGCGGGAGCGCTCGCCTGACGCCGTGACCGTCACCGTCACCATGCCGAGCCGGGGCCCGTACACCAGCCCGTTCTCGACCAGCGGACGCAGCGCCATCCGGACCAGCTCGGCGTCCCCCACGATCTCGGTCTCCATGTCCCCGGCCGACTCCACCCGGACGCCCTCGGTGCCGAGATCGTCGATCAGGTTCAGCAGCACTTCGTTCGGCTGGAACGGCCGTGTCAGCGCCTCGATGCCGCCGCTGACCCGAGCCAGCAGGAGGAAGTCGCGGACCAGTCCCTGCAGCCTGTCGACTTGGGTGAGGACGAGCTGGTGGAACTGCTGGATGGTCTCGCTGTCGAGCTGGTCACCGCGCTGCAGCAGCGTCTGGACGAAGCCGCGGATACACGCCAGCGGGGTATTCAGCTTGTGCGCGGCGAGCCCGAAGAGGTCGCGACCGTCTTCCTCGAGGCCCAGCAGCGAGGGAGCCGTCGTCTGACTCTGCGTCATATGCTTCTTCCCTCCGCGCGGAACTCAACTACGTCCGGACACTGGCGACCACTTTGCGTCGCCAATTGTCGTACAGACGGAGTCTGCCTTCCAACATAGCTTCCTGAACTGCTCGCCTTGACTATTCCAGAGATAGCCGTTCGAGGCCAGCATCCGCATGCTTCGGACATGTGCCGTTACGCACCTCCTGGCCTGCTGAGCTGCGGATTGCCGGCGAGCACCGGCTCGGTCGTCGGGCTCGGGCTGCCCCCGGGCCCTGGTTCCTCGGTGATCGCGAATCCGGTCGTCGGTTGCATGGGAACAGAGAACTGCACAGCGTGCACGCCGCGGCTCTGGCTGAAACGGAACACCCTCGCCTTGGTCGCCTTGGAGAGCTCGCCGCCGGGCAGGCTCCACAGCTCGTAGACACGTCCTGGAGGCGGCTGCGCGAGCCCCTCGACCACCAGCACGCCACGGTCCTGTCTCGAGGACGCCACCACCGTCGCCTGGGCGCCATTGTCGGCGGCCGAACCGGTGAGCGTCACCCGGTTGGCGGTGCCGTCGTTCACCACCTGCACCGCCGACTCCAGCGCCGCCACCCTGGCCTGGTCGATCTGGTGCTGGTCGCGCAGGGCCAGGTTCCACAGCGAGAGCGCGAAGATCGCCAGCACGCCGGCGATCGCCACCGCGCGCACCGCGACCCGCGTGCCTCGCCACGAGCCGACCATCTGCGAGACCCTGCGCCGCAGCGTCAGCCCGGTCTTGCGGCGGACGGCGGCTCGCAGCGAGGCCGGCGGCTCGACCACCGGCGTGGCGAACGCCAGGCTCGCGGTCACCTCCTCGAACTCGCGCATGCTCGCCTTGCAGGCCGGGCACCCCTCGAGATGCCGCTGGAACGCCTGCTCCTCGTCCGGTTCGAGCGCGCAGAGGGCGAAGCCCGCCGCGAGCTCCTCGTAGTCGCTGTGATTCACCGGCGCGTCCATGGGAACTGCTCCTGGCGGCCGGCTTCGCGGAGCTCGTCCTTCAGCCTTCGCATCCCCGCCGCCATCCTGGTCTTCACCGTGCCGAGCGGGCTGCCCACCAGGCTCGCGACCTCCCACTGCGTGTAGCCACCAAAGTAGGCCAGCATGAGCGCCTCGCGCTGCGGCTCCGGCAGTTCGGCCAGCGCCGCCCGGATCCGCGCGCGCCGTTCGACCCCCTCGAACTCCTCTTCGATGCCGGCGCGCGGCCCGGTCGCGAGCGCCAGCGCCTCCTCGGGCCCCTGGCGACGGCGCAGGTTCTCCTCGCGGCGCACCACGTCCACGGAGCGATGGTGGGTCATGGAGAGCAGGTAGGTGCCAACCGTCCCTTGTGACGGATCGAAGCGCCGCGCGCCGCGCCACAGCGACAGGAACACCTCCTGGACCACGCCGGCGGCGAGGGTCTGGTCGGCCAGGATTCGCAGCGCGAGCGAATAGGCGGGCCTGCCGTAGCGGTCGTACAGCGCCTCCAGGGCCGCCGCGTCCCCCTCGGCCACCAGCGCGACCAGCTCGCTGTCGCGCTGCCCGCGGTAGGCCTTGGAGCCGTGCATGATCAGGACCCTTCCGGTCCGACGCTCGACTGGCAAGGATCCGCGGTCTGCTCCTTGGCGAAGAAGATGGCCACTTGCGCGCTGCCCGCTCGTCGACGACGCTGCCGGGGCACGTTCATGCCCGACATCACGTGGAGAGCGGGTAGCCCGGGCTGTCGTCCCGAACGGGACGCTAGCACCCGCCCCTGAGGGCGGCAATGGCCCACCCTCGGGCAGGTTGAGCGCTTCCCGTGGCGTTGCTATATTGCCCAGGTCGCAAGCGGATGTGGCTCAGTTGGTAGAGCATCACCTTGCCAAGGTGAGGGTCGCGGGTTCGAGTCCCGTCATCCGCTCTGGTGCGAGGTCGGGGAATGTGTGCCCCTGTCAGCGCGTCAGCGCCCTCCGGCAGCTCCCGGGGGGCGTTCTGCCGAGTGCCAGCAGCCCGCACGGCGGTGTGGCCGAGTGGTTCAGGCAAGGGTCTGCAAAACCCTGTACCCCGGTTCAATTCCGGGCACCGCCTCCATCTGACCTGAGAGAATGGCGACCGAGGAGCCGATTGCGAGCCGGACACCCGTCTCGCTAGACTCCCGATGCCCCAAGGGGGCGCGTAGCTCAGCGGGAGAGCGCTGCCTTCACACGGCAGAGGTCACAGGTTCGATACCTGTCGCGCCCACTCACAGGTTCGATACCTGTCGCGCCCACACTCCATCTCAGGCCTTCCGCGTTGGCAACCGCGCGCTTGTAGACGCGGCGGTGGGCCAGGTAGAAGGGTGCCAGGTCGAGCTGGTCGGTGACGTCGAGCACGAACCAGGCGAGGTGGCCTTTGGGGAGCCAGTCGCGCAGGTCCGGAGGCAGTAGGAACGGCTGGTCACGGTCGCCGCGCGGGAAGTTGTAGGCCATAACCAATTCTACGCTTCTACTACATTCATACCAAATGCGTTGTTGCGTAAGCAAGTGTCAACGGCCCCGCCGCCAGAACCTTCCTGGCGCAGCGGCGGCCCAATGTCAACGCGCGCCCGGGCCTATCGTCGAGCCGCGCTCAGCCCGCCGGTCAAGCCAGCGCCGCCAAGCCGCACGGTAGCCGTCAGCCGCCGCATGCACCCGCTCGTCGACCGTCGCATCGGCACGGCCACGGCCAAAACGCTTCCGGTCCCTGGCCCGCTCGACCTGCTGCTCGAACAGCTCCTCGTACGCGCCCCAGGCGGCCTCGACCTGGGCCAGCAACTCGTCGTCGGTCCGACGCCCCGCCAGGTAGTAGCCAAGCAGCGCCCCAGCGGCGGCCTCCAGCTCGGCCGGGTCGGCACCGCGTGGCGCGCCGGGCCGCTCCTCGTCAAGGTCGCGGAGCCGCTCGTCAAGCGCCCACAGTTGCAAACCGATCCGCCACACCTCGGCCCGTGCCACCTGCGGGTCCCTGCCGCTGAGCCGACGGTACAGGCGCACCGCCTGCTCCTCACGGCAGGGAACCCGCCCCGAAATGCGGGCAGGAACAGCCGCGCGATGTCCACCACAGCCCAGGGAAGCGCAAGCCACGCCAGGTGCAGCCGCTTGAGTGTACGGGCCACACGCAGGCTGCGGCGCTTCGGCTCCATGCGCACGAACTGCTCGTGGGAGCGCAGCACCGCGGCGTGAAGCGCCGCCAGGTCCTCCGCCGAAGCGCCGTCGTCGTCCACGCCATCTCCCTTACGACTTGGTGCGCGATAGCCGTGGTTGATCGCGGGCATCGCGTGGCGCATGGGACGGGCCGCACGGTCATCATGCGTGGATGTCTAGACCACCATGGGCCCGTGCGGCCCTCTCCCATCCTGTCTTCACCGGACTGTCGCGGCAACACCTGGGCGACCTGATCGCCGAGCTCGCCGACCCGTGGACCGCCGCCCACCAAGGCGCGCTGCGCACCCGCCGCGGCCACCCACGCCGCCGCGCCGCCGGCGCCGGCCCCCGCCATCAGCTGGTCTTCTGCGATCGGGTCCTGGTCACCCTGGTGATTCTGCGCCTCCAGCTGCCCCACCAGGCCCTGGCGGTGCTGTGCGGGGTGGACCGCGCCACCATCACCCGCGCCGTCCACGAGATCCGACCCCTGCTGGCCCGCCGCGGCTTCGCCGTCCCAGGCATGCCCGGCGTGCGCCTTCGGACCCTGGCCGACGTGTTCGCCTACGCCGCGGCGGAGGGGGTCGAGCTGCGCCTTGACGGGACCGAGACCCAGGTCAGAAGGCCACGGGCCAACCAGCCTGGGCGGCGGGCGTTCATCTCCGGCAAGCGCAAGCAAAACACCATCAAGGCCACCACCGTCTGCGACGGCCAGGGTCGGACGCTGTGGGCTGGGGCGGTGCGGCCCGGTCGGATGCATGATCAGACGGCGGTCAAGACCGAGGGGATCGAGGACCTGTTCCGGCGACACCCCGACGTCCGGGCCAAGGTCGATGCTGGCTACCGGGGCCTGGCCAAGGCGTTTGGCGGTCGGGTCCACGCCCCGCCACCCAAGCCCGCCAAGGACGCGCCAGCCGAGGAGCTGGCCGCCTGGCAGGCTGCGCGCACCCGGCAGTCGTCCGAGCGGATCTGTGTGGAGCACGCCAACGCTGAGCACAAGCAGTGGCGGGCGGCTGGATCGGGCGGCGGGAGTCCTATGCCGAGACCCATCTGGCCGTCGCTGGGCTGGTCTCCGATCGGGCGGCCCGCCGCTGACCACCCACCGGCTGGACCCGGCCAGGCTGGCACGCCCCAACCTCAATCGCGCACCAAGTCGTTAGGGCTGCGGATGACGATCGGGACCGACCCGGCCTGGTTCCAGAGCCGCACCGCCTCCTCCATCGCCGCGCCGGTGACCGTGCTGGTCGTGTGGGAGATCACCAGGTAGCTCCCCGACGGCACCGCGTCCAGCAACCGCTGCACGATCGCGTGCGCCGCATCGGTATCCGGGACGTGGTGCACGACACCCAGCAGCGTGATCGCCACAGGCTGGGTGAAGTCCAGCGTCCGGGCGGCGCCCTGCAAGATCTTGTCGGGCTCGCGCAGGTCGGCGTCGATGTAGTCAGTCACCCCCTCGGGGGTGCTGGTGAGCAGCGCGCGGGCGTGGACGAGCACCACGGGATCGTTGTCGACATAGACGATCCGGG
>WNGR01009834.1_pt1 | contig 10025 bp, 6 predicted proteins | sample 5407581 | NCBI WGS metagenome assembly WNGR01 (sample SAMN13153383, study PRJNA577476) | soil metagenome | isolation source: 80 cm soil or saprolite under Garry oak tree replicate 2 | place: USA:California | collected 2016-06-15
TTCGGCCGAGCATTGATGACGTCGCGCTCTTGGACTGCCTCCCGTACGTTGGGGTCAACCTCCGCGTCGTACCGGATCAGCTCCAACGACGTCTGTTCGAGATCACTGACCTGACCGTCAGACTGGGCGCCGACGACTCCGCGACCATCACCGCGAAGATTCCTGCCGACCACCTCAAAACGGTCGCTGACACAGCGGAAAGGATCATGCAAACCATGCCCTCGACATACAACAACCAAGCGGGACAAGGACTCCAAGTCCCCGCCCCAGCTGGTGTAGTCGCAACATGTATAGATGTAGATGCTGTCTGCGCCCCCGGTAGGATTCGAACCTACGCTCCCGCCTCCGGAGGGCGGTGCTCTATCCCCTGAGCTACGGGGGCTTGTCGCCTGGCGACTCGGGGAGCATAGCGCACTCGCGCGAGTGAGCCGCACCGCCTACCGTGGATCACTATGAATACGGTACGTACCAGTTCCGTCTGGTCTGACGGGTTGCGGTTGCTCGTCAAGGAGCAGGGTGATTCGGGTCGGCCGACCGTGTTGTTGGTGCACGGGTACCCGGATAACTCGTCGGTGTGGGACGGGATGGCGGCACTGCTGGCGGAGCGGTTTCACGTGGTCCGCTACGACGTGCGGGGCACCGGCGGTTCGGCGGCACCCGATGGCCGGGCCGGGTATCGGCTGGATCGGCTCGCGGCCGACCTGGTGGCGGTCGCGAGGGCTACCAGTCCGGACCGGCCGGTTCACCTGATCGGGCATGATTGGGGCTCGATTCAGGGGTGGCACGCGATCACCGAGCCGTCGTACGCGTCGCTGTTCGCCTCCTACACCTCGATGTCCGGGCCGTGCCTTGACCACATCGACGCCTGGATGCGTCGCAAGATCACTCGGCTGCGGTTCGGGCCGGTGCTGCGCCAGTTGACGCATTCCTGGTACATCGCGGCCTTCCAGGTGCCGATGGTGCCCGAGCTGGTGTGGCGCCTGCCGTTCCTGCGCGCCCGCTTCGGTGCCGAGAAACGGGACGCGGTCAACGGCATCGAACTCTACCGGGCGAACATGGTCGGCGTCCGCCGTGCCGAGCGGCGCACGGCCGTGCCGGTGCAGCAATTGGCGTTGACCAAGGACATCTTCGTGTTGCCGGGGCTGCTGGAGGCCGCGCAGCCGTACTGCGACGCGTTGTGGCGGCGACCGTTGCCCTACGCGCACTGGGCGCCGCGCACCCATCCGGCCGCGATCGCCGCCCGGGTCACCGAGTTCATCGACCACCTGGCCGGGCAACCGGCGGGGCGGGAACTGCGGCGTGCCAGGGTCACCAGCAAACCCGCGCCGTTCGCCGGGCGGTTGGTGCTGGTCACCGGGGCGGGCAGCGGGATCGGCCGGTCCACGGCATTGGCCTTCGCTGCGGCCGGCGCCGACGTGCTGGCGGCGGACATCGACGAGATGGGTGCCGCGGCGACCGCGCATCGGGCGCGGGAGCACGGCGTCGATGCGTTTCCGTACACCGTCGACGTGGCGGACGGGGCCGCGATGGCCAAGCTGGCCGACCAGGTGCGTGCCGAGCATGGCGTGCCGGACATCGTGATGGCCAACGCCGGCATCGGCATGGCGGGCGGTTTTCTGGACACCGACGAGGAGGACTGGCGGCGGGTGCTGGACGTCAACCTCTGGGGCGTCGTGCACACGCTGCGCGCGTTCGCGCCGATGCTGGTGGAGCGGGGCCAGGGCGGCCATTTGGTGGTCACGGCGTCGGCCGCCGCGTACTGCCCGTGGCCGGAGCTGTCGGCCTATGCGACCACCAAGGCGGCGGTGCTGTCGCTGGCGCAGAGCCTGCGCACCGAGTTGGCACCGCACGGCATCGGCGTCAGCGCGATCTGCCCCGGCCTGATCGCCACGAACATCGCCAACTCGACGCGGTTCGTCGGCCAGGACGAGGAAACTGAGCGCCACAGTCGGCAGGCGGCGGACGCGATGTACCGGCGCCGGCACTACGGTCCCGACAAGGTGGCCACGGCGGTGCTACGCGCGGTCGCGGACAACCGCGCGATCGTGCCGGTCACGCCGGAGGCCTACGTCACCGCGGCCGCAGCGCGGTTGTCACCGGCCCTGGTTCGGGGCATGGGCGGCCTGCTTCGTACCCGACGGTGAGCTCGCGGGTTTGAACACGCACTGTCACCGATTTGTGAGCTTTCCACCAGTCGTTGACACTTATTCACTCTAATAGCCTAGTCGCAATGCCGCGATAGTGGCTTAGCGTTACAGCACCTCCTGGTGAAGGGGTTGTGCCCTCCAGTTCTACGGGGAGTCGGAGAAGGTGGGGACAGGAAGACCTGTCGCCCGACGCACGGGGCAGGCACCGCGCCCGCAAGACCGCCTGCCTTGTGCGTCCCGCCTCCCGTATCGACGGCCGGCGGCACGGCTGTCGTGCCTGAAGCTACGGCTGTCAGCGCAATCCGCCGGATTGTGGACAACATATTGGTTATCCACAACTTGCCGGGAAGTCGGACTAATCGCCTATTTGGCGCTTGACAACTGGTAGGTTGGAAAGGGGACGCCCCCCGGGAGTGGTGGAGGCTGCCGCCGGGGCGAAGTCGCAGGTTGCGAGCTTGGTCGGCTTCTTGGGGTGGGTTGCTGGTCGATCATTGAGTTTGCCGGGTCCTGGTGTTGTGGGCTGTGCCTGGCTCTGCGTTGGGCCGCTCCACATGGCGGATGTCCCATGTCGTGGTTGGTGCGGGCCCTTCTAGACTTCTTGGGTGACTCCCGCTGCGCTTGCTGAACTTGTTCGGTCCACAGCGCTTGACATCCTGTCCGACCGAGGGTTGGACACCTCTGTGGTGCCTGGGGCGGTGACGGTGGAGCGTCCTCGTAACCCTGAGCACGGCGACTACGCCACCAACCTGGCGCTGCAGATCGGCAAGAAGCTCGGGCTCGCGCCGCGGGAACTGGCCGGCTGGCTGGCGGCGGGGCTCGCGGGCACCGCCGCGATCCACTCCGCCGACATCGCGGGGCCCGGGTTCGTGAATGTGAGACTCGCGTCCGACGCGCAGGCCGACATCGTGCGGGTCGTGCTGGCCGGTGGCGATGCCTATGGCACCGGTGAGCTGCTGGCCGGACGGTCGATCAACCTCGAGTTCGTGTCGGCCAATCCGACCGGGCCGATCCACCTCGGTGCCACGCGTTGGGCCGCGGTGGGTGACGCGCTCGGGCGGGTCTTGACCGCGCAGGGTGCCGCCGTCACGCGGGAGTACTACTTCAACGACGCGGGCACGCAGATCGACCGGTTCGTCGACTCGCTGATCGCGGCCGCCAAGGGGGAGCCGACGCCGGAGGACGGCTACGCGGGCGCCTACATCTCCGACGTCGCCGCCGAGGTGCTGCGGGCCGAACCCGGTGCGTTGGCACTGCCGGCGGACGAACGGCACGAGACCTTTCGGCGGCGTGGCGTCGGGCTGATGTTCGACCAGATCAAACAGGACCTGCACGACTTCGGCACCGACTTCGACGTCTACACGCACGAGGACTCCTTCCACGAGTCCGGCGCGGTGGACCGCGTCGTCGAGCAGTTGAAACAGTCCGGGCACCTCTATCTCGAGGACGGCGCGTGGTGGCTGCGGTCCACCGACTACGGCGACGACAAGGATCGGCCGGTGATCCGCGGCAACGGCGCGCCCGCCTACATCGCCGGTGACATCGCCTACTTCGCCGACAAGCGCGCCCGCGGCTTCGACCTGTGCATCTACATGCTCGGCGCGGACCACCACGGCTACATCGCGCGGCTCAAGGCGGCCGCGGCGGCGCTGGGGGACGACCCGGCGACCGTCGAGGTGCTGATCGGGCAGCTGGTGAACCTGGTCAGCGACGGCAAGCCGGTCCGGATGAGCAAGCGGGCCGGCACGGTGGTCACCATCGAGGATCTCGTCGATGCGGTCGGGGTGGACGCGGCCCGGTACTCGCTGATCCGGTCGTCGGCCAACTCCACCCTGGACGTCGACCTGGACCTGTTGAACAGGCGCAGTAACGACAATCCCGTGTTCTACGTGCAGTACGCGCACGCGAGGATGTCCGCCCTGCTGCGCCAGGGCGCCGAACTGGGCATGGCCCTGACCGGCGACCTCACGCCACTGGGCAGCGAACGGGAAGGCGACCTGATCCGGACGCTCGGGGAGTTCCCGAGGGTGCTGCGGTCGGCCGCCGAGCTGCGGGAGCCGCATCGGGTGAGCCGCTACCTGGAGGACATGGCCGGCACGTTCCACCGGTTCTACGAGACGTCCCGGGTGCTGCCGGCAGGCGACGAGGACGCCCAACCGGTCCACCTGGCACGGCTGACGCTGGTCGCGGCCACCCGTCAGGTGCTGGCCAACGGGCTGGGCCTGCTCGGGGTCAGCGCGCCGGAGCGGATGTGATGCGCGCGCATCCGGCCGGTCCCCGGCACGCCGATGTGTTGCTGCCCGCGAACACCGCGGGTGCACAACCGTCCACACCGGACCGACTGAACGAGCTGCCGTCGGAGATCTGGCCGCACAACGCGACCAGGGGTGCCGACGGCGTGGTGCGCCTTGCCGGGATCGACGTCCGCGACCTCGCCGAGCGATACGGCACGCCGTTGTTCGTGGTGGACGAGGCGGACTTCCGCGCCCGGTGCCACGAGTTCGCCACCGCGTTCGGCGATCCGGCGCAGGTGCACTACGCGTCCAAGGCGTTCCTGTCGGTCCAGATCGCCAGCTGGGTCGCCGAGGAAGGCCTCGGGCTGGACGTGTGCAGCGCGGGCGAACTGGCGATCGCGTTGCGAGCCGGGTTTCCGGTCGAGCGGATCACGTTGCACGGCAACAACAAGTCCGTCGCGGAGCTGACCGAGTCGGTTCGGGTCGGGGTCGGCGTGATCGTGCTGGACTCGTTCTACGAGATCGCCCGGCTGGATGCGATCACCCGGGAGTTGAACGTCAGCCAGGCGGTGCTGATCAGGGCGACGGTCGGTGTCGAGGCGCACACGCACGAGTTCATCGCGACCGCGCACGAGGACCAGAAGTTCGGTTTCTCCATCGCGTCCGGCGACGCGGCCGAGGCGGCCCGCCGGGTGCTCAAGTGCGAGGGGCTGCGGCTGGTCGGCCTGCACAGTCACATCGGCTCGCAGATCTACGACCCGGACGGCTTCGAGATCGCCGCGCACCGGGTGATCGGGCTGCTGACCGCGCTGCGCAACGAACACGGACAGTCCGTTGTGGACTCCATCGGCACGGTGGACCTCGGTGGCGGCCTCGGCATCGCCTACACGGCCGACGACGACCCGCCGCCGGTGGCCACGCTGGCCGCGCAGCTGCTGGCGATCGTGGCCCGTGAGGCGGACGCGGCCGGCCTGCCGCGGCCGAAGGTGATCGTCGAGCCGGGGCGGGCCATCGTCGGGCCGGGCACGGTCACGCTGTACGAGGTGGGCACCATCAAGGACGTGCAACTGGGCCACGGCACCGCGCGGCGCTACGTCAGCGTGGACGGCGGGATGAGCGACAACATCCGCACCGCGCTGTACGACGCGCTCTACGACTGCCGCCTGGTGTCCCGGCCGGTCGATCCGGAGGTCGAGCCGGCACTGTCCCGAGTGGTGGGAAAGCACTGTGAGAGTGGCGACGTCGTGGTGCGAGACTGTTGGCTGCCCGGCGATCTCGGCCCCGGCGACCTGATCGCGGTGGCCGCGACCGGCGCCTACTGTTACGCCATGGGCAACAGCTACAACCGGTTGCCCCGCCCCGCGGTGGTCGCCGTGCGCGATGGCGAGTCCAGGGTGCTGCTGCGCCGGGAGACCGAAGAAGACCTGTTTCGGCTGGAGGCGGAGACCCGGTGACCAGCGGGAACGGCAAGGACGAGAACAGCAGGCCGGTGCGGGTCGCGCTGCTGGGCTGCGGCACGGTCGGCACCGAGGTGGTCCGGCTGCTGCGCGACCAGGCAGCCGACCTGGCCGCCCGGGTCGGCGCCCCGGTGGAACTGGCCGGGATCGCGGTCCGCAGGCCGAACAAGCACCCGCAGGTGCCGGCCGAACTGCTCACCACGGACAGCGCGGCACTCGTCGCCAAGGACGTGGACGTGGTCGTCGAGGTGATCGGCGGGATCGAGCCGGCACGCGGCCTGCTGCTGGCCGCGCTGCGGGCCGGCAAGTCGGTGGTCACCGCGAACAAGGCGCTGCTGGCCGAGTACGGCGCCGAGCTGTTCGCGGCCGCCGACGCCAGCGGTGCCGACCTGTACTTCGAGGCCGCGGTGGCCGGCGCGATCCCACTGCTGCGGCCGCTGCGCGAGTCGCTGGCCGGCGACCGGATCACGCGGGTGACCGGGATCGTCAACGGCACCACCAACTTCATCCTGTCCGCGATGGACTCCACCGGCGCCGGCTACGGCGAGACGCTGGACGAGGCGAGCCGACTTGGCTACGCGGAGGCCGACCCGACCGCGGACGTGGACGGCTTCGACGCCGCGTCCAAGGCCGCGATCCTGGCGTCGCTGGCCTTCCACACCAGGGTCACCGCGGCGGACGTGCACCGCGAGGGCATCGCAGCGGTCAGCGCGGCGGACGTCGCGGCCGCCAAGATCCTCGGCCGCACGGTGAAACTGCTGGCGATCTGCGAGCGGGTCACCGAGCCGGACGGCTCGGAGTCGGTCAGCGTGCGGGTGTATCCGGCGATGATCCCCCGGTCGCACCCGCTGGCCGGGGTCGGCGGGGCGTTCAACGCCGTGTTCGTCGAGGCGGACGCCGCCGGCCAGTTGATGTTCTACGGCCAGGGCGCAGGCGGCGCGCCGACCGCGAGTGCCGTGCTGGGGGATCTGGTCGCGGTGGCCCGCAACCAGATCGCCGGCGGGCGGGGGCCACGCGAGTCCGCGTACGCGGCGCTGCCGGTACGGCCGATGGGGCAGACCCCCACCCGGTACCACATCAGCCTGGACGTGGCCGATCGCGCCGGTGTGCTGGCGCAGGTCGCGGCCGTGTTCGCCGAGCACGACGTCAGCATCGCCGCGGTTCGCCAGGAAGGGCGCAGTGTGGACGCCAGCCTGGTCATCGTCACGCACGCCGCACCGGACGCGGCCCTGCGCTCCACGGTCGACAAGGTCGCCGGCCTGCCGGTGGTGCGGGAAGTGGTCAGCGTCATGCGGGTGGAGGGTGAGCAGCCATGATCCAGGCCTGGCCCGGCGTGATCGGGGCCTATCCGGACCGGATCGCACTGCCGGCGAACGCGATCGTGGTGACCTTGTGCGAGGGCGGCACGCCGCTGGTCGAGGCGCCCCGGTTGTCCGAACTGACCGGTTGCCATGTGCTGCTCAAGGTCGAGGGCGTCAACCCGACCGGGTCGTTCAAGGACCGTGGCATGACGGTCGCCATCACGCACGCCCTCGCCGTGGGCGCCAAGGCGGTGATCTGCGCGTCCACCGGCAACACGTCGGCATCGGCCGCCGCCTACGCCGCTCGCGCCGGCATGACCTGTGCCGTGCTGATCCCCAGTGGCAAGATCGCGATGGGCAAGCTGGCCCAGGCCGTCGCCTACGGCGCGCGCATCCTCCAGGTGGACGGCAACTTCGACGACTGCCTCGAACTGGCGCGGAAGACCGCGGCCCAGTTCCCGATCACGCTGGTCAACTCGGTGAACGCGGTGCGCATCGACGGCCAGAAGACGGCCGCGTTCGAGGTGTGCGACGCGCTCGGCCGGGCGCCGGACGTGCACCTGCTGCCGGTCGGCAACGCGGGGAACATCACCGCGTACTGGAAGGGCTACCGGGAGTACGCGGCCGACGGCGTGATTTCCGACACGCCCCGGATGTTCGGCTTCCAGGCGGCGGGCGCGGCACCGCTGGTGCACGGGAAGCCGGTCCGCGAACCGGAGACCATCGCCACCGCGATCCGGGTGGGCAGCCCGGCGTCCTGGGCCGGCGCGGTGGTCGCGCGGGACGAGTCCGGCGGCCTGTTCGACTCGGTCACCGACGAGCGGCTCCTGCACGCCTACCGGCTGCTCGCCGCGCAGGAGGGCGTGTTCGTCGAACCGGCGTCCGCAGCCGGCGTGGCCGGCCTGCTCCTGACCTCAGCCGATGGCCGGCTGCCGGCCGGTTCGCTTGTCGTGTGCACGGTCACCGGCCACGGCCTGAAGGACCCGGCCACGGCCCTGGAGGGCATGCTGGAGATCGAGCCGCTGCGGGTCGACCCCGAGGCCGTCGCCGTGGCGCTGGGCTTGTCGTGAGCGAGCGCTTGTCGTGAAGGGCGTGCGGGTCCGGGTACCGGCGTCGACGGCCAATCTGGGCTCCGGCTTCGACGCGCTCGGCATGGCGCTGGGGCTCTACGACACCGTCGAGGTGCGACTGGCCGAACGCGGGCTCACCGTCACCGCCTCCGGCCACGGCGCGGACACGGTGCCGACCGACGACACCCACTTGGTGGTGTGCGCGCTGCGCGCCGCCACCGACCGGCTCGGCTTCCACCCGACCGGACTAACCCTGACCTGCGACAACGCCGTGCCGCACGCGCGCGGCCTCGGCTCGTCCGCGGCCGCGGTGGTGGCCGGCGTCGCGGCCGGGTTCGCGCTGGCCGGACATTCCCCCCGAAGCGACCGAGCGCTCCAGGTGGCGGCCGAGTTGGAGGGGCACGCGGACAACGCGGCCGCCAGCCTGTACGGCGGCCTGGTGATCGCCTGGCGCGACGGCGACGACTACCGCGCGGCGCGCCTGGAACCCCACCCTGACCTGCGGCCGGTCCTGCTGGTGCCGGCGCAGGAGTCGGCCACCAAGACCACCCGCGGCCTGCTGCCCGACCAGGTCCCGCACGTGGACGCGGCCTTTGCCGCCGGCCGGTCGGCGCTCGCCGTGCACGCGCTGACCCACGATCCGACCCTGCTGCTGGCCGCCACCGCGGATCGACTGCACCAGCACTACCGGGAGCCCGCCTGGCCGGCCACGTTCCGACTGGTGGACACCCTGCGTGCGGCCGGCGTGCCGGCGACCGTGTCCGGCGCGGGGCCGACGGTGCTCGCGTTCCCCACGAACGGACGGTTGCCGGATCATCTCGATCCGGTTTCGATGTCGGGGTTTTCCGTGCTGCCACTGGCGATTGACCGGACCGGCGTACGGGTGGAAACGCTTGACTGAGGCACATCCGGGAACAAATCGGTGGTCGACGAGGTTGTTGCCCAATGCGGCGCGCCGGCCCCCGTTGTTGCACCCGACGACAGTGGCGTCTACGCTCGGGGCAGATCAGTCACCGCGCGCACGGACGCCGGTGCAACTCCCAGGTTCAAAGCGGTAGGTAATGCTGGGCCTGGGTCGCACTCCTGCTGAAAGGTGACCTCGTCTCGCGGCGGAGGTCAGCATTGGTGGGTACCCGATGGCCGTGGTGACCGAGCAGTTCATTGTCGGCGGCCTTATTAGTCCATAGAAGTCTCGAACAGGCCGCCCGCACTGGGCGATCTGTCGGTCCGCGTTCCGTCGGCCGGCAAGTCCGCTGGTTTACGTAGGAGGCGTGGACCGGTCAGGAAGGACATGTGTGAGCAACACCGATCTGCTGAGCAGCGACGCGGCGAACGCGGCTGCCACATCCTCTGATTCACAAGGCGGTGCCAACGGCACCGCACCGCGCAAGCGGCCCGGCCTGTCCGGCATGGTGCTCGCCGAGCTGCGGGAACTCGCCGGTCAGCTCGGTCTCTCCGGCACCGCCGGCATGCGCAAAGGCGACCTGATCGCTGCCATCAAGGAGCGGCAGGCGAGTGGTTCGCCGCGTGCCAACGGCCGAACCGCGCCAGCCAAGGGGGGTCAAACCGAACTTCCCGTCGCGGCAGCCGCCCCGCCGGCCACCGAGCCGGTTCGGCAGGAGGCCCGCGAGGGCCGCGACAACCGCGCCGAGGGCCGCACGGCCCGCGACGACCGAGCCGATGCGGATACGAGGGACAACACGCGAGAGAACACCCGCGACGGCGACCGCAACCGGCGCCGGCGCACCGCGTCCCGACCGGCCGGCAGTCCCGATGGGGGCGGCAACCGTGACGCCGACGACACCGGTCCCAACCGCGA
>WNGR01009835.1_pt1 | contig 10024 bp, 6 predicted proteins | sample 5407581 | NCBI WGS metagenome assembly WNGR01 (sample SAMN13153383, study PRJNA577476) | soil metagenome | isolation source: 80 cm soil or saprolite under Garry oak tree replicate 2 | place: USA:California | collected 2016-06-15
AGATGAAATTCGAGCCACAGCCCAGCGCGTCGCCGCTTCGCACAACCTCGATCTCGTCGACGTCGAATTCCAAGGCGGTGCCAAACATCGAACCCTGCGCGTCTTCGTTGAAAAGAATGCACTTGAGCGCGCCAAACTAGCTGAAGCAGGGGATGCAGACCTGCCAAAAGGAGTTCCCGTAGAGAAGCTCTCCGGCGTAACCCACGAAGATTGTGCAACCTTCGCCCAGGACTTCGGAACCGTGCTCGACGTCGAAGACCTGATCCCCGGGAGCGAATACACGCTAGAGGTCTCCTCTCCCGGACTAGAACGAAAGTTGTTCAAACCAGAGGACTTCACCCGCTTCAAGGGAAGCCTCGTCAAGCTTCAGACCTTCACCCCGGTCAACAAGAACCGGCAATGGCAAGGCCGCCTGACCAACTTCGCAGACGGAACTCTGACCATCGATCTCTCTGCCGTAAAACAAAAGGGCAAGGCCAAGAAAGCCGCAACGGAACAGCTTGTCGAAATCCCTTTGGCGAACGTCGAAAAAGCCAATCTGGTCGCGGAGATCTAATTCGCGCCGAACCATAAACCACGATAAAACAATAACTTAGAAACAAGTTCGGAAATCAGCTCCGAGCCAACAAAATGAAGGACGAGTGAACGATGGCAAGTGCTCTGTATCAGTCGATTGAGACGTTAAGCCGCGATAAGGGAATCGAACCGGGAATCGTTGTTGGTGCCGTTGAGGACGCCATCGCCCTGGCGACCCGCAAGTACTACAAAACGCAGGAGAACATGCGCGCCGAAATGGACCGCGAGACCGGCGAGATCCGCGCCTATGTCTTCAAGACCGTCGTCGAAACCACCGATCAGGTCGAGGACGACGTCAACCAGATGACGCTTGCGCAGGCCCGTGAACTCGCCCCTGAGGTCGAGGTCGGCGGTGAACTTCGCTTCTACAAGGACACCACCCCCCTCGGACGAATCGCCGCCCAGATGGCAAAGCAGGTCATCTTCCAGAAGGTCCGCGAAGCCGAGCGCGACACCGTCTTCAACGAATACAACCACCGCGCCGGCGAGGTCCTCACCGCCACGGTAAAGCGCCTCGAGCCCATGGACGTGATCTTCGACCTCGGCAAGGCCGAAGCCCGCATGCCCAAGCGTGAACAATCGCGTTTAGAACAGTTTGCCGTCGGTGAGCGCGTGCGCGTTGTCCTCCTCAGGGTAGACCGCGCCGCCAAGGGCCCCCAGGTTATCGTCTCTCGCGCCGCCCCAGCCCTCGTGCAGAACCTCTTCCAGAGCGAGGTTCCCGAGATCTACGACGGCACCGTAACCATCCGCGCCATCGCCCGCGAGGCCGGTGAGCGCACCAAAATCGCCGTCATGAGCCGCGACAAGGACGTCGACCCCGTCGGCGCCTGCGTCGGCATGAAGGGCATGCGCGTTCAGTCCATCATCCGCGAGCTGCGCGGCGAAAAGATTGACATCATTGAGTTTTCCGAGGAGATCACAACCTTCGCCGAGAAGGCGCTGCAGCCGGCCAAAGTCAGCCGCGTCTCCATCACCGACCTCAACGACAAGCAGATCGAGGTCATCGTCGACGACACTCAGCTCTCGCTCGCCATTGGCAAGAAGGGCCAGAACGTCCGCCTCGCCGCCAAGCTCCTGCAGTGGAAGATCGACATCAAGAGTGAAGAGGAGAAGCGTCAGGAGGTCGAGCAGCAGATGCAGGCCATGTCCGGCGGCCCGACGACTCCGATCGAGCAGGTATCGGAACTTGGCGAGACAATCCTCGAGAAGCTCATCGCAGCAGGCATCACCACGGTCGAAGCACTCGCCGATATGACTCCGGAACAGCTTGAAGAGGTCCCGGGAATCGGTGAGAAGACAGTCGAGAAGATCTCTGTCGCGGTTCGCCACTACTTCGGCCAATACGAGGAAGGCGAAGAACGTCCGGCAGTTGCCGTCTCGGCAGCGGCTGAAGACACGGGAGATGTAGCCATGGGCAAGACACCGGAAGCAATTCTTGCTGAAGAAGCCGGCATTGGACGGGCTGAAGAGGTTCGCAATCTTTCAGCGGAAGACATCGCGGCGGCCGAGGACGAAATCTCCTCCAGCGACGCCTTCAGCGACGCCGATGCACGCGAAGAACGGATTGAACTCGGAAATGACGCCGTGGATACCCTGGTCAATGAGGCCCAGGAGATCTCCGACGAAGGTATCGACAGCGATGGACACGATCGTGGCTAGCGGGCAAAGCCATGCAGGACAATCATCCCTGACGCGCGGAGACCGCGATTTCAGGGATAATACATACAGTAAAGATTCCTACCTCGATGAGGCTGATATGAACAGCTAAGGGCGCAAGGAAACGAAAAGGGACGGATGAGCAAAGTTCGAATCAACGATCTGGCACGAGAACTGGAAGTGAAGAGCAGGCCGATTCTGGACGCTCTTGAAGCGATCGGCATTACCGGCAAGACGCACTCCAGCTCTATCGAGGCCGACCAGGCCGAGAAGGTACGCGCCTATTTCAACGGCGGAAGCCGAGGCAGCAGTGCGAGCAAGCCAGCTGCTGAGACAAAGCCGAAGTTTGACCTGTCGAAGGTATCGAAGCCCGGCGACGCGCTCAAGGCTATCCTCGAGCGCAAGCAGGCCGAAGCCGCCGCAAAGGCTGCTCCGCCACGGCCAGCTGCGGTTGTTGCGCCGCCGTCATCTTCGCCTGTCTCCGCTGCCCCACCCCGAGTTGTTGCGTCGGCTCCTGCGGCTGCGACCTCGGCCCCAGCTCAGGCAGCAACTCCTGCTCCTCGCCGCATCGTCCCTCTTCCTCGCCAGCAGGCCAATATCGTCGCTCCACCTTCTGCTCCGGCGATCGCCAGCAAGCCGCCGGTCGGCCCGGTGATCGCTCGGCCCCCTGCTGCAGCTGCTGGGTCAGCGCAACCTGCCCAGGAGCGTCCTGTCGTCGTAGCCCCTCCTGTCGTTGCTCCAAGCGCAACGAAGCCTGCAGCACCAGCGGCCCCACCCGCTGAGGTTGTGGAGGCTGCCGCCGCCCCGGCATCAGTCCCCGTTGCACAGCCAGAGGCAGCTCCTGCAGCCACACCGGCACCATCTGCAGATGCAGCGCCCGAGGCACCGGCCGAAGCTGCTCCGGCAGCTCCTGCGACTCCCGCAGGGCCGCCTCCGCGGCGTGTCATTATGCCGCAGACCGGACCTCGCCCGATCTACACGGCGCCTCCGGTTGCACCCGGAACCCCACAGCGCGGACGTCCCATCTTCGAGCGCCCACGCCCTCAAGCACCGGGCGCTCCAGGTTCACGCCCCAGCACCATGGCACCGGGTGCCCGGCGTCCCATGCATCCAACACGCACCTTCCCCGGTGGCCCCAGCGGCCCAGGCGGTGCTCCGGGCCGTCCTGGCTTTGCGCCGGGTGGCGCACGTCCGGGCTTTGGAGCCCGTCCGGGATTCGGTGCCCGTCCGGGTGGACCCGGCGGAGCTCCGGGCGTATTGCCAGGCCCAGGTGAGTCGCCAACTGGTATGCGCCCAGCCGCACGCCCAGGCCAACGCCGCGGCGGACAGCGCTACGAGAAGACCAAAGAAGGCCCGATGAAGGGCTTCCAGCCGCCACCGCGTTTTGGTGGTTCGCAGATCTCGCGTGAGCCGGTGCCCATCACCCGCACCATCACCGTCACCGAGGGCATCAGCGTCAAGGACCTCGCCGAGAAGCTCGACGTCCGCGGCAAGGACCTCATCGCAACTCTCCTCATGAAGGGTGTCTTCGTCACCGTAAACCAGTCGCTCGAAGGCGAACTGGTCAAGGACGTCGCCCGTCAGTTCGGCGCCGACGCCCAGGTCATCTCGGTTGAAGAGCAGCTCGAGAACGAGGCGATCGAAGGCTTCCTCGAAGACACGACCGGAATGGTCGAGATCAATCGATCCCCTGTCGTCACCGTCATGGGTCACGTCGATCACGGCAAGACCTCGCTCCTCGATGCAATCCGCTCCACCGACGTCGCCTCAGGCGAAGCCGGCGGCATCACGCAGCACATCGGAGCCTACAAGGTCCACGTCACCAAGCCGGATTCGCCGGCCTTCGGACGCGAGATCGTCTTCCTCGATACCCCCGGTCACGAGGCATTTACCCGCATGCGTGCCCGCGGCGCAAAGATAACGGACATTGTTGTCATCGTGGTTGCTGCGGATGACGGCGTCATGCCCCAGACCCTCGAAGCCATCGACCACGCGAAGGCGGCGAACGTGCCGATCATCGTAGCCGTCAACAAGATCGACAAGCCCGAAGCAAACCCCGACCGCGTCAAGCAGCAGCTCGGCGACCGCGGCCTGGTTCCCGAAGCCTGGGGTGGAAGCACTGTCTTCGTCGATGTCTCGGCCAAGAAGCGCATCAACCTCGACTTGCTGGAGGAGATGATCTGCCTCGTCGCCGACATCAGCGCACCAAAGGCCACGCCGGATCGGCCTGCCGTCGGAACCGTGATCGAAGCCAAGCTCGACCGTGGCCGCGGCGCGGTAGCCAGCATCCTCGTCCAGAACGGGACTTTGCGTCTGGGCGACAGTTACATCGTCGGCAACACCTTCGGCAAGATTCGCGCCATGTTCGACGACCGTGGCCGTTCGATCACCGAGGCCGGTCCTTCAACCCCAGTCGAGATCCTCGGCCTCGAGGGAATGCCGGACGCCGGTGACACCTTCCTCGTCATGGCGGATCGCGACAAGGCGAAGGGCATTGCGCAGTATCGCAAGATGAAGGAGCGCGAGGCGCAGCTCGCCAAGAGCTCCCGTGTCTCGCTCGAGGGTCTGGCAGAGCAGATCAAGCAGGCCGGCATGAAGGATCTGAACCTGATCCTCAAGGGCGACGTGCAGGGTTCGGTCGAGGTTCTGGCCGACTCGCTCGAGAAGATGTCGACCGAGAAGGTTCGCGTTCGCGTCCTGCGCGCCGGCGTCGGCGCCATCACCGAGTCCGACGTTCTACTCGCCTCGGCCTCGAACGCAGTCATCATCGGCTTCAATGTCCGTCCCGACCGCAAGGCCACCGAGATCGCGGAGCGCGAGAACGTCGAGATTCGGCTGCACTCGATCATCTACGAGCTGCAGGATGAGATCACGAAGGCGATGTACGGTCTGCTCGAGCCGGTCTTCAAGGAGAACTACGCTGGCCGCGCCGAGGTGCTCAACGTCTTCAAGATCACGAAGGTCGGCCAGATCGCCGGCTGCCGTGTGACCGATGGGCTCATCCGCCGCGATCAGCAGGTACGCCTGCTGCGCGAAGGCACCGAGCTCTGGAGAGGCCGCATCGGCTCCCTCAAGCGCTTCAAGGACGATGTGTCCGAGGTTCGTCAGGGCGTCGAATGTGGTATCGATCTCGCCGGCTACAAGGACATCCGCATAGGCGACGTCATCGAATCCTTCACCACGGAGACGCTCGCGGCCGAACTCGGTCAGAACTCGGCCGCCGCAAGAAAGGCCGAAAAGGCCGCTCGGGATAAGGAAGCCGCTGCCACAGCAGAGACCTCAGTCAACGCATAGTCCACAACCCAATCATCACACAGCAAGGGCCGGGAGCAATCCCGGCCTTTACCGTTAAGAGCTTGTGTCCTCTCCGCACTTCGAATAGGTGTCAATCAGTGTCAATCGGTGTTAAGCCTTCCAGCCGCCGCATACTTCCACCACTCTTGCTGGGAAGATAAGATTGCCTCCATGAACCTCGCTGCAATCCAATCCGCGCTGCGCGACCAGCATCTCGACGGCTGGCTCTTCTATGACCATCACTACCGCGATCCCCTCGCCTACCGCATCCTCGGCCTTGGCGAGGGCCTGCATGTAACGCGCCGCTGGTTCTACTTCATCCCCGCCCAAGGCGAGCCGAAGAAGCTCGTGCATCGGATCGAGGCTGGCCGGCTCGATTCCCTGACGGGATCGAAGGCAGCCTACTCGTCGTGGCAGGAGCTTGAAGGCAAGGTCGAAGCGATGCTCGCCGGACAGACCCGGATCGCGATGCAGTACTCGCCGCGCAACGCCATCATGTATGTCTCGATGGTGGATGCCGGAACCATCGAGTTGCTCCGCTCCTTCGGCAAGGAGATCGTCAGCTCTGCCGATCTTGTCAGCCACTTCGAGGCCGTCCTCACCGACGAGCAGCTCGCCACCCACTACGAGGCGCAGCGCCTGCTCGACGAGATCCTCGCCGAGGGGTGGCGGGAGATCGGCCGCCGCGTGCGGTCCGGCAACTCAGCAGCGGATGAGTACAGCATCGTCGAGTTCCTCCAGCAGGCCATCGAGCGCGCCTCCATGATCACCGAACACGGTCCCAACGTCAGCGTCGGACCGAACTCCGCCGACTCCCACTACGAGCCCACCCGCGCCTCATCGAAGCCCATCCGCCGCGGCGACTTCGTCCTCATCGACATATGGGCAAAGCTGGCTAGCGATCCCAAGGCGATCTGGTACGACATCACCTGGACCGGCGTCGTCGACCGCGAGCCCACCGAACGCGAGCAGCTGGTCTTCAACACCGTCCGCGACGCCCGCGACGCGTCCATCGCCGTCGTCCAGCAGGCCTTCGCCACGGACACTCCCATCGCAGGCTGGCAGGCTGACGACGCCTCGCGCGCCGTCATCCGCAACGCGGGCTTCGCCGACTACTTCACGCACCGCACCGGCCACAACATCGCCACCGAACTCCATGGCAACGGAGCCCACCTCGACAACCTCGAGACGCACGACGAGCGCCTCATCCTGCCCAACACCTGCTTCTCCGTCGAACCCGGCCTCTACTTCCCCGGCGAATTCGGAATCCGCAACGAGGTCAACATGGTCGCCCGCAAGGGCAAGGCCGAGGTGACGGGCCGGATCCAGAACGAGCTCGTCCGCATTTAGCTCTGTTGCCTGCTGATCCACCACAAACGCCCGGGCGCCCCATCCATCGCGCACTTTGCGATGTGGGATGTATACCCGCCTTTGCCGTTGCCTGTTCTTTCTTTCCACCAAAGAACTGTCATTCCGACCTTTACCTTCCATCCCTTCGCTACATCCCCACAGCCTGATATCATCGAATCTGAATGACGACCAATGTTCAAGCGCCGGTGCGCGTCTCCGGCAAATCCACGACGATGCCTGCAACACTGGTTCTGCTTGCGGGATGGCTGGTTCCAGGAGCCGGGCACTTTCTGCTGAAGAAGTGGATTCGCGGCTCCCTCATCTTCGTTTCGATCGTCTCGATGTTCCTGATCGGGATTGCCTTGAAGGGCAAGGTCTATTCGCCCAACGCAGCGGAGCTGCTGGATATCCTGAACTTTGTGGGCGATCTTGGAACAGGGCTGCTGTACGGTCTGGCGAGGCTGTTCGACCTTGGCCAGGCTTCGGTGCAGGTGGCCATCGCAGACTACGGCACCAAGTTCATCGTGGTTGCCGGCCTGCTGAACATCATCTCCGCCGTGGATGCCCACTCGCTGGCCACCGGAAGGAAGGCCTCGTGACCATCTCTCACTTCGGCGCTGTTCTGCTCTTCTCCCTGTTTACCTCCGTCGTCTTCGGGATCACGCAGCGGTCTGAGCCGCGGATGATGATCCGCTTCGGCGCATTCTGCTTTGCCCTGTTCGTCGGCGGCACCATCGCCGCGAGCTGGGTCATGTGGCTCATCAAGCACTAGGTAGTGTCTGACGAATCACGGAGATCGCCGTTTTTGCCCTTGCCGTTGCCTGTTTCTCTCCCACCCAACCCAAAATAAACGTCATCTCTCCATTGCGCAACGGACGGCCTTATCGTCCGTTGCGCAGTGGAGAGATCCCTGTATTCGTCTTTGCTTTGCCGCTGCCTTTTTGTTGTCATCCCGTAGGGATCTGCTTTGTGCTTTTGTCGTTGTTTGTCCCTCTCCCAACCATCGTCACGCCTCCGCTTCCGACCCACAAGAAATCCTGTCAAGCCCCCAAACACCCTATCCACATGCAGATCAATAACATACCCATGCGTAGTGGTTTCCCATAATTCGCTATAATGAATACAGAGATAAAACAAGGCCCCGGACACCCTCCAGGGCTTTCTTCTTTTGAAGACAAATAATCGACCGTAACTTCTTTGCCTGTAAGACCTTAGCTATAACTCTTTTGTTTGGAATACTTTAGAGACACAATTCTCGCTATCCCATTGCAAAAAATAGACTTACTCCTGGGTCCCCCCGGCGGAGTACCCCTCAATCGACCACTCTTATCGCCGGACGTCGGCCCTATGGTCGGTTTGGGTGATTGACCTGACTACGGCGAAGAGTGCCTGATGGTGTACTGGAGCGCATCGACCTCACCAACGGAGGGGAAGAGGTGGCAGGCAAAGTGCTGCAACAGCAATGGTTACTTTGGTGAACGAAAATTAAAACCAATGGTATTAAGACCTTCGTGCACTGTATTCTAGCTAGTAATCCCACGGTGAAAGATGAATGTTCGTCTAGCAGAGAATGAAGACACAAGAATAAGATCTATCCGGACGCGTGAACTACTCGACTTCGACCCCGAGCTGGAATGCGAAGAGTTGGTGCGTCTGACAGCTACTCTGTGCGGAGCACCGATCGGCCTGATGACGTTGTTGGATGAGCGCCATCAATGGTATAGAACGTCGGAGGATCTGCGACTGGGGGAGACGCCGCGCGAGATCGCCTTCTGCGCGCACACCATCCGGCAAGATGGCCTGTTCGTTGTAAAGGACGCATTGATGGATGCGCGGTTTGGGACCAACCCACTCGTGGTCGGCGAACCTGCGCTGCGCTTCTATGCCGGCGTGCCGTTGCATACGGCCGATGGGCGCGCGTTGGGAACGCTTTGCGTGATGGATACAATGCCGCGGATATTGACCGTCGAGCAGGCACATGCGCTGCAGGTTTTAGGCCGACAGGTCAGCGCACGGCTGGAGCTGCGGGTTAAGCGCAAGATGCTTGAAGAGATCGTCAAGGAGAAAGATAAAGCCACCGCCGGGCTGCAGGCGAGTGAAGAGCTGTTTCGTGCCTTTATGAATGCCAGCCCGTTTCTCAGCTACATCAAGGACGCTGCCGGACGGCTGCTCTTCTACAACCGGAGCTTCGCGCAACGCTTCGGCGTGAGCGAGTATGCGTGGCTTGGCAAGACGGATGAGCAGCTGTGGTCGAGGAAGCTGACGAAGTCGGTCCGGACGCATGACTTGGAGGTTATGGCCGGGGGCCGGATGGTGGAGACGGAGGAGCATATCCGCGGAGCGGATGGGGTTATCAGCTCGCTTCGGTCATTCAAGTTTCCCTGCCACGACTCGGCTGGGAATGTGCTGCTTGCCGGAGTGGCCGTGGACGTCTCGGAAGAGGTCGCGCACAAGGCCGAGCTGGAGCGCTACCACCGGGAGCTCGAAGAGGCGAACGATCAGCTGCGGCGCCTGGCCGTGACAGATGAGTTGACCGGCCTGCGCAATCGCAGGGCCTTCGAAGAGCGCCTGGTGATGGAGTTTTCCATGGCTCGGCGCCGGAAGCGCGAGCTGGCGGTGCTTCTGATCGACGTCGACAACTTCAAATTGATCAACGACCGCTGGGGCCACTCAGCCGGGGATGAAGTGCTGCGACGGCTTGGGATGATCCTTCGGACCACGGTTCGACTTCCGGACCTGCCGGCCCGATATGGCGGCGAGGAGTTTGTCGTTCTGCTGCCGGAGAGCGGTGAAGAAAGCGCGATGGGACTGGCGCGGCGCGTCATGCAGCGCGTAGCCGACGAGCAGTGGGAGAACGACTCGGTGACGATCAGCGTCGGGATGGCAGCGATGAACGAGTCGCTGATGAACGGCTATCAGCTGGTGGAGCTCGCGGATGAAGCTCTATATGCGGCTAAGCGCGCGGGGAAGAATCGCGTGATGGTACACAGCGGATAAACAGGAGCTTGTATCAAAGAAAAAAGAAGAGGCGCACCCAAGCGGTGCGCCTCTTTTATTCAGGTCCGGAGCGTTATGCCTCGGGGTTGGGCTCTGACGCCTCGCTGGGATTCTGCTCTTCGAGCTGCTTCTGAAGCTCTTCACGCTTCTT
>WNGR01013122.1_pt1 | contig 10024 bp, 9 predicted proteins | sample 5407581 | NCBI WGS metagenome assembly WNGR01 (sample SAMN13153383, study PRJNA577476) | soil metagenome | isolation source: 80 cm soil or saprolite under Garry oak tree replicate 2 | place: USA:California | collected 2016-06-15
TACTTTGGACCCTTTTACCTTACCTTTCCCCACTTTCTTCGTCCTTCCTCACAACGTTCGACTTCATCGTTTATCACTACGCCCGACCTTACCTACATAAACACGAGGTATTTAAGGACCCACGTTTTGCTCAATATCATCAGCGAACTCCCCGCTTTTACCCCCTTCTTCTTGTGTGACGGAGCGAACTTCTCGGGGCAGGTCTAAGTCGCAGACACCCAAACGGACATTCCTCGCATACATTCGCTCACTTTCTTTCTGCCCTACACAGTCGATCCACGCGTCATCGGCACGCTCCCCGTCAGACTCGCACCAAGCGCAGAACCGATCTCTCGCTATCTTCCACCTTAAGGCCGGCCAAGGTTCCTTCAAATCCCAGAATGCTTCCCTTCGTGAGAAGCTACTCAGTGTTTACTCGCCAACCCTCCTGCTTAGACGTGACTTCGAGAGTCGCGTTCGCCACAATTTCATCGGAGTAAGACTACCAACGACGCTTCAATCTTACGCGACTTCAAGAGTCGCCCGTGTGCCACCTCGCTTGCAAAATACGAACCTTAGCCCTGGCAGCTCGATCTCCTCCTTCACCGCTCTCTCGGCACTTTCGCTTCGGCTCGGCTTAGCTTGCTCGAGATGTCCGAGCCGACTTACCTCTGTCCTCGCTCAGCCCAGCAGTCTCCGGTGACTTTAAGAATCGGAACCCCTTAATTCAGAACTGTACCCTACGGAGGTGTCCCAACCGCAACGGCCCAGGCTCGAATAGGCCGGACAACAACTACGAGTCACACGCTTGTCCCAACGACTATTTCCCCCGTTCCCTTTCGGCTTTGTGTTATCGGCCGACTCATGCGCAACAAAATTTGGCCTCTTGTCTTAGCTCGGACTCGGCAACAACTTCCTCCATCCCCTTTCCTTTGTCTCGTTCCACCCTCTGCCCACTCTTACTCACTCGCGCGCTTTCGAGCCCGCACACCGGTCACGAGCGATTGGTACAGTAGCTGCTCTGCTTATTACTGATCGACAAGAGACTGACCATAGTCATAGACTGACGTCAAGTATTCCACATCAGTTGTCAGTTTATTTGACAAACGCCAAATGTTTACGTTCATTTTCCACCTCTACAACTTCCTAGGCTCAATGAAAGATCTACATGCCAAACTTTCCAAGGATTTCTCCTGGATATCACTGTCCCTTTTGGGCCTGACCAATCAGATGCCCACTTATGAAGCTACTCAAAAGTCTCGTCGCGATGGGAGCACTGGCACCAGCAGTTCTTCAAGACTGCAAATGCAGTCTAAGAGTTTTCCAGCACTAAGAGGCCAAACTCTGGTGCTTATCAAGGTGAAAGGATATGATTTACTCCCAGAAGATGACCAGTGACTGTGGCCACAAAAAATAGCAAAAGCTACAAAAAGTGGTGATGTGTTTGCATTGAAACTTCTCAACAGTGCAAGTGCAAGGGATGAACTAGATATTCTCAACTATCTACAAACACTCAAAGATAGCCACCAGAATCACATGGTCAATGTAACAGAGTTCATATCCCCCGACAGCTTATCCTCCCTTGAAGATCATATAATTGTCATGCCATGGCAATTGTTATTGGAAATTTTCTTGAAGAGGCACCCCAACATGGCAGGGCTGTTGCAGACTCAGTTGATACGCCATTAGAAGCCCAGCTGTCAATAATTGACTTCAGCATGTCTATCCACGTGCAAAGCGAAGAGTCTATGGTAAAGGGTTATTGCGGAACTCCAACTTGGACTGCACTGGAAGTGGGGATGCCACATGGTCCGATAAAGACATATAGCGTGATTCAGGCTGACTGGTGGTCCTGCAGAAAAATGCTTCATTACTTCACAAAATTTCGTCCAACAGGCAGTGCCTCATTTAATGAGGCGCGTGACCAATTACTTCATTCAGTTGCAAGCAGGAGGCCTCCGCTGAGTGAGATACTAGAGATGTGTTACGTTCACGTCCAAAGACACTTACTCATAGGTTATGACTACATGGGTAAGCGGCAATTAGTCATGGACTTATGCCTCAGTCAGCATGAGTATCACATGTATGATACTATGACTTGATACTAGGATTAGGGTAGTAGGTTTCAGATTCGAGAGGCACTTCAAAGCCCTCTTCTTGTTGTACTTAAGATGTCGCTGTTGAAGACCTAGCTCTCCAGCTTGGTCTTCTTGAATCCCCACTTGTCTTCCTCTCTACTCTGTGAGATCTAAGGGCTCTCTCCCTTTCTCTACTTGTACCTCAGAATTGACCATTGACTCGTGTCCAAGTGTCGTCGGACCTTGTGACTCACCATAGCACGTGATCCTATCCGTGTCTATCATCGCTAAGTCGTATCACATGCATCGAAGCCTACGTCAAGGCTAACGTTCAGTGGGAACGTAACATTAAGACCAAGCTACAGCTGTGGCGCGCCTTACAACTCGAGAACGCTGGGCCTTCACGCCATATTCAATCAAAGACAGAGGAGAATGCAACGTTCCTCTGATTTATCTAAAAGAAGCCAGGTGGAGAACAGTCCAAGGAAGCACCGGATACTTTGTCAACATCCCCACCAGACCAAGTCAATACTACCCAGTTGAGTTTAATCACATTTACATGTGTTGGTGCGAAATCACTTGGAATGCACCCGAAGCAGTGTGGAACGTAGTCTGACCAGCAGGACCCGACTACCATTGCGACATATTCGAGGACGAAGTACAAACATCTGGAAACGTAGGGACTATAGACAGACATCCTCCCCTAGCACCAAGAGCTCAGGATCCATCTACAGATAGCCAAGAGGATCAAGAGAGTGAACACTCTGAAAACACAGTCGAGTCGGGAAATCCAGGAAATACCACAGAGGAGGAAGGCCTCGCCAATCTAGCTGAGTCCATTCATATCAATCCACCAGAAATGGCCACGATGACCGAAACCACAAGAATAGAGGAACCAATTAACGAGCATATGGGGCACCGAACTAGACGCGTCATCAGTGCGGTGGACGACGAAATGGCCCTCCGAAGGGCCATCGGACCTGACCAAGCGGACCCACCAAGCGGGGGACCCGAACAGTTGCCAGAGCTTCCTCCCATCCGACTTCCTCAGGATGACAGGCCCAACAGGAGATTCCCCGGAGGAGGAGGACTCCCTGGAGGAGGAGGATTCCCTGGAGGAGGAGGATTCCCTGGAGGAGGAGGATTTCCCGGAGGTGGCGGATATCCCGGAGGGGGAGGAGGACCACCGGGAGGACCACCAGGAGGAGGATGGGGGCTGCCGCCGATGCCCATACCACTAGCCCAACAAGGAAAACTAGTAGGGGAGCCACCCACCATCTACGACGGAGACAGGAAGAAGACAACCCTCTTCATCAACGAATGGGAATTATATTGGGCAGTCAACAATGACAATGCCCTTATGATCAACCCATACCGACGAGCTATGTTCTTCCTTACTTATATCAAGGGGACTCACGTTAACGAATGGGTTATGGCAGTCAACCGATGGCTAGCCTGTCAAATACAAGGAGGAATTAACACCACGGATGAACGCTTATGGAACAAAGTAGCTGCCTCTTTCACGCGACGATTTGCCGACAGCCTGGCCAAAGAAAACGCGCAGTCTATACTCCGCGCAGGAGTAAAGATGAAGGGAGAAGATATCGACGCCTATATCGTGGAGATAGAAGAGCTTATTCAGCTAGCTGAGTATCGATTCGATGTGCCACAGACCATCGAAACATTTACGGACGGGCTGCCCACAGGGTTATATCAAAAGGTCTTGGAACTTGACCGACCAGCCACTTATGACCAATGGAAACAAGCGGCCATAAATCGTCAACAAGACTACATCCACATGAAAGCGCGACTCAAAGCACATCGAGGAGGGGTTACCACCTCTTGCCCGAGGGGATGGATACCCCAACAAATGTTGGTTGACCCAAATGCAATGGACACATCCGCAGGAAGAACCAGAGGACGCATTGCAGGAAGTGAAGAAATGAACCCTGCCACCATGCCTCGTGGAGGATACGTACCCCGAGGAGGATATATGCAAAGAGGACGTGGAGGGGGAAGAACGAGAGATTTACGCAAAGTTGAGTGCTACACGTGTCATAAAAAGGGACACTTAAGTCACAATTGTCCTCAGCATATGTGGAACAAACCCAATGAATCGTGCAACTGGATCCCACATCCCAGTCAAGGACGCGAAGCAGTGGTCGACGATCGGAGCATATGCGATGAAGAACAAATAACGATTGCACGCACAAACGCGCAAACTCCCCAACAACAAGCCAATACGTGGCTCCGAGGAGTGGCCTCAGCAGGAGAAGATGTACAAGAACTGGTAATGAGAGACCTCATTGGAAGAGAGGGTTTTCAGAACGCCTGAACCCATCGGCCTGGGTGAGGGCAGTTCATAAATTCAATTCTGTAATAGTGACTACGCGATTCCGATCCATGCATATCCCTGTCTCTATCAGAACAAGCACCGAAATGGCCAACATAAAAGCACTCGTAGACTCAGGAGCAACCGATTGCTTCATGAGTGAACAATTCGTACGATGCATGAAGCTAGGGAAAAGACCTCTACAAAAACCACGAAAAATATGGAATATCAACAATACAGCCAATCAAGCTGGACAAATCACACACTACATCACTCTCAATATACAAACTGGAGGAATAAGAAAAACAATACAATTCCTCATTACAAACATCGGGAGCGAAGACATCATACTAGGATATCCATGGATGGCTGCATTCGAGCCCAAATTCACATGGAAGAAGGGAGTCATCCACGAAAGAGAACTACCCATTATCCTCCAGTCAGTCAACCCTTTTACCTTAACTGGAGGCTCGGTGATCACACGAATCAAGGGATCCAACAATGAATGTCATGCATGCGCAACAACCTCTACCAAACTCGCCATCAAAGCACAGCAATACACAAAAAAGGTGGACGTCCCTGCAACATATCAACAATTTGCCAAGGTATTTAGCAAGGAAGAATCAAAATGATACCCACCAAAACGGGCATGGGATCATGCAATCGAATTCAAGGCGGATGCACCAGAAGCAATAGATTGCAAAATATATCCAATGAACTGAATCGAGGACGAAGCAGTGCAGAAATTCCTTCATGATGAGCTTGAAAAGGGGTATATTCGTGAGTCAAAATCACCATATGCATCCTCCTTCTTCTTCATTCATAAAAAGGATGGCAAACTGCGACCGGTTCAAGACTACCAGAAAATTAACGCTGTCACAATCCGGAACCAATACCCTCTCCCCTTAATCGCCGACCTTATTCGAGACCTCAGCAACGCACATATATATACAAAACTCGATGTCCGATGGGGATATAACAACGTACAAATTCGCGAAGGAGATGAGAAGAAAGCAGCATTCAAAACCAGATACGGACTTTTTGAACCTACGGTCATGTATTTTGGTCTCACCAATTCGCCAGCGACGTTCCAGACCATGATGAATTATATTTACCAAGACGTCATCCTTAAACACAAACCACTTGGAACTACCATCCGCATCTATATGGATGACATTGGTATCACCACCCGCACCAATCTCGCAGACCACCAACGAGCTGTTCATGATGTCCTCAAAATCGCTCAACTCCATGACCTCTACTTTAAACCAGAGAAATGCCTCTTCCATTCTTCTTCCATGGATTACCTGGGGGTAATCCTTGAAAAGGGGGTGACACGTATGGACCCTACCAAAATTGCAGGCGTTGACACGTGGCCAGTACCGAAAAATGCAACGGAAGTACGAAAGGTGCTTGGTTTTTTCAACTTTTACTGCCCTTTCATCCAGGACTTCGCGTTCATCGCAAGACCACTACACAAACTCACACGAAAGGACCATGAATGGCACTGGGGACAAGAAGAGCAAGACGCCTTCGACATGCTAAAGAAATGTGTTACAACGGAACCTATGTTAGCACACGCTAAATTGGATGATCAATTCGAGCTCGAAGTGGACGCCTCAGGATACGCGGTAGGCGCAGTACTCCTACAAAAGAAGGAGGGTGGTAAAAAGCACCCTATAGGATACTACTCAGCCACGCTCAATGAGGCGCAACGAAACTACAACATATATGACCTCGAGCTTCTGGCCATCGTAATGGCCCTCAAGAATTGGAGACCTCTGCTCGCGGGCTCCCCTCACAAGATCATCATATATTCCAATCATCTTAACCTACAGTATTGGAGGTTGCTGCAAAGAATATCGAGGAGGGTCGCAAGGGAAGTATTGGAGCTGTCCGAATATGATTTTGAGATATGTCACCTCCCTGGCAGACTTAACGGATGAGCTGATGCGCTATCGAGACGCCTGGGATATGATCAAGGGGATAACGACAACAAAGATGTAGTCATTCTACCCGATCACGTCTTCGTACGAGCAGGAGCAATGCAATGCGCTCCTCCAATGCAAAGAGTGGTAGTCCAAGAAGAGATGGAGGTGACGGATCCAATATACGCACAAGATGAAATGATGCTTGGGCCATGGGTCAATGCACATCGTCTAAAGAAAATCGAAGGAGTATGGTACAAGGACGGACAACGTGTTGTGACCGGAGGGACAAAGCACAAAAGGACCTTCATACAGGTACATCACGACGCACTGGTATATGGACACCCAGGGATCAACAAGACATATCAACTGATAAGTCGCCGATACTGGTGGCCAAATATGCGTCAAGACATAATGGATTACGTACGAGGATGCGTGGAATGTCAAAGGAATAAAATCAATACACGACCCACCAAAGCTCCACTGCTACCCATACTCCCCATACACGAAGCCATGCCGTTCGAAACGGTCGCTCTAGACTTCATCACTAAGTTGCCAGTTTCTCAAGGGTATGATTCGATACTCACCGTAACCAATCATGATTGTACCAAGGCCGCAGTATTCATTCCGTGCAAAGAGAGTATGACCGCCGAAGAAACTGCGGGACTAATTGTCCAACACATCTTCCCACGATTCAGACTCCCGCTGAAGTTCATCAGCGACAGAGACCCAAAGTTTGCCTCCAAGTTTATAAGGGGGCTGTGCAAAGGAATGGGAACGACGCAAAATATCTCGACGGCATATCATCCCCGAATGGACAGACAATCGGAACGCACAAATCAATGGCTGGAACAATACTTGCAGTTCTGGGTCAATGAGCAGCAAGATAACTGGCAAGCGTACCTACCCCTTGCCGAATTCGCACATAACAACTGGCCAAACGAGACCACAGGTGAGTCCCCTTTCTTTGTGCTGTACGGATTTAACCCACGCACTGATTGGACAGATAAGCCATCCCTGATACCACAGGTGGCATTGAGGCTAGACCAGTTCAAAAGGGCTAGGCAACACACCCAGGAACTGATGATCAAAGCGCAGAAGTCATGGGTCAAACACAAAGATATGCCCAAATATCACAAGGGAGACCTTGTATGGCTGGAAGGACATCACCTTCGCACAAATCAGCCAACTGCCAAGCTTGTGCCCAAACGACATGGCCCCTTTCCCATCATTCAGGTGATGTCTCCCATCAATTATCGATTAAAACTCCCCATGCAGTGGAGCATTCATGATGTATTCCACATCGATCTTCTCACACCATACCATGAGACCGATCTCCACGGATCAAACTATTCGAGACTGGCTTCAGACCTCATTGATAACAAGGAAGAATACAAGGTCGAGAAGATTCTGGACTCTCGGCAGTTTAGCAGAAGACGAAAGAAGCAGTACCTTATCAAATGGAAGGGGTACCCAGACTCAGATAACGAATGGGTGGACAAAAAGAATGTACACGCGCCAGATGCGATAAGGGAGTTTGAAAATTCGAACCATGCCGTACAATCACATATAAGGAGCAAAAAGACTGGCGAGTATTCCCTCATTCCCACTCATCCACAACGTCCCATTCACTCTACCATGACCGACAATGTCAACAACTATTACCTCGGATCACCCGAACGAATCTTCGGAGCGGAGTTGGATACCCAACTCATCTCCCCCATCGAAGCACGAGAATTGTGTGCCAAGAAGTACATCCGACCCCACATCACCAATGAGAATGAACTTGCCGCTCCCCTCACAGAGGAAGAGCTGGCTCAAGTACAAGAGGTCTTCCCAGACCTCCAGACAACAGCAATGCCCCCGTGTACATCATCACCCGTACTGCGATGACTGTCAGACCCTCATGGGATGGGGGCTATGCCAACCCACCAAGCCGACACCCAGAAGCTCGACAATGAGCTTTGGGAAGCTGAAGGAGTATTGCAAGTCCCTCCCCACGTGGGAGGAACTGAAAGCGCAATCGCCAAAGAAGATCAGTTTGCAGTGGAGGGAGGAGCAGTTCACACGTGCCATATACAAGAGAAACATCGTGAAGGCAGCATGGGAAGCGTTGCGCCGGCAAGTACACCAGCGATGAAAGGACCATGGAGTTGCACTACCAGTCTCAACGACTGGTACCCAGATGAGCACCCCTTCATAAAGAGCCAACGCGACACTGATGACCCCAACGAGACCCCGTACACCATGACAACCAGTGGATATCCACTGTACAAGAAGTCGTTCATGCCTGCCGCCAAGCAAAGATATGAACCCATCAGGTTCAATTCCAACCGTGGGGTCCAGTATATCGATTACCCCATATGAATGCCCGGCGAAACCACTTTGCGGCAAGCCAACTACATGCAGGCCATCATGGCCCCTAACCCATTGGTGGTGGGGCTCCATCAAGATTCCGACAAGGTGTTCAGCAAGCCGCTGTACGCCTCCCCAGTCTACAAGTTCGAGGGTAAGCCCACCTACGCGCAGGCAGACTTGGACTACCTCAAAGCCAACGCGCCAGGGCAGGAGATGATGGATCGGTTGATCGCCTGGGAGCATGACCTAACACTAACGGCGGAAGTCCACCGCTTCCACATTATCAACGCAGAGTTGGACCGGATGAATCAAGTCCTGGCGGAGAATGAGGACGCATGGGGGCAGTTGGGGGCGGCTCAGTTGGGGACCATTTGACGCCTGGAGATGGCCAACGCAATCCAACAGATCAACGTGAACAATGAAGGGTTTGTTGACGACGCCCTTCATGTCAATGAGGAGATCTTGCATGGGCGCAAGGGCTGAAAAGGGGGTGATGTTACATTCGCGTCCAAAGACACTTACTCATAGGTTATGACTACATGGGTAAGCGGTAATTAGTCATGGACTTATGCCTCAGTCAGCACGAGTATCACATGTACGATACTATGACTCGATACTAGGATCGGGGTAGTAGGTTTCAGATTTGAGAGGCGCTTCAAAGCCCTCTTCTTGTTGTACTTAAGATGTCGCTGTTGAAGACCTAGCTCTCCAGCTTGGTCTTCTTGAATCCCCACTTGTCTTCCTCTCTACTCTGCGAGATCTAAGGGCTCTCTCCCTTTCTCTACTTGTACCTCAGAATCGACCATTGACTCGCATCCAAGTGTTGTCGGACCTTGTGACTCACCATAGCACGTGATCCTATCCGTGTCTATCATCGCTAAGTCATATTGCGCACATCGAAGCCTATGTCAAGGCTAACATTCAGTGGGAACGTAACAAGATGGTTCAGGTGGGGAGTTCTGCAAGGGGTGTAGCAAGACGTAGGAAGAGTGACAGTCCTGATATGGGATATGCAAAGTGGGCTCATATTACCCAAGGCTTGTGCATCCACTTTTTCTCTTTCATGTGCCCAGCCTCAGGTCTATATACAGGGCAAGAAAACAAATCCTACATGACGAGGTGACACCAACACTACACTGACACATGGTGACTTCATTTTGACATTTGCAAGGACCCCAAACCCGATTCACACCTGGCACCAATATTGTCGTTAATGTAACATGTTGTTGTATCACCATTATCATTAAATTGGAAGGACTCAACACAGTGAGTTATTTAAAATGTGCATTATTACTCTGGTGTAGAGTACAGTAAGGCACATCCCTCGGCACCTTGGACAGGTTGGCAGC
>WNGR01009839.1_pt1 | contig 10023 bp, 11 predicted proteins | sample 5407581 | NCBI WGS metagenome assembly WNGR01 (sample SAMN13153383, study PRJNA577476) | soil metagenome | isolation source: 80 cm soil or saprolite under Garry oak tree replicate 2 | place: USA:California | collected 2016-06-15
TGCAGAAAAAGGACGGGAAATCTCGACCCTGGCCTGGCTCGACATCACCGATAATTGCGCTTACTTGTAGAGGGTCACTGTCGATATGCGACAGCATTGCACGGACACGTTGGAGCTACATATCACGGACGATCAAAGCCGCTATGTGCCCTCATCCACGGTAATTACGGGATTCACTCGTTGTGTCTCCCCATTCGCCCCATCAATTTCCCATTTCCTGAATTTCAAGCTGCCCGTAGAGCGAAGCACCTCATCCTAGCCGGTGCAGGATATCCTCCTGTACCCCTGACAGGGGTGTCAGCCGACGCAGGATGTCCTCTCCGGCGGCATTCTTGATGAGCGTCAGCGAAACGTCCGAAAACGCTTTGAGGATCCGCTCCGCCGTTGGCGTGTCAGTCATCTTGTGCTTGTTCTCTGGGTGCAAACTTGGGCGTCTGGCCTGCTCTTGCTCGAGAGACCGTCGCAGGACAAACTCCGTGACTGTTCACACACGGCCACCGAGCGTCAGCAGGTAGGTGAGGCCCTCAATGTGCTCGTTGCGCGTGACAAACAGCGGCGCGATATGGACGCGGCTCTTGAGGCGGTTGAAGAGGCGTTCAACGCGGTAGGCGTTGCGAGAGCACAACACCGCATGCTGCCAAGACAACCGCTTTTGCCCCGCCTTGGTGACAAAGGCCTTCCAGCCAAAACGTTGACGGAGCTCGGTAATTTTGTCTTGCTGGCGCGCGATGTGGGTGCTGTGGGAGCGGGTTGTCTGGATCACCCGCTTCTCGCGGCTCACAGAGCCGCGACCCCGGCCCACGTATGGGGTTTTCTGCTCGACCTGCTTTTCCCATGTCACGCGGAGCAACCCAGCCACCCGATGCGCTGTGAGCACGAGGTCAATCGCCTCCACGAGCCTCGCTGCATCGGTGCTTTGCCGTTTCCCCCGCCCTCTGGCGGGCGTCAAGACCGCAAGTTGTGTCTCCGCATGGCTCAGACGTGTGTCCAACCCAGCGGCCTGTTGGTTGGCAGGCAGGGGGGAGCGAACCACCACCACCCGTGCGCTCCCTTCCGCTGCACCGACCGGCGCACCACAGGTCCTCTCACACTCCTAACCCTCGGCCGCAAGCACCTCTTGACCACGGTCATTGAGGCGCCATCTCCGTTCGAACGCGCCCGCCGCGCCTTGCGTCACCCCCGCGGTGATCCAGGCGTCCATGGCCGCCGCCGTCGTCCCGGTCCAGGGCAACGGCGACACGTAAAAATCCTGGTGCCGCGCCAGATACGCGCGGGTTTCCAACGCACTCATCGTACCATCACCGACAAACAAAAGACCGGTGGTCTTCAAGCCTGTCCGGATCCGCTCGATGAGCGGTATGTCTAAGCCATCATCGGCGCGTTCCCCCGACAACACATCTGTCGCAAGCGGCATCCCCAAGGGGTCCAACGATCCCATCATCACTGTGATCTGGGGCCGCGTCGGATCATCTTTACTATGGCCAAACTGCCCCAGGCCCCCTGCGGTGACCTCGTGATCGCCCGACACCGTGGTGGCATCACAGCGGATCACGTCCTGCGACAAATCGTCAAGCGCAATACGCCGTTTCTTCAGGTCACGCTCTCTCGCATGCCAAGAGGCCGGCTTGCTCACGTGTTGCAGCAGATGGCGCAACCGGTCGTCACGCAAATCCAGCGGCTCGCTGCCCTGCGCGGTCAGGCGGCTTCGGGTGTGTTGCATGCCCTTGAGATAGGTTTCCACCGACACTTTACGGTGGTCCCCTTCCGTCACGATATACGCCAGCCACATCACCGCTGTCCACCCCCAACTTCTCCCCCGTTGCGTCCAAGGGCGCGGGCTATGTCGGTCCAAGACCTCTGGCAAGCCCATCGTGCTCATCTGCCCGATGAGGAACGCCCCATCGTCGCCCCGCGCTGTGATGATCACCAGTTCACTTTTCCCAAGGAACTCTGCGGCCTGTGGACGCCGCTGCATTTTCATGGTGTGCTCTCCTCCAGCAAGATGTCGCCCATACGGCTAGAGGATAACCACTTGACTGCACTGGCAAAAATGCCTTTCCACTCGGCTCTCAGAGAACCTCCCGAAAATTAAGCTTTGGGAGTTTGTCTATGGCGAATGGGGAGCATAAAAACGATTGATCAAAAAACAGAGGCTCTCAAAGCAAAACTTTCAAGAATAAGTAACGTCTAGGGTTTTTACCCTGTCCGTCTCCTGTCCGAGAAGGTGCTTCAACCTCCCCCAAGATAGAACAAAAAATCCCACACTCCCAGAGTGATACTACTCTGAAAAATGTGGGGTTATTTCTCTATAAGTTGTTGTATTTTGGTGCGTTAGCGCATACCAGATTCAATGATCGCCTGGCAGAATCACTCCGTCGCTAGCACCTGCTGGATGGCACGCCGGATCTCGGCAACCGTACAGGGTTTGGTCAGGCACGGCGCGGCACTTTGATCAAGGAACAGCTTGGTCTCGGGATTGAGTGTATCCCCGGTGAGAAAAATCACGCGCCGCAGCAAATGCGGATACTGGTGTTCCAGCGTCCGGTAGAGACTCGGCCCGTCGATGCCCGGCATGCGCATATCACTGAGCAGCAGGTCATAGGAGCGCTCTCGGAGTTTCGTCAGCGCCAAGAGCCCATTGGCGACCGTCTCGACAGTGTAGCCGTCACGACTCAGCAGCCTCTTCAAGCCACTGGCAATACTGGGTTCGTCGTCGATAATCAGGATGGATTTGTCAGGGACAGCCGGCATATGGTCCCGTTCTGGAGAGGCGGGCGCTGTCGCACAGACGGTCTCCACGGGGAGTTCGACGCAGAAGGTAGCGCCCTGCCCTGGTGGACTCATTACCGTGAGAGTGCCGCCGTGCCTCTCGATGATGCCCCGGCATAGAGAGAGGCCCAGCCCCGTGCCAATGCCCACCGGTTTCGTGGTAAAGAAGGGTTCGAAAATGCGTGCCTGTAGCGCTGGGGGCACGCCGGGACCTGTATCTGTCACGGCGAGCGTGACCCGCGTGCGTGTCGGATTGCACTGTGTGGTGAGCGTCAACTGTCGCAGGGCTGACGATTCGCGCAGTGCCTGGTGCGCATTGGTGATAAGATTCGTGATCACCTGCTGTATCTGGTTGGGATCAGCCCACAGGAGGGGGAGTTTCTCGGCCAGATCCAGGTGCACGGTAATGTTGTCCACTCGCAGCGTATAGGCCAGCAGTTCGGCCGTATCGGTGACCAGGGAGTTGAGCGACACGGCCGTGCGCTCTGGGGTGTGCTGACGTGCCAGGGTGAGGAAGGTGCGCACCAGGCGGGTGCAACGCTCAGCGGCCCGCGTCACCTCGTCAACCAGTTCGAGCAAGGGACTATGGCCGAGTTCTTCCCGTAAGAGGTCGGCATGCATGAGGACCGCTGCCAGAGGGTTATTCAATTCGTGGGCTACACTGGAGAGCAGGGAGCCCATGGCCGCCAGCTTTTCACTCTGGTACAACGCTTCCTGCTGCAGTTGATACTGCGCTGCGGCGCGCTGCCGTTCCATCACCCGTCCGAGTTGGATACCGATTTGCACCCCAATATCGAGCAGCATGGTGTGTGGCTGTTGTATCCTGGGAGCATAGAACTCCATCACACCCACGACTTCTCGGCTTACCAGGATGGGGCAGGCAAAAACGCTCTGCAGTCCGCTTTCTTTGGCGCTCGCTGCGCGGCGAAACGCTGGATCCGTGGTCACATCGGCATGCCACGCGGGCTGACCAGAAGTGATGACACGTCCAATGATGTCATGCCCCACCATCGGCATATGCAGGGCCTGCGTGGCCTGCTGGAACGCCGCAAAGCGCTCGGGCGTGTCGAGGTGCCAGATGGTGCTCGACATCCACTGGCCCGAGCCGTCTGGAGCGGCCAGATAGACATGGCCAACCGGCCAGTCCGTGTATGTACAGATCTGATCCAACGCCAACTGTAACACTGCCTCGGGGCTGGTGGCCTCGTTCGCCGCGGCGGTGATGGCTTGCAGCAACTCTAACAGGGCGGTGCGCTCGGCTACCTGCTGGGCAAGCGTCGTATTGAGGATTTGCAGCGCGTCTTCTTGCTGGCGCAGGGCGAGGTTCTGTTCCTGCAGCAGGCTGCGGTGCGTCTTCAGCATCTGCTGCAGGCGGAATTTGTCAACCGCGTTGGCAATGACCCGGCGCAGGGTGTCAGCCGAGAGATCATCCTTCACGACATAGTCCTGGACCCCTCGGTGCATGGACTGCACGGCGAGCTGCTCGCTCCCCTGCCCGGTCAGCATGACCACCGGATAGGGCAGGGCGACGGTCTCCCCTTGCAAGGTGTCGAGAAACTCAAACCCATCCATATCCGGCAGATAGAAGTCCAGTATCAGACAGTCAGGCTGGGTGGTTTGACACAAGCGTAAGCCTGCTTCGCCAGTGGCTGCCTCAAGAAAGGTATAGGTCCCTGTGCTGCTCAGGAAATGGCGATATAGCGCGCAATCCGCCGTACTATCGTCCACAAGCAAGATGGTCAATGGCGTCTGCGCCATCACGGTGATCTCCTTTCAGGCAGTGTGACCACGCTGAACCAGTATCGCATCAGCAACTCCAGTGTGTACCTCAAGCGCTCGAAGTCCACCGGCTTCACCATATAGCTATTGGCGCCGAGTTGATAACACACGTCTATCTCGTGTGGCTGGGCCGAGGTGGTGAATACGACCACAGGAATAGTCCGCAAGCGTACATCCTGTTTGATCTGCCGTAAGACTTCGCATCCGTCTATGGTGGGGAGGTTCAGATCCAGCAGGATGAGCGCTGGGCATGGGGCGTCCTGGGCCTCTGCATAGGTGCCGCGATGCAAGAGGTAATCGAGGGCGCTCTCCCCATCCCTACAGCGCATGATAGGGCGATCCGTCACCCGCCGCAGAATGTACTGTGCCACCGTGTAATCTTCAGTACTGTCTTCGATCAGGAGAATTCCCTGGCTACCACTCTCCTTCATAGCGCGTGACACTCCCTGGCAGCGTAAAATAAAAGGTTGAGCCTGCGCCATAGGTCGACTCCACCCGGAGAGTGCCGCCATGGCGTTCGATAATTTTTTTGGCAATGGTCAGGCCGGCTCCAGTCCCACCGCCGTAGTCGTCGCGTGGGTGCAGACGCTTGAACATGGCGAAAATCATCTCCATGTGGTGCGGACGAATGCCAATCCCGTTATCGCGTATGTAGAATGTCGAGCTCGGAGTCATCCCCACGGACGGTGCGGGAAACACACCGATTTCGACCCACTTGTGGGGCTTGTCGTTATATTTGATGGCGTTGAGAATCAAATTGTGGAATACCTCGCGCACCCGTGCCCGGTCGCACCGGACCACGGGCAAGGGTTGCGGCATACGCACCTCGATGCCCTGCTGCACGAGTGTGATGTGCAGTAAGTTGAGGACCTCGTGCACCACCATGCTCACATCGGTGTCCTCGTAGGCCAGGTTTTCTTGCCCAAGGCGGCAGAAGTGGAGTAACGAGTTAATCAAGCCTTCCATGCGTTGGGCGAGAGAGGATATGGTCTGCAGCTTGGCACGCGCCTCGCCGCTTACGGTACTGCCCAGGTCCTCGAGAAGAAGATGGGCATAGTTGTGCATGCCCCGCAATGGTTCCTTTAAATCATGTGATACCATGTGGGCAAACTGTTGGAGCTCCTCGTTCGACCGCTGCAGAGCCGCAGTGCGCTCGGCTACCCGTTGTTCCAACTCGGCATTGAGCCGATCCAAAGCCTCGGCGTATTGTTTCACCGTTGCCTCATGTTCTACGAGCACCGATGACATGTTGCCTTCCTGCATAGGTCCACCTTACCCTTTCAGGGTCTCGCCAATGCTGCACGTCGGTGCGCCAATCGCCCTTCCTGTGCGCCGTGAGTACGCGCAGGAGTGTCGCGGTATCGGGAGATTCCTCCGTGGGCTGCTGGGTTGGCATGGCTCTCTCCCTCGCGTGGGATGTATCGAGGGCGTATTCTAGTGGTCGGGGTGGTACCCAGATGTCCCAACGCCCAGGGCACATGTTCCTGTGCCCTGCTCCATAGCGCCATGTGGACAAAGGTAGAGGGTGCGTAGCAAGCTTTCTGGGGCGGAACTGCCAGTGCCTGAGCAGAGGTTGCCTGGAGCGTGAGGATGACCACAAATATCGTACTACAGGCAGGAACGGACCGATCACCAACATTGCATGGGTGTCCTTGGAGGACGAGAAGTTTGATACATGAGGACGGTGCACAGCAATCGAACGCCAGCCCTCCTATGCCCTTCTTTTCAAAGAATTACAGCAAATTCCGTGCCATATTTGTGTCTCTTACCCTCTCCCGCTGACCACATTTCTGGTCATCATGCCACGATGCTCATGGCATAGACATTGCGCGCTCAACACACGCAACCGGGCAGATGTCCCGCGTTATTGACTGCGTGGGTTGATTGGAGGCAGAATGTCTAGGGTACAGTGTAAGGGAAGGGTATCGTCGTAGACAGCCGGTCACGCCTGTGACCGGCTGTAGCACTCGAGCTGCTGCCCTTGGACAGCTCACTGCTAGCTGCGCTAGCAACGATAGCGATCGAGAAAATCGTGCTGGCGATTCTCTGGCGTATAGAGGAACGTTGGCAGCCATGCCAAGAAAAAGCCGACGAAGGCAAACAAGAAACTTATGCCTATAGGTTGGGTCACCGGTGAGAGCCACGCCCACAGTAAACCGATGGCAAGCCCAAAGAGGGCCCCACCAAGAGCCGTCCATCCCTTGCGTTTTTCCACCCGTGTCCGCAGAGCCAGACTCTGTTGCACGAGCATGGTAATCTGCTCCAGAGGTAAGAGGCTTTCCCCCCAGAGGGCCAGACGGTAGCGTTGCTCCCCTATGCGTCCAAGTAACAGGGGGTCCCGTGCGTCCGTGCGTACCGGGGTCCGTATTTCATAGGACTCAAACAGGCCAAGCTTCCAGGACCAGTGAAATTCCTCCAGGACTTCTGGTGGCGCTTTGAGCTGTGTGAGCGTGCTGATGACATCTGCGGGGGCGTGCACACTCGCGCAATCAAAGACTATGCATGTGGGGAGCCAGTGCGTCCAGGTGATCATCTCCTCCTCGGTCACTACAGGAAAAAAGAGATCTAGGGAGAGTGGTCCCGTCTCGCGGACAGCATCGGGCGCGCTGGCTGTGCTGCTCGTATGCTCGCTGGTGTGCAGCTCCTGCAGGCGCGGATAGGCTTCTCTCTTCCGATACATAATAGTTTCCATGTGCTTGATCCTTCTTGACATGCGCCACCTGCTATTGGTGTATTTTGGACAGGTGCATCTCTCTTGCTAGTAAGGCTAGAGAAAGCAATTTTTATACCACTCTTTGGACGCATCGTTGTGCGGGAGAGTTTTCTTCATCTTGCCCGCGTCGTATAGAGGAGAGAGCACAGGGAAAACGCTGGATGGTCCTGCCCCTCTGCCGCAAAACGCGAGGTATCTCTCTATCTCGTATTGAGAGAGTAGAAAGCTCCGAGAGCGAAGGTAGAGGCAGGGCGACAGCGTCGCCCTGCACAGGAGAGCCTGCGATCGCAGGAGATGAGCGCCTAAAGGCGCTCATCCCAGCCATCGCCTGCATGTGTGGCATGGTTATGCCGCCCGCCTGCGACGGATGCTGGAGCATGGTTGACTTCCAGGCGATTGACCACTGCAGTGACGCCGGCAACCGAGGCCACGGCCGACAGGAGTTTTTCTACCTCGTGCGCGGCAATGGAGCCGCTGAGCGTGACACGTCCCTGCTGGGCGGTCACATCAACGGTCCCCGCCTGGGAGACCACGTGCCCCATCTGTGCTCGCACCCGTGCCACCAAGACTGCGTCCTCGGGTCCCTCAGCCCCTCTGAGCTGCGCCTGCGTCTGTGCAATCAAGCCATAGGTGCGCTGGCGTGCGTCGTGGGCAGTTTGACTGATGAACTTCCCTGTGCGGCGCCAGTAGGCTTGTGCCTTATCGCGTACGAACGCACGACGCCTTCGGCCCAACCTGGGATCGAGCACATACATTATGCCGGCGCCGAGCCCCGTACAGCCAAGCATCAGCATGCCCTTCAGGATCCCTAGCTGCTGCGCCCGGGCCCGCAGTAGCTCTCCCGGTCCCGGCCTCTGGTACCGGCGTGCCAGGGGTGCCCTGGCGAAGAGTTCACGCGCCTGACGGCCCAGGCTACGCGAGGTGTGATCCCAGAGGTCGTCAGTTTGGCGCCGATACCTCTCGAGTTGTGTCCGCGCCATGGCGCGGCGCCGTTCTCCCCGTTCAGGGTCCAACATCAATATGAGCCCGGCACCGAGACCGAGGCCGCTGATGAGTAACGCGGTTTTATTCATACTTTTTTCTCCTCCCCTTCTCGCTTTTTTCCCTGTCCCACGCTGGGACGAAGAGCCGAGGCGAGACCAGGCGACAGGCGCCTTACCCGTTTTTGAGCGTGATGCGTATACCCTGGCCGCCCAGAGTCAGTTTTACGCCTTGCTGCTCGGACGAGAGATTGATGACCACCCCATGCTCGTTGCGCATGGTTTGGGTTCCAGGCCCGCTCCCCACCGCCACATTCGCATCGCCAGCCACGTAGAGGCCGTCAAGATCAGACACCCTACGGAGATTGTAGACCGTGCCCTGAGCGTCGAGATCCGCAAAGCCCACACCGCCCACCTCAAGACCCTGGATGGCAAAGCGGTATGTCTTGCCATTGTGCAGCGTCAGTATGCCATCGCCCCACTGTGCCCCAACGCCGGCCGCCATGGACCTAGCGGACAGAGAGACAGTGCCAGACGGCACATCGCGTGCCACGGCGATAGTAGTAAGAAAGAGTAGACACATAAGCCCTAAACCCAGTCTTTTGTATCGCCAACGTATCATAGTGGCTCCTTTATATACTATGTGAGTTCTATGCGCTTTGGCAGGGGCAAGCGTACAGCTCTCAGCCTTCGGCCACTGGGACATACCAGGTAACGCCGTCGAGAGAGGGCCGCACCTTGTCCCTAATACAACCATAGGGCTGAGCAAATTCTGTGCCAGTGGTAGGGCTCCATCTGACGCAGCCCTGCAACGCTCATGCCCTTCGGTATGCTACGAAACCACGTCTTGCAGACTCCAGAGTAGTATGAAGGAAGAGTATAGACGCAAAATGGCATGGAGCTTGCTTGGTTGTGTAGACGTGTAGAGTGTTTTGTCAGGGAGCGGGAGGAACTAAGGAGATGATATAGTGCAGTTCATGGCACGCATGATACGTGCTGCGAAGCTGGAATCACGCCTATATAAAGAGGTTGAAACTGATAAAGATGCCACGGGTCAAGCCTTGGTGGTTGTATTGCTCTCTAGCCTGGCCGCTAGCATAGGTGTTTCTACACACGTCGGTCTGGGCGGACTGGTCATGGGAGGGCTTGTGGCGCTGTTCTCATGGTATATATGGACCTTTATAACCTATATAATAGGCGCCAAACTCTTCCCTGGCGCCGAGGTTTCGGCCAGTCACCGGGAGTTATGGCGTACGCTTGGCTTTGCCAGCGCTCCCGGGGTGCTCCGCGTCTTTGGAACCATACCAGGACGCATGGGGATTGCGTTTCTCGTTGCCGCCGTGTGGATGCTCATTGCCGCGGTTATGGCAGTACGGCAGGCATTCGACTATACGAGCACAGTACGTGCCGCTAGCGTGTGTGTTCCGGGTTGGCTGGTACACGTCTTGCTCCTGTTCTGCCTGCTATTGTTGATCGACTAGGAGGAGTACGCAGCGTGTGTGCTGCGGTGATTTTCTCATAATGAGAGACGAGCAATCAGAATGAGAGAAGATCTTTCTGTCCGTGAACTACCATATCCCACGCATGGTTGGCGGCTCCGTAAAGTTCTGCCGTCCCTTGTCTGTCCACCACTAGTCCCTCTTGCCACACGGTGTGCGGCAGGTCCGATACTGGAGCGCCTCTGTATAAAGATTGCATCCTGAGGAGGCGCAACGTATGCTCCCTGTGCACCACATGCACCAGCATCTCTGCACCTCTCTCCCGCCTAGACTCGGTTCGTGT
>WNGR01009840.1_pt1 | contig 10023 bp, 8 predicted proteins | sample 5407581 | NCBI WGS metagenome assembly WNGR01 (sample SAMN13153383, study PRJNA577476) | soil metagenome | isolation source: 80 cm soil or saprolite under Garry oak tree replicate 2 | place: USA:California | collected 2016-06-15
GAGATGTCCACATTAGCCTTCGCACATGGTCTCCTGTAACGTACCTTATAGTTTAGGTGCTCTATTCGTATGGCATTTGCTTTCTTTTCTCCATCGTCGACCGCCTTGCCTTTACCTTTGGCATCTGACTTCCTACGCGCCTTCTTTGTCTTCTGCGCATTCTCCTGGAAACTTACTGTAAGAATTAGCGCATACACACTACGATACAGCTCTCGAACCTTAAACAACTCCTCCTCGGCCTCCTGTATAGCCTCTGCGCGGATGGCCTTCACCTCCTGGGGTGTATAAGTTGTCCCGCCGCCTCGAGGAAAATCAATCTCCTCTGGCACAACGGTATGTTGCAATGGCTTGGGCTTCTCGGCTTTCCGACTGGCCTTTTTCTCCTTTCTTTCTTTCTTGTCCGCGCTCCCTTCTGCAGGCTTGATTTTCTTTGCTCTGGGAGAAGTAGCATCCTCCAAGCTTCTCTTCTTGGAGACCATATTACAGAAGGATTCACTTGTTTTTTCTGGCAGTAGACGGCGATCCGGACCGTGGCGTTCCGACGACCAGAATACTGGCAAATCTTCCTGATTACCTCAGCAACCTTTCTCATTCACCACCGTCGTGCACCACCAAAGACACTCACCACCGTGACTCTCTTTAGTTAGTGGTAAAAATGGGTATGTTCAGTTTGAAATGTAGCCTGTTATTGATACTGATCTTTCCCACCAGATTATCAGGTTGGTTATCGCGTCGACGTGCCACCGTCTCCCGTCTAATAACTTTTCTATTACCCACCAGAATCGAGTCGGTTCGAAGTTTGGCGGGGGTGGTGTCGCGGGGGCGTCGGAGACTAACATCGACAGACGAGAGCGTCTGAGGAAAATCGCCATGGGTGTCGTTGACCTGAACAAGGTGCGTTTTCGGACCAACATACCGTCGTGCCCCCAACTCAACGTCGGGGCGTCGTATATAGGACCCTTATATCCTGCGCAACCATCTCGGATCGTTGGAATGTCGTCTCTGCCTCACCCTCCACACAAACGAGGGCTCCTACCTCGCGCACACCCAGGGCAAGAAACACCAGACGAACCTCGCACGCCGCGCTGCGCGCGACATGAAGGAGGGCGAGCTGCAGGTCGCCCCGAAGCAGTCGAGCGTGCAGCGCAAGGTGTTCCTGAAGATTGGGCGGCCGGGGTATCGCGTGACGAAAGTACGCGACCGCGAGTCGGGCAAGGAGGGTATGATGGTGCAGATCCACCTGCCGCAGATCAAGACGGGCGTCATCCCGCGCAGGCGGTTCATGAGCGCCTGGGAACAGAAGAGAGAACCCCCAAACAAGTCGTATCAGTATCTCATTGTGCGTGCACAAGCTATGCTCTGGACTGGGTGTGGCTTACGTTTTTTTTGCGGATAGGTGGCTGCGGAGCCGTATGAGACAATCGCCTTTCGCATCCCAGCGCGCGAGATCGAAGATGAGCTCGATGATGGAGGCTACTGGAACTGGTCGCACTGGGATCCAGACACCAAACAATACAGCTTCCAGTTCATGTTCCGGCAATCTTTCTGATCGTGTATACACTGTATCTACGCGCTCGTTCGTAATAAGCATTCCCAACTAAATTGTTCAGGGTGACTTCGGGCGTATAAGAAGTACGGAACACCAAAATACATACGTCGTTTTAGATATAAGACACAGCACCACCAGCCGGACATAGCTGAGGGAATTGTTTGTTTACGGATACAGTCAGTCTCCAAATGGATGTGAGATGCAACTATTTTGACAGGACGCAAAGCAAGACAAGGAAAAGGAACAAAACAAACTGCGCAGAAACGCACCGCTCACAGAGACGGGGTTAGGACGAGCTCACTTATCTGCGTTTGCTGAGCTTCCGGGGCTCCTGATGTGCACGCACTCGAAGCTCCTGCTTCTCACTTATCACATGTTTCGATGGCTCGGTAACACGAACTTCGTGTACAGTCGGTTTAGAGCCCTTGCCGAATCCGAAGAAAGAAAGCACTCCGCGGTTCACCGTCTGCGGCGGCTTGGTGTGACGTTGAGGGGGAGGCAAGGCGCCGGGTACGCTGCGCTTGCGCAGCAATTGAGCAGGTCGTCGAGGGTCGCCGTCATTGGCACGTGAGGACGGGGGGCGACCAGCGGGGTTTTCGGCAGTTGCGGCAAGTGGTGTTGGCATCACAAGGCGCTTCGGCACGTGCCGTGGTGCACGGGAGGATGAGGATGAGGTAGCAGATCCCGGGTATCCCACACGTTGGCTAGACATCGCAGCCATAGTTTGTGATGGTGGCTCATAGCGTCGAGGCGATTCCTGGCGGCGAGGTGTCGAGGAAGCTGGAGGGGAACGGCGCGGAGGACTTCGACGACTGGTCTCTGTCGGCGGGGGAGCGCGCGGAGGCTGACCGCCATAAAAGCTATCGGCGTGACTATAAGAGGACGGCTCCGAGCGTAGCTCACGCGTCGGATAAATGACCTCGGGAGCGGACGGTAGTGGAAGTGCGCGCGAACGGTGGTTAGGAGAATGATCAGGGTTGGTAAGATACAGGGTACGCGAAAGGCGCAGGTCAAGATCCGGGGTTGGAGGGGCTTCGGGAGGGGACGCAGAAGCCGTAGACGAAGGCTCTGAGGAAAGCTGGATCTGGATGTTATGAACCGGGCCAGTGTAAGAGGAACGGCGTCTGACACTGTGATCAGATCCAGTACGCTGGGGGTATGGATGAGGTGGCATGGGATTAAAGGGAGTTTCTGAGGTGTACCGAGACATCTGAGGCTGGTGGGTGCTGTTTTGACTCCCGATAGGAGGTGGGGGTTGGGGCTGATATATATTCGGGTCCACAGGGTATGGGCGCTTGTGAGTCTGGGCCTCGGGTCTCACAGGGTGTGGGATATGGTGAGATTGCTCGAGAGGCTCACGAGCCGAGCTTAGGACCGGAAGTGTCTGGTTGCGACGCAACGGAGATCTAGTGGAAGCTGCATCGTAATCTGAATGCTCGGCCGGCGCGTGGGAGGGATGGATATAGTGATCCGGAGGATATGTAGGGAGAGCACTTTCGGTGGGATAGTGAGGTGGGCGCATTGGTTGATAGATAGAGCTCTGGAGAATCTGCCCTGGTTTCAAGTTCAATGCCATGGGGTTGGCATTGGGCTCACTCTAAATTGGACGTGAAAACACGAACAAATGAATGCGACAATACGAACCTGGATGCTTCGGGACGGACGAAGAGGAGAACCAGCAGAAACTTGTTGTTGTATCCCTTTCATGCGCAACAGAGGAGAGGCAATCGGGTTTGTTTCGTTAAGAATGGCGGCGACGGCTTCATAAGGGCCATTGTGGTGAAGGTTAATGCCGTATGGATTAGTCTCGTCAAGTTCGTCTATTGAGTCTAGATCAGCGGGGTTTACTCGACTCGAGGTTCGTGTCCGGCCCTCTCTTGGGCGTTCTGAAAGACCAGGTGGAGGCGGGGCTGATGATGAAGTAATGTTACGGAAGGTCCGGTCCTCGTGTGCGGCAAAGTGTTCAACTGATGAGACGACTGTGCTAGAAACCTCGGAGTGGTCGTTCGCAGGTTCAGCAGCATGCGCCGAGCGGCGTTTGGGACGGTGCTTGGCGTTACGGGGGCGCGGCTGTCCTTCGTCCGGAAACGTTGCCGCCACATCCGTAGCCGAGGTAGAGCGGAAATAAGAATCTGGGAATTCGTAGACCTTGTCCGAACTACGGGTCGTGGACCGAGGGACCGAGGGAGTCCGGAGAGCCGAAGAACCAGAAACGGAGGAGTCGGATGTAGAGGAAGACGACAGAGCGGAGGGGGGTACAAAGTAAACAGATTGGGCTACTGACGGCGGTGCCCTGATGTCTTCGTGATACGAGTGCGCACGGCCTGGTAGATTGGAGACAGGGCCGGACAGTGGCACAAACCCAGGTGGAAGGTCCGAGCTAGAATGAGAGCGGACTGGGAAATGCGCTGGGGAGAGCATATCCCTGTGACCAAACCAATGGTCGGGGTTGATGACGGGATCTGGAGCAAACGCGGGGTCGTCTACCAACGAGTGCCTCAAAGAAGGGTGCGAGGCGATGGATGGTATGGGGGAAGGCTGCATGTATGGAGAGTCTTGATAGGAATCAAAGGACAATCGTGAAGGTGGCGTCCAAACCTGATGGGGGTGCGAGTGTTGTGCGTATTGCTGGTGTGTCCGCGCAGAGGTATAAGGGGCATACTCAGGGTGGCGGTCATCGTGAGGGTAGCCAGTGGGATAGTCCCAGGTGGTGGAGGAGGGATAACCGGCACCGGAGGCCATTAGAGGTGGTGATGAGTAGGGAGCGATTTTAAAAAAAGGAACAAGTCCGCGGCGCAAGTTTTAAAGAAGGTATTTAAGCAGAGCCGAATACGAGGCTGGGGAAGTGGGGGGACAAGGGAGGGGATATCAAAATGAGAAGATGAAGTTCAAGGGAGAAATAGGACAACTCACCTCATCCATACACAACCACCGTGACATGCACACCCTTCACCTTCACCTTGACTGTCACCGTCGATTGTGAACGGCAGCCACGGCGTTGATTGGCCACGCCAGCCAGCCACGGTCTCATTCGTCCACGCCATTCGCTTCCCACCCGGCCCGTGTACCCCGCTATCATTCCCACGTATCTCTTTCAACACCACTGTCGCATCCATCTCAATGAGCTCGGATTTACTCTCTCTACGCGCAGAACTCAAGTATTTCGAGAGAGTGTTTAAGGCGGAACACGGCCATGCCCCGTCGGTCGACGATATTAAGAGCGCTGGATTCGGTACGACCCTGATGGTGTTCATCCCCGAGACACATCCACGGCTCATCATTGCCACCTAGTACAGCTGATAAGTATAGACTTTACAAGAAGCTCTCTAAGCTCGGAAACGCCACTGGCTCTTTCCGAGAAAACCCAATTATCCCCCCTTCAACACCCCCACGTTCCGCCCCTCCCAAGTCAGAGGCACCCCAATCTATCATTCCTAGATCACGCGCAGTCAAGATTGAAGCCGTTTCCGGATCCAATCCCTTCTCTCCCGTGAAGAATAAACAAAAGCACGCCGCATCCTATTCTCTCTCTGGTCTCGATGGATCCACTAAACCCTTCACGACTCCGCGCAAGGCGAAGCAGGCGCTCTTTCCGCCATCAAAATCCCTATCTCCCGATCCTTTCCCGCCTATACAGACGCTTGTTGATCCCACGCATCCGTCTCAGGAATCCAAGCAAAGTAACACCGTCTCTCGAGCTCGGAAACGACTACGTGGTGAACCTGTCTCACCCTCGCCTATTAAAGAGAAGCGCCAGCGTATTCTTCCTGGCGCTCGCCCCTTTCCGAAGATGGGCACGCTCAATGCCGAAGATAGCGACGATAGTGATCCGGCGGTGGCTGAACTGGCAGATTCTTCATTTGTGGCTGATTCCCCCATGAAACCCCTTCCAAAGGGCGGCGCGTTCAAGCTCCTATTTGAGGGAGGAGCTGGCGATGCCGTTACTCAGGATGCACCCTCCCGATCACGAAAAGTGCCACCTAACTCCGGACTTGGTTTGTTTGGGTCGAAATCACAACGTGCAAGGAGCATGTCGAGATCTTCGGACTCTGAGACGCTCTCTGATAATCATCAGCCCCCCGAAATGAATGCTTCGGAAGGAAATTCCGTCAAATATAGTGCAAAAACTCGGACTGAAAAGCGTTTATGCCCCGATGGCCCTGCGTCCCGGAAGAAGGATCATTTTGGTGCAACGGAACCAACGGGGCCAAAACAGGTTATACAAGCAGATCGTATGGAGGAATACGCACAGGGTGTAACAGCTACCAAACCCTCGCTGGCTGACACAGAGTCCGACTCTCGCGATACCCTTAGCCCTGGTCACCGCCCCGCCCTTTTACCGCCCTCTCCGCCTCCGGCTGGCTCTAGTTCTGCACATGTAGGGAAGAGAAAAGCGAAAGGCCCAATCGCTAAACGAACCAAGTTACCGGAGGATTCGGGATGTGAAGATGAAGATGGCGCTGATGTTCACGTAAAGATCCGCGAGTGGGGTTGGCAACTGCGCAAACCAAGCCGTGCCACAGACACGTTAGCGGAGGAGTTAGACCCCGTTCTTGGCTTCGGCGCACATGACCGACGGTCAAGCCCAGGTCCCACGACCGACGATACGCCAGGTGATATTGTGGTCAACCTCCCAGACGACCTGCGCCGGTTGCTCGCAATCTCCCCATCTAAAGCGCAGACTACACGCGATGTCAGCGTGGTGCGCGGTGTGTTGTACGGTGAACGCACGAGCAATTATGACGCACAGAGGGGTGGAGATATTTGGGGTGTGGGTGAGATCGATGATGCAAGTGACTCTCAGGCTGAGGGTGATTGGGAAGGAGAGCCAGTACCATGGGAGACAGGGGAACTATAACGTCAAGTTCGTGCGCCTTGTATGTCACTCGTTCGTCCGCACGACCTTTGCTACCGGTCTTTGAGCGGCATTACAGGCAGTCATTAAGTTACTGTGCGTGGTTATAGCATGTACACGCGACCACGTGAGGCACGTGGATGTCGCGCGCAGTGCCCAGCCTGACACGCAAAACCCTTTCGCAATTCACCTTAGGCTGTGCGTTATAGTGCTGGTGTATACGTCTGCTTCGCCGCGCGTGAACCACGAATTTGGCATGTGCTCCGCATCCCCAAACGCCCCTGCGTGCTCGTATCTGCGAAAACCTTCAGACTTGGGAGCCTCGACGGGTATACCGTCCCTCATGCTCTTGCCGTGAGGCACCCCTCGGCTTTCCCCACGCTCATTACTGCCCACTTAGCGCATCCATCACGTATGTATGGACGGTCTCACAGTAGCATGGCCGCATGCCTTGGTTCGCGTCGCCCTGCCCTTCTCAACGTGTCCCTCCTGCGCACCAGTTATTACCTCCCACCCGCAACCCCGACAACCATATCGCTCTTTCCTCTCATCCACACCTAACGACTATTCAAGACTAGCTCCCGCATTTTTGCTTGACGACTATTATAATGCCTCCCCGTCGTGCTAGACAACAACAGAAACAACAAAAGCAGGAGCCTCCTAAGACCCCTGGCTTAATTCGTGATCCCGAAGTCGCCCATAAATTAATGGAATATGTCCTGGACAGCCCCAATGGCAAGAGGACTCTGTCGAGACTCACAAGAGTGTCAAAGGCATTGGTCGAGCCAGGGTTGGGCCTGCTGTGGAAAGAGCTGGATAATCTCGTTCCCCTTATTTCTCTATTCCCGAACCAACTATTTAAGAGGGCCAAGCGCCCTGGGCTAGGCTTAGTGAGCTAATCCGATTCATTGGACCTTGTGGTCATCTCACATCGAGAGCTTAGGCTGAACCACCAGCCCCAGAACACTGGGAGAAGGTCGTTCAATATGGTGAACGCGTCCGGCGCCTCACCTACGACGAAGGCTCCAAGAGCGTTTCTCCTTCCATTTTCTCTATCATCGATGAACATCGCCCGCGCACCTACATTCTTCCCAACCTCACCACTCTCGTCTGGCGCATCGAGACACCCGCCGGGCTTGACCACCTCCACCTCTTCCTTAACCCTGAACTGCAGAACCTCACACTCGAGATCACCCCGCGCCTCCCGCAAATTAGCGATGTACTCGCTGATGTCTCGCGACGCACAAAACTCAGCTCCTTATCCTTGACTTCTCTCGTCCCGCTACCGGACGACCTCCCACGACAGCTTGCTCCGCAAACCGACCTCGATAAAGTGGCACTGATGGCGCCTGGTGCGCTTTCACCCAGCCTCGGCCGCTGGCTGGCCTCTCTCGAGCGCTTGCGGTCCCTGCAATTGGACCTCACGGGTCGCCCGAGCAAAGCTGTGGACGAATTTTTCCGACACGTTGGAGCCTCAGGTTCTGGGTTCAGCACGCCAAACTCAGCTCGATCGCGTGACAGCGGCGTGTTCTCTAGCGAGGACATTGACTTTACCGAGATCAAAAAGTCGATGAAGAAATCGAGACAGCGTGCTGCTGTCGATGACCGTGCTCCGATCAGCGGAGCTTTCACGGCGCTGAGGTCATTGCAGCTCACGGGCGAGGTCCCGGCCGTCGTCGCGTTCCTCCGGCGTATTGCCAGCCCGTTGGCGCAGCTGGAGCTCGTCATCGAGGATCCATTCGACAAAGCCGACTGGCGCAACCTCTGCGTTCTCCTTTCGCAGTCCTTCGGAGACAGCCTACAGTCCTTGAAGATATCCGCCAGTGGCGCCTCCCGTTTCAACGACCTCGTCCGCTCGACGACGGCCAGAGCGGAGGCCGTTTCCCGCAGGCTGTCACTCGAATCGCTGATCGGTCTTCCCTGCCTCACTCGTCTCGACATCGACCTCCCCGAATCCGTCATCATCCAGAACTCCGACGTCGCGCAGCTCGCCGAGGCCTGCCCCAACTTGGAGATTCTCCGCCTCTGCCCTACCGCACGCTTCCCCGTCTCCACTGGACCACCCAGTCTTACCCTTGACGGTCTGGCGCAGCTCACCGCACGCTGCCGCAACCTCGAGACACTCGCGGTCGTCGTGAATGGTGACGCGGCCGACCCGCAGATGTATCTGCACCGTGTCGTGTCCTCGCGCACGCTACTCAAGCTGCACCTCGGTCACTCGTGGGTGCGCGAGCCCCTCACCGCCGCGTTGGCACTGTCGCATCTGGCGCCACACGCCGATACGCTCAGGTGGTTCCACGAGAAGAACCGCCCCGGCTTCATCGAGACGCATGCCCTGGGTTGGCAGCGCGTGGCAGAGATGCTCCCCCACCTCCAAGACGTGCGTCTCACCGAGCGCTGGATCGCCGGGCGCGCCGAGCTCCCCGAGCCACGACACATGGTCGACAAAGCCGTCGACGCTAAACCCGTCATGCGCGACCGTGTCGTCCAAGCAGCAGCCAAGACGACATCCACCGCAACGCAGGCCGCACCTCAAACTACCGAAAAGGCGGTTTCGGCATGGCCACGCGCCAGGTCTACCGCGGTCGACGCTACGCCCGCCGTTAAGAGTCAGGGAGTAGACGCCGTCCCGTCGGCTGTGGAGCAGGGTGTCATGGCATCGCCTACTATGGTCTCGCGGGAGATCGACGCCGTCGTCGAGATGGTCTCAGAGTCCGTGGACGCGATCCCGGACTTCAGCGAGACCATGTACATCGACGAAGGCGAGGCGGATATGTCTTCTCCGCCACCGAAGCAAACCCCCTACATACCGCAAATCTATGTTCCTACGATCGTCGGAAGCGCAATTTCTCTCGCGTGGAAGACGATGGTTTTCGGTCCGAATTTCGTGACCGCCCGCATGCAAGACGTCTGGGCGATGACACCCTTCCAGGCGTCCAAAACTCGTGCCGACATGGCCCAGCTTCACGAGGAGGAGGAGGATTCGGACGAGGGGTCGTCCGTTGTGTCGGAAAAGGTGGATTCGGGCGTGGGTCTGGACACCGACATCGTTCCTGTCTGTATATGATTTTATGCTCTTAGTGTGACCTTCGTTTCGCTCATGTTTTCCTGTATGCGTTGTTATTTTTTTCTTTCTTTGCACTTAGGAGATGTCGGACACTAGCACTGGCACGGCGGCGGGCAAGGATCTTACATATGGACACGATACTCATGAATCTCACGCATTTGAACCTCCAGACCGTATTGAGAAGTCTGAAGAGAAGACAAAGCCAGGTGAACTTGGTGACGAAACAATACGTCGAGTTCGCGTTGAGGCAGGAACTCCCGCTAGCAGTCCCAGTGCCGGCGGTCAATCTACAAAGATTGGGTTTACTCGAAATGGAAACCCTAACCTTGGCGCGACGAGGACGCGTCAGTCCGAGTGGAATCGACCAAGCACGCCCATCGCTTCACCTAACACCATGTCCGAGGGTGCCATCGGAAAGCTCCAGCAAAAAGACTTTACACCTGAAGTGGATGAACTGCTTCCTCAGGCCACAGTGCTTGCACAGGTGGGCTCCCCGCTTTACTGCAGCGAGCTCTAGTCTTGGCTCACGATGCTCTAGGCTGGGAACCTCCA
>WNGR01012286.1_pt1 | contig 10023 bp, 10 predicted proteins | sample 5407581 | NCBI WGS metagenome assembly WNGR01 (sample SAMN13153383, study PRJNA577476) | soil metagenome | isolation source: 80 cm soil or saprolite under Garry oak tree replicate 2 | place: USA:California | collected 2016-06-15
ACGGAGCACAGCGTGGCGTTCGAGTTCGGCCGCAAGGTGGTGGCGCTGCACGACATGGACGGGAGCGTATCGGTTGAACTCGATGATGGCGTACGGCTCATTTGCGATCTCGTCGTGGTCGGTATCGGTGTGGTTCCGAATACCGAACTCGCCGCCGATTGCGGGTTGAAGGTGGCGGGCGGCGTCGTGGTGGACGCCTGCGCGCGCACCAGCGACCCGTCGATCGTCGCCGCCGGCGATTGCGCTTCGTTCGTCCCTCACTGGGCGGCGCCGGGCGCGAGCGCATGCCGGATCGAATCCGTGCAGAACGCAAACGATATGGCAAAGACGGCAGCGGCAACAGTTGTCGGGCGGTCGGAGCCGTATCGCGCGCTGCCCTGGTTCTGGTCCGATCAATACGACCTGAAGCTGCAGATGGCCGGTGTGAACGCGGGCTTTACCGACTACGCGATGCGCGGTTCCGTCGAAGACAAACGTTTCTCGCTGTTCTACTTTCGCGACGACAAGCTGATCGCCGTCGATAGCATCAACCGGCCGCAGGATCACATGTTCGCGCGCAAGCTGCTCGCGAACGGCGCGCGAGTTACGCCGGAGACGGTGCGAGATCCGGCCTTCGATCTGAAAACGCTCGCGAGTCGCGATGTGATGCGCCACGGGGAGTCGCGGAATGAGCGCTGAAAAACACGGCCGTCCTCTCGTCGGACTGGTATGCGACCGCTTCTTCGTCGGTGAACACGACCAGCATGGCGCGAAGCACAGCTATGTTCGCGCGCTGATGTCGGGTGCGAATGTCAGTCCCGTGCTGATTCCGGCATCACGCGAGATCGAATCGGTGGACGATTACCTTGATGGCGTGAACGGCTTGCTGTTTCCGGGCGGCGCATCGAACGTGGAGGCGCACAGGTATGGCGGCGAGGCAAGTCGCGACGCGCTTTCCGATCCCGATCGCGATCACGTCGCGCTGGAACTGATGCGCGGCGCGGCGGCGCGAGGCATGCCAGTTCTCGCAATCTGCCGTGGCTTCCAGGAAATGAACGTCGCCTTTGGCGGCACGCTCCACACGGATATCTACGCGTCCGGTCATTCGGAAGACCATCTCGAAGACCTCGCAGAAGATCTGTCCACCCGCTATCGATACCGCCACGAAGTCGAACTCACGCCTGCTGGCATGCTGTCGTCGTTTGCCAATACGCACCGCGTGCGCGTGAATTCGCTGCATCGGCAGGGCGTTGCCGCGCTCGCGCGGCGGCTTGTCGTCGAAGCTCGCGCGCCCGACGGTCTGATCGAAGCGTATCGGCTGAACGGACACGACTTCGCGCTCGGCGTGCAGTGGCACCCGGAAGTCATGACGCAACACGACGCACTGTCGCGCTCGATGTTCGAAGCATTCGGCGCGAGTTGCCGCCGGTATCGTCATGCGGCACAGCCTGCAACCAATCATCATGAGGGTTAGGACCATGTCAGCGGATCGCATCGACCTGAACCTGCTGCGCGTATTCGACGCGATCTTCGAAGACCGCAATCTCGCCCTGGCGGGCAAGCGCCTGAATCTGAGTCAATCCGCGATCAGCCACGCGCTTGGACGCATGCGTCAGGTGCTCGGCGATGACCTGTTCGTGCGCACGGGCAAGGGCATGGAGCCAACGATGCGCGCCGTCGGCATGGCTGCGCAGGTGCGCGGTGCGCTGGCGCAGATCAGGGCGGCGCTGGGCGTGGATGCATTCGATCCGCGCGTCGCGCAACGCAAGTTCGTCGTCGCGGCGAATGACTACATCACGTCGCTGGTGCTCGGGCGTCTCAGCCAACGGCTACGCGCGGAAGCGCCGCTCGTGGACCTGGTGATCCGTCCATCGACGCGGCTCGATCTCGCAGGCCAGATCGACGTCGGCCGGATCGATGTGGCGATCGGCATATTCGCGGACGTGCCGACGCGCTTGCGGTCGGCGCAACTGTGGGAGCAGACGGATGTGGTGCTGCTTCATCGAGACCACCCCATCGCCGAGCGCGCCGTTACGCGTGACGATCTGCTTGCTTATCCGCTTGTCGCCATTTCGCAAGGCGGCGAGGAAGAGGGCGCAGTGAGCGGCTTCATCGTCGAGCGCGGGCTTGCGCGGCAATCGGAGATGTTCAACCGCGATGCGCTCAACCGCGCATTCGCCGATGGTGCCGACGTGCCGCGCATGCGCATGTCGGTCGCGCATTCGCTGGCCGTTCCCGCACTGCTTCGTCACAGCGACATGCTCGCGCTCGTGCCGTCATCGCTTGGCCGTGAACTGGAGCGCTACGGCGAACTGAAAATGTGCGCGACGCCTTACGAGTGCCACAACGCCGCTGTGCGCGCCGTCTGGCACGAACGCAACGACACGGACCCCGCGCTGCAATGGCTGCGGCACCAGCTTGCCGATGTCGCGCGGCAGGTTCGCAGCTGTTGATCCGGGCCGTGCAAGATCGGTATGCAAACAATTCACTGCGCGTGCGCCATGGCGCGCAATCTCGTCAACGTCGTCGAAACGGCCTGAAAACATAGGTCTTCTCGATTCAACCCGGATGCATCGCGCGATGCTTGCCACGCCGCGCGAGGGGCATGTGCGCGCCGCGTGCGTGCTTCGCCGGGTTGTTGGTCCTATTTGGCGCTCTTAATCTTGGCCCCCGATAGATCGGCGAGGCACGCAGCAAGGGCTGACGTGGCGACGCCGGCAATTCAATCCCATCAGTGAGGATGCAATGGAAGAGACCCGGACTGTCGATATACAAGCGCTCATCAACGAGCACCCTTTCTCCCGCTTTCAGTGGCTCGTATTTGCGATGTGCTTCGTCATCGTGCTGATGGATGGCTTCGATACGGCTGCGATCGGCTTTATCGCGCCTTCGCTGCTGTCGGAGTGGCATATCGGCAGGGCGGCGCTTGCGCCTGTGCTGAGTGCCGCGCTCTTTGGGCTTGCTTGCGGCGCCTTGCTTTCAGGGCCTGTGTCGGACAGGTGCGGTCGACGCCTCGTGCTGACCTTGTCCGTGCTGCTGTTCGGCGTGGCGTGTTTCGCTTCGGCTTACGCGCAGGATTTGACCGCACTGACGACGCTGCGTTTCGTCACTGGCGTCGGACTCGGCGCCGCGATGCCGAACGCCGTCACGCTGATGAGCGAGTACTGTCCCGACGGCCGACGCGCCACGATCGTCAATCTGATGTTCTGCGGATTCCCTTTGGGCGCTGCTCTGGGTGGATTTCTCGCTGCGTGGATGATTCCGCAGTTCGGCTGGCGCAGCGTTCTGCTGCTCGGCGGCGCAGTGCCGTTGCTGCTTGCCATCGTGCTCGCGCTCAGGTTGCCGGAGTCGATCCGTTACATGGTGGCGCGACAGCAGCCGGTAGAGAAGGTTCGCAACGTGATGGTTCGCATCAGTGCGGACGCACGTTTTGCGCATGCTTTCGTCATGCAGGAATCCGTCAGGCACGCACCGGGAAGTGGCGGCATTCGTATCGTGTTGTCGCGTTCATTCATTCTCGGCTCCGTGATGTTGTGGCTGTGCTACTTCATGGGCCTCGTCATCTTCTACGGACTGGTCAACTGGATGCCCGTTCTTCTCAAGGACGCGGGACTGAGCCCGCAGCGCGCCGCGCTCGTGTCCGCGCTGTTTCCGCTGGGCGGCGTGGGTACGGTGCTATGCGGCATGCTGATGGACCGCTTCAATCCCAATCGGGTCGTGGCCGCCGCTTATGCATTCGGTGCGATCAGCGTGTATGCCATTGGACAGGCAGTCGGCGATATCGGCCTGCTGATGTGCGCGGTGTTTATCGCCGGTGTGCTGGTAAATACCGCGCAGGCGTCGATGCCCGCGCTCGCGGCTGCGTTCTATCCAACGGCGGGACGCGGCACGGGTGTCGCGTGGATGCTGGGTGTCGGGCGCTTCGGCGGCATCGCGGGTTCGTTTCTCGTCGCGGAGTTGTCGCGGCAGCAGGTCAGTCTGCCAGGCATTTTCACGGTCGTTGCGGTATCGGGCGCGGTAGCGTGCGTGGCCCTGCTGATCAAGCAGGCGACGTGTTCGAGCGCAGGCGTGCAGGATGTGGCGGAGGGCGAATCGCTCGCGCACTAGTGGTGAACTGTTGAAGCTGGATGCGATTGCTGCGAGCCTCTGTTGAGGCTCGCAGTGCTTGTGCAGTTCAGTGTGCGGGCGGCGTGACGTCGTATGCAATGCGTCCCGAGGGCAAGAAGAACAGCGCGATCACCGCGCCGCCTTTTGCCTCGGGAAAGTGATGGCTGCCTGGCGCGGGCGCGGTCCAGCCGCCGTAGCACCATCCGCTTGGGCCGGCGAGCGCGGCGCCTTCGTTGAGCGGCACGACGAGATTGAACTCGCCATAAGGGTGCGAATGGTAGTCGCCGCGAAACGCGTCTTCAGGGTTGTTCTGCGCATTGTCGGTACTGTCCATCAGCACCGCCGTGATGCTGAAAAAGAACGTTTCCGCAGAAGGTGCGACGAGCCGCGCACGCCGGTACTTCGGGCCGGAAATCTCGACATCGGCCGCCCAGCCTTCTTCTACGCCGAGGGCAATGAGGCGGGCGAGATCCTTGTACAACTCGCTATCGACGCCGTATTTCGTGTTCAGCCATTGCTCGACCTCGACACCTGTGGTCATGTCTCTCACTTCTTCGAGAAATGGCAGACAACGTGCTACGAGCTGGTCCTTGGTGCTTGTAGTGGGGGTTTGAGACATTGCGTTTCCTCCGTGGATTGAATGCCTTGCACGTCTGCTCCGCCGCGGCGATGCGCGCTTCCGATGTGCTTGATGGCCGTTTCAAGATGCCATAGCCATACCGCTCGAAGAAGCGAAACTATTGCAAGTCCTCAATGCACGTTATTCATAGTGCGGTCGTTCATCTTGAACGGCGCGAGATGGGTCACGCGCCCGATGTTCCATTGCGCGTTGTGAGAATATGCCGTTCCACAATGGTCACCGCGTCTTCATGCTATGCACTTCACCGGTTCCGATTTCTGGCGATTCCTTCCTCTCGTTCACGCAGGTGTGTTTGGCGCAACGGCTGTTGTCGGGCGCATTTTGATTGCGCGAACGAACCGACACGACGCCGTGTCGTTCTCACGCGGCGAATCGGCGCACGACTTTGTCGCGCGATGCTTCTATTTTTGGCTGCCCGTCGTCGACGGGTCGTTTCTGGTGTTTTACGGCATCACTGGCGAACGCGGACAACTCGTCGCGCAATGGTTCGATCAGGAATGGATACGGTGGATTGGCGTCGCGTGCATGGTTGTAGCGCTGATATGGGTGGTTTGCGCTCAGACTACGATGGGAACCGCGTGGCGAATGGGCGTCGATACTCGCACGCGAACCGAACTGATCACGACAGGCCCGTTCGCGCTGTCGCGCAATCCCATCTACCTCGGCATCCGCGCAACGATACTGGGCCAATTGCTGGTGGTGGGAACGTGGCCTGTGCTGATGATCTGGGCGATATCCGAGTTGCTCGTCCAGATTCAGGTCAGGTTCGAAGAAGAGCACATGTTCCGGTTGCACGCGCAACGTTATGCCGACTACTGTTCTCGAGTCAGCCGCTGGATTTGACACGCGATAGCTTCGACGAGTCGCACCCGCCGATTCGGCGCGTTCAAGATTGGATTGAATACATTTCAAGTTCGAATTTTTCATCGCGCTACGTGTGCGCATCATCTCCGTATCAGTAGATTTGTCCCGCGTATCGCGCTGTCGATAGAAGAATTGCCACCCGATCGAATCGAATTCGAGTAGCAAAATCCTTCCGCTTTTTCCTCGTCGCTTCGATCTGCATGGAGGCGTTGAGGTTTTCCCCGTTGTTGCTTTTATTGTCCAACCCTAAGCTCGCCTGGCATGCACTCATCCGGAGACAGTTAAGTTCGTCATCCGAAATAATGATTCGCGGTCAAGGAGACTTCATGAAATACGGCAGGGTTGCGGCATTGGCAGCGGGGCTTTTCAGCGCGTCCGCATTTGCGCAAAGCAGCGTCACGCTTTATGGCGTGCTGGACACGGGCGTCGAGTATGTTTCCCATGCAAATGCCGCAGGTGATCATGTCATCCGTATGCCGGGGATCACGGGTGAATTGCCTTCACGCTGGGGGATACGCGGCGCCGAAGATCTTGGCGGCGGACTCAAGGCCGTATTCATTCTCGAAAGCGGATTCAACCTGCGCGGAGGCGATTCGGGGCAGGGCGGACGGCTGTTCGGACGACAGGCGCTCGTTGGACTCGAAGGGCCGTGGGGTTCGCTCACGTTTGGCCGTCAATACACGATGTCGTATTGGGCGATGTCGGATGCCGATATTCTCGGGCCGGACATTTACGGCATCGGCGCGCTGGATGCGTTCTTGCCGAACGCGAGAAGCGACAACACGGTCGTCTACAAAGGCAAGTTCTATGGATTCACATTCGGCGCGTCCTGGTCGTTTGGACGCGACGGCGCGGGGACGGGCAATTCTCCAGGGCAGGGGACCTGCGCAGGACAGGTGCCCGGCGATGTGAATCAATGCCGCGAATGGAGTGCGATGCTGAAGTACGACCGCACCTACTTCGGCGTGGCCACAGCGTACGACGAACAACGCGGCGGCACGAATGCAGCGGCAAACTTCTTCGATGGCGTCGCGCCGTTTGCGATTCGCGGCAGCGGCGACAAGGATGCGCGTCTGCAGGCGAACGGCTATGTGAATGTCGCGGGCGTGAAGCTGGGCGGCGGATGGATCGGCCGCCGCGTCGAATCGAACGGACCGGGTGGCGACGTGCGCTCGAATCTGTTCTACCTCGGCGCGCAATACTATGTGACGCCCGTACTTGCCGTCGATGGAGAGGCCTACCGCGTCGTCGTGCAGCAGCAGGACGCACGCGCAACGTTGGCGAGCCTGCGCGCCACCTACTTCCTGTCGAAGCGAACGGCTGTTTACGGCAACGTCGCGTATCTGTGGAATAGCGCGCACGCGCGCTATTCCGTCAGCGCGGGCGGCGGCGGCACGACGCCCGCAGCGGGCATCGGTCAGCTCGGCGCGATTATCGGTGTCCGGCATTCGTTCTGACGAGGCTGGTTGCAACGACAATCTTTGTCGCAAGAATCTACTGCGATCGGTCCATGCGGCGGGGCTCCCGTTGCCTCGCTCCCGGCGAAGACTGTGCAAATTACCAGACGGTCTGGAGATTTCGCGTGTACAGTGAAGTGTCTTCTGCCGTCTGCATCGGACGACGCGCTAGCTATGCGCGGCTTTTTCATCAATCGAATCAAGACTCAAGGAACGATCTGACTACCGTCATCCCCAAACCCAATGAGCCCGTCGAAGTTGCGCTTCGACGTTTCCGCCGTGCAATCCAGAATAATGGACTGATCGCGGAGTTGCGTGCGCGCACGGCGTATGAAAAGCCCACCACGGAGCGCAAACGCAAGAAAGCGGCCGCCGTGGCCCGGTTGCGCAAACAGATTCGCCGCGCGCTGCCGCCAAGGAAGCTGTATTGACCCCGCGTCGTCAATCTTCGTGTGGCTCTGAGGCGCTTGTCTGGCGAGTGGCGGCTCAGCGGAGCGGCTCGTTTCGATGACGTTGACTGGCGCCGGGTCGAGAATTACCCGGGCCAGTTCACTGAAACCTTGCAATTGTGGCGCACAGGTGTTAATGTGCCCCGAAGTTCAAGAAGTTCGATTGCTGTTCATCAATAGTTCCGTTGCCCCTCGGCGGTATTCGTTGTCCTCTCCCTCCTTGATCCTTTGGCTCCAAACTCTGGAGCGATAATCTCTTCAATTTTTCTGTTTCAAGGATTCGTATGGATACCGGTACTGTAAAGTGGTTTAACGACGCAAAGGGCTTCGGCTTCATCTCCCCGGATAACGGCGGCGACGACCTTTTCGCGCACTTCTCCGAAATTCGCGGCGATGGCTTCAAGAGCCTCGCTGAAGGCCAGAAGGTCAGCTTCGAAACGAAGCGCGGCCCCAAAGGCGTGCAAGCTGCAAACATCACGCCGGTTTAAGGCGTAGCTGTGCGGGGCCCGATCGCGGCCCCGATTCGTTTTATCCCCGAAGTCCACGCTCCACGTCTCCCGCACTGGCGCTTGCCAGTCGCATCTTAAACGGCGCGAAGCCGCCTCTGTCATGCTGGTTGCCGTCTCAGCGGCACATGCTTTCCAGGCGTGACTAATACAATTCAAAACATCAAAGACAAATGCAAAATTCAACAACCCAGCAATACGGGGGTTATACCGTACGTCCGTCTGCACATTGCCTGCCCGATGGTCTGTTTTCCGCGAATCTGCTGCTCGAGCGCGATGGCGCGCGACGCTCACCGAATCAATACGAATTCTTTTCGCTCGACTATTTCGTCGACGAGGCCGACGCGGTCGATTACGCGCGAAGCTGGGCATGCCACTGGATCGACACTCGCGGTTGATGTGAGTCGGTAGCAAGCCGAACGGACTTTATACGAGTCCTGATTCACCGGTCTCCGCGAAATATGCACGTGCTCGAAACGAGTATCCAACGCGTGTGCGGGCAGTTCGATATATATCGGACGACGGTTCTAGCTCATGGTCATTTGACAATCTGAATCTGGCTTTGACAGCGTAAAGACGATCGCTTGCGAACCACGTCGCGCGCCGGTTCAATTCGCGAGCCGGCCAAGGTAATACCCCAGTCGCTCTTCAACGTCGCCCGGCTTGTGAAACCCACGGGCGAGCAGAGCCTTGATGTACGACTTGTTCCCCGCCCGAAAAACTGAATTGATCGCCACTCGATGCAACGGCCAGCCTGGCGCAAGTACAGTGTCGTCACCGGGTAAGCGATACCCGGTCCTATCGACAATCACGCATTGGCAAGGTCGTTACCATGAGCAAATCTCGGCAACGGGTGTTCCTGATTACGGGGGCGAGACGCGGCCGTTGAAGGCGTGACTGAACGAACCGGGCCGGTCGATGTACTCGTCAACAATGCGGGGTATGGCCACGAGGGCACGCTCGAAGAATCTTCGCTCGAAGAACTGCTGCATCAGTTCAACGTGAACGTGTTTGGCGCCGTTGCGATGATCAAGGCTGTCTTGCCATCCATGCGCGTGCGCCGAACCGGTCACATCATCAATATGACGTCGATGGCGGGCCTCACGACGTTTCCCGGCATCTCGTACTACAGCGGCAGCAAGTTCGCCCTCGAAGGGATTTCCGACTCGCTGGCCCAGGAAGTTCGCGGCTTCGGCATCAGCGTGACGGCCGTCGCGCCGGGTTCGTTTCGCACCGATTGGGCGGGCCGCTCGATGGTGCGCTCTGAACGCAGCATTGCGGACTACGACGCGGTATTCGATCCCGTTCGCCGGGCGCGCCAGGCGAAGGACGGCAGGCAGGCGGGCGACCCGGACAAGGCTGCGCGCGTGCTGCTGGATCTCGTCGAACATCCCGATCCACCCGTCCACCTTTTGCTCGGTAGCGATGCGTTGAGTGTTGTAAGAAGAAAGCTTTCCACGATGCAAACGGCTATCGACGCGTGGGAAGACGTAAGCAGATCAACTGACTTTTCGTAGGCTGTGCGTTGCCGGTTGCGCCGCAAGCATCAAGGCGGCCGTCAAGCTTGATCGCCATCGCTAACGGCTTTCGTCGAGAACGATCCAGCTGACCGTGGCTAGCACGCCTTTAACGCTCAACACGATCAATACGCGGCGCGCAGCGCTTCATCGGCAACAGCGAGCCGCGACGCAATCGTCTTGACCAGAAAGCGGTGAAACTGCTGTGCGGTGACGGGGTCTTCGCGTTCGAGCGCGAGCAGTGTGGGCACCGACAGACGGTGAACGCGCGTCGGCGCTTCGGCGATCACGTCGGCGCTTCGTGTGGTCTGCGTGTACACGGCCATTTCGCCGACGACCGTGCCGGGGCCGAACGAGCGCAGCCGCACCAGCCGGCCATCGGGCAGCGGCAGCGAAACGGCGACGCGTCCGCGCTCGACGATATACAGCGCGTCGCCCGGCTCACCGCGCGAAAACAGGTGCTGACCTGCGTCGAGATCGCGTACTTCGAGGCACTCACATAGC
>WNGR01022612.1_pt1 | contig 10022 bp, 9 predicted proteins | sample 5407581 | NCBI WGS metagenome assembly WNGR01 (sample SAMN13153383, study PRJNA577476) | soil metagenome | isolation source: 80 cm soil or saprolite under Garry oak tree replicate 2 | place: USA:California | collected 2016-06-15
AAGGAAACAGGTCATGAGGACCTAATCGAGGCGAGTAGGTCGTAGCAACAGGTCATGGGGGTCGTAAAGTAAGGGAACCGAGACAGAACGTGCATGGAGTGATAAGGGATCGAGGCGTCAAGTGGGGGAATGCGTGGTCGTCGTTCTTGTGATGCTGGACTCGGCGTGCTCGTGCTTGATCTGAAGTCATATCCTAGAAACAATCAAACAAACGAGATATAGTAAGGGAGACGAGGTGGTATAGTAATCGAGACGCAAAGTCTCGCGAGGGTCCAAAGATTCAGCCTGTAGGCTCGCTCCTACCAGCGCCACACTGCGTGCAACCGGTCACGGGAACGCCGGCCCCAAGCAGTCCGGGCGGATTCATGGCAAAATTCACCATAGGCCACATCAGTGCGACATGTCATGGGCCACGCAAGTGGGTAGTAGTAGCATTGTGTATTTAGCCAGGTGTTTGCAGTGCGAAATCGCAGAATTCTCTCACCCATTTTCCCTGCCCTTACATTCTTTCAAAGTCACATTGTCACACGGAGGTGGGCAACATCACACCAGCAAAAGCCGTCACTTTATCTCATTACATAAACGGTCACGTGACCTATGACGCACAGACAGAGGGGAAGACTCATGTCCTTCAACTTTAGCCATGAGTCGGAAAACGCAAGGCAAAAAGACCCGCGTACAAGCTCTTGTCACTGCATCACCAAAGCGAAGGAGACACGATGGTGCATTACATGAGAATTTAGGGTTGCGAGTAGGCACGAGCCCGGTGTCGCAACCACCTGCAGGACCCAGCGCCGACCCCGAAGCCGGCCGCGTCGACACTGAAAACGAGCCCGAGGGCTCCTGTCCGAGGGTTGACATCAGCCCTGTGAATATGGAGGTGGACAATGAAAACTCACCAGAGATGAGGGATTCCCTCGCTTCGGGGGACCCAGGCGATGGGGCAGATACCAGTGATCTGTCCGATAATCCCGATCTCGTCGACGCGCTGCAGGAGGCGCGTCGACGCGTTGTTCAACCAGAGGAACGTCCGAAACGCAACTCGAAGAAGACGCTTTACAGCCGTGACAGCGTCGTACGACCCTCACCTGCCAGTGAGTGCCAACCCCGTGACTCCAAAAGTTATCCAGACGAATTTATCCTCAGAATCTCCGCGGCTCCTCGAGCTAAACTGTTTGATTCTCGGCGATGATCCCCATCGTCGCATTTTCCCAGTCGAAATTGAAGAGACGGAATTCGTCGACGACCTCAAGGATGCCATCAAGGACAAAAAGAAACATGCTTTCCAATATGTCGATGCCAACACCCTTGACCTGTGGAGCGTTTTTATCGACGTCAACGATCATCTCGAAGAAAGGATAAGCGATTTGAACCTCAACAGCATGGATCCATTGTCACCTGTGAAGAGATTGTCGGAAGTCTTTTCGAACCAACTTAAGGATAAGCACCTCCACATCGTCGTACAACCCCCCAGTGAGTGCCAACATGTTCCGTATTGATAGAGCCTCATGACTCCACAAGTTTTCCAGACAAATATATCCTCAGAACCTCCGAAGATTGACACGATTGACGAATTGACGAAGAGATTGACTGTTTCCCACCTGGAGGCTGGTACGTTCTCTGACAAGTCGAACTCTGAGCGTCGTTGAGCCTTGACTCTCCAGCCCAAATGGATGTAATCAAAGACGCGATAATAGGTCCTTCACCTCCATCCGCCGCTACGCTCAACGGACTTCGAGAAGAGCAAGGGAAGCGGCATCCCATATGGAATGGGCGTCCCTCGATGAACCGTGGCATCCCAATCCAACTATATCACCCCTCGTTTGCAAAATTTCTTCGCGTCGTCCGTGATGATACTGTTGGAATCGATTTGAAGCCTGGCCTCCGAGTCTATGCTTTGGCAGCTATAAAAGAGGATAAAAACGAAATTGGGACAGGTGGCTGCGACCCATCGGACCAGTGTGCCTTGGGCTTTCGTTTATACTACGCGAGAGAGGAGGTACGTCCGTTCCTGCCATTCCTCATCAGTGTTCTTAATTAACGTGTGTTGTAGGCGAAGCCGATCCGTGATCGTTGTTGTTGCCCGACATTCTTGATCGCTCAAGCAGGCCCTTGGATGTGTATCCTCGGGGCGGTCTTCATTGACCATGTAGTCGTCGAGCGGTTGACAGACTTCATCTGGATCGGTGGTGATCCCTACAACGACGAGGAGCTCAAGTCGGTAACGCGTATTCTGGCATCCCTTGGCACAGGGATAGCGGAATTGAAAGAGTTTTATAACAACTCGAAGCATGACCCACCACAAGATCCCCAACGCTTCTTCCCCTTTATTCGGCATTACTCTGTTGGAGAGCATGTTCTCAGATTCTCATACCGGGACTACCTCACGCCGAAAACTTCAGAAGGCCCCTCCAGGGCCATATTCCAAGCTATCGAAACCGAGTCCCGCCGAGAAATTGTCGTTAAATTTGTTCAAAGATATAATGCCGAAGCACATCGCCTCCTTGCATCCGCAGACCGTGCTCCTGAACTTCTTTACTGTTCGATGGAGGATCCTAATTCCCCTGACCTTGCTGGGTTGATCATGGTTGTCATGAAATACATCGATGGGAAAACTGCTCATCAGCAGTACGGCAACCAACGACTTCCGCAGCCCATTTTCGATCAGGTTGAGGAGGCCGTTGGAACCCTTCACGCGAGCAATATGGTCTTTGGTGATCTTCGTTACCCAAACATCATGATCACGAAAGACGAGCGCGTTCTACTTATCGATTTTGATTGGTGTGGAGTACACGAAGAACACACCTACCCAGTCTCGTTGAATGACGCTCGCGACATGACCAACAGCATCAACTGGCATCCTGACGTCAAGAGAGGCGGTAGGATGATGAAAGAGCATGATAGTTTCATGCTTAAAAGAATGAAGCTTCAATCGTAGAACTGCCACCTTGTCGCACAGGGCCCATCAGAAATTGAAAATTGTGAGCACTTATCGTGCTTCCAAGTGGGATTGGAATTGGACTTATAACTCATTGTACATGTATTTACAATTGTCACTGTAAATTGCAACTAGCTGTCGACTTATCTAGTGAGTGCTAAAAACGCGAATTCTTGTCAAAAGAACGAAGAAAAAAACAAGGCAAAAAAAGTGGATAATCCAGCGCTCCAACGCGATATCAGCTCTACATTTAAACTTGAACATTTTGGCTGTGAGCAGACTAAGCAATGAATATAACGCGAAGAGGGCGGGCATAAGCTATTAGGAGCAAGAGCGCCGAAGTTCTCATGAACAAATGATGAGCGTATCTGATGTGGCAAGAGCCTGAGGCACCACATCGGCGCCAAATGTGACTTACCATTCTGGACGCGGCTGGATGAGTAGTGAGGATGGTCTATGATACAGTTTTTGCTAGGTACAGCAGTATCATGGGTGTGAGTAATTCAACATATAAAATATTCGTCGGATATACGATTGAACGTGGCGGACTGCCTCATCAGCAAAAAAACGTGGGATTTACCAGTAATTATAATTGCTTAAAATTGCTGCAAGCGATGTAATTGGGTCCCGGATTGGCAATATGCCCTCGATCGGCCCAACGCATTACTAGTCATCGGTCCAGCAGCAGATCATGCAAGCGTGCAGTGCATCCCGGTGGTAGGTCGCGAAGAATTAACTGCGGGGAGCGGGTATTGCTAGTCTACCCTGATATCGCGGCGACATTATGGGTAAGCCAGCCTTAGCAAGTGCAGGTGCTCTTCCCGGCCTGAGGGAGGGGCGGCCGTCATGATGATGGTTCGTCTTCTGATCACACTATTCGAGTGCAATGGTGGCGACCGTTATCTAGGGATATAACTTTCCCTTAACTTGGTCTGATGTTTTCCTGCCCGATTTCTAGTACATAATTGTCGCTGTTTCTTTCTTCTTCCTACGCCGGCCACTGACACACCAACACACCAGGTCATCATCTCGACACACCTACGGTCTAAAACATGGCTACTCCCGCGTGGTAACTATCGGGTACATAATACTTTGTCGTCCTCCTCAGTCAACGTGACCCCTGAACCAAGCCCCCAGTCCGTTTTGCTCATGTCAACGACGGTGACAGGTTAGTGGCTTCAAGTTATCCTTCGGAAGCAGCCAGCAGTCCTTGATATAAAACAATATATTTGTCTCGATTGTGGGACCATTTTGACTGTGTTCGCTTTGTACTCACTAGAAACGTCGACTGGTATAGCGCGAACACCGGCTTATGGTCATACGAGTCATCTAAGGGGACTCGGACAGGAGTCTAGGTGTGAATGAGCGGATCTTGCATCGACATAGCGATACAGATGAGAAACGAAATCGTGTACAAGACCGTGAATATGCCAGGGAAACCAGGTAAAAAATAAGTGTCAAGACATGCCCGGAGGTATATAACTTTGGTCCGAAAAAAAAAATATTCCCAAATGGTTCAAAGAGTGTTATAGGCCCCCACCTGTACCATAACTCGGTGGCGCCTCGAATCTCTCTGCACGTAGTTCTTGCATCTCACGCCGCAAAGTCTCCATTTCCGTCTGAAGTCTCCGAGTATCGGGTGGAGGTGTCGCCATACTCTGCTCGGTGGTACTAGACCCACTCGAGGATGGCCTTGGATGGGCGAGCGGAGAACGCGTTGCCGCTGAGCGCAGTCGCGCGAGCTCCTTGCTGGTCAGGCCTACGGGGACGAGTGCCGCACTTTGCGATGGCGGGAGCGGTAGCTCAAACGCAGAAGACGGTCCGTCGCCCGCTGTCCCAACAGGCCCAGACTGCTGTTGTTGCCAGTCCATCCGAGATTCTGCTTCCAGCGGTGCCGCCCCGGCGAGTGTTAGGTTGAACGGCGTCACCGTCATTTGGGGGCTCTCCTCCACACCGGCGCCCGAAAAGGATGACCCGGCGGATTCGTGGAAACGGACTTGTCTCCGTCGCCGCCTTACGAAAGCAATGGTCCCAATCACGAGGATTAAAGCCGCAACGCCACCTGCAATCCCCCCGGCATAGGCGCCAGTGTGTGACGTCGCTTTTGATGACGACGTCGTCGTCGCTTTTGACGTCGTTGTCGTCGTCGTCGTAGCGTTGACCATTATTTGGACGACTGGAGCTCTGAGAAGATAGCGGGTCAGACATCGAATAAAAAGACGCTTGCTAAGGACGAACGTAAGAGCTAATGGCGCATACATTGCGCCCTGCGCGGGGCTAAAGAGCAACAAGAATCTCAGTTAGTACCTTATAAATGGAAAAATTCCAGGAGCTCACCTGGCTGCTCCCAGGATGGTTGATCCACGGCTGCTGTCGTAGCTGAGCGGGAATACACCTGCGCTCTTGTTAAAAGACGCTCGGTTGTGAACCCTCGAAATAAGATTTGTGCGTAGGTCTGGATTCGATGTCATAGCCGCTACAAACAAGTTCCAACCTAAAAAAAATCACATTAGCTTAGACGATTTCAAAAATAAAACTCTGCCGACTTGATACTGTGACGGTTATGTCCGCGCTGAGACTATCGACTGGCATCCCAAAATTACTGAAGCTCGAAGTGAGTGTGATGTTGTCGATGAAACTGCTTTGACCATTGAAGACCTAGAAATGGATAAGTGTCAAGCAAGGGAAGAAATATAGAGACCGACGGAAGATTCGACGACGTTGGTATCTAACCATGCGTCGGCAAATAGATTGTAACCCAATGTCCACGAACCCACTTGTCCGTATGCTGCAAGCAGGTGTTCATCACTATCCAGTGCAAGGCTCTTCCATTGACTGTAAAGCCTCGCGGCTGTATTCTGTAAACGAGTCAATTTCGCCGCAACCTATCTAACATCCGCACGAACAGAATACTTGTCAGCATCGGCCGTCTGTTTGACAACTGAGCTCATCTTTGACATGGCTTCGATAGCGATAATACCCTTGATTGCGAGGTTCGTTTGGTTGTTGGTCGTCAGTCCATCCGCAGAGGACCTGTGTTAATCGTCATTCAATCGTCATTCAGAGTATCAGCAATAAGAATCGTGTATGGAAACAACCCACTGTTCGTGGATAACAAGTGTCGAGTTCGACAAGTAGTCAGCCCAGGAACTCAGCAAAGAATACTGTCCGGTGTTGTTATTGACAGGTGCGAATAGGAGCTCCGTACGTACGTATCTGGTTATCAGGCTACCATCTCCACTCGCACGAGCGTGCGCGTAAGTCATGATCAACATATTCCCAGTCTCTGTAAGAGAATGACGAATATATCAGTGATCGGCGAGAGCCGAAAGAAAGATACAGACGTTCGACTCCTTGGCTGTGGTTGGAATTGCTAATCGTGACGTTGGGGTAACTCGATCCTTCATATCCTCAATAATCGATGCTTTCCAAACTCTCCGATTTTTAAAACGCACCTAGATCAGCAGCAGCGTACGGAATGGTGTAGTCGGGAGATGCTTGAAGCTGAAACAGCGGCTCGAGAAGGGGTCTACCTAGTGTAGGATCGATGTACATGAAGGCAGGGAATGCAGAATACAGCGTCTCTACGGCGTTCACTCGGCTTGACAAGGTCAGGATCTGTCTCCCTCTCGATACGCCAAGGAAGTTGTGTGAACTTACTTTGTCTTCGATCCACCGATATTCTTCATGAACATCATCACATCTGACCCATTGTACTTACCATTCGCATCAGTCCCAATTGTGAGGTGGGTACTGCCATACACTTGTGCAGTTGCGAGGGACACCAAATCTCCAAGTAGGTCTGAGACAGGAGCAGCGCCTTGGAGTATCTTCTGGTCCAGTTTCTGAGCTCTTGAAGAGGCATTTGCGAAATCATCAAGGAAGTCAATGATCTGAGAAATAACGTGAGATGCACTAATCCCCATGAATGTAGACACTGACTAGGGACCTGTCATCAGAATACTTGGTCTTGTAGAATAAGCTACGTTGTCGAGGAGCAGCTCCAGAAAGATCTGTGTAATTGATGACTGGGTCCGTGGTGAGTCCGACAGTCCAGACGACGGGATCCTGCGTAGCTTGGATAGTGCCGAGGTCGCGCGATATGGCAAAGACTACGGAGTCACGGCTGTCAGGATGAAAGTCTGTCTCCGTTTGGTTGTCCAGTGACCCATTGAGCCGAAATACTCCACGAGATTCTATATCCTGAGCTATCTTGAATGTGACATTATTTGCCTAGATCACGGACTATGAGTGATAAAATGTAGATGACACATTGCCACCCACGCTCTTCATGGCGAGGTAGAACGAACCCCATTCTGCATGTTGCCGACTTCGGTGAACACGACTGGATTCTGCAGACCGACAGTATGGTAGACGACACTGCTGATCGACGTTGTACTCCAGAGTATCAGCTGGGTGTGATCCCCTGAATTCCATCCTACGACGGCTTCAGGAGATACGTATGTGCGCGAAGAGCGAATTCGTGCACCTCTGCTGACGTCCGAATACACCTGCACAGTATGGGCTGCACCGTCCAGCGATTTCGCAGATAAGGCCAAGTACGAGAACGGGATTGATTGCTTGACCCAATCTCCCGGCTGAAAGGAAGGTGTCAAGGGAGATAATAGGGATAATAGGTGACTATGAACCTCGATCGGGTTCAGAAAAGTAAAATTAACTTGCATGGGCCCAGCTTGCGCAGCAAGCACGGTCTGGGTAGGTGTGATAACCGTGTCGGTGACATTCACAGTGCCATTCAGGCCGGGACTGCCGTCTTCCATGAAAAAATAGTGTAAGGACTACGTCCTCGCTGGGCTCGGAATGAGTTACTCTTTGATTACTAAGCTTGCTTTATATACCTCACGTGTCTATGAAAATAAACATCATGCTTTTACTTCTGCGTTAACGATTTCCGTCCGTGTCTGCGTCGTCTCATCTCTCTTAATACTATCTACGCTTCCCCTAGGGTCGAAGTCTATTACTCGCTACAATAGGTTGATCCGTCGATGCGCAGGAGGACGGACCAGCCAACTATCTGAGATACAACGACTTTAGTTGCCACGCCCAGCGAAGGGAAGACAACACACTTGATTTGGGTCAGAGGTCGTTGGCCATAGACTTCCTTGGTCTGGCCAACTGGCCATGTGGTCCCAACAACTGAGGTATGGTGAGCGAACCGCAAGAGGAATTGCGGGAGGGAAGAATTTTTGCTGAGCTCTTCCGTAACGAAAAAGAAATAACAGGAGAATTAACAAGTAGATCATTAGCGGCGGGGTCGCCACGGGAGCTGGCTCTGGATGTGGACCAAGTTCACAGTAGGGTTGACGGGGTCGTTGACTACAGGGTGGTGGTATCGCAACCGCAGTTAAGACTGGCCATTGGGAGAACTTCTGATTCCGAGATTGGCGAAAAGAAGTTCAGTAGGTAACCACGCCGCCGAGGATGTAGTCCCTTGGGGGACCATACTCGACATAACAAAAAAGAAACTAGACAACTAGGAAAAGACGCACCCTTCATTATACGACAAACACCTCATAATGCAGGCGATAGTAATCAGAGGTCATACTCAGTTTCTCACAAAAGCCCAAGGGATGCCACCTAACATTGAAGCAGCGATCACCAAAATGATCAAGAACATCATCTAGGGAGAGAACGCACCACCGCGGATTGCCATGGAAATTAGAGCCGCATACCGTCACCGTAGTACGTGACGGTTATACGGCAGTAGTTGTAATACGGGTTTCGACAACGTACCGTTGATCCCAAAACATGCATGTCAGGCGGCGGCGAAACTAGAGCCACTACCGTCTAGTACCTACTAGTACTGCGGGTTCGTCAACTGTTGCTCCTCATTTACCATTCGACGAGATACCTGGGCCATCCCACTTATGATTGTAGGCAACTTCACCCGGTGTTGGCGGGACACATCATGCACCTCTGGACGCGATGATCCGCGCGCATGGATTGAGACCTAACGCGGCCTAACGTGTGGTAGTCACTACAAGTTAGTTGAGTTGCTGTCTAACTTATTCTGCCCATGTTTGTACCTTTCCTCTCATGTCACATGTACTAGTGAACGAATTTGTAACGTTGCAGTGCGAGTAAGCGTGGGCGCTCGGTCCAAGATCAAGGCTCGGGAACCTCTACCGCAACACGTGGGCATATTTCAAATGATATTTGATGGGTAACTATTACGGCTGAAACTCCTCCCTCAGTCGGTGGTCTGGCACCGTCTAGACACCTGTTCTACCTTCCAATCAGTACTTGGACTTAACCGGTGATAGTACTACTCACAAGGTCCCCTTCTCGATGCGCTCGTGTTGTTTTGGATACTTGATGTTGGAGTATGTCGGGACCACGGGATTGAGCGTGCCCACCAAGGTGTCCACCTTCGGATGCCCTCGATCGGCCCAAATCATTGGTCCAGAGCAGATCGGGCAAGCGTGCAGTCCATGTCAGTGGTAGGTCGCGAAGAATTAATTGCGGGGAACGGTATTGCCACTGGTGGCACCTTGACGGCGCGGCGACATTATGGGTAAGCAAGCCTGAGCAAGTGCTGGTGCTCTTACCGGCCTGAGGGAGGTCATCGATATCTTCTCAACACACCAACTGTCTAAAATATGTAATCATTGGGCACATAATACTTTGTCGTCCACCCCGATCAACGGTGACCGCCGAACCAACACCCCTAGTCCGTTTTGCTCATATCAAACGACAGTGACAGGTTGGTGGCTTCAATTATCCTTTAGAAGTAGCCAACACACTCCTCGATATGAAACAATATATTTGGGTCGATTGTGGGACCCTTTTGACTGTGTTCGCATTCCTCACTTCGAAACCCGACTGGGATAGCACAAACACCGGCTAATAGTCATATGGTCGTGCAAGGGGGCTCAGAGATACATGACCCAGATGGAATACGATTTGAATTCCAAAAAAAGAGGGCTCGGAACTGACTCGGACAGGTGTCTGAGTATGAATGAGCGGTTTTGCATCGACCACAGTGATACACACGAGAGAAACGAAATCGTGTATAAGATTGTGAATATGCTAGGGAAAACAAGAAAAAAGATATTGTCGAGAC
>WNGR01021089.1_pt1 | contig 10021 bp, 8 predicted proteins | sample 5407581 | NCBI WGS metagenome assembly WNGR01 (sample SAMN13153383, study PRJNA577476) | soil metagenome | isolation source: 80 cm soil or saprolite under Garry oak tree replicate 2 | place: USA:California | collected 2016-06-15
CGATGTCGCCGGAACCTATAACGCCGATGCCGCGAAGGCCGCCTTCGTTCGCATCACCGATCCCGTGCGCAGCCGCTATCTGACGGATGATTATGATTACGATGCGTTGGTCCGCCGCTTCGAGCACGATGCGATCGGCTTGATCGAAAAAAATCCCGACGTGAAGTTCGATCTCTACTTCGCTCCCTATTCGATTCTGCAATTCGTGGCGCTTCGGGATGCCGCACCCGCGACGCTGAAGACGGTCTACGATTTCACCGCCTACGCCGTTCCGCGATTGATGCAAATGCCCAACGTTACGCTGCACGATTTCCGCGACGTGAAGGAAGTCACGCACGATCTCGGCAATTACGGCGACGTGATCCACCATTCGCCGGCGATTGATCTTAAGGTGCTGTCATGGCTCGCGCAGCGGAAATACGTTGTCGACAAATCGGCCCCGCTGGCGTCGCTGGAGCGGCTGAAGGCGCAGGTGGAGGCGTATAAAGTGGGGCGCTGAACTCTCCGCGTCATTGCGAGCCAACGGGTCGCGCGAATGCGCGCCCGATGACAGGCTCCGCGAAGCAATCCATCTCACCGCGCGAAGAAAGAATGGATTGCTTCGCTTCGCTCGCAATGACGGGGAGGGAGTTTCGATCATCCCTACCCATTCCTCAATCTCGCGGTGCCGCCGAACATCGGAATCTGGTTCACCGCAAGCACCACCGCAAACGTGATCACCAGCATCATGATTCCGAGCACCGAGATCGCGGCCAGGTCGCCGCTTTCGTTGAGATCGTAGATCAATACGCTGAGCACCTTGGTCTGCGAGGTGAACAGCACGATCGCGGCCGACAATTCGCGCATCACGCCGATGAAGATGAAGCACCAGGTCGCGATCACGCCGGTCCGCAGCAGCGGCGCGGTGATCTGGAGCAGCGAGCGCAGCCGCGTGGCGCCGAGGATGCGGCTGGCTTCCTCGAGTTCGGGGTGGATGGTGGCGAACGCCGCCTGCAGCTGCTGATATGCGGACGGCAGGTTGATAGTGAGGAAGGCAATCAGCAAAATCCACAGTGTGCCGTAAAGCACGAAGGGCGGCCGCGTGTAGCTCAAGAACAGGCCGACGCCGAGCACGATGCCGGGCACAGCGATTGGGGCGGTGGCGAGGAAGCCGAGCGCGCGGTGGCCGGCGATGACGCGGCGGGTGGTGACGTAGGCAATCACCAGCGCCAGCATGGTGCCGATGGTCGCGGTCGCCGTCCCCAGGATCACGGTGTTCTTCAGCGCAAGCTGGGTCGAGGACATTTCGGTGAACACGAACACGATGTTGTGCAGCGTCACCGTCGAAGGGGTCGCCAGTGTCGTGGCGTTCGGCGAGAGCGCGGCATTGAGCAGCGCGAGATAAGGCAGGAACACGGGGTTGAGCAGCACGATCAGGCAGAACCCCAATGCGATCCAGCGCCAGGCTTTCAGCTCGACGCGGCGCGGCGTGCCATATTTGCCGCCGATCACGGAATAGCCGCGGCGTCCGAGCAGGAATTTCTGTCCCTGCAGCAGCAATATCGTCAGTAGCAACAGCGGCACCGCCGCCGCGGCGGCGAGTTCGAGCTTCGGCGGATATTGGAACAGGCTCCAGATTTTTGTCGTCATGGTGTGGAAGCCGGCCGGCAGCGCCAGGATCGCGGGCGAGCCGAACAGCGTCATCGCCTGCAGGAACGCGATCAGGGCGCCTGCGACCAAAGCCGGCAGCGCCAAGGGGATCGTCACCCGCCGCGCGGTGGTCCAGGCCTTGCCGCCGAGGATGGCGGAAGCATCTTCCAGCTCACCCGGCATGTTGTCGAGCGCGTTGGCGACCAGCACGAACACGAACGGAAAGGTGTAGCAGGAGATGACGAAGATGATTCCGGTCAGCGAATAGATGTCGAACAGATGCGCGTCCGATTCGGCGCCGGTCAGCGTGCGATAGAGCTGATTGAGCAATCCGCTGTTCGGCGCCGTCAGCAATTCCCAGGCGACCGCGCCGAGAAACGGCGGCGTCACGAACGACGCCGTCACCAGCGCGCGAATGGTCTGCCGTCCCGGCATGTCAGTGCGCGACACCAGCCATCCCATTGGCGCCGCGACGAGGCAGCAGATCAGGGCGGACGTGGTGGCGATGATCGCCGTGGTCAGCAGCGGATCGAGGAAATCCGGATTGGTGAACAGCGTGACGAAATTCTGCAGCGTCGGATGCCGCGTCTTATCGGTGAACGCATAGACCGCGAGCCACGACAGCGGCAGCACGATCAGCGTAACAAGGCACGCCGCGACGAGCCAGAGGACAGGGCGCGTCCAGTCGATGCGGGGCTTGGGAGAGGCGGTGGTGGTGAGGGTCATGTTACATCCGTGGTTCGTGCCGCCTTAGCTCCCTCGCCCCGCTCTTGCGGGGAGAGGGTTGGGGTGAGGGGCTCTCTCCGCGCATTTCGCTCGCGGAGAGTCCCCCTCACCCGAAGCCTTCGGCTTCGACCTCTCCCCGCAAGCGGGGCGAGGTAAGAGAAGATCGCGACACATAACCTTCATCCCCGTCACACCCGAAACAACCGCGCATAGCGCGTCTTGATCTCTTCCGTCATCGCCTCGACCCCGGCCGGATCCTCCTTCATCAGCTTGATCTCGGAAATCTTCCGTCGTCCCGGCTTCGACTGCACCTGCGTATGAACGGAATATTGCGCGGTGAAGTCGATGAAGAATTGCTGGGTCTCGCGCGTATGCAGCCAGGCCTGGAACAACCGCGCGGCGTTGGGATGTGGCGCGCTGGCGAAAATGCCGGTCGGGCCCGAAATCGTCGGCGTGCCCTCGGTCGGGTAAACCGGTTCGACCGGCTGTCCTGCTTCCTTCAGAAGCACGATGCCGTATTCATTGCCGTCGGCCATTACGGCGCGCTCGCCGAGCGAGAGTTTCTTCGGTGGATCTGTCGAGGACTGCACCTGCATCACGCGCTGCTTTGAGAGCTTCTCCATGTAGTCCCAGCCGAGTTCGCGCACGGTCTGGAAGGTCGCGGTCATGATGGTGCCGCTATAGGCGGGGTGGCCCTTGACCATCTTGCCCACCCATTTGGGATCGAGCAGGTCGGCAAAGCTTTTCGGCGCGTCTTCGGGTTTCACCAGCTTGGTGTTATAGGCGATCGACGACAGCCAGATCCGCGTGGTCGCGTAGAGGCCGTCGGGATCGCGATAATCTTTCGGAAAATATTTGGCGACGTCGTCGGGCACGAACGGCGCCAGCCAGCCGTTCTTCTTCCAGGAGATGAAGTGCGACGCGTCCGACGAGTTGACGATATCGGCGGCGCGGATGTTGCTTGCAAATTCCTGGTCGATCCGCTGGAACAGCCGCTCTGAGCCGGAACGCTCGATCTGCACGGTGACGCCGGGATAAGCCGCCTCGAAGGCCTTGCCGAGCTTTTCGCCGACCGGCAGGTCCATCGAGGAATAGGATGACCTTGCCCTCTTTCTTCGCGGCCTCGACCAGTTGCGGCGCGATCGCGACAGGCGGCGGCGCCTCGGCGCGAGCGGCGGACGCGAACACGGTTCCCAGCGCCAGCGCAGCTGAACTTTTCAGCGATCCCTGCAGGACGTCGCGTCTGGAATGCTTCCTCATCGCGTCCTCCCTTTCTTGATTATCGGCTCAGCGCCCGGCAGCGCTCGGGCGGCAATTTCAGCCAGACTTCGCTGCCCTTGGGCACTGCGATCTCGGTCGGCGTCGTCACCCGCAGCGTGGTGCCGTCGGCCAGTTCGACCATGTAGTCGCGACCGGCGCCGAGATAGACCTGCCGCGTCACGATGGCCTTGATCGCATTCTCAGGCGAAGCGGGCGGCTGTATCGAAAGCTGGACATCGTGCTGGCGGATCGCCACCGGAACGCTCTCGCCGGCGGTAAGCTTGGCGCCGATCACTTGGAACGTGGCGCCGGCAAGCGAAACGTGATTGCCGTCGAGCGCGGTGCCCTTGATGACGTTGCTGGCGCCGATGAAGCGCGCGACGAATTCGGACTCAGGACGGGCATAGATATCCTCGGGCGTGCCGAGCTGGTCGATCCGTCCTGAGTTCATCACCGCGATCAGGTCGGCGGTGGTCATCGCTTCCGACTGGTCGTGGGTGACATAGACGGTGGTGTAGCGGTATTCGTCGTGCAGCCGACGGATTTCGAACCGCATCTCTTCGCGCAAGTTCGCGTCGAGGTTGGACAGCGGCTCGTCGAGCAACAGCGTCTCCGGCTCGACGATCAGCGCGCGCGCCAATGCTACGCGCTGCTGCTGGCCGCCGGACAATTCGCTGGGGTAGCGCTGCGCCAGCGGTTCGAGTTTTGTGGTGGCGAGGATCGCCGCGAGCTTTTTCGCGATGGTGTCGCGGTCCATCTTTCGGATGCGCAATCCGTAGACGATGTTCTCCGCGACCGTCATGTGCGGCCACAGCGCGTAGCTCTGAAAAATCATCGACATGCTGCGCTGTTCGGGCGGCAGCGTCTGCGCTTTGGAGGACACCAACCGCTCGCCGACGCGAATCTCGCCGTCGGAAGGCTCCAGGAAGCCGGCGATCAGCCGCAGCGTCGTGGTCTTGCCGCAGCCGGACGGCCCAAGCAGGCAGACCAGATGGCCGTGATCGATCTTGAGTGAGACATCATCGACCGCGATAAACGAGGCAAATCGCTTGGTCAGGCCGCGTAATTCAACGGACGCCAATCGTCTCACTCCCCATATCCGCGCATTCGTTTTGCACGAATACGCGCGCGCCGTTGTCGGCCTCTTGTTTAGAGCTGGATCAATATAAGCACTAAAAGTGACCGATCGAAAAGGCTTGCGCGGCTAAAGTCTTAGCATCGGCGTGATATTTCGGTCATGGCGCTGCGTACTCTCTCACAATGTGAGAGAGTACGCATGAGCCCGAGCGCGTAGGATGGGGCTTACGCCGCCACGCTCTCTCCCAGCCACTCGATCGCGGCTTCGGTACCGCCTTTGCCGTGCGGGATGTTGAGCGCCTTCAGACCGGTTTCGATCACGCCCAAGGTCCCCAGGATCATCGGCGCGTTGACGTGGCCCATATGGGCGATGCGGAACGCCTGCCCCTGCAATTCGCCGATACCGGCGCCGAGCACCACGCCGCACTTGTCCTTGCAGTAACGATGCAGCGTCGCCGGCTCGTGGCCGCCACCCATCACCACCGTCGTGACGGTGTTGGAACGCTCCTGCGGCTCGGCAATATTGAAGCCAAGCACCTGGCCTTCGGACCAGACCGCGACCGCGCGGCGCACGGCCTCTGCGAGCAGGCGATGGCGCAGGAACGCATTTTCGAGGCCCTCGGCGAAGATCATGTTGATGGCTTCGCGCAGCGCGAACAACAGATGCACCGGCGCGGTGCCGGCATATTTGCGATAATGTTCGCTGCCTTCGCGCTCGGACCAGTCCCAATAGGGCGTGCGCATGTTGGCCTTCTTGTGCACTTCGCGGGCACGTTCGTTGGCGGCGACGAAGCCGAGGCCGGGCGGCGTCATCAGGCCCTTCTGCGAGCCGGACATCGCGACGTCGATGCCCCATTTGTCCATCTCGAACGGCATGCAGCCGAGCGAGGCCACGGTGTCGACCATGAACAACGCCGGGTGGCCGGTCGACTTGATCGCCTTGCCGATCGCCTCGATGTCGTTACAGGCGCCGGACGCCGTATCGATCTGCACCGCAAGGATCGCCTTGATCTTGTATTCCTTGTCCTGCCGCAGGCGCGCCTCGACTTCCGCCGGGCGGATCGCGCGGCGCCAGTCGCCTTTCAACACCTCGACGTCGGCGCCCATGGCGGCCGCCGCATTGCCCCAGCCGATCGCGAAGCGGCCGCTTTCCAAGACCAGCACCTTGTCGCCGCGCGACAGCACGTTGCTGAGCGTCGATTCCCAGGCGCCGTGGCCATTGGCGATGTGGATGTAGGCTTGACCCTTGGTCGCGAACAGCTTCGAGAGATCGCGCAGCAGGCTGTCGGTCAATTCCATCATCTGCTCGGAATAGATATCGAGCGCAGGACGGTGCATCGCCCGCAGCACTTCGTCGGGCATATTGGTGGGTCCGGGGATGGCCAGAAACTCCCGGCCCGCGCGAACGGTCATTTTTTGATTTTCCTTATGGATAGAAGCCAGAGCGGATTTGAATGGTATGGGGGGATTCGAGCGATAAAAGGATCATATTGCATCGCGGCCGCCTTTGCGAGCGCAGCGAAGCAATCCAGCTGTGCCAATATGACGGCTTCCTCGGAGCAATGAGAGCGCTCCTTATTTCCCGATCGCATCGGCGACCGCATGCCAGATCTGGTCCTTGATCTCGGTCGCCGCCGGGCTCGGGATTGTCACCGCGGGGCCGTTGCGCCGCTTGCACGCCTCGACCAGCCGCAGCACCCAGATTTCGCCGTCGGTGTAATAGAGGTCGCCGCCGCCGTTGCGGCCCGTCATGGTCGGGCCGATCCCGGTGACCTGGTATTTGCCGTCCACCATCCCGGCATTCTCCAGGTTGGTTGCGAGTACGGCGCGCTCGGCGTCGAGATTGGGGCTGATGTGGTGGGTGACGGCCACGGTGTATTTGCTGACGCCTACACCGCGATCCTGGGTCGCGGCGCCCAGCCACACCGGGCGCTTCTCCTCGCCCGCATCCAGCACCTTCCAGTACCTGACGTGGTTGCGGCGATCGGCGCTGGCGCCGATCGCCTTCTCAAAGGCGAGATCCTCGCGCCGGCCGAGATAATAGAGATTGCTGACCGGCGCATCCTTGTAGGGGCGGTCGAGCAGCACGCTGCCGACGATCTCGATCGATGATTTCAGCGTGATCGGATCGGCCGGATACCAGCCGGCCGCGTGCATGGCGCAGACCACATCGCTGATGTCGCCGACCAGCCCGACATTGATCGGATCGCCGGGAATGCCCTGCGCGGTGCGCGTCACCATCGGCAGATTGGCGAGGCCTTTTTGGTGCTCGTAATGGGTCCAGAACGCCGGCAGCACCAGATAGGCCAGCGCCGTGTAGGCCAGCACGATGCCGAGCGTCACAAGCAGGAAACGCTCCAGCCGCGAATGTTCCGGCGGCAGCGGCGCCAGCAGATCGTCGTAGAGGTCGCTCATAGGCGGAGGCTAGCGCATATCTTCGTCATGGCCGGGCTTGTCCCGGCCATCCACGTCCTTGACGCGTGCAGTAAGGAAGACGTGGATGCCCGGCACAAGGCCGGGCATGACGAGTTCTTCCATGAGGCCACTGAAATCCCTACCTTTTCGTCTCGCGGCAGCCGGCGGTTTCGGCTTCGTCGACCGAGCAGAACCAGCGCGTGCCTTTGGCGACGTTCATGTTGATCTTCGCGTACCAGCGGCTGGTCGGCTGGTGATAGATGCATTCGCCCGAGGTGTTGACGTTGCCCTTGATGGTGCAGTCGGGCGAGGGCGCGACCGAGCCCGATGCGGATGCCAAGAGGATCGCATGCGCGTTCGGCGGCGGCTTGGTGGCGCCCAGGATCGTTGTCTTCTTGTTGCGGATCCGCCAGTCCCACGGTGCGATGAAGGCGCCCTGCCACATCCCGGCCTTGGCCTCGCGCGCGGCCTTCTCGTCGGCATCGTAATCGTGGGAGATGCGGACAAAGGACAGCGCCCAGCCGTTCGCCACCAGCCATTTCTGGATGTCTTCGCCCTCGACCTCGCAGCGCGCGATGATGCGGCCGCGGCGATCGGTGGAGCGGGTATGGCAGGTCCAGCTCTTGGACCCGACATGCTTGACCAGTTCGTCGCGCGCGGCGACGCCGCAGGTCCAGCGCTCGCCGGTATTGTTGAGGCAGAGCTGATCGGTCGACGGCGCGTCGATGCCGCCGAGCCGGATGCGGCTGTTGCCGATCTGGATCGCGTCGCCGTCGCGGATCTTCGGCACGCCGGTGATGTCGGCCGCATTGGCCAAGGCAGGCAGCGTCAGCAGCAACAGGGCTGAAAGCAGCGTCTTCGATATCATCGGCAATCCCGGCAAAAGAACGATGCGCAATAAGTGGACGGATTGTGCGGACAATGGGGCGAAGGGGCCAGTGCGAGATGGTCGCAGGCCTTTCAACTTCCCGTCATTGTAACTCGTCGTCATTCCGGGATGGTTCGAAGGACCAGACCTCAGATGCACAATTGTGCATCGGGGAATCTCGAGATTCCGGGTTCGATGCTGCGCATCGCCCCGGAATGACGGAGGATGGTTTAGCCCTTGCGTCCCTTCATCATCACCCCGCGCGCCAGGGCCAGGCCCATCAGCACGAAGGCCGAGGTGACCTCGGGACCGCCGACGAGGATCCGCGTCGGCGTCTTCATCTTGTTCCACTCATAGGCCCTGAACGGGCCATGGCGGCCGCCTTCGCCGAGATGGGTGACGATGCAGGCCAGCGCCGGCGTGAAGGTCGCAGCGTCGGCGCCGAGATGCGCCAGCGCCATCAGCGCGAGTGCCGCATCGAACGGGTTCATCTCGCGGGCGATCAGTTCGCGCTCGACATAGGCCAGTACGCGGGTGCGGATCACCGCGAACGCGTTGTCCGGGTCGATCGCGCGCTGGGCGGGAAGCGGCAGCGCGATGAAAGCCGCGTAGCAGCGGCCGAAATAGGCCGAATAGAGCTCCGGCAGATAATAGATATGCGAGCGCGGATTTGAGAACGCGCCGCTCTCCACCAGCCGCCGCTGGAACGCGATGATGCGATGCACCGTCTCCAGCCGCTGCGGCGTCTCGATCACCTTCCATCGCACGAGATTGCGGAAGGATACTTCGAGGATGTCGAGGTTGAGCGTCGGATCGAGGTCGTTGCCGTAGGGCCGCTCGCCTTTGAGGTTGTCGATCCAGGTCACGACGCCGCCGTCATAGTCGATATTGTCGTTCAGCGGCACGGTGACCACAGGCTCGTTGGCGCCCGCGCGCACCTGGTAGCCGCGATAAAAATCCAGCAGCGGCTGGTCGAGGATCGGGTTATCGGAGCCCGCTTGCGTGGCGGCCGAGAACGAGCACGCGGTGGTGTCGCAATCCGGCACATAGATGCCGAAGCCGAGGTCCTGCTTGATCTGGGCAAAGAATTTCGAAAACCGCGGATGCGGCAGCGGCGCCAGCGCCGTGATCACGTTGACGGTCGAGCCGTCATGCGAGGGCACTTCCTCCGCGCTGGTCTTGAGGCAGAAATCCACCATCTCCGTCACCGCGCCGCGCAACGCGCGGGCCTGCTCGGCGGAGGCGAGGCCAGTTTCGCCAAAACTCAAGAGCGCCTCGGTGAAGAAGGCGTCGTAATAGGCCGAGCGATGGCGGATCTGCATCGGCTCCCACATCGGCTCGGCGATCCCCCTCCAGGGCGGGTTGATCAGCGCGCGCGCCGGCGAATGCGCGATGAAGATCCGCGCCAAATTGAACAAAAGTGTCGAGTTCTTGTAGCCGCGCGCGTTCAGCCCAGTCAGCGCCATCAGCATCTCGCGCCCGCCCATGTCGGCGTCGCCGAGCAGATTGAACGCGGCATAGGTCGGGATGAAGCCGTTCCCCGCAAACGAGCGCAACAGATGCGCGCCGCAGCTGCGGATCGCGCCTTCGATCTCGGCCATGGCGGGCGGCCGCGCCGGGGCCATGGCGGCCGGCGGTGCGGGATGCCGCACCTCGATCTCGGCCATCAGTGCTGCCACCGGCGCGCCGACCGCGGCCCAGTCCGGCGCGTCCTCGTCGCGGGCCCGCGTCAGCGCCTCGCGCAGCTGGGCGAGCCGCGCCTCGTCCTTCAGCGCGGGCAGGCCGGTCCGCCGCAACAGCGCCCGCAGCGCCGGGTTGCCGAGCGCGGTTCGATAAAATTTGCCGAGATGCGGGTCGCCGCCACGGTATTTCAGCAGCAGGGGATCGCAGACGTCATAGAGCGACGGGCCGTCCTTTTGCCCGGTCAGCGCCCGGCACGCGGCGGCGGCGAAGTACTGAAAACCCATCGAATCTCTTTCCGCCGGAGCCACTTCGCCTTGCCGGTGTCAGCCGGACGGGTCGCTCCAGGCGCCCCCGAACCTGCAA
>WNGR01030494.1_pt1 | contig 10021 bp, 10 predicted proteins | sample 5407581 | NCBI WGS metagenome assembly WNGR01 (sample SAMN13153383, study PRJNA577476) | soil metagenome | isolation source: 80 cm soil or saprolite under Garry oak tree replicate 2 | place: USA:California | collected 2016-06-15
TGGGTCGCCCCGTCCAGGTCAGACTTGGATTCTGTGACGGGGACCCGTTCGATCTGCCACCCGCGTACAGCGCGCTTGACATGGCGCGCTCTCCGCTGTGCCAGGCTGGCTGTATGGGGCGAACGGGGACCCTGGCACCGGCGCCAAATGACAAGATAGCTGGGCTTTTTTTATATCGAGTCATTTGCTTCATCTTACAGTCGTGCGTGCGAGACTCGGACGCTATTAAGTTACCTCGTACTGATCCATTGACGTCAAAGTCAAAGCATTATCTCCTTTTACTTCAAGTTTATGTTGTATACGGTGTTTATTACATATCCTAGTTCGGCGCGGGGTAGTTGAAAGGACGGAATCGAAATATAGTAGGTATGAGTCTGACGACACTTGACGGCTTTGCCCAAAATCGTCCCCGGTTGACTACCATATGCTGCTCTTTGCCGATACGATACATGTCTACTTGCTAGTCCTCGTATCCCATCAGTAAGTGGCCAAATTAGTTTTAGGGTTTTCCCGGTTTTCCGGTTTTGAGAAACCGGTTTTTGGGGTTTTTCCCACCCAAATTTTGGAAAGGTTTTTGTGGAAACCATGATAGGTTTTTAAGTTTCAGTGTTTTTGCCGTTTCTCTCCGTTTTAGGCGGTTTTTTGTGGGAAAAAACCAACAAAAACTAATATTCGCAAATCCTGATGCACCCTTTCCAATCGCTTCATCTCGTCTCGCCTCGTCGTTTTTTTTCACATTCACTCGCTCTGTTTTTCCAATGGGTTCGTACAGTAGAATCGGAGATAACAGATCTTTTCTTGGATCTTTTATTATTTTTCTTTGTTACCCTTTTGAGGCGCATGCAAGGGCACATGAGGCAGTGTGAATCTTCTCAGCCAGGTAAAGGCACGAGGCCACCTCATGTCTTTCGCGATTAGTCCCTTCGACTTGCCACGCACTCCAGCTAGTATTGCCAGTCTACTATCCTGCCCAACAGTCCTCCAGCACCATGTCTTCGCCTTCCCAAACAACAGCCCCATCCTCAAACTTCAAATCGATGCTTGATACCGCCTTGGCCGAGTACAAGAAGAAGACCGGGAATGATCTTCTAGCCCACTGGCTCGCTGCCGAGCTGCAAACCTGCGAGTCCGTCGACACTGTCTTGGACACACTTCGGGATCAAGCCAAGGCCTTCGAGCAATCTGGCGATCAGAAGTGATGAAGTGGATCGATCCATTGGTCCATGTACTCTACACCTTTTCGGGGGCTATAGGCGATGGCGTTAGCCTGGTACTTATCACGAATCCGATTCATGACAACTCGAAGTGAATTCTAACGTTACTTACGAAGGCGTTCCCTCCTGCGAAAGTAATCTTTACTGGAATTGGTGTCCTCCTCGCTGTCCGTGTTCTCGCTCTTCCTTTTCGTGGACTCCCCTCTAACGCCGAGATATTATAGGCGGGGAAGGATGTCAGAGCAAGCCACGGTGCTATCATCAACCTTTTTGAGCGGATCGAGAGCTTTTTCAAGCGCCTTGAGGTTTATACTCAGATCTCGCTGACCACGAAAATGGCGGAGGTGCTCGTGAAGATCGTGATTGAGCTACTCTCCATCCTCTCCATCGCAACGAAGGAAGTGAAGCGACCACTGGCAAGTGAGTTGTCTCAGCGAGAGATACTTCACAGTTCACCAATCTCGTGACTTCAGAGTTATTTGCCAGGAAACTACTGGGGAGGACAGATATTGAGGACACGCTAAAGAGGCTCGATAGCCTAATACAGGAGGAATTTCAAATGGTGACAACTCAGATTCTGAAGGTCACCACTGAGGTCAAAGATGGTACGTGGCCCTATCGACCAGTCACGAACGTCACACTAAACGCTCGTCCGCCTAGGTGCCAACAAAACCAACATGGCTCTGCAGCTGATGTCAGACGATATGGAGGAAGTAAAGCGCGATGTAGTGGAACTAAAGTCTGATGTAGTGGAAATAAAGTACGATGTGGAAGAAGTCAAGTGTTTGTGATCTCCTAACCGTATCGCCTCGGTTGTAGAGACTGAATCTTCTGCCCAGGGACACAGATAGAACAGGATATCCACAAATGGCTTTCTCCGCCAGACCCGTCCACAAATTACAACATTGCGTGCAAGGCTCACTATAAGGGAACGGCCGCGTGGTTTTTTCAAGGCAAGAAATTCAAGGACTGGACATCGATCGGATCTCTCCTGTGGATCCATGGAAAACGTAAGCTTCCTTTTATCTTTTGCTGCTCAAAACCTGATAGTCTCCAATTTGCATAGCGGGGTCCGGGAAGAGCGTCCTTTGGTTCGTCATTTCCTAACTATCGTGGTCAATGACAGGAGCTCATAATGACTGAAGCTCTGCCATCATAAAACAAGTTGTCTCGTTGCGCGATTCCGGACAAGCCTCCTTAGCGTTTTTCTACTTTGACTTTCGGGACAAAGACAAAAAGCAAGACTTCCGCAACTTTGTCACCACTCTTCTTGTTCAACTTTCTGCCTACTCAACCCCGTGCTGCAAGATAATCTCCGGTATTTATTCTACACATGGGAAGGGTACGCGACAACCCAGCGATGACGCTTTGACGAATTGTCTTCGGGAAATGCTCTCAGTCGCCGCACAGCAGCCAATTTATATCATCGTTGACGCGCTCGACGAGTGTCCCAACGCCTCTGGGATGCCAACCCCACGAGAAGTTGTCCTTGACCTTCTGGAGGACATTGTCCACCTGTGCATTCCAAGCTTGCGTATTTGCGTTACTAGTCGCCTGGAGATTGACATCAAAAAGGCCCTTGAGCCACTGCCTCATAGTGCTGTTTCACTTCATGACGAATGGGGACAAAAGAAGGATATTTCCAACTACGTGAGCAACGTCGTTTACGGGGACAGGAAGATGCAGAGCTGGCGGGATGAAGAGAAGAAGCTGGTTGTCGAGGAGCTGTCTAATAGAGCGGACGGAATGTGAGAGCATCCCCCATGCTCTTCGATAGGTCCTTATCTTTTTTTTTGTACAGGTTCCGATGGGTATTTTGTCAGCTGGAGGCGCTGCGGCACTGTTTCCCAGCAAATATTCGGCAGACCCTTGGCGAGTTACCGGAAACTTTGGACGAGACGTATGCGCGCGTACTCAGGGACATCAACAAGGCACACCGAGCACACGCCCATCGCATGCTGCAGTGCCTTATGGTGGCCGTCCGTCCGCTTCGTGTTGAAGAGCTTGCAGAATTGCTTGCGTTCGAGTTTGATGCGGCCCAGGGAGGGATTCCGAAATACCGTGCAGCTTGGCGGTTGGATGATCAGACACAGGCTGTACTGTCCACATGCTCAAGTCTGGTCACCATCGTCAACGACCGCTGGCACGGTCAGGTTGTCCAATTTTCACATTTCTCTGTCAAGGAGTTTTTGATGTCAAATCGCCTCACATCCCTGCTCGGAGACTTGTCTCGATATCACGTTCTTCCCGGGCTGGCGCACACCGTCTTCACGCAGGCCTGTCTTGGATTTCTTCTCCATTTGGATGGTCACATTGACAAACAGAACATAAAGGGTTTCCCTTTGGCCGAATACGCAGCTCGACACTGGGTCTCGCACGCACAGTTTGAGAATGTTGCGTCACACGTGAAGGATGGGATAGAAACACTCTTTGACTCCGACAAACCTCATTTTGCAGCATGGATTGGGATATATGATATAGACGAGCCGAAGGTTTATTGGTGGCGTTTTTCGGGCTCGGAGGTATCACCAAATCCAAAACAGAATCCCTTGTACTATTCTGTGCTTTGTGGGTTCTATGACTTGGTCAAGAACCTCGCCATCAAAAACCCGCACCATGTCAATGCTATTTGTGGTCGATACAGGTTTCCGCTGCTTGCGGCACTAAGCGAAGACCACATCGAGGTTGCGGAGCTCCTCCTCGAGCATGGTGCGAACGTTGATGTTCGGGAAACGACGGGAAAGACCATACTGCTCAAGGTCCTCTCACAGCCCCAACGTAGCCTTGTCGACATAGTGAAGCTTCTACTCAAACATGGCGCGGATGTAAATGCCCGAGATGATACTCTCAGGAGTTCACTACATCTGGCAGAATATAGAGGCAAACTCGAGGTAGCTGAGATGCTCGTCAAGCATAAGGCGGACGTCAATTCTCAGGACAACTATGGCAAGACCCCATTGCACATACTGTTGGGACACCGGATGTACAATGAAGACGATGTTCTCAAACACGCGCGGTTATTATTAGAGCCTGGCGCGGATGTGAACAGACGAGACAAGGTCAACCAAATGCCGTTACATCTGGCAATGGGGCGGGATTGGTTCAAGCTCGCGCAGATTCTTCTTGAGCACGGCGCAGATGCTAATGCGGAGAACAACAATGACAGGACCCCGTTGAACATACTGTTGGAACACCGGATGTACAAAGAAGGCGAAGTTCTCAATTACGCGCGGCTATTATTAGAGCATGGCGCGGAGGTGAACAGACGAGACAAGAACAGCCAAAAGCCGTTACTTCTGGCCCTGGGACGGAATTGGTTCAAGTTCGCGCGGATTCTTCTTGGGCACGGCGCAGATGCCAATGGGGCGAACAACAACGGCAAGACCCCGTTGCATCTACTGTTAGAGAGCCAGAATTACGACGAAGGCGATGCTCTTGATCTTATATGGCTTTTACTAGAGCATGGCGCGACGGTGAACAGACGAGACAAGAACAATCAAACGCCGTTGCTCCTGGCAATGGGGCGCAATTGGCTCAAGCTCACGCGGATTCTTCTTGAGCATGGTGCAGATGCCAATGCAGAAAATAACAACGGCGAGACCCCGTTGCACATATTGTCAGAATGCCAAATTTACGACAAAAGCAATGTCGGCGATGTTCTCAGTCACACGAGGTTACGGTTGGAGCATGGCGCGGAGGTAAACAGACGATACAAGGACAACGAAACCCCATTACTTCTGGAGATAGGTACGGGGATGTACAAGTTTGCGTAGAATTCATTGAGCTTTGCACAGATGCTTCCGTGGAGAACAAAACAAGCGAGACCTCAGTGCACCGAGTATCACGAGGCCAATACGGCTCCCGGGAACGTGGTGTCAGTGTTGCACAACTATTACCCGAGCATGGCGCGGACACGAACGCGAAAGACGATAACTACATGACACCGTCACATTGGCAGTCCGTTTTTGGCCCGGCCCAGATTGCACAGGCACTGCTCGACCATGGCGCATACGTCAACGCAGGGAACAATGGAGGCGAGACCTCATTGTACCAAGAATTAGAAGGTGAATATCATGCCCAATGTGATAGTCTCGGTATTGCACAGTGTTTAACTAGAGCGTGGCGTAGGCGTGCACATACAAAACAAGAACCGCCGCCCGACTCCGTTGCACTTGGCATCGTTGTATGGGAGGCTCGATATCGCACGGGTACTGCTCGACCATGGTGCAACTACCAACTCGGAGGACAACTTTGGCCGGACCCCATTGCACCTATTGGCCGAAGGCAAATATAACTTTGAGCAGGATCGCATCCGTATTGCACAACTATTACTGGAGCGCGGCGCAGATATCAACGCGCAAGAAGAGAAGAATGCAACTCCACTATACTTGGCGTCCTGTGGTGGGAGGGTTGCAATCGCACGAGTGCTGCTCGACCGTGGTGCAGCCGCCAACTCAAAGAGCAACTATGGTAGGACCCCGTTGCACGCAGTGGCTGAGGGCAGATATCTCTACTCTGAGGATGATGGCATCCGTCTTACACAACTATTGCTGGAGCGCGGCGCAGATGTCAACGCGCCAGACGAGTACAACAGAACTCCATTACATTTGGCATCCTACTATGGGAGGATCGAAATCGCCCGAGTGTTGCTTGATAGTGATGCAACCACCAACTCGAAGAGCAACCAGGGCCGGACCCCATTGCATGTAGTGGCTGAAGGCGGAGGTTGCCATGATGTCCCTGTTGCACAACTGTTACTGGAGCGTGGCGCAGATGTCAATGTGCCAGATAATGACAATCAAACCTCATTACATTTGGCATCCTACTATGGGGGGGCCGAAATGGTACTGGTACTGCTCGACGCCGGTGCAAATGCCAGCGCAAAGAACGCCCAGGGCCAGACCCCATTACACCTAGTGTCACGACGCTCCCAAGGCAATGGTGTTGGCATCGCACAGTTATTACTGGAGCACAGCGCAGACGTGAATGCGCAAGACAAAAACCACGCAACCCCGTCAGATTTGGCATCATACCACCAGAGGACGAATATCAGATCATTGTTACTCCACCACGGTGGTAAGCCAACGCGGAGACCGACCAGTGCCACCCCACGTCAGCCAGGGTTAGAGGGTGGGAATTTCAGAATTACGCAGGGTGGGGATTGTCCGTGGGTGGTAGGCTTCGCTGCTAGGTCACGGAGCCAACTCGCGAGTCAAGGTTCCTTTCGATGATGGTGGTGATGATGATCAGATTAGACGTGCGAGGGGCGTTGCAGTTTGCTCATGGCAGCAGCGACAGCCTGAGGAACCGTAGCGCCGCATGTGCATTACAGTATGGGAACGCGAACGGAAAATAAATTAGAAGCCACTGCTATGATATTAGTAAGCCCCCGTATAAAGTAATATCCCAGTAACACAACAAGCAAGACTTGCTAGTAAGCTCTGAGAATCCGACCTTTCATATTCGGAGCGTACCAGCGCCACCTCGAGCGAAAAACAATGAGGATCAATTGACAAACCCTAACCCCTGTAGCTGTAGGTCAGTCACACGTGGAACTTATTAGTAATCCGGGCCACCGTCTTATCTGGGAAGATAAAACAGAGGTAAAAATAAACACATTTTTTGGTCATTTTTCATTCTGTTGTTTTTACCTACATCGGTTCACATTTCATCAGGTAGGGGCAGGACACAGATAAAATGCGAGCAAGCAAGTGAATATAACACGAGGGAGGTGGGTTGCGTGTGCCAAAAAAATAACAGCAGAAGCTACAGGGTAAAAACTTGAAGAGGTGGAAGAACGTTAGATTGGGCAGTACGGGAAAGAGATTAGACGGTTCGTGACACGGTGGTGAGACAAACAAAAAAGGTGAGCAGGCTCAAGGTAGATCAACTTGGGGGGGTGACTACGAGTGTACAGTGGAGAGCGAGGGTTCCGTGCGAGCGAGCAGCCAAGTCGCGGAAAGACGGATCGATGGGCATAACCGTGCGCGGCGGGCCGGGCGTCGCGCCACTAGCGAGGACCAACAACAGTCCAGATCTAAACCAGTGGATGCGCGTGCGAAAGAGATAGGAGGGGGGGAGGGGAGGGACAGAAAGGACGTAAGAAAGGGTCGGGGCAAAGCATATGAGAGCGAGGAGATGACGACGGAAGCAGATGGCATTGGCAGAAGACGAGGTGATGCAACGGTATACATGTACATGATGCGAGAAAGATGACGAGTCTGGGGTGCAGGGGCGTGGGACATAAGACGGGCGCGGGGTACTTTGCCGGTCAATTAGAAATGATGACGACGATGTGATGTCCGTGATGATGGGAGGCTAGGAGGGCAGAACTCGCTGTCACACGGCTACTTGCTTGCTTGGGGGTGCTTGCTTAGGGGAAGAGGCGCAGCTGGGGATAGGCGACGCGAGGCGAGAGACCGCCAGCGGGGCCATCCAGCTGCCTCCGACCCGGCGCCCAGCCGCATTCGCCGCGCTGCGGAGAGGTACGTACGGCTGGTGCTTTGTCTAAGGGGGCAGCGGGGATGGATCTATCGTCGAGATAGGCGACGGGGTCGTGACGTAGAACGATGCCATCGGGCTTGGGCTCGCGACGCTCTCCGAGGGCGGGGTCTCCACCGGGCTGTTAGGCGGGACGGTCAGAGTCACGGTCACACTGTGCGTGCCCCACGGTGCGGGCTCGCCCGCGGCAGCTGGAAGTACGGAGCCACCAGAGTCCTGCAGGTTCTCGTTGGAGTTGAACGCCTGTAGCGCATCGGTCGCCGCTGAGCTGGACGATGGTATGTCATCATTCTCTGTGCAGCTGGGACGGCGCAAGCATGCTGATGGCTCGTCCGTCGTAGCTTCGGCCATGAACATGTTCGCCAAGACTGCGCAGCGCGTCGTCGAACGTGGAAGAGCCGCACATACCGGGAGGGTAATTGTCTACTCCAAAGTCGATGCTGCTAGATGGTCGTGCGGTTAGGTCCGGATTTGTAGGACCATGGAGCTATAAAACACCAGGTCGGTGCCATACAACTCTGCGATGAGTGAGCTGGGTCGCATGTCCTGCAAGGACTCGTTCTCAAAGCCTGGCATGGAGAAGAAAATGTTGTCATTCTGCTAAACAAAGACAATTGTCATTATACGCGAAAAAAAGAAGGAAACGTCGACCGGAGAAATTTCCACGTGGCTCGAGTGGTGGTGCTTCGTTCGACCGAGGAGGAGCGGACCGTGGCCAGTCCGTGAGCGGGAATTCCTGGAGAGGGGTGACGAAGGTCATTGATGTTTCAGGTTGCGGGGGCTGGCAGCCCTTGTGGGTGAGCACCTGAGGCGTGGAGAGCAGCAGGCGCGCGGGGACAGCGGGTAGCAGGGTTGCGACAGGGATATCGGCCCTAGAATAGGACGATGCACGCGACGATGCTCTGTGAGTCGGATGGGTTTGGCCGAGGATCCGTATATGAGTCATGTGATGCGTCAGTCCGTGGCGCACCGGCACTTGCCGTCAAGGGCCCAGAAAATCATCTTTCTCGGCTGTCCAGCAAGCCACTACTTCCCCTCAGTTTTTGCTGGTGACGGCCATGCTACTGGTCACACCTAGTGAGGAGTTGATGAGCGTGACGCGTACTAGCCCATCAGATCTTTCCCAGATGATAAGAACCCTTCCGACGTGTCCGGGGGGCCTATTCCTTCAAACCCCCTCCCTTCCTCCAGCTCCCTATTCTGGAACCCCCGACGCGGCAGCCCTCTTGCACACCTCAGTGGCCACTCCAGAGATCGACGATGATGGCGGTCGAACATATTAGCTCGCGCTATGGATTACAACTGTTCACGCTATGCGGAGAGCATTGATGGCCAGGCAAGCGAGGCTTCGTCCCGAGCGACAGGCCGTTTGTCACCCCACACCGATAATCACTCGGCGGTGCTACACTCAGCATATACGTCCGGAGAGGGGTATACGCGATGCATTCGGGTTCGTCGCTGTCGCTTGCCTCTCATGCCTTGTCATTTTCCAAGCATCCGAGTCGAAGAACTCGCGAGCTGCCACCTTCACCGTCTTCTCGAGGGTACACTTATACCCGTGAGCCGCCTACGACGTTGTCACACATATCACAGACTTCCTACTTGCCACACAGACGAGTCTCACTGGACGAACCACCACCACTCCCCGCCTCTTCGCATACTTCCCCACAGGACCTACGCTCCCGTATAAGCCCGGTCTCCTTCCCTCCACGTCGTACTACCGCACCACCGAGTCCGAGTATACACTCACGTTCGCTTCCCGTCCCTCACCACATTATCAACAAAACCGCCGATGCCCCCGTTGCCCATTATGCCCAGCCATTCCAGTCCCGCGTCGATCCCTTCCCTTTGCCAGCTCCGGCCCGCGCCCCGGTCGAACGCGCAGGACTCGCGCAGGTGTGGGCCGATCCCTGAGCAACCGCACCACGAACACCTCGCACGGGTCTGGTGTGTTAAGCGCCAGGAGCGCGGGCATCAAAGTCCCGTCCAGGTTGGGCTTGGCTTCTGGTGACAGGGACCCGCCCGATCTGCCACCCGCGTTCAGCGCGCTTGACATGGCGCGCACTCCGCTGCAGCTGCCTTGGGTGAATAGGGACCCCGGCATCGGCGGATGTCAAGATAGAAAGCTGGGCTTCTTTTTTTATGGGAGTGTGCGCGAGACTCGGATGCAATTATGTTACCTCGTACTGATCCCATTGACGTCAAAGCATTCTCTCCTTCGTCCTCTCCTATTTTTCTTCTTTTGCTCTGTATTGTATACGGTGTTTATTACTTATCCTAGTTCGGTGCGTGGTAGTAGAGAGGAC
>WNGR01093386.1_pt1 | contig 10020 bp, 8 predicted proteins | sample 5407581 | NCBI WGS metagenome assembly WNGR01 (sample SAMN13153383, study PRJNA577476) | soil metagenome | isolation source: 80 cm soil or saprolite under Garry oak tree replicate 2 | place: USA:California | collected 2016-06-15
CGACAGCCGCGATCCCTTAAGCGTCACGCTGCCGCTCGGCCGCGAATTGTGGGGCGAAGCCGACGTGGTGCTCGGTGTGGGGACGCGGCTTTTCTACGGCTATACGCAATGGGGGATCGATCCGGATCTCGCCATCATTCGCATCGATGCCGATGCGGACGAGCCGGAAAGGTTTGCGCCGCCCGCAGTGGCACTGATCGGCGATGCCAAACCGATCTTGCGTCGTCTGATCGATGCGCTCGCCACCGAGCATCGATCTTCTCGCCGCGCAGAAATGGAGGAGCGGCAAGCCAAGATGCGCCGGCGCCTCGAGAAGCTCGCCCCGCAGCTCGCTTTTCTCGAAGCAATCCGCGCAGAGCTTCCCGAAGACGGCATATTCGTTGACGAAGTCACCCAGCTCGGCTTTGCCGCCCGGCTCCTGCTTCCGGTCTACAAACCGAGGACCTTCCTTTCACCCGGCTATCAAGACAATCTCGGCTGGGGCTACGCCACCGCACTCGGTGCACAGCACGCACGGCGCGATGTACCGGTACTATCGATCACGGGTGACGGCGGCTTTCTCTTCACCTCGAACGAGCTTGCGACCGCTGTCCACCATCGCATTCCGTTGAGCGTCGTCGTGTTTAACGACGGAGCCTTCGGCAACGTGCGGCGCACTCAAGAGGAGCAGTTCGGCAACCGCGTGATCGCCAGCGATCTCACCAACCCCGATTTCGTGCGCTATGCGCAGAGCTTCGGTGCTGAGGCGGAGCGTGCGCGCAATCCACAAGAGCTGCGAGCGGCACTCAAGCGCGCATTCAAGCGCCGCGACGGGCCAACCCTGATCGAAGTGCCGGTCTCGCAAATGCCCTCACCCTGGGAGTTCATCCACATGCCGCGTGTGCGGCGGTAGTGGGCGCAGTCGTCCCGAACTCGCACGGCTGGATCGACGGCGCCGCCGTATCCCCATCGGTTCGGCAACATCCACGTCTTTCCCCAATACGATGCCTGCGCCCCTGACAAAACCGGCGCTCTGCGCTATTTAGCCCCCATGCAGCCGATCACGACGACCAAGAAACTCGCGGACGCCTGCACGCGCCTGGCGCGGCATCCCTTTGTCACGGTCGATACCGAGTTCTTGCGCGAAAACACCTATTACCCGCGGCTCTGCGTCGCGCAGATGGCGAGTCTCGAAGAGGCGGTCGTTATCGACGCGCTCGCGGTGGGCATCGATTTTGCTCCCTTTTTCGCACTGATGGCAAACGAGAACGTCACCAAGGTATTTCATGCCGCCCGGCAGGATATCGAAATTTGCTGGCACGAAGCTGGCACCATCCCTTCGCCTATCGTCGACACGCAGGTCGCCGCCATGGTGCTGGGCTATGGCGATTCCATCTCTTATGACCAGCTCGTGCAACGCATCACCGGCGACACCCTGGACAAGTCGCACCGCTTCACCGACTGGACGCGTCGGCCGCTCAGCGAGGCGCAACTCGCCTATGCGATCTCCGATGTCACACACCTGCGCGATGTGTATCTCAAGCTGTCCACCGATCTCGAGAAGCGCGGACGCACGGAGTGGATGCGCGAGGAGATGAAAGTGCTCACCTCGCCTACGACCTATCGCTTCGAGCCCGAGCACGCCTGGGAACGCTTGAAGTCGCGGATACGCAAGCCCAAGGAGCTCGCCGTGCTGATCGAGGTCGCCGCTTGGCGCGAGCGCGAGGCGCAGGAGCGTGACGTGCCGCGCGGACGCGTTCTCAAGGATGATGTCATCAGCGACATCGCGGTCCAGGCGCCCACAACCACCGAACGCCTCGCAGGCTTGCGCTCCCTCCCCAGGGGCTTCGAGCGCTCGAAATGGGGCGAAGCAATCGTCGACGCGGTCCGGCGCGGGCTCGCGCGCGACCCAAAATCGCTGCCGCGGTTGGAGCGGCCCAGGCCGCCGATCAACGGGCAGGCCACCGTGGAGCTGCTCAAGGTGTTGCTGCGCATGACCGCGGAACGGCATGGGGTTGCCGCAAAAGTAATCGCCACGGTCGACGATCTCGACCGCATCGCCGCCGACGATGAAGCCGATGTTCCGGCCATGTCCGGTTGGCGGCGGGAGCTAGCAGGGGCGGCTCTTGCTTGCAATCGAGAAAGGCCGTGTCGTAGCGGTGGAGCGTGACTGATCCCAGTTGCAAGGAAGTCGCCATGAAAACGCGTGCCGCCGTTGCACTCGAAAAGGGCAAGCCGTTGACGATCATGGACGTCGAGCTGGATGGGCCGAAAGCCGGCGAAGTCCTCGTCGAGGTGAAAGCTACCGGCATTTGTCACACCGACGACTTCACGCTTTCGGGCGCCGATCCGGAAGGTCTGTTCCCGGCGATTCTTGGCCATGAAGGCGCGGGCATAGTCGTCGATATGGGCCCAGGGGTGGCGAGCGTGCGGAAAGGAGACCACGTCATTCCGCTCTACACGCCCGAATGCCGGCAATGTCCGTCATGTCTGTCACGCAAGACCAATTTATGCACCGCCATCCGCGCGACCCAGGGCCAGGGCGTGATGCCCGACGGCACTTCACGCTTCTCGCTCGACGGTAAGAAGTTGCACCACTACATGGGCACATCCACTTTCTCAAATTTCACGGTGCTTCCCGAGATCGCGGTCGCCAAGGTTCGCGAGGACGCGCCGTTCGATAAGGTCTGCTACATCGGCTGCGGGGTCACAACCGGGATCGGCGCCGTTCTCATCGGCGGCATCGGACTCAATGTCATCCAGGGCCTGCGGCTTGCCGGCGCTGACATGATCATTGGTGTCGACATCAACGCCGCGAAGAAGCAATGGGGCGAGCGCTTCGGCATGACACATTTCGTCAATCCGAAAGAGCTGGGCGGCGACTTAGTCGCCCATCTCGTCAACATCACAAAGCGCGGTGCCGATCAGATCGGCGGCGCCGATTATACGTTCGACTGCACCGGGAATGTCAGCGTCATGCGGCAGGCCCTGGAGGCCTGCCATCGCGGGTGGGGTCAGTCCATCATCATTGGCGTCGCACCTGCGGGCGCTGAAATCGCCACCCGACCGTTCCAACTGGTCACCGGTCGCGTCTGGAAAGGTACCGCATTCGGGGGCGCGCGCGGCCGCACCGACGTGCCCAAAATTGTCGACTGGTACATGGATGGCAAGATCGAAATCGACCCGATGATCACGCACACGATGGCGCTCGCGGACGTCAACAAGGGGTTCGAGCTGATGCATAAGGGCGAGAGCATCAGGAGCGTCGTAATATATTGAGCGCGGGACAACAAAACTCGATCCGTGCAATAGGACCGCGGATCTGGCGCAGAGGATCCGGCCGCTTTAGCCCTTCGGACGGATCCGCTGTAGGAACTCCCATGTGGGAACGGCGCTCAGCCCACCGACGGCGCCGCTGAGGTAACTTGGAATGTCCGAGCTGAAAATCCAGTGCCAGAATAGCCCGACAAGGTAGCTAGTCAGCAGCATGACCACCAACGTGATCAGCAATCGTTGCCAGATCGGCACGGCATCTCTCCTTCCAGCCTTCCATGGCTGCTTTACGGCCAACAATGAGGCGCAACGTCGGACCGCCTTCTCCTGCTCGAGCGATCCGTCGGGGCCGACCAGCTAACGCCACGAGCCGGACAGGGCGCCGCTCACGCAGTCTGCATCACCGGCTCGCGGCCGATAAGCCGCGCGAGCTGGCGCAGCCGCACGAATACCCGCTCCCCGGCGAGCGCTGCTAACCCATTGTCAAAGCGCAGCGTTAATCGACCGCGCTCGACCACCATCGGGGTCCTCGGCAGCACGCCAGTGGTCGAGGCGGAGACCAGATAGGCAACACGCAGCGCGGCGCCAAGTACGCGCGCACGATCGAGCACGCGGGTCGAGGCAAGCTCGCGCAGCCGAGGCGAGAGCTCCTCGTCCACGAGGCCGACGTGCCGGAAGAACACGGCGAGAGCAATGAAGGTGCGACCAGGATGGTCCACGGCGACGAATGCGGCATTAGCGATGATATTGAGCGACTGCTCGCCGCGGTAATCGGGATGCGCCCGCCAGCCGATATCCGCGAGCAGACATGCCACGTGACGCAATCGCCGCTCCTCCGCAGTCTCTTCCAGGCCGGACGACGCCATGAAGCGGTCGGTCCAGGCGATCAACTCCTCGCCATGGGCGGGCGAGCGCGAGCGCAGCACGTTGAGTTCGCTTGCCGCCGCGAGCAAGGGATCGTTGTCGCGCTGCTTGGCGTCGAGCATCGAATACAACAACCCCTCGCGCACGCCGAGCGCCGAGATAACGATGTCCTTCGGCCGTGCAAGCCGCACGAGGTTTTCCAGCACTAATGCGGCATAAGCGAGCAATGGGCGCCGAGCATCCGTGACCACCTCGATCTGCGAGAGCATCTCGGGATCAACCCGGTGCACAAGACTGGAGAACTCGTATGCCTCCCGCGCCGGCATCACATAACCGTGCATGACGTGCAGCGGATAACCCGTCTGCCAAATATGCAGCCGTGCCAGTGCGCGCCAAGTCCCTCCGATGGCATAGAAGGTGCGGCCCTTGCCGCTTTCGAGCGGGCGGGCGTCCTCGAGCGCCGTGCGCACGATCTTCTCCGCCTTCTTGATCGACTTCGAGGAAATGTCCTGCAGCGCCAGCCCGCCCAAGGGAAGGGTCAAGCCGGCCTTGATGCGATGCCCTTGGACTTCGGTAAGCTCGAGCGAGCCGCCGCCGAGATCGCCGACGATGCCATCCGGCTTGTGGAATCCCGAGATCACGCCGAGGGCGGACAGTTCGGCTTCGCGCTTGCCCGAGAGAATGTCGATCTTAGTGCCGCAAATGCCTTCGGCTTCCGTGACGAAAGTCTTGCCGTTCTTCGCTTCTCGGCATGCGGCAGTAGCGATCGCCCATAGTTGGGCGACTTCCATGCGCTCGCACAGCGCACGAAAGCGCCGCAGCGCAGCAAGTGCTTTATCGACGGCATCGGTGGCGAGAAGACCGGTCGTCTGCACCTCGCGACCGAGCCCCGCCAGGACTTTTTCGTTGAAGATCGGCGTCGGGCTGCGAGTGAGGCCTTCGTACACGACCAGCCGCACGGAGTTCGAGCCGATATCGATTACTGCGACCGGCGGCCCGTAATCGAGACGACCTTGCGCGATATTCATGGCGGGACGACGCCGCTTACGAGCGGTCGAGACGGCGTATAAGGCTTCGCGGGGATGATTCCTTGAGCGATTTGCCACGGCCCGACAGACTCGGATTCGTCATGAAGTATTTATGAGCGTTGAAGGGCTCCTCACCCTCCGCCGGTTTTATGCGATTCGAGGAGCCGTCGGGTAGTAATTTCCAGCTTTGTTCGTTGTCCGCCTTGTGGTGCGGCAGGCCGTGGCCACCCCCGAAGCAGTAAATGCGGCTGTGTTCGAGAAAACGACCAACGATCGATTTGACCCTGATGTTCTCCGACAGCCCTGGCAGCCCGGGCCGCAAGCAGCAGATACCGCGCACCACCAGCTCGGCGGAAACGCCGGCCCGCGAGGCCTCATAGAGCATGTCGATGATTTCCGGATCGACCAACGCATTGTCCTTGATCCAGATCGCGGCCGGGCGACCGGCCTGCGCGTGGGCGATCTCCTGCTCGATGTGCTCACAGATGCGATCGCGCAGCGTGAGCGGCGAAACCGCCATCCGCTCGAGCGCGGCTGGCTCGGCGTAGCCGGTCACATAGTTGAAAACGTGCGCGACGTCGCGCGCGATGACGGGATCGGAAGTGAAGAACGAGAGATCGGTGTAGATTCGGGCGGTAACCGGATGATAGTTGCCCGTGCCGACGTGCACGTAAGACGCAAGCGCCCCACCCTCCCGCCGCACGACCATCGACAATTTGGCGTGGGTTTTGAGCTCGATAAAGCCATACACGACTTGCGCCCCGGCGCGCTCGAGCGCACGCGACCAGCGGATATTGGCTTCCTCGTCGAACCGCGCCTTCAGCTCGATCAACGCGGTCACCGATTTTCCCATTTCAGCTGCCTCGACGAGCGCGCGGACGATTGGGGACTCGGCGGATGTCCGGTAGAGGGTCTGCTTGATTGCGACCACGTCGGGGTCGCGCGCGGCCTGCTGCAGGAACTGGACCACGACGTCAAATGATTCGTACGGATGATGGACGACCAGGTCTTTTTGCCGAATGGCCGCGAAGCAGTCGCCGGCGTGATCGCGAATGCGTTCGGGGTAGCGCGGATTGTAGGGCACGAATTCCAGATCGGGGCGGTCTAGGAGCCCGATGAGCTGCGATAATTCATTGAGCGCCAAAACGCCATCGACCAGGAAAATCTCGTCGTCGGCGCATGCCAGAGCCCGCTGCACGAATCGACGCAGCTCCACTGGCATGGCGGCGTCAATCTCGAGACGGATGACCGATCCGCGCCGTCTGCGCTTGAGCACCGTCTCGAATTCACGCACCAGATCTTCGGCCTCCTCCTCGATCTCGACCTCGGAGTCGCGAATGACACGGAAAGCACCCTGCCCTTTTACCGCATAGCCTGGGAATAGGCGGCCAATGAACAGACCGATCACCTGCTCCAGCGTGCTCACGCGGGCGGCAGCTGTTCCTTCACCCGGCAGGCGGACGAAACGATCGAGCTTGTTCGGCATTCGGATGAGCGCGTTCATCGCCTTGCCGTCGCTCGCGCGCGCGAGCTGCAGCGCAATGGTGAAGCCGAGATTGGGAATGAAGGGGAAAGGATGCGCGGGATCGATCGCGAGTGGAGTGAGCAAAGGGAAGATGTGCCTGAGGAAATGATCTTCAAGCCACGTCTTCTCCTTCTTCGCCATCTCCGGGACTTCGGTGAGCACGATGCCGTGTCCGGCCAGCATCTGGCGAAGCTCGCGCCAGCGCTTCTGCTGGTCGCTCGCAAGCGCGCCCACGGCGTCGCCGATACGCGTGAGCTGTTCGGCTGGCGTGAGCCCGTCTGGGCTCTTGACCGGAAGGCCGGCGCGCAGCTGAGCCTTGAGGCCGGCAACGCGGACCATGAAAAACTCATCGAGATTGTTGGCAGAAATCGACAGGAACCGAACACGTTCGAGCAGACGGTTGAATTGCAGCCATGACAACTCGCGATTGATGAACCGGTCCGGGCTCGCGACGAGATCAATGGCCGGCGTGGGCTCAACCGCGCCCGGCCCCGAGCGGGCGCTGGCTTCTTCTTTCATGACAACGACTTGGCTGCGGTCAGCCATGGCGGAGCGGCTCTGATGAGGGGCGCAATCTCGCCGTCATCCGTGACGACGATATGACATAAGGCCCCGCCCTCAAGGAGCCGTCAAGACTCGCTCGTACGCAGGATCTCAGCGGCCAACGCCCTGGTTAACGGACGCTTGCGGCGCATGGCTTCGGCATCGAGAAGCGCCACTACGGCGCGCGCCGCGGCAAAAGACCGTTCGATGCGTGTCCCCACATACCCCAACAGGGCCTCATCCACCGCGAGTTGCCGATCGGAAAACAGCTTGAGTAGCACCGCGCGGGAGGTGAGGTCGGCAATGGCAAACGTTGCCGGCGGGGTCCGCGCGGTAAGCATGACAAAGGCTTCCTGCTCGCGCGCCAGATTGAGAAGATGGAAAAGCGCCTTTTCCTCGAATGATCCGGCGGCCACGTCCTCCACCACCAGCGCGCCGGTAGCAAGCGCCGCTGGCACGCTCGCCTCCTCCACCGCGCGCGCCGCGATGAGACGCGCGCCCGCAGCCTGCGCCCACATCGCTGCGAGGTGGCTCTTACCTGAACCTTCGGGGCCGGTAAGCATGACAGTGCGGTGCGACCAGTCCGGCCACGCGTCGACGAGGGCAAGCGCCACCGTGTTTGACGGTCCGCTCAGAAAATCCTCGCGCGCAAAATTCTCTGCATGACACAGTGCAAGAGCGAGTTGGCGCGGATGAGCGGACATCACCGAGGCTTGTCGCCGGTATAGAGTGAGCTCGCGAAATATTGCCGCAGGGCGAAGCGCAACACCACGGCAATTGCCGCGCCAAGCGGCACCGCGATGAGAAGGCCGACGAAACCGAACAGATAGCCAAACGCAAACATCGCGAAAATCAGCCATACCGGATGCAATCCCACACGCTCGCCTACGAATTTAGGCGAGACGATGTTGCCCTCGATGAATTGGCCGACCAAAAAAATGGTGACGACTAGCGCGATTCGTTTCCAGTCCGGCCAAAATTGCGCGATTGCCACGCTCGTCGCGATCATCAGTCCGGTCATTGAGCCGATATAGGGAACGAAGGTGATCACGCCGGCGATAAGACCAATGAGCAGCCCGAACTCCAGCCCTACCAGCATCAAGCCAAAGGCGTAGTAACAGCCAAGCACAAGACAGACGCCAAGTTGCCCCCGAAGAAAACCGCCGATTGCCGCATCGATCTCCCGGCCGAGCTGGCGGACGATTTGGCGCTGACGCAGTGGGACCCAGCTATCCACCTTGTCGATCATCGAATGCCAGTCGCGGATCAAGTAAAAAGTCACCACCGGCATGACGATTAGTACTGATGCGAATGAGACCAGCGCCTTTCCGCCAGTCCACACCGAATAAGAAAAGGTGAGAAGCCAGCTGGCAACCTGGCCGACGAGATCGGAAAACGTCTTATTCGACTCGGCGTCACCGAGCCAGTTCAGCCAAGGCAAGTTTGCATCGACAATGAGCTCTTTCACGCGCTTGAAATAATCGGGAATGTGGGAGATGAAGGCGGCACCCTGCTGCAGCAACAGCGGGACGAGCAGCAAGATCAGGATGATGAGCGACACGACCAGAGCGCCAACGATCAAGAGCGCGACGATCGTGCGATTCATCCCGAGCCGCTGAGCGCGGTCGGCAAGGGGCGCAAGGACATAAGCAAGCGCGATCCCAGTGACGAAAGGAAGCAGAACGTCGTGCAGCAACCACAACGCCGCCGCCAGCACCCCAAGGATGACTAGCCAGAACGCGAACTGACGGCCATTCACCATCGGACCACTCACCCAGGATCCTCGCGCCGTCACGAGTCCATTTCAGCCGCGTTCATGTGGCGCACCCACTCGGCGAGATAGAAGGCAATAGAGATCAACGTCAACGTCGCGACCAATGCCGTAAGCAACATCACCGCAACGGCCGCATCGAACTCGAATCCGCGTGCGGCCATGATCACGCAAGCGAGCGCAATCTGCGCAACCGTGTTGAGCTTGGAGACGAGAAGCGGCTTAAGTGCCACTGGTTTGTCCACCAACCAGGACAAGATGACCGCGCTCACAATCATGATGTCGCGCGAGACGACGAGGATAACCAGCCAGCCTGGAACGGCCTCCGCGATGCCGAGCGCGACATAGATGGAAACCAGCATGGCCTTATCGGCGAGCGGATCGAGGTAGGCACCCAGTTCGGTAGCCATGCCGAACCGCTTGGCGAGATATCCGTCGACCGCGTCGCTGATACCAGCGGCGAGGAACAGCACGAAAGCGATGCGCATCTCGCCGGCCATGATGGTCCAGACCACGACCGGCACCAAAAGGATGCGGCCAAGCGTAATGAGATTTGGAATGCTCAACTCTGCGCCCCGGCTCGGTCCGACCGCGCCTACTCACCCTCACCGTCGCGTGCGGCCATGCAACCGTCAGTATAGCCGCGATCAAGCCATTGCACAGGCGCGGATTCCCAAGTACGCAAACGCGCGCGAAGGAGCACGAGGCAGACACGAACCTCCGCTCCACCCGCGGCATCAAATCGTGATTGGACGCGGGCTGCGATCCTTCGCTCAGCCGCGGCGCCAGCGACGGCCGATATGGAATGCTTGGGAGGTTTCAGGTGCTCGCATGACCAGGAAGCGCGTCGGCGTCCTGATTTCCGGCCGCGGTTCCAATATGGAGTCGCTGGTCGAGGCGGCGAAGGAGCGCTCCTATCCCGCCGCGATCGCGCTCGTGGTGTCGAACAATCCGCAAGCCCCCGGGCTTGCGCGCGCCGAGGCGCACGCAATTCCAACTGCCGTGATCGACCACCGCTCACACGGGAAAGATCGTGC
>WNGR01009847.1_pt1 | contig 10018 bp, 7 predicted proteins | sample 5407581 | NCBI WGS metagenome assembly WNGR01 (sample SAMN13153383, study PRJNA577476) | soil metagenome | isolation source: 80 cm soil or saprolite under Garry oak tree replicate 2 | place: USA:California | collected 2016-06-15
TTGGAACGCCTCCAAGGAGCCCCAGGGGCCAACGAGAAAATCGCAGGCAAACGCACCATGACCCAGTTCAACGAGACCGAACTCACCGAAGCCGTCGTCCGGAGCTTTGACCAGACACCTAATCCGCGTGCAAAATTCCTGCTCCAGGAATTGGTGAAGTCGCTGCACGATTACGTGAGCAAGACCGGTCTCACCTTCGAGGAGTGGGAATACGCCATCGACTTCCTGACCCGCACCGGCCAGAAATGTACCGACACGCGCCAGGAATTCATCCTGCTGTCCGACGTGCTCGGCGTCTCCATGCTGGTCGATGCCGTCAATCACCGCGACCGCGACGGCGCCACCCAGACCACGGTGCTCGGCCCGTTCTATGTCGGCGAGCACAAGGTCACGGCCCACGGCACCGACATCTCGCCGAACAATCTCACCGGCGAGCGGATGTTCGTGCAGAGCCGCGTCACCGATCTCCAGGGCAAGCCGCTTGCGGGCGTCCCCGTCGACGTCTGGCATGCCGATGATGACGGCTTCTACGATTCACAGAAGCCGAACTATGACGAGGTCGGCGCTTCGGCACGGGCGCGCTTCGTGACCGATAGCGACGGCAAATTCTTCTTCCGCACCATCCTGCCGTGCAGCTATCCGATCCCGACCGACGGGCCGGTCGGCGAGATGATCGTGCAGACCAAGCGGCACCCGATGCGCCCGGCGCATGTGCACTTCCTGGTCAATGCCAAGGGCTACGAGCCGCTGATCACGCACGTCTTCATGGACGGCGACAAATATCTCGATTCCGACGTGGTGTTCGGGGTCAAGGACGACCTCGTCGCCAAGGTCGAGCCGCGCAACGACCCGGCAATGCCCGACGGCGCCAAGGCGAACGGGCAGTGGCATCTGATGACCTACGAATTCCACCTCAAGCCGGGCGGTGGCATGGCGCCGAAGCCGCTGGGGACGAGAGCGGCGGAGCCGGCCTGACGGCTCTTCCCTGGGACGGCGCCGCTTCTCATCCTCCAAGATAGGCCGCAAGCTCGTCGGGCGTGCCCATCGGAAAGGCTTCCTTCAAGAAGTCGAGGAAGGCGGATACGCGTGCGCTCAAAAGTCGCCGCGATGGATAGAGCGTCCACAGGGTGATCTCCGGTCCGTCTACATCACCCCAAGACACCAGCGTGCCGGCCGCCAGGTCGTGACTTACAAGTGAAACCGGGAGGCGCGCGGCTCCGACGCCCGCTCGCACAGCATCGCGGACCATAACCAGCGATGACAGGCGCAGGACTGGATCGACCGCAATACGCGTTATTCCAGTTGCTTGCGTTAGGTCCCAGGCGACAGTCTGCTCGCCCGCTCCGCGCACGACAGCTGGAACAGGGAGATTGTCCTTCGATCGTTTCAGCCCAGGGCTCGCCACGACTACGAGCCGGTCGCGCAGAAAGATTCGTCCCACGAGGCTGTCATCCGGATCGGGGTTCACCCGAATGACGAGGTCGTAGCCTTCCTCCACCATGTCGACGGCCCGGTCTTCGGTTGTGATCTCGAGCCGGACCTCCGGATATTTCAGTGCGAACGCGGCGGCGAGCTTGCCCATCGCGGTCTGGGAGAAAAGCAACGGCGCACTGATCCGCAGCCTGCCTCGTGGTCTGTCCCCGCCCGAGGCGATCGCTGCCGCCGTCTCGTCGAGCTCGGTGAGCAATGTACTCGTCCGCTCGTAAAGAGCGCGTCCTTCCTGAGTGAGCTTCAGGGCTCGCGCTCCGCGCTCGAACAGACGCAGGTGGAGGGCGGCCTCCAGCTCCGCGACCCGTCGGGACAGGGTGGCTTTCGGGCGTCCAGCGGCGCGTGCAGCCCTTCCGAACCCGCCGTGCCGGGCGACGAGATTAAAATCCGTGAGTGTAAGCAAGTCCATGTGTTCCACCAATGAGACGGTATGTCTAAATATAACGTCTATTGATCCACATATGGATCGCTAATTTGGGGGTGTCTTCTGAACCCAACTCGGAGTGATCCCCATGACCATCCTCGTTACCGGCGCGACCGGCACAGTCGGCCGCCAAGTTGTGAAACAACTCGTCAAGCGTGGCGCCGATGTGCGGGCTCTCCTCCGCGATCCCGCCAAGGCTGATTTCCCGACCGATGTCACCGTGGTGCGGGGCGACCTGCTCGATGTCGATTCCCTGCGCGGCGCGTTGTCAGGCGTATCTACCCTGTTTCTCCTCAACGCAGTGGTAGCAGATGAATTCACGCAGGCGCTGATCGCGCTCAACCTGGCCCGCGAGGCGGGCGTCGAACGGATCGTCTACCTGTCAGTAATCCACAGCGACCTGTACGTGAACGTGCCTCACTTTGCGGGCAAATTCGGCGTCGAGCGGATGATCGAGCGGATGGGCTTCAATGCCACCATCCTGCGCCCGGCGTACTTCATGAACAACGATCTCACGATCAAGGACGTCGTGCTCGGACACAGCGTCTACCCGATGCCGATCGGCAGCAAGGGGCTCGCCATGATCGACGCGCGCGACATCGGCGAGATCGCAGCCATCGAGCTCATTCGCCGCGAACAGGCCACCGGGGCGCTCCCGCTCGACCGGATCAATCTCGTCGGCCCCGACACGCTGACCGGTTCGGACGTCGCCGCCATCTGGACCAAGGCGCTGGGTCGCGCGATCGCCTATGGCGGCGACGACACCGGCGGGTTCGAGAAGAACCTCAGACAGTTCATGCCGGGCTGGATGGCCTTCGACATGCGGCTGATGAGCGAGCGTTTCCTCACCGACGGAATGATCCCCGAGGCTGGCGACGTCGAGCGCCTGACTGCGCTGCTTGGCCGTCCCTTGCGCTCCTATCGCGATTTCGCCGCAGAGATCGCCGCCTAGGTGTGACGCTGATCATCACAACGAACCCGAACCATGCGACCGCCTCCTCGGAGGCGTCCCGCGTTCTGAGGTAGCCTCCATGCAAAATTCTGAAATCGACAACATCCAAACTGCTCAGCCGAAGCTATTGGTCCTTGGAGCGACTGGCGCCACCGGCCGCTTGATCGTCAGCCAGGCGGTGGCGCGAGGGTACGACGTCACCGTGCTCGTGCGTTCTGCCGAGAAGGCACGCGATCTTAAGGGCGCGAAGTTCATCGTCGGAGACGCCCGCGATGAAACTGTCTTGCGCGAAGCCCTTAAAGGCCGTGACGCCGTCGTCAGTGCGCTCGGTACACCGGCAAGTCCGTTCCGTGAGGTGAGGCTTCTGTCCACGATGACCCGTGCCCTCGTGAGTGCAATGAAAATCGAGCATGTCTCTCGCCTGGTCTGCATCACCGGGCTTGGCGCCGGTGACAGTGCCGGGCACGGCGGCTTTCTGTTCGACAATCTGATTTTCCGGCTCCTCCTGCGGAAGGTATATGCCGACAAGAACCGGCAAGAGAGGATCGTCAGAGACAGCGGGCTCGATTGGGTTCTCGTTCGCCCCTCCATCCTGAACGACAAGCCCGGCCGCGACGCGATCCGCGCGCTCACGGACCTCTCCGGCTTCCATGGCGGAGTCATATCGCGGGAAGACGTTGCGAAATTCGTCCTGGATCAAGTGCGCGCCGATGCCTGGCTGCATCGTTCGCCGTTGATCACATGGTGACCCCGCGCCATCGCGAGGCCTCCACCCCAAATCAGCGCGCGTGCAGTAGCGCAAGGAGCGCGACGACCGTGCAGGCCAGGACGACCGTCGTCAATTTCCAGAACAGCAGCGGATTGCGCTCGATCAGGGGCGTGGTCCGTGTCCTGAGATAGGCGGGATTGGGGTTGCGCAGTTCGAACAGGAACTCGGACAAGTCCTCATATCGCTTGTAGGGGTCCGGGTGCAGGGCCTTCTTGAGCGCGCCGTCGACCCAGACCGGGATGTTGCGGTCATCATCTTCGGCGGGGCGGTATCTGAGCTTGCGCACGTCCGATCTTCCCTGGATTCTCGCCACCTCTGCGCCGTAGGGGAGCCGTCCGGTGAGCATCTGGTAGCAGATTACGGCGAGCGAAAACATGTCGGACCGCGGTGAGGCGCCCTCGCCGAGAAAGTATTCCGGAGCCGTATACTGCACCGTGCCGAGGATCTCGTCGTCGGCCGGGTTCGGCGCCGCCTCGGCGACGCCCGCAACCTTGACCGATCCAAAGTCGATGATCTTGGCAGTGCCGGTCTTGTCGATCAGAACATTGTCCGGCCTGAGGTCCTGATGCAGCATCTCCCGCCGATGAAAGGCGCGAAGGCCGGCGGCGATCTGGTCGATGATTGCGCGAACGGTTTCCAGATCTGGGCGTGGATTGTCGATCATCCACTGCCTGAGGGTCTGTCCTTCGATGAACTCGGTCACGACGTAGAGGTAGTTGGGCCGTTTCGACCGCGACCGCGGCTTCAACACGTGCGGGCTGTCGATGCGGCGCGCAATCCATTCCTCCATCAGGAAGCGCTTCAGATAGGCGGGGTTGTCGCGCAAATCGATCGAGGGCAGCTTGAGTGCGACCGGCTCTTCGGTCGCCGCATCGACGGCAAGATAGATGTGACTGCGGCTACTGCCGTGGATCTCCCGGATGATCCTGTAGCCATCGAAGACGGCCCGGGGCTCGGGCAGGGGAGGCAGCGGCAGCGCGGCGGTCTGATCGAAGACGTCGGGAGAACTGTCGTCCGGCGTCTCGTCGATGCGAAGGATCTGGACGGTGATGTTGTCGTCGCTGCCACGGCGGTAAGCTTCCTCGACGATTGTCTTCGCCGCCCGGTCGAGATCGTTCGCATGCTCATCGAGTGCGTCGGTGACGAAACGATGATCGACGAACTCGTAGGCGCCGTCGGTGGCCAGCAGGAAGATGTCGTCTTTGCCGATCGGAAGCGCCTGGTAGTCGATTTCAAGCTGCGGATTGATTCCCAGCGCCCGGCCGAGATAGGTCTGCTCCGACGAGACGATGATCCGGTGATCGTCGGTGAGTTGTTCGAGCGCCCTGCCGGCAACGCGGTAGATTCGGCAGTCGCCGACGTGGAAGATATGGGCCGTGGTCGATTTGATGACCATGGCGGTCAGGGTGCAGACATAGCCCTTGTCCCGATCGTAGGCATATTGGCTCCGCCGCGTCTCCGCGTGCAGCCATGAATTAGTGGCGTCGAGCACGCGCCGGGCGGACGTCTTCACCGTCCAGGATTCGGGCGTGCAGTAGTAGTCCGTCAGGAAGCTTTTGACCGCCGACTCGCTGGCAATCTGGCTCACCGTGCTGCTGCTGATGCCATCGGCCAGCACCGCGGCAATTCCCTTCAGGCTCAACAGCGGCTCGGCGGGAATGAGGACGCCGTGAAAATCCTGATTGACGGGTTTGCGACCCCTGTCGGAATGTTGCCCGACCGAAATTTGCAGTCCACGGGTCATCCTCGCCACCAATGCAAAGGGAGCCTCACCTTATCAGGCGAGGCTCCCTTGTTGACCAGCAATCGATCAGGCCGCGGCGCGGGTCTGAGCTTTCGCGACAGCCTGGCGCTTGGGCTGCGTCAGAATGTGCGTGGTGTAGAGGGTCATGCCGGTGAAGGCGAGGCCGCCCACCAAATTGCCCAGCACGGTCGGAATCTCGTTCCAGATGAAGTAGTCCATGATCGAGAATTTTGCATGGAGCATCAGCCCCGACGGGAACAGGAACATGTTCACGACGGAATGCTCGAACACCATGTAGAAGAACACCAGGATCGGCATCCACATCGCGATCACCTTGCCGGGAACGGACGTGGAGATCATGGCGCCGACGACGCCCGTGGAGACCATCCAGTTGCAGAGCATGCCGCGGATGAACAGCGTTGCCATGCCGGCTGCACCGTGCGCAGCGTAGCCCAAGGTCCGCCCTTCACCGATGTTTCCGATGGCCGCGCCGACCTTATCGGGGTCCTGTGTAAAGCCGAACGTCGTGACAAAGGCCATCATGAAGGCCACCGTCAGAGCCCCGGCAAAATTGCCGACGAAGACGAGGCCCCAGTTTCGCAGCACGCCGCCGAACGTGACGCCCGGGCGCTTGTCGATCAGCGCGAGCGGCGAGAGAACGAACACGCCCGTCAAGAGATCAAAGCCCAGCAAGTACAGCATGACGAACCCGACCGGAAACAACAACGCCCCGACGAGCGGCTGGCCCGTGTTCACGTTGATCGTGACGGCGAACCATGCCGCCAGCGCGAGGATGGCGCCGGCCATGTAGGCCCGGATGATGGTATCCCGGGTGGACATGAAGATCTTGGACTCGCCTGCATCCACCATCTTGGTGACGAATTCCGAAGGCGCGAGATACGACATCAATGGTTCCTTTTGCTTCGTAAGTGAGATCGACACGCCCCCTGAAGAGAGCGCGGCTGAACGTCATTGGCCGTGCGGACAGCTCTGCCGCGCACGGGGGTTATGAAGGGTTAGGAAGCCTTGGGAATCGCGTCACGACGACTGAGCCGGGGGAGGGCCGCGAAGCAGTTGAGCTTCCGGATTGCAGCCGCCAGAGGCCGCAACAATGCGGCAAGCCGCAGTCTTCGTTGACGTCGAGGGAAATGCAAGTCGCGTGCCGTCCGAGTGCATCAGAAAAGGTTAAGCAATATCAATTGGATGGTGCGTTCCCTGATCGGACTTCTGTGCCGCCCATGGCCTCTTGCTTGAGCTGTTGCACAGAATTTGTGCGGCGCACAAGGATTGAGCAAGTCGCAAATTACGCGTGCGGAACCGGTCTGCGACAGTCTGGCGCGGTGCCTATAACATATTGAATGTGCATTTCTTTTCGCCACAGCATGCTTGGCATGAAGCTTGAATAGTTACAAGCGACGCCATTGAAGCCGTCCCGCGAGACTTCTCATCCGAATTGCTGACGCCACCAAGGCGGGGGTTCCCCGTCGTGCGTTCGCATGGGCCGCTTCAGGCATCACCGGACGACGGGCTGCTCGTGTGCACTGACGCAATCATTCTGCAACGACGCAAAGGACGACATCACCCATGACCAAGCGCATCCGCCGGCCCTCGGACAATGGCCTTAGCCGCCGTCAATTGTTGAAGGCCACCGGCAGCACCGCCGCCCTTCTCGCCGCCGCAAAGCTGAATTTCCCCGCCGGTGCGTTCGCGCAGGACGCAGGTCCCGAGGTCAAGGGCGCCAAGCTCGGCTTCATTGCACTGAGCGACGCCGGCCCGCTGTTCGTGGCCAAGGACAAGGGTCTGTTCGCCAAATACGGCATGCCTGACGTCGACGTGCAGAAGCAGGCCTCCTGGGGCACCACGCGCGACAACCTGGTGCTCGGCTCCGAAGGCAACGGCATCGACGGCGCGCACATCCTCACCCCGATGCCGTATCTGATCTCGGCCGGCAAGGTGACCCAGAATAATCAGCCGACGCCGATGTACATCCTGGCGCGGCTCAATCTCGACAGCCAGTGCATCTCCGTTGCCAACGAATATGCCGATCTCAAGCTCGGCGTCGACGCGTCTCCGTTCAAGGCGGCGCTGGAGAAGAAGAAGGCCTCCGGCAAGTCCGTGAAGGCCGCGATGACCTTCCCCGGCGGTACGCATGACCTCTGGATCCGCTACTGGCTCGCGGCCGGCGGTATCGATCCCGACAAGGACATCGAGACCATCGTGGTGCCGCCGCCGCAGATGGTGGCCAACATGAAGGTCGGCACCATGGACTGCTTCTGCGTCGGCGAGCCCTGGAACCTGCAACTGATCCACCAGAACATCGGCTACACGGCGGTCACGACCGGCGAGCTCTGGAATAAGCATCCCGAAAAATCCTTCGGCATGCGCGCAGCCTTCGTCGACAAATATCCGAAGGCTGCCAAGGCGATGCTGATGGCCGTGATGGAAGCCCAGCAGTGGTCCGACAAGGCCGAGAACAAGCCCGAGCTCGCCGCCATCATGGGCAAGCGGCAATGGATGAACTGTCCGGTCGAGGACGTGCTCGACCGCACCGCCGGCAAGTTCGACTACGGCCTCCCCGGCAAGGTGGTCGAGAACTCGCCGCACATCATGAAGTATTGGCGCGACTTCGCCTCCTATCCGTTCCAGAGCCACGATCTCTGGTTCATGACGGAGGACATCCGCTGGGGCAAGTACGAAGCCGGCTTCGACAGCAAGGCGCTGATCGCAAAGGTCAACCGCGAGGACATGTGGCGCGATGCGGCCAAGACGCTCGGCGTAGCGGCTTCCGACATCCCGGCCTCCACCTCGCGCGGCAAGGAGACCTTCTTCGACGGCAAGGTGTTCGATCCCGAAAATCCGGCGGCCTATCTGAAGTCGCTCGCGATCAAGCGCGTCGAAGTCTGATGCAGCCCGCGGTCGCCCACGGGCGGCCGCATCGTCCTGGGAAGCCGGAGAGAGACTGCGATGAACATGCCTGCCACCAAGATCGAGGTTGAGACCGCGGCGCCGGTGAGCGCCGCCGCGCCGGTCGTCGCGATGACGCCGAAGCGCCCGCCGCGCAGCGAGGCTTATGCGCGGATGGCGCGGGAGACCGCCGTGCGCGTGATCCCGCCGCTCGTCGTGATCGCGCTGTTGACGCTGGTGTGGGAGCTCGTCTGCCGCCGCGCCGGCTCGGCGCTGCCGCCGCCGTCAAAAGTGTTCAAGGACACCAAGGAACTGATCCTCGATCCGTTCTTCGACCATGGCGGCATCGACAAGGGTCTGTTCTGGCATCTCTCCGCCAGTCTCCAGCGCGTTGCGCTCGGCTACTCGCTCTCGGCGATCGCCGGCATCGCGCTCGGCGTGCTGGTCGGGCAATCGGTCTGGGCGATGCGCGGGCTCGATCCGCTGTTCCAGGTCCTGCGCACCATTCCGCCGCTCGCCTGGCTGCCGCTGTCGCTCGCGGCGTTCCGCGACGGCCAGCCCTCGGCGATCTTCGTCATCTTCATCACCTCGATCTGGCCGATCATCATCAACACCGCAGTCGGCATCCGCAATATCCCGCAGGACTATCGTAACGTCGCCGCGGTGGTGCAGCTCAATCCACTCGAGTTCTTCGCCAAGATCATGATTCCGGCGGCGGCGCCCTACATCTTCACGGGCCTTCGCATCGGCATCGGCTTGTCCTGGCTCGCCATCATCGCGGCGGAAATGCTGATCGGCGGCGTCGGCATCGGCTTCTTCATCTGGGACGCCTGGAATTCCTCGCATATCAGCGAGATCATTCTGGCGCTGATCTATGTCGGCATCGTCGGCTTTGTGCTCGACCGCGTGATCGCGGGCCTCGGCAAGATCGTCACCCGCGGCACCGCGCAGAACTGAGGGGAGAGAGCACATGAGCGCCTATCTGAAGCTCGACCACATCGACAAGGTCTTCACCCGCGGCAATGCCACGACCGAGGTGCTGAAGGACATCAACCTGACCATCGAGAAGGGGCAGTACGTCTCGATCATCGGCCATTCCGGCTGCGGCAAGTCGACCCTGCTCAACATCATCGCAGGCCTGACCGGCGCCTCGACCGGCGGCGTGCTCTTGGAGAACCGCGAGGTCAACTCGCCGGGGCCCGATCGCGCCGTGGTGTTCCAGAACCACAGCCTGCTGCCGTGGCTGACGGTCTACGAAAACGTCAAGCTCGGCGTCGACAAGGTCTTTGCCAGGACCAAGTCCCGCGCTGAGCGCGGCGCCTGGGTGATGCACAATCTCAACCTGGTGCAAATGGCCCATGCCAGGGACAAGCGTCCCTCGGAAATCTCCGGCGGCATGAAGCAGCGCGTCGGCATTGCCCGGGCGCTGGCGATGGAGCCAAAGGTGCTGCTGCTCGACGAGCCCTTCGGCGCGCTCGACGCGCTGACTCGCGCGCATCTCCAAGACTCGGTGATGGCGCTGCATCAAAAGCTCGGCAATACCATTTTGATGATCACCCACGACGTCGACGAGGCGGTGCTGTTGTCCGACCGCATCGTGATGATGACCAACGGTCCGTCCGCGCGCATCGGCGAGGTGCTGGACGTGCCGCTCGTGCGCCCGCGCAAGCGGCTCGAGCTCGCGACCAATGCCACCTATCTGAAGTGCCGGCAGCGCGTGCTCGAATTCCTCTACGA
>WNGR01014764.1_pt1 | contig 10017 bp, 9 predicted proteins | sample 5407581 | NCBI WGS metagenome assembly WNGR01 (sample SAMN13153383, study PRJNA577476) | soil metagenome | isolation source: 80 cm soil or saprolite under Garry oak tree replicate 2 | place: USA:California | collected 2016-06-15
TGTTCACTCCGAAAAACTATATAGCCGATTCCATCGTCTATACAGTAGACTGTGGCTCCAAAGGGCGGCTTCGCCCCGCTGTCTTCCTGGCCAGGAGGCACTCCATGTCGCGATGCACGCTCCGTAACATCTTCACCGTGCTCATCTACGCCGGCGTCGCCATCTTCCTCTTCCCCTACCTCACCGGTCACTTCTCCAACGCCCTCATCTTCCTGGTCGCCGGCATCGGCCTCGCCGTCCTCTGCGGCGTCCTGCGCTGCGTCTGTATCGAGGGCGATTGCCCCGACCGCGTCCCCAATAATCCCGTCCAAAGCACTGCCCATCCTCCGCACCAGCAGCCACCCCACAGCGCTTAGTCATCTCCAGCAAACCGCTGCGCAACACCATCTCACCGTGTTAATTCTCGCCCCCGCCGGGCAACCCTTTCGACCGTTAGCAATCGATCTCCGCTTTTAATTGTCCGATAACCTTCTCCCCCTTTCCTCCGGGCTAACCTCGCTCTGCTCGCCCATTCGCGCGAGCGTTCGCAAACTTCACTCCATGCGAGGCCCCGTAATGTCTACGCAGAACCGTGTCCCACGCAGCATCGCTTTCCGATGCAGCGCCGCCATTCTCGCCGCATTGCAAGTATTCGCGATAACGCCTGCCCCAGTGCTCGCGCAACCACCCGGACAGTCCGATGACAAGGACAACCTTCGACCATATCTTCGCCACCTACCAGCCCGTCCACGGCGAAACCATCGACAACCTCCTCTCCAAAGGCATCGTCAACGCCAACGGCACGCCCGGTCCGAAGTTCGCCCTCGCGGCCCAGAACTCCGCCCAGGACACGGCCGCCGACCTCTACCAGGTCAGCCCTACCGGCAAGTCGCCCTATCCGACACTGCCCGCCCCGCTCGCCGGAGGCCCGAAGACTCCCTTCATCTCCTCACTCGCCGTCGCCGAGGCAGTCGAGAACGGCCTGCCCAACACGCAGTACTACACCTACCTCACCACCGGCGGCACCGGCCTCGCCTCCGGCGCTCCCGACACCCGCGTCCCCAACGTCAACAATCTCCCCAACGGCCCCTTCCAACTCACCCCCGGGGTTCCCTACGACGCCTACGCTGCCAGCCCCGTCCACCGCTTCTATCAGATGTGGCAGCAGCTCGACTGCAACGTCCGCTACTCCACCAAGTCGAACCCCAGTGGCTGCCTCGGTGACCTCTTCCCCTGGGTCGAGACCTCGGTCGGCGCCGGCACCAACGGCCAGCCTCAGCCCTCGCCCTTCACCGAGCAGTCCACCGGCGAAGGCGCGACAACTACCATCAGGCCGTCCAGGGCGGTACCGGCGCAAACCACATCATGCTCGGCACCGGCGATGCCATCTTCTTCACCGATGCCAACGGTCATTCCACTCCTCCGCCGGAGAACCAGCTCGTCGATCCCGGCACACCCAACGCCGGCGTCGTCAGCGAGATCGAAAATCCCAACGCCCTCACCGGAACCAACAACTGGTACACCGAAGACGGCTACGGTGCAGGCTCCTCCGGCAAGCCGTCCTCAGGCGGCGGCAGCTATAGCAATTGCTCCGACCGCAACGCCCCTGGCGTCTCCTCCGTTCTCAGCTATCTCAGTTCGCTGCCCCACCACGTCGAACCGAACTGCGAGCCCGGCCACTATTATCTGCTCAACAACTACAACCCCGGCTACTTCGGCAACGGCGCCAACGCCTATACCGACACCAACCCCGAGAACACCGTCTTTGCCGTGCCGCCATCCAAACTGCGCACCATCGGAGATGCTCTGCAGGAGAAAAACATCTCCTTCAAGTACTACGGCGATCAGTGGAACATCTATAAGAACGACCCTTACTACCAGAACCCCGCCGACATTTACTGCAACATCTGCAACTTCCTCCAGTACTCCAGCAACATCATGACCAACCCCGCCCTGGTCGCCGCACATATCCAGGACACCACCGACTTCTACTCCGACATCCAGAACAACACCCTCCCCGCGGTCTCCTTCGTCAAGCCCAGCGGTCTCGTCGACGGGCACCCCGCCTCCTCCAAGCTCGACCTCTTCGAAGGCTTCACCAAGAAGATCGTCGACATGGTGCAGGCCAACCCGAAGGTCTGGGCAGACACCGCCATCCTCGTCACCTTCGACGAAGGCGGCGGCTACTACGACTCCGGCTACGTTCAGCCCGTCGACTTCTTCGGCGACGGAACCCGCATCCCCCTGCTCGTGGTCTCGCCCTTCACCAAACCCGGCCACATCTCACACGAGTACACCGACCACGTCTCAATCCTCAAATTCATCGAGTACAACTGGAAGCTGAAGCCGCTCACCGGCCGCAGCCGCGACAATCTCCCCAACCCCGAGCAGAGGGACGCCAACCCCTACGTCCCCATCAACGGTCCCGCCATCGGCAACCTCACCGACCTCTTCGACTTCAAGGAGTAGTGGCACCTCACAATCTCGCATCACTGCGGATCACCACTCCGCCAGCATCAATCAGGAGTGGTGATCCGCTTTCTTTTCGCTCACCAAACCCGCACCTGGCCCCGGCCGCATTCAAAACCCGACCGCGAAGCAGAAGTACAATTGAGCGACAACGGAACCAATCCAACGACTCAAGGACACCGGCAAAATGGCTGCATCGCACAGGATCCGCGCCCTTCTTCCGAAGATTGCGAACTCCATCATGAACCTGCGCCGCTCCGCCAGGGCCCTCCTCTTCTTAGGTGTTCTCGCTACATCCTGCGCCAGCCCAGCCACGGCGCAACGCAATCCAAACCCTGAAGTAGGCTCGCTCAACAAACCCGACCGCATCGAGTGGTTTCAGGATCAAGGCTTCGGACTCTTCATTCATTGGAGCGTCGATGTGCAACTTGGCGTCGGCATCAGCCACTCTCTGGCGGGCGCCTCCGACGACTACGTCCAGCGTTTCTATCAGGACCTGCCCCGCACCTTCGACCCGAAACAGTTCGATCCGCAGGCTTGGGCTGAGCTAGCCAAAGTCGCCGGCGTTCGCTACATGGTGTTCACCACCAAACATCATTCCGGCTTCGCGATGTACGACACGAAGACAACTCCCTTCAACATCATGAACACGCCGTTCCACCGCGACATCGCGGCGGAGCTATTCAAAGCCTTCGCCGATCAGGGAATCGCCAACGGCGTGTACTATTCGCCCGACGACTTCTACTGGCTGTACTCCAATCACAAAACGATCCAGAGAAATGTCCCCGAAGTTCAGCCCGTCAACAATCCCGGTCTCATGCAGTACGACCTCGCGCAGGTCAAGGAACTGCTTACCAAGTACGGAAAAATCGACATCGTCTTCTTCGATGGCCAGGCAGAGAGCCTGCGCGACGAAGCCTGGAAACTGCAACCGAACATCGTCGTCACCCGCGGTGCGCTGCAGACTCCTGAGCAGTACGTGCCCGGCATGGCGCTCAAAGGCGCGTGGGAAGCCTGCATCACCATCGGCGAGGCCTGGCAATACCAGCCGCAGAACGATACTTATAAGTCCGGCAGGGAGTTGCTGAGACTGCTGATCCAGACTCGCGCGAAAGGTGGCAACCTTCTGCTGGATGTTGGACCCAAGCCTAACGGCGAAATCCCCATCCAGGAAGAGGACAGGCTGCGTGAGATCGGCCTCTGGATGTTCACCAACGGCGAAGCGATCTACAGCACCCGCCCGTGGATTATCACGAACGAGAGCGATATCTGGTTCACGAAGAAGAAAAATGAAGACACGCTGTATGCCATGATCGACTCAGACAAACCCTGGGACTATGGCAAGTGGAACGATGTCGTGCTGCATTCCGTGAAGAGTTCACCCAATACCGAGGTCAGCGTGCTTGGCGAAAACGGCGCAGTCCTCGAATATCAACCCAACGTGAACCCTAAACCCTCATGGGAGATGAAGGACGATGGCCTCCACATTCACGCCATGCTCGCGCAACGATTTCAGGACAATCGCAAGTGGCCAAACCCTGTCGTCCTGCGCCTCACGCATGTAACGCCAAGCCTCAACCCGCCCATCATCGCCACCATTGCATCCAGTGAAGATCCTGCCACCCACGCGGAGACGCAGCAGGGAGAAGTAAAGGATATGGGAGGCTCCGCCTCTCTCCAGGTTGGATTTGAGTACCGCTCCCTGCTCGGCGAAGACGTCAACGCGCGCACTTCCCCATGGATTCCGCTGCCCCTGCAGGCGATATCGAAAGCCGGCGCGTTCAGCTACCGGATCGATACGCTGCCGCCCGGCCTGTATGAATTCCACGCAGTCGTCAAGCACCCGCTGATCACGTTGTACGGCGCGGACCTGAGGATGCAGCGCAAGTAGTCGCTGGCGGGCCGAAGACCCGCCACGGACTTGTGCGTCCGTCTTCATCAGGCAGCAGGTCCCCCGATCGCCGATGTCCTGGATATGCGTCTCGCGATTCCAATGAAGATGTCCTTCAACAGCACGCGATGGGGCTCGCCGAGCGGCTCGATCTTTTGAACGGATAGCTCAGCCAGAAACTCCATTTCGCTAAATCGGTTCTCCGTCGGATGATCAAGAAAAGTGCGATAAATCCATCGATTCAGGGCGTCGCGCGTCACTTCTTCAAAGAAGAAGAGCCCCGAGGGTTTGAGCACACGCCGAATTTCGGCCACACCGGCCTGCCAGTCCACAACATGATGCAGCATTCCGAAGTCGAAGACAGCATCGAAATACTCATCGGGAAACGGAAGGTTCAAGACGCTCCCCACCGCAAGCACAACGCGGCCCTCTGATTTGCCCGCAAATCGCCGTTGCGCGAGGCGGATTTGCTCCGGGTCCAGGTCGACTCCGTAGACTTGACCTGCGCCAAACTGCTCCAGCAGTACTTGTACTCCGACACCCCGGCCGCAACCGACATCGAGCACCCACGCACCGTCGAGCCGGCCACCCAACCTTCGCAAGAGCGGTCCCTCGTAGAGACATTGTACGAGTGCCCGCGCCGGGTTGTTGACGAGCAGCTTCTCCGCCAGGTTCAGCTTCATCCCACGGCCTTGGTCATGAGGAAGCAGCGGACAAAAGGTGTTACTCGGTCTTCGCGCTCGACCGTCAATCCCGCGTCGTGGGCGAGACGAAGCCATTCGCCTCTGGAATGAAAGTGCAGAAACCCGGGCCCGAAGGCGATGAAATTCGCCCAATCACGCATGTGCTCTACCAGAAGCAATTGTCCCGAATCGGCCAGCACACGCGCGGACTCAACGAAGAACTCCGAGCGGCGAGTAGATTGGCGGATTTCATGCGCCGCAAACAGCAGAAACAACGTATCGCGATCGCAATCGGGTAAGGGCAGTGCATCCAGTTTGCCCGCAACCGCGGCCTCAGAGGATGGGTGAAACCGCCTTGCCCGTGCGATAGAAGGCTCAGTCATCTCTTGAGGATCATAGATATCGACGACCGCATATCGAGTGTTCGGAAAGAACTGCGTCAGAATCTCCGTCGACTCGTCCAGCCCTGCGTGGATATTGAGCCACTGCCGCGGCGGAAACAACAAGATTCGCGGAATCCATTTCCAGCGCGTCACTCCCCGGTAGTCGTAAACGTAGTACGACACCAGCAAGGAGCTCAGAGACCAGAACGCCGTGAGCATCGCGGCCACGATCAGGACCGCCTCGCCGGCTCGCGGTAGGCGCTGGAACCATAGCAGCGCACCGATACCGAGCAGCGAGCAGAGACTCGCTGCGTAGAAGTGCCAGTTGTATTGAAGAATGCTTAGAACTCCCGCGCATTTGCCATGGGAGACACTCATTGAAGCCTCTCGCGAATTCCTGGCCGCCATGAGTACGGGACACCCTCAAGAAAGAACGCGTTTGCCAGAACCGCGCCCGCGCCATCGAATGGAACCTGTTCGAGAAATGTGTTTTGGTGAACGATGACCGATACCGGACGCGGGTTCCATTGTTGCCGCACTCCCTCGACGCGGATTATGGAGTGGGTCTGTTTCTCGTAGTCGAATGTAAACGGCAGAGGTCCCGCAAATTTACGGGCTTCTTTAAAATCCGCAAACGGCGATCCGGCTGGAAGAGCCGCGACTTGAGAGGACAGGTCAGCCTCAACGTGAAGATCGGCCCGGCCGTCAGGCGTGGTTACCTGGACTTCATACTTCTGCTCAGTCCATTGAACTCGAAATCGGGAATGCTCGTAATGGTAGTGGGTGAGGAGATTTCCAATCAACCGCATTGGCAGGCGGTTTGTGTCGCTTCTGATGATTCGCAAACCTCGAAGTGTCCTCCCTGCGGTTGTTTGATACCGCGCGAAAATCCGATATCCGGAAAGAAAGAAATTCATCCCCAGTCGGGCCGGGACGAAAGCAGGTCGGAGATTTCGCGTCTCAACAAGGGCAATGGCCAGGAAACCAAAGTCTCCAAAAGTATCCAAAGACAGCCCCACGGGTAGGAGTGGTCGCAGCACAGGAGCAGGAACTGCATAGGCGAGAACGAGAGAGGCCCGAAGATATGCCTTGATCGGCAGTGCGTGTCGCTGCAGTCGATACACCATGTCAGGCGCACCCTTGCGAATATCGTATCGTATCCCGCGCATCTCCAACCCGCTATACTCAATCATGCTCCGCCGAATGCTTGCCATCACGTTGTTGATCGCATTCGGATCCCCGCTCGTCCTCCCACTCTTCGCCGCATCCGCCGATCCGCAGGCCTCGCTGCCCGCCTGTTGCCGCATGCATGGCGCTCACCACTGCACGATGGTGATCGCCCACGACAACAGCGGCCCGGCGTTCCACGCTCCGCCCTGCCCCAACTACCCGGCCGCCTCCACGCCGCCACGTCTCGCCGGCGCATCTCTCGCCACAGTGCCGCCAGACTCGATCGAACTGCACCGCAACCGCGCGACGATCACCGCGACCCCACGCCCGGCCCAGACCTTCAGCCCCTCCTCGAACCTCAAGCGCGGCCCACCAACCCTCCTCGCCTAAGCGCTTCCTCTCACACATCATCCCGGCGTTCTTCGCCTCAGCCTCGTCACGACCTCGTGACGCGGAGCGTTATGCATTCTGCCGTTCGGAAATATATTCGAGCCACTAGACTCTTCGTGCTCCTCACTTTGCTCGCAGCCCCAGCCGCTCGCGCAACTGTCTTCTCGCAGCTCCACGGAGTCGTCCACGACCCTCAGCACCGCCCGCTCCCCGGCGCACGCATCACCCTAACCGCCGCGCACTCCGCCTTCACACAATCCACCGACACCGATAACGAAGGCGCATTCACCCTGCCCAACATCCCGCTCGGCGACTACACCGTCACCATCACCCACACCGGCTTCCAGACCCTTCAGCAGTCACTCACCATCCACTCCGATACTTCGCCCACCCTCCACTTCGCGCTGGAACTCGGCCCCGTCTCCCAGACCGTCACTGTCACCGCACCCGTCCAGGCCGCAACCGTTGATACCGCCACCTCCACCACGCTCGTCGACCGCACCGACATCGCCCTTACTCCCGGAGCCGACCACACCAACTCCCTCGCCATGATCACCGACTACGTCCCTGGCGCCTACATGACTCACGACATGCTCCACATGCGCGGCGGCCATCAGGTCTCCTGGCTCATCGACGGCGTCGAAATTCCCAACACCAACATCGCCGGCAACCTCGCCGCACAGATCGACCCCAAGGACATCGACTATCTCGAAGTCCAGCGCGGCAGCTACGACTCCGGCATCGGCGACCGCACCTACGGCGTCTTCAACATTGTCCCGCGCACCGGATTTGAGCGCAGCCGTCAGGGCGAACTCGTCCTCTCCGCCGGCAACTTCCTCCAGACCAACGACCAGGTCAACCTCGGCGACCACACCGAAAAATTCGCCTGGTACACAAGCCTCAACGGCAACCGCAGCGACTTCGGCCTTGCCCCGCCCACCAGCCAGGTCCTGCACGACGCCGACAACGGCTTCGGCGGATTCGCCTCCCTCATCTACAACCGCACGCCGAAGGACCAGTTCCGCCTTATTACACTCGCCCGCGAAGACTACTTCCAGATCCCCTACGACCCCAACCCCACCGACTTCGAGAATCGACAGTTCGACTCCAGCGGCCTTCGTGACGCCCAGCGCGAGACCGATATCGCCGCCCTGGCCTCCTGGGTCCGAACATTCAACGCCTCCACTGTCCTCCAGGTCTCGCCCCTCTTCCACTTGAACCGCGCAGACTACTCCTCCCGCCCCAGCGACACCCCGGTCGCGACGACCGCGGATCGCTCCTCCATCTACGCCGGCGCGCAGACAAACTTCACCACAACCATCGCTCGCAACACGCTCGAAGCCGGCCTCTTCTCCTTCGGCCAGCACGACAGCAATCTCTTCGGAGCAATCTTCAACGATGGCAGCGGCACTTCGAACTTCACCGGCCGCAGCACAGCCAACGGCGGCATTGTCGAAGAATACCTCTCCGACAACTTCAAGCCCGCATCCTGGCTCACGCTGACCGCCGGCCTTCGCGCAACCCAATTCGTCGGCGCCTTCACCGAAACCGCATTCAACCCGCGCACCGGCCTTGCCGTCCGCATACCCCGCCTCAACTGGGTCTTCCGCGGATTCTACGGACGCTTCTACCAGCCCCCGCCGCTGCTCACTGCCTCCGGCCCCATCGTCGCCTTCGCGCAAGCCAATAACACCGTTTTCGTCCCGCTCCACGGCGAGCGCGACGAAGAGCACCAGTTCGGCGTGCAAATTCCCCTCCGAGGCTGGCTCCTCGACGCCGATACCTTCAAGACTCGCATCGACAATTTTCTCGACCACGCCAATGTCGGCGACTCCAGCATCTACTTCCCCGTCACCGTCAACGGGGCACTCGTCCGTGCCTGGGAAGTCACCCTCCGCTCACCCCGGCTCGCCCACCTCGGCCAGGCCCACCTCGCCTACTCCAACCAGATCGCCGAGCAGCGTGGCTCCATCACCGGCGGCCTCATCTGCGCGCCCGTCGGCGACCCCGCCTGCGATGCCGGCTTCGATTACTCTCCCGTCGACCACGACCAGCGCAACACCCTCAACCTCGGCTTCAACGCCACCCTCCCCCACAGCATCACCGCCTCCACCAACGTCTACTATGGCTCCGGATTCCACAACGGCAATCCTGACCCCGCAACTCCATACCCCAATTCCTACCTGCCCCCGCACACCACGTTCGACCTCGCCATCGGCAAAAGCTTCGGCGAAAACATCACCGCGTCCATCACTGCGACCAACGTCGCCAACCGCCCGTCCATCACTGCGACCAACGTCGCCAACCGCCACGTGCTGCTCGACAACTCCCTCACCTTCGGAGGATTCCACACCAACGACCCGCGCCAGATCTTCGCCGAACTCCGTTACCGCTTCAAGTTCTAGCCACCTCACCTGCATGTCATAGTCATCCTGACCAGCGTATTGCATGTCGATACGCTATAGACTTGGAACACTGCCTAGACGACTATCAAAGGAGGTTCGACCGATGCCGATGTTCAACCCGTCCCACCCCGGAGAAATCCTCCGCCAGTACATGGGCGGCGACCTCACCGTCAGCGCCGTGGCCGCCCACCTCGGCGTCACCAGGGCCAATCTCTCGATGATCCTCAACGGCCGATCCGGAATTTCCGCCCCCATGTCCCTCAAGCTAGACGATGCCTTCGGAACCTCCGAAGGTTTCTGGCTGCGCCTTCAGACCAACTACGATCTCGCGCAAGCCCGCCGCATCAAAAGGAAGAAAATCCGCCCGGTTACAACCATCCGGTCGCAAACCAGAAGCCGCACCAAGGCAGTCGCCTAACCCTCAACGTCAGCTAACCCCGCTGAGATTGCTTCGTCTCGCAAAAGAAACCGCATGCGAATCTTCACCCGATACATCCTCCGCGAAGTCGTCTCCTACGCCGTCCTTAGCGGAGTTCTCTTCACCTTCGTGCTCTTCATGCGCGACCTCCCCAACATCCTCGATCTGCTCGTCCGCAACTCAGCATCGCTCGCCGACACTTTTCGCATCTTCGCCGACATGCTGCCCA
>WNGR01010961.1_pt1 | contig 10013 bp, 11 predicted proteins | sample 5407581 | NCBI WGS metagenome assembly WNGR01 (sample SAMN13153383, study PRJNA577476) | soil metagenome | isolation source: 80 cm soil or saprolite under Garry oak tree replicate 2 | place: USA:California | collected 2016-06-15
TTTCACTTTCGAGGAAGGGGGTGAAACTGGCCTTATGGTAAAAAGGGTTAACGGTCTTCACTTTCTCGGTAATCGTGCGAAAATCGGAAAAACCGCAACTGCAGGTCATCTTTACCCGGTAATGGTCGATTCTCTCGCTTGTCATTACCCTGCCGCACTTGCGGCAGCGTGCCATCAATTGCATGCACTGTTCTCCTTGTTCAATAAGGCGAGCCTCTTGCAAAACTTCTTAAAACCGGATTGCCGCGCTTCGCTCGCAATGACCAACTCTTTTAAATTGCGGTCATTGCGAGGAGGAACGACGAAGCAATCTCGACTTTTGCAAGGGCCTCGGGCTTGTACCGTGCCTTACTGCGACGCGCCGTCAGCCTTCAATATCACGTGGGCGGGCTTCCCCGGCTCTCCGAAGGGTTTCAGCTGTTTGCCGTTGAATTCGGCCTCAATCCCCCCTGCATTCCCCACATCCAGCGCGAACACCCGGTCACCCTTCCATTCGATCAGATCACCCGCCTTCAGGTCGTACTGCTGGGAAATCGCGTCATCGATGGTGATATTAAGCCGGCAGTCCTGGTTGACCTTGAGCTTCAAGACTATCCCCGCCCCCTGTGACTCGGCATCAGCCGTCCGGGCGTCAACCGTCCCCTTCTCAGCCGCGAGCCTGGTTGCTTCCGGGTGTCCTTGAGCCGATGAACGGGGTGGAAGGACTGGTGCCGCCACCGGTAGTGCCGGGGGAGCGTCAGGCGGGAGGGGGGCTTTAGCCGGCTGCGGCCCCTTGTCTAACCCCTTGACGTAGGCGGGGTTGGGGAGGATGTCAAAAGAGCCCTCTTCAAGGGCGGTAAGGTAATTCTTGCCGATGCGCGTTACCCGTGACGCTTCTTCCAAGGGAATCCCCCGGGCCTCACGGCTCTCCCGCAGGGCTGAGCCAACTGAACGCGTCCTGTTTGCCGAATCTGAAGAAGGCAAAACGCCCCTCACTTTAATAAATCGATGTACTCCCGGGAATGCTGTCCAATCTCGGAATCGGGAGCTATCCGGACGGCCTCGCGAAATGACGCAACGGCCGACAGGTTGTCCTTGTTCTTCAGATGGGCCAATCCGAGATTGTAATAGGCGTTCGCATAATCCTTGCTGAGTCCCAGCGCCCGGTTAAATTCAATGATGGCAAGTTCGACCTTGTTGAGCGCAAGGTAAACCTGCCCCAGGTAAACCTTGGCAATGGGATTGCGCGGATAGGTGTTCACTGCCGTCCTGAGCGTGGAAAGCGCTTTAGGGTACTCTCCCTTGCTCAGATAGGCAATACCTAGATTTACCGATGCCAACTCCTGATTTTGGTAAAAAATATCCTCATTGACCTGACTGAACTGGCAGATGGCGTCATCCCAGCGTTTCATCTGCAAATAGGTGAGTCCAAGGTTGTATTTCGCCTCGGAAAATTCGGGCTTCAGAACAATGGCCCGGACAAATCTCTTCTCAGCCAGATCAAAGTGGTTCTTTCGAAAATAGGCCCGACCCAGGTTATACTGCAGCTCCGGATCGTCGGGGGTCAGTTTTTCGGCTTCGGTCAATTCGACGAGCGCCCCAGTCACATTGTTTTCGCCGAGATAGGATAAACCCATCTGGTAGTGGTAGGAAGCATTCTTTCTGGCGGCCTCGCCTATCGCACAGCCTGCATTGAGAAGGGAAACAGGCAAAAGCGCCAGCAGCAGGATACGTCTCACTTTGTTTGCCGTCATAAAAGTCCTGACTCCCGAACTCATTGCTGCAGATCGTTACTCTTTCCCTCGTCGCCGGACCGGCTGGGAGCCTGGATCCCTTGCGGAGAGGGAGATTAACCGCATGGTATCGTAATAACTAACAGATAACGACAGGAATGTCAATGTCGGCCTATGGCCTCAGGAAGACCCTGAAAGTGCGTCATCGCCTTAAAGGCGCGATAGCGGGCCTCGATCTCCGGGTAATCGAGGGATTTCATCCGGTTGAGACTGAAATCCTCCACGTTGAAAGACGCCATGACGCTCCCAAAGATGATCGCCTGACGAATCCCCTCCTCCGAAGCGTCGCCGGTATTGGCCAGATACCCCATGAAGCCGCCGGCAAAGGTGTCGCCGGCGCCAGTCGGATCGAAAACCTCTTCGAGCGGATAGGCCGGAGCAGCGAAAACCGATGCGCGGTTGAACATGAGCACCCCGTACTCGCCCCGCTTGACAACCAGGGTCTTCACCCCGAGGTCGAGCAGCTTGCGCGCGGCCTTGACCAGGTTTGCCTCCCCCGAGAGCTGGCGTGCCTCCCCCTCGTTAATAATGAAGATGTCCACCCGCTCGATTACCTTTTTCAGCGCCTCGGGCTTGGAGGATATCCAGAAATTCATGGTGTCGCAGGCGACGATGCGCGGTCTCGGCACCTGGTTCAGGACTTCCATCTGTAGTTCGGGATCGATGTTGGCGAGGAACAGATAGTCGGCGGCGGTGTATTCCGCGGGTATACGCGGCTTGAAGGATTCGAACACGTTCAGGTGAGTCGCCAGTGTCTGGGCCTCGTTCAGGTCGTAGCCGTAGCGTCCCTGCCAATGGAAGGTCTTCCCTTTCTCCCGGGCTAGTCCTTGCAAGTCAATGTTGCGCGAACGGAGGAAATCGACGTGTTCCTGGGGGAAATCCTCCCCCACCACCGCCACCAGGTTCACATCGGTAAAAAAACTGGCCGAGGTGGAAAAATAGGTGGCAGAGCCCCCCAGGACGTTCTCTACCATGCCAAAAGGGGTTTCGACAGAATCGAATGCTACTGAACCGACAACGAGTATGCTCATCTGTTTCCTCCTGTTCCAGGTAGAGACGGGTCGGTGACCCGTCTGTCGGTACCCGTCTCTAAAGACGCCCCAGCGGGGCGTCTCTACATTTGTTATTTAAAGATACTTGCCGATGATAATATCCAGGTCTTTCTTTGCCCGCTCCGGAATGAAGGTCCTGTCGGTGATGATGGCGTACTGGAGGGCCGATGCGCACGGGCAGCCCCGTTCGCTCCCGATCCTGTGGACCGCATGCACGATGATCTTCTTGGCCATGGCGACGTTGTTCCTGATGATGGCCAGGATCGCGTCCACCGACACATCCGCGTGAGACTCGTGCCAACAGTCGTAGTCGGTGGCAAGGGCGATTACCCCGTAGCAGATCTCCGCCTCCCTTGCCAGCTTCGCCTCCGGGATGTTGGTCATGCCGATCACCGAAACGCCGAACGAGCGGTACATGCTGGACTCCGCCCGGGTGGAAAAGGCGGGGCCCTCCATGCAGATGTAGGTCCCCCCCTTGTGCACGGTCGCGCCCGCCTCCCGGGCGGCATCGAACAGCTGCCCTGACAGCTCGCCACAGACGGGGTCCGCAAACTGGACATGCCCCGCAACCCCGTTGCCGAAGAAGGTGTTGGCGCGGGTTGCATTGGTCCGGTCGATGAACTGGTCGGGAATCACGATATGGCCCGGTGCGATCTCCTCTTTCATACTCCCGACCGCCGATACGGAAATGATGCGGGTGACTCCGAGCTTTTTCATGCCGTAGATATTGGCGCGGTAGTTTACCTCGGAGGGGAGGAGCCGGTGCCCTTTGCCGTGGCGCGGCAGAAATACCATCCGCACCCCGTCCAGCACGCCGGTTATGTACTCGTCAGATGGTGCCCCAAAGGGGGTCTCGAGCGAAACCGTTCCGATATCCGTCAGCCCCTCCATCTCGTAGAGCCCGCTTCCCCCGATCACGCCGATTATCTGCTCCATATTGCCTCCTGAAAATAAGTTTCACGTTTCAAGTTTCAAGTTTCTGGTTTCAACCTTTAACTTGAAACTTGAAACTTTAAACTGCCTTCTCCAGCTTTCCCTTCAGCTGCCCGCAGGCCGCCGAAATATCGGTCCCCCGGCTGGAGCGGGTAATGACCGTAAAGTTCTTGTCCAGAAGGTGCTTGTGGAAGATGTCGATGGCCTGCTGGGCGGGTTTTTTGAAGGCGCACCCCTCATGCTCGTTGAAGGGGATGAGATTGACCTTGCAGGGAATACCGCTGATCAGTTTCACCAGCCTCTTGGCATCATCGAGGGAGTCGTTCACCCCATTGATCAACACATACTCGATCGTAATCATCCGTCGACCCGGCAGGGGAAAGCGTTTACAGGCAGCCAGCAGTTCCTTCAGGCGGTACCGCCGGTTGACCGGCATGAGGCTGTCCCTCTGTTCATCGGTGGTAGCATTTAGCGAAACCGCCAGATTTACCGTGACCGCCTGCCCTAACAGGTCCATCTCCGGAACCAGCCCGGCGGTGGAAACCGTCACTCGCCGGGTGGAAAACTGCAGGCCGTCGTCACAGGTGATGATCCTGAGCGCCCGTATCACATTGTCCAGGTTGGCCAGCGGCTCTCCCATCCCCATAAAGACAAGGTTTTTGACTTCCGTCTCTTTTCTTACGGCGCAGATCTGATTGACGATCTCCGCGCTGGAGAGGTTCCGCACCAGCTTGAACGTGCCGGTCAGACAGAATTCGCAGGCCATGGCGCACCCGACCTGGCTCGATATGCAGAGGGTGTTGCGGTCCTCCTCCGGAATCAGCACCGACTCAATGGTGTTGCCATCCGCCAGCCGAAACAGATACTTCCTGGTGCCATCCGCGGACACCTCCACCACCTCAGGCCCGAGGTCGCTGATCCAGGCGGAGTCAGCCAGCTCGCGGCGCAGGTCCTTGGAGATGTTGGACATCTCCTCGAACGAGACGGCCCCCTTCTGGTAGAGCCATTTGAATATCTGTTTGGCTCGATACCGTTCCTTGCCGTGCCGGGCAATGAACGCCTCCAGCTCCTCCAGGTCAAAATTTTTCAGGTCAACTTTTTCCACCAGTGAAATCCCTTAAGTTTCAGGTTTCAGGTTTCAAGTTTTAACCTTAAACATGAAACTTGAAACTTGAAACAGCCTTCTTCTGTCTTTCGGATATGAAAAAGCCCTTCGTACGAAGGGCTCTTGTCATCATTCCGGTTATGTTCAGACAAGTTCCAGCTGGCTGAAAAAGTATGGTATCTCAAACGCAGCCGTTTCGGGCGCATCGGAACCGTGCGTGCTGTTCTCCTCGATGCTCACCCCGAATTCCTTGCGCAAGGTCCCTGCATCCGCATTTGCCGGATTGGTCGCCCCCATGAGCTCGCGCCATGCCAGGATCGCGCCTTCTTTCTCCAGGGCCAGGACGACCACCGGGCTGCGCGACATGAAGGCGCAAAGGTCGTTGTAGAAGGGGCGCTCCTTATGGACATAATAAAATCCTTCTGCCTGGGCCTTGGTGAGATGGATCTTTTTCATCCCGACAATTTTAAAACCTGCCCCCTCGACTTTATCGAGTATTTTGCCGGTGAGATTTCTTTCAACGGCGTCAGGCTTGATGATCGCAAATGTTCTTTCCATGATCTCCTCCACGTAATATCTGCTGGTTTTAGAATGACCGCTTCATATATCATTTAGACTTTCGGATGTCAATGCGATTCTGAGACAGGCAATAAAAATAGCCTACAGAAAAACTTCTGTAGGCTATTTTTATTTCTTTCCGAAAAACCGGAAATGTTACTGAATTACTTCTTCTCAGCCGGAGCAGCAGCCGGGGCAGCAGCAGGAGCAGCCGGGGCTTTGGCGGAAGACATCGGCTTCTGCTCAGGAGCAGGCATGGCAGCGGGGGCAGGAGCAGGAGCTTCCTCTTTCTTCTTGCAGCCAGCGGTGAAGGCCAGAGCCAGGGTAAGACACAGAGCTAAGGAAATCATTTTTTTCATTGTCAGTTCACTCCTTTTTTTGGTAGTTACCATAATAGCGCAGAGCGCATGGTTTTAAAAACACATCACCGGAATATACTATCTTAAAAACAAATGTCAAGATTTTTTTGTCGATTTTTTTTAATACTTACACCGTACACATCTAACATTCCATTTATTCCAATTCAAGGCGGAACGTGAGCCCATCTGTTTCTACACATTCAGGCAGACCATCTTGATATTGGTCATCTCTTCCATGGCGTAGCGGATGCCTTCCCGTCCCAGGCCGCTCTCCTTGTTCCCCCCGTAGGGCATATGGTCGACCCGGAAGGTGGGGACGTCGTTTATGATTACCCCGCCCACGTCGAGCCGCTTGACGGCCTTGAACGCCTTGCCGATGTCGTTCGTATAGATCCCCGCCTGGAGCCCGTATACCGAATCGTCCGCCATTTCCAGCGCCTCATCGAAGGTATCATAGGGGAGAACCGAGACGATCGGGGCGAAGACCTCGGAACAGACCACCTGCATATCTTTGGTCACACCGGTGAGGATGGTCGGCGTCAGACAGTTGCCGACCATTTCTCCTCCGGTCGCGATCCTGGCCCCCATCAGCTTCGCCTCTTCCAGCCAGGCAACCGCCCGCTCCAGCTCCTTGCGGGAGATCATCGGCCCGATGTCGCACCCCCTGTCCATAGGATCGCCCACCTTTAGTTTGCGGGTCGCCTCCACGAACTTCGTGAGGAATTCGTCGTAACGGACGCGGTTGACGAAAATCCGCTGGACCGAAATACAGACCTGGCCGGAGTTGGCAAAGCTCCCCACCACGCAACGGGCCACCGCGGCGGAAACATCGGCGTCTTCCTCAATGATGGTTGGCGAATTGGATCCGAGCTCCAGGGTGACCCTCTTCAATCCGCAGCGGGCTTTGATCCCTCTCCCGACGGGCGGACTGCCGGTAAAAGTGATCATTGCCAGCCGCTCGTCCTCCACCAGTTTGTTGCCAACCGTAGCGCCGCTGCCGATAAGGAGGTTGAGCGCTCCCGCCGGCAGCCCGGCCTCTTCCATCAGCTCCGCAAGCTTGATGGCGGTGAGGGGGGTTTTGGTGGCGGGCTTCAGAATCAGCGAGTTGCCGGCCGCGATGGCTGGCGCCACCTTGTGGGCCACCAGATTGAGCGGAAAATTGAAGGGGGTTATGGCGCCGATGATCCCGATGGGGACCCGGATATAAAAGCCGAACCGTCCTGCGGAAACCGGCGAAGCGTCCATCGGCACGATCTCACCGTGGCTTGCCTTCGCCTCCAGCGCGGCGAAGCGGAAGGTCTCGGAGCTCCGCTCCGCCTCGGCCAGGGCAAACTTCCACGACTTGCCGGCCTCCCGGGCAATAATGGCGGCGATTTCCTCCTTGTCCCTCAGGATGAAGTCCGCTGTATGGGCCAGGATCTCCGAGCGCCGATAGGCCGGCATATCGGACATTGCCGCATAGCCCTGGCGGGCGGCGCTGACCGCGCTCTCCACCTCCTTCTCCCCTGCCTCGGGTACCACCCCTATCACCGAATCGTCATACGGGTTAACCACCTTGATCCCCGGAAGATCGTCTCCCAGCCACTCTCCGCCGATCAGAATCCTGAAACGCCTGGCCATATACCCCCCCTTTGCCCTCGTCGCATAGTGCTTGCCAAATATCGTTCAAATATAGTACATTAAAGACTGATTGGCAACATCTGACGCAAGGAGAACCGTATGGGAAAGAAACTCTCCCCCGAGGGGAAAAAACTCCTCCTGGGAATCGCTCGGGAAGCGATCGTAGCTCACATCGAGACCGGGACCGTTCCGAAGCGGGAGGAACAACACAAGCTCCTCCTGGAGCAGCGGGGCTGTTTCGTCTGTGTCAAGATCGATGGCAAGCTGCGCGGCTGCATCGGCAACTTTACCTCAGACAGGCCGCTCTACCTGGTAATCCAGGAAATGGCGGTGTCGGCGGCAACAAAAGACCCCCGCTTCTATCCGATGAGAAAGGAAGATCTCGGGAATTTCACCCTGGAGATTTCCGTTCTCACCCCGCTCGAAAAAATCTCCTCCATCGACGAAATCCAGGTCGGCGTCCACGGGATATACCTCGAAAAGAATTTCTCCCGTGGGGTGCTTCTCCCCCAGGTGGCCACCGAGTACGGCTGGGACCGGGAGACCTTCCTTAACCAGACGAGCATGAAAGCCGGCCTGTCTGCCGACGCCTGGCAGGAAGGGGCCGACCTCTACATCTTCGGCGCCGAGGTGTTCAGCGAGACATAACCGCCTTCAAAGAAGTGCAAAAAAAGGGAGATGCCAAAGCATCTCCCTTTTTCGTTGCGGAACAGGGCGCAGCGCGTGCGCCCGCTTTCATCAGACCTTACGGCCACCTTCTTCCGCCCATTTCTCCAGCATTGCAGTTGTAACAGACTTCGGACGCTCGAGGGCATAGCCGAGACCACGGTCCCAGGTAATGTTAGCCATGCAGCCAAGCGCACGACCGACACCGAAGAGAACGGTGTAGAATTCGAACTCGGTCAGGCCGTAGTACATCTGGATAACGCCGGACTGTGCATCGACGTTCGGCCAGGGGTTCTTGGTCTTGCCGTGCTCGGTGAGAACGCCAGGAGCAACTTCAAAGATCATGGCGATAACCTTGAACAGCGGGTAGTCTTTGAGACCCGGGGTATTCAGGCAGAATTCACGCTGTGAGGTATAGCGCGGGTCGGTCTTGCGGAGAACAGCATGGCCGTATCCCGGAATGACCTGACCGGCATTGAGAGTATCCCAGAGAGCAGCTTTGATCAGCTCTGCGGTAGGCTCTACATCCTTGCAGTACTTCTCCTGGAACTTGAGGGTCCAGTCGAGAACTTCCTGGTTGGCAAGACCGTGCAGCGGGCCGGCAAGGCCGTTCAGACCGGCGGAGTAGGAATAGTAGGGGTCGGAAAGTGCTGAGTGAACGAGGTGAGTCGTATGAGCGGAAACGTTACCGGACTCATGGTCAGAGTGAAGGATGAAGTACATACGGGCAACATCTTTGTACTCTTCTTTCTGACCGATCATGTGAGCGAAGTTGGCGCCCATGTCCAGTTTCGGATCGATCGCGATCTGCTTGTCACCACGATACTTGAGGTTGTATATGAAGGCAGCGATGATCGGAATACGGGCAACGATATCACATGCGTCCTCATACACATATTCCCAGGCAGTCATCTTGTTGAATTTGCCGGAATTGTAGAAACCGGCAAACTTGGAGTCCTTCTGCAGAACGAGGATACCGACAGAGAGCATGACCATTGGATGGCTGTCACGCGGCAGGGCGCGGATGGCATCGAATACATACTGGGGAACGTCCTGACGGACCTTCCACTCGGCAACTACTTCGTCAACCTGAGCCTGTGTCGGCACATCGCCGGTAAGGAGCATGTACCAGAAAGACTCGACGGTCGGATAGTTTGACCCCGGAGCCTTCGGCAGAGCTTCGAAAGTTTCCGGGATTGTCTTGCCGCGGAAACGGATCCCTTCCTGCGGGTCAAGATAGGAGATGTCCGTTACGAGGCTGCGGATGTCACGGGCGCCGCCGATACACTGGTCGATGGTTACCTGGTCGATGATGACCTTGCCGAACTCCTTGACTAGCCTGGTAGTGCGGGGACGGTGCGCCTCAATCTTCTGCTTAAGAGTTTCTTTCAGTGCCATGTTCTCTGCTCTCCTTTCGCCTGTTGGGGTTATGAGAAAAATGAACAACATTACAAACCAAAAAAACTTGCCGGCATTCTCCTTTCCAGCGGTTAAACGTATTCCATTAATACAACTCCAGCGGTCATAAAATGGCAATCAACGTTGATTTGATTTTTTTTCAACCTGTGCGGAAAGCGGAGGATACGTTTACAGCGACGGGAAATGATTTTCTAGAATACTGTATACAGATCAATTTAGCACTCTGTATACCATCCTACGAAATTAAATTCAACAAAAATTTTACGGCCTTGTCACGCCCGCCCGATACCGGTCGCTTACAGAATGACCAGTTCCTCGTCGGAAAAGGTAAGCCGCTTCAGGCCGCTCTCGGTGAGGTAGAACGTATTCTCTATCCCGACTGCCCCCTCTCCGGGAAAGACCACCTTCGGCTCGAAGGCGAACACCATCCCCGCTTCGAGCGTCATGTCATGGAAGCCGCGGGCGATGAAGGGGTACTCGTCGATCTCCAGCCCCAGGCCATGACCGATGAACGACACCTGCGCCCCCT
>WNGR01017798.1_pt1 | contig 10011 bp, 7 predicted proteins | sample 5407581 | NCBI WGS metagenome assembly WNGR01 (sample SAMN13153383, study PRJNA577476) | soil metagenome | isolation source: 80 cm soil or saprolite under Garry oak tree replicate 2 | place: USA:California | collected 2016-06-15
AAAGTCCTTTTACATTAGGACAAACTCGGACGCGATAGATGCGCGCGCCCAAACAACACCATTCTAGCGTTAAGGAGATTGAGGAAGTGGTGCTGAACCATTTTGCGTGATAGACTCTCAAATTATCAGAGTGCCAAGTACGTCTATAGTAGTATCACCATGATCCCCGACCACCTCACATTCTCACCCAAGCTGTCCACAAGAGCCGTTGCCTCCTTTAGGAAGACCTTCGGAGGCCTTTGCGGATGATCTTTCGTTGGATAGCGTTCGTGCCCGACAGGCGCAGGTCTAGAACATCAAGCTACCGATAATTTGAGGATTGTATCCACAATGGCCCACGATAGCTCAGGGGTATAACTTTCTGCCGCCAACCATCCATGGCAGACGCCGTTGCGAGTGTTAGAGCCCCCGCCACCTGGTCCCGCGGTCATACGTACAGTGAGACAATCGATTAGGTCCTGATTCAGATGACCAGTAGCATCTGCGAGAAGATCATCGATTAGTCTTTGCTGCAAACCAAGGTCCTTTGTGGTGAACTTGGAAGACAGCGCACCCTTTCTCTTCAGGAACGTCCGCAGGACCTCTTCGACTTGCGGGATCAGGATACTGATAGATGCGGTGTACTGTCCATTAAAATGATGCTCGATTCCATTGAAAATCAGTTTCTTCGAATTGGTACTAATGTTGGCTGAGTTAGCTAAGAATACCATAACGTCTTTTGGTTGAGCCATCTTTCCAAAGACTGCCTTTAGAATTTGAGATCGTAGGATCTCGTAGCCCTTGGAGCCCATCGCTAGGTTTTGGTCCACCTTGAACTGGATTTTTGATTCGTCATCGGTTAGGTGTCCCTTTGGAAGCTCTCCCTCGAAGGGAATCACATTAGAAATAGATAGTCCCATGCTTGAGTAGAACGACCTTCGTGTGGATTCTTCGATTTTCGTTCTCGTAGGAATTCCCGAAAGATCGCGAGCGAGATGGTCTAGTACCTCCAGGGGAGTTTTAGAGGACAGCTTCCCCAAGTAGTCGTCGACAATATTCTTCATGGGAATCGGGCCCGACTTGACGGTTATTGTTTTGAACTCGCCTCGTTCATCGGCTTCCTCCATCGCGGCTCGAACTGCGAGTTTGCATTCTTCCAGTTTTTCGGTGTCTCCAGCCTCGCTGTATAGTTTCATTGCTTGTTGTAATTGTGCAACGCGTGCTATCCGGGTTTCTTGTGCCTCGGCCTGTTTGACGAGAGATTCGGCCATCATGATCTTGACTTTGTTTGAGGCTTCGAGACCTCCAACTGTAAGAGATAGCGGCTCGCATGGTTCTAGATAGGATTCATTTAGAGGGTTCTCCTCGGCAAGTTTGAACGCCAGTTCAAGGATGTGCGAGAACTCTCCTTTCAGGGCTGGCTCATCCTTCACGCTACCTACTCTCTGAGCGAGTCGGCCGGCGGCGCCCATCAGTGAGTTAATCGCGGGTCCTCTTATTTTTGCGGAATCCAACAAATCAAGGTCCTTAGCGATTTCCGTTAGAATGTCAGAGAATCCGATAGGAGATTTCATGTTGAGCTTGAGCGATAACGCCGCAGCCATCTCAAGTGAGAATGATATCATCTCATCTTCTTGGAACCATTTCTGTGCGAGATACAGTCTGGCAACCTCTAGGAATCTATGGACAGCGGCTTCTGCAAATTCATGCTTCTTGGACAAGGTCCAGACGGCATACGCTGAGCGGGCTCTTTCGGGCAGACTTGGACTCTCGGACGAGAGTCTCTCGTAGAAACTGGTGTCCTCGGGCTTCCACTTGCGAAACGGCTCGTTCAAGTTCTCTATGCACCACTTCCATACGTCAGACACTTCACCCGGCGGTACGAGGAACGTGGGATTCAGTAGGCGCATTCTTCTCTTGATGGACGCGATTTTCTCCTCGTCCTTAGAGTCCACTGCCCTCTTTGCTTCCTGTTCTAGGATTCCCCACTGTTGCATAGGCCAATATTTCTCGGGTTCTTGGTTGAGTTGTAACAATGGCTCTATAGAGAGTCTCACTGGGATGATTTTAGGATTCCATGAAATCGCCAATCATCTCGGCGACGACGGCCTCTCTGATAGTGTGCCCAGTCATCAAATGATAAGCCAGCAGTTTCGCTCTCGTGTCTGAGCAATAGCCGAAAAACAGCTCAACCCTGCAGATGTCAAGTCAGCGGAGCAACTGGCGCGAACGACTACACGCCAACCCCTCACGAATGGAACAAGAACTAGCGATCAAACTACAAGACAACGGAATAAGCTACCTAACCCAGGTAGAGATATCAGTGACCATAGCCGATTTTTACTTCTCGACAGGAACCAGGCCCCTGCTGGTGTTTGTTGATGGGCCGGTCCACCTCAAAACATCCCAGACGATAAAGGATGAAGAGACCAGAACCTTACTCCGAAAGAAAGGGTACAGGGTCCTAGAGCGTGGATACAATGCCTACTCTGATTCGAAAAGAGACCAGTTATACGAGGAAATCGTAAACAATCTGTGATTCCCAATCGTCAAGATGACGTTTATTGTGAATTGAAGAAGTGACCCAGTCTTCTGAGCCGTGCTCTTAAGACACGTCGCGAGCATACGCCCGAAGTCGCGCCAATAGCCTTAGTAGTAGAGTCTTAGTTCGAGTCACCATTGCTCACAACAATCGACCTTGACGAAGCTAGTATCCTATCCAGATTCCTGAAGTTCAAGCCGAGACCCTATCAAAACAAGTGTATTTCCGAGCTAGTGAATGGCCTCCGCCACAACAACGACACCGTCCTAATGCTACCCACTGGAATGGGAAAGTCCGCGATATACCTGCCAATCTCGATGGAGGCCGCAGACAAAGGCCTCAGAGCCTGCATCCTCTGTGCCACAAATCTGTTGCTGGACCAGGTCAAAAGGATTCAAGCTCCCAATTTCACTCATAAGACACCAATGCATGAGATCAAAGGCCTTGAGCACTATGAGTGTAAGACAAGTGGTCTGAAGGCTGACTATCTATTCTGCATGTCTAACCCTAAGCGCGAACTCTGTACCTGCGGGATCAATCAAGAAAGTTTCGAACAGAAGACCTTCATAATTACTAACTTCGCCAAATACCTCTCAACCCCTTTCAAGAACAAATTCGACCTAGTCATAATCGACGACTCGCATGGCTTCGAGAACGCGGTGGAGGATCAGTTTCAGCATCAAATAGCCTACGACAGGATCGACGATCTGTTCAGGAGGCACGATATCGCGGGAGATATGATCGGCGAGGTTACTGGAAACTTGATGGATATCTTTGATGATATCATTGCTGCTGTACCACCCACCGAACTCACACGAAGAGTTCCTGATGACGATATCAAGAAAATTGGCGAGATTAAGGGGACCGACGAGCTCCCCTCGACCCTGAGGCAAGCGAATGAAATTGACAGAGAGATCTACATGGATCTCTTCTATTTCATCAAGAAGTGTAAGGACCTTACTCAGAGCACTTTCTACGTACAGAAAGACTACTACAATCCCCTGAATCCGCGGGATGCAGCTCTGTTGGCAAGAAGATCCGATCGCTATATCGACAATGTGATGCGAATAATCTTCGGCGAGGCACGGGTATTACTCGTGAGCGCTTATCCCGGAAAAATCGATGAACATGTCTACTACTCCACACGCAGGACACTGTCGGAGGATAAGATGCAGGTAGTTCCGAAACAAAAGCCAGATGATGTGAGGCTGTGGTTTCGAAACCTTTCGATTTTCGAAGTCACTGATGTCAATAGCCCAACGGAGACTTCCTTCGATAATTGCGTCGATCTGACAACTGACCTGTTACAGCGGTCCACGGTCAAATCGCTACTCCTGTTCAAGAATTACCGTGACCAGAGAAAAGCGGAAATCGCTCTCAAACAAAAGGTCAAGAACCGAAAGATCACCTTCATCGACGATACGTTCGAGACTGAAAAAGTGCAATCTCTCGTTGAAGAAGCCGATGTTATCATGGTATCCGCTTCTTCAAGGCTATGGGAGGGAATCAACATATCCGGCCTGAGACTGGAAATCATATTCTCGTTGCCATTCATCAGACCGCCCGTTTATCTTGACCGAACCAAGTCATATCCATACGTGAGACGAAAAATGTTGATACGTCTCCAACAAGGCATTGGCCGTCTTATCAGGCACCCCGATGACAGAGGGGTCTGTATTGTCCTCGACTACGCCAGCAGACCGAGCAACCAGACGAATTTGAGCAATCATATGAACAGTCGAGACTTTTCGCCTGAATTGCGCGATAGGATATCCACAATCAACAGAGCGGACGTTCCTGATAAGGTCCTGGCGAGTTTGACGTACGGATAATGCCGGGTGATTTGGTCTATGACGAAGACAAATGTTGAATCATCGAGGAAGTCAATCCAGGCTACCTACAATGCCAATCTCTTTGAGCTAACTCGGTACAAGCCGCTTTCAGTCTCGCGATTTCACGCAGAAGTCGCTCCTCGCCCCGAACGCCCGGGACATTTCTATCAGGTCTTGGGTAGATTTGCGCGAAAGCTGACGAAGGAGCTTTCAAGTGTCGTTATTTCGGAGGGTGGCGAAATTCTAGCGCTAGAATCCACCCTTGATGACGTTCGCCTAACTGACGAGATTCCAATAGAGGATGTTGGGACATTTCGAATTGAGTTGACGAAAGCGGGCAATACAATGGTGAATTTTGCTGACAGCCCATTGGAGTATGAGCGGCTCGCAAAGAGGGCATTAGACATTGCAATGGTCCAATTTGCACCAGACTATTACAAATATCATGACCTGTCTCCTTACATTATTGAACGCGGCCAAGGGTTCTTCCCTCAATCCCTTAGGGAAAAGATTGGGGTCGAAGACGGGAGGCAATTCTACAGGGGGATCCGGGTGGTTGACGGACTTCCGCACATACTTGTCAATCGAACAATCCAGCTGAGATCATGGAAACATCTTCTCAACGAACTCAAGGTGTTGGCGAATTGGTTTACTGAATCCAAGGGAACAGCTGTAGACTTCCACAACCCGCCTGAGGCGTTTGTCAAGTTTGCAAACTGGTCTCTTAGGAATAGAACAGCAAACAATCGAATGTATTCGGTAAGACCTTTGTTGATAAAAGAAATCCTCTGGGACAAGCGCGCCGATGACATCATTCCGGGACTTGGGACTTCAATTGTCGAATATCAGAAAAGCGCCCACGGAGTAGTTCTCGAAGACTCGCGGCAACCATTGGTCAAGTATGATTCCGTGGGAATAGATGGTTTGGTGTACGAACAATTTCAGGCCCCGGAGCTTCTGGTTGTAGGTCACAATTTCAGAGATTTGAGCATGCGAGTTCCTTCCGGTCAAATTTCCCAAGTATGGGACATTCTACAGCCCCATTGTGGGGACCAACAGCGGCGGATCTTTGATTTCGTTACCAAGGTAGACGGAATCCTGCGATCGGAATTCTCAGCTCTGTACCCTTCAAAGCTCGAATTCTCTACAGCACCGCGTGATGTTACGGACCTTGTCGTCGGACCTTTCGACACGCAGTTTCGCTTCCGAGATTCGATAATGAAGGTCCAACCGCCCTATGGGCCGAACTTCTATAGGCGATACTCACCAGCCATCGAGTTTGCCAAACCGATTGGGCATCCGGTGGAGTGCCTCGCTTTGTGTAGGAAGGATGAATATTCCGAGTTTCTCGCGGAGTTGTCGAAAGACTTCGCTCGCAGAAACGGATATGCCTTGAACATAACCCATTCCACCTCGGAAATTGGGGAGTTAGGCCTGAGCAAATGGGATTTAGTTTTGACCTTCCTGGACGAAGGCGAAGATGAACGAATGGAGCAATTCAAAGGAACCCTTGTCAATACTCAAGGGGTAGCCCATCAAAACATTACTCCGATCGACGCGAAAACCAAGTCAATTCCGCAAGTCACCATGCAGGTCGTCCTCAAGCTAGGAGGGTATCCACGGTTCTTGGCGGACCCTCCAGACTTGACTGTTCTGTCAATCCATTCTTATCGGAATCCATTCGATGACACCCGGTTCTACCTTTACAGTGTCATGAGTTCCCAGGGAGAGGTAGTGTACCAATCAAAGCCATTCATGCTAACTGAGCTTCAGAAGCTTCTGGAAGATATCAAGTCGAAACTATCTAACATCAAGAGGCTACTGGTGCTTACCAGCTATGACGATCAGGCACTGCTCGTGACCCTGCAGACCGAGCTCACCCCCTCCGTTCCAGAAATATCGATATTGACTGTCTTCAAGGGGGAGGATTTGCGCATATACTCCACTTATCGGCCAATGGTCAGTGCTGGAGGTCGCCGGAGGCGATCCTCGACTGTCACCTATCCGATCGAAGCGTACGAGTTTGTCCCGCAGGGCGTCATCTTGAGAAGTGCCTCTCGGGAGTATCATATCATTCCTACGTCTTCAACAAAGCTCGCTACCTACTATCGCGGTTGCCCGACGACCGTTCGGCTTCGAATTCGCGAGAACACAGGAAAAATGAGTGAACTAGATCTTGCCAGCTATGTCCTGAGACTGTGCACGGTTGCTGGTACAAGCGGGCATCCTACTCGACTTCCCGCACCTCTCTACTACCTCAAATTGCTCGCTTACTACATTGGTAGATACGGCCTCCCGACGAATGAGAAAGTGTTTCATACATTGTTTTACGTATGATCGCCGAGAAGGCTACGAAGAGAGATCACTGGATAGAAGCGCTCAAATCGCTTTCATCATATGGCTCACTTCTACCCGCGCAGGTCGAGCTTCTGGGTCGAGTCTACGATAGTCTTCGAAATGCGCAGCGAAAAGTTGCGGTATTTGTTGCTCCTCCAGCAGCGGGCAAGACACACGCGATATGTCTTCTGGCGGATTACCTGTCAATGTCAAATGCGGTCGCGATAGTTGTTCCAAGTAATTATCTTAAGAAAGAATTTAGGGACGAATTCAAGAACATCCGCTCAAAGCCTCGGGGTATCGATGTACTAAGTATCTTTGAGTTCCTAAGGAACTCGAAGGAATACGACTTCGTTCTGGTTGATGAGTCTCACAATCTCAAGTCGTTTATCGAATTGGATGTCTCAGTGGTTCGCACCATTACGATTACTGCAGAGGACACAGCATCTCAAGACCTTGCAGCAGTGTACCTTCGCCTTGGGCGTCGCTTTTCTGCCCAACAGATTTCGTACGGTTCAGCCGCGGGTATCCTGGCCTTACTCAACGACCTCTTGGATGTATTTCGTTTATGCATGGAGGGACCCGCTCACATTTCTTCTGAAGGCTATCAATACGGCGAACCTACACGGATTCAAAATTCCTAAGAAACAATTATTGCTTTTTTCTGCTACCCCCCTCAGTAATGAAGAGCTTCAATTCTACTGTGGAATTGAGCCAAGTCTAATCCAAAGAGCGATGCCTGTAAGCCCAGCATCTTCTCCCGCCCAAACATCGAGCCTTTATCTGTCCACGCGAGACCAGCTTAATGCATCGCAAAAACTGCGAATTGTTCGTAGACTCCTCAGGGAGACTCGCGTTCGAACGCTAATTCTTCTAAACAATACCAATCACGTCAAAGACTTGGCGACACACCTTGACAAGAAGAGACTCGTTGCGGCATCAGGACCTCACATGCAACGGATGAAGGATTTCCGTCAGTTCATGGCCCGAAAAGCAGCCGTCCTGTTGACATCGTCGAGTGTCTTCTGGGAGGGTATCACGATAAAAGGCGTCAGATTACTCATAATCTCCGAACCTCCCTTTCCTCGGCCTCCGTTACTGGATCTTCACCGCAAGCAGGTTACTGATGGCAGACCAGACATAGAGCGGCGGTTGGAGCAAGGCGTCGGAAGGATCGCTCGACGGCCCGAGGATAGGGCTGTGTGTATACTACTATTCAGCGTGGGGAAACTTCTTCCTCGTCCAAGCATGTACTTCACGAAAAGGAACTTGTTCAAGGAGTTGCCAGCAAGAATTATTGTTCAACGAGCTGTGGAATATTTGCGAACCTGATTGTTACAATTGTGATTGCTTCCTACTTGGATGCGGGGTCGACTTGATCGGGAGATTCTCGAATTCAATCTGTTTAAGGAAGGTGGGGTTGAGTCGGACGATTTTGCAACTCAACATTTCCTGCAACGTTCTCGGGGCTTTGGGCGCGGCGTACTGTTGGTGGATGATGCACCTGTAACCGTACTTGTATCTGATCCATCGCTCTGTTTTGCTACTCGTTGGTTTGGTTCGAAGTTGTTGGGACGCCTGGGGACCCTTTCGCTATCCTGGTAAGGGGGCGGATTTCTCGGGTCTCGATGCAATCGTTCCGCAGGGACGGTCTTAGGTTTGTGGCTAGCGGGTCGGAGTAAACATGGGTTGTTGGTCTGCTCTCTTGCTTTGGTCAATGGTCTCGACATATTGTTTGGTCGAGATGTCTAAGCAGCAGAAGGGTCTTCGAATAGGCCGGGTGCTCTTCAAACAGTTTCAACAGCTCTGCGCCCTTGGAGAAACTACGTCCGTGCGAGAGGGGCCTCGTTGGAACTGACTAGGCTAGTTCTTGCAGCGATGCGGGCTCGACCTTACGATAGACTTGGCACGGATCCAAGATTTTTCCATGAACGGTCAATAGGTTCCTCTCAGTTGATATGCCGAACAGTCTCTCGTTCTCTTCCAGATATGGCAGAATCAGCTCCCAATCTTTCGGGGTTGAATCAACCAATCGTCCGCCGTTGAGCTGATCTCTTGACACATTACGATGAGGGTCCCGGATGAATAAAGCCCCGCCGGAAGCTAGCGAGAACAAATTGCCTCCTGGATAGGGATATTCCTGCTCTACGAACCTCCCGTCAAAGGAAGGTTTCAAGCCGTTAACGATCACGAACCCACCTCCATTGTACGGATCACCTGCCATGAAAGATTCTGCCAGATAGTCTAAACACGTCCCGTTGATCACAACCCTCGGCCTACCTACCGCGTTGATGAGTGGTCGTCCCGCTGCGTTACCCAGCACGTACACGTCTCCTCCCTTTGCCGCGTACATGAACGCCTGACCCACGTCGCCATGAATCACGAGCCTACCGTACTTGAGAATCTGAGCAGCTTGATCTTGAGCAGCACCATGGACCGTTATCTCACAGCCGTCAATGCCCGAAGCGACATAATCTCCTACATCGCCGTAACAGTCAATCTTCAATCCATTCGTTCGCGGACCCAGCCCGCTTCCGATGAACCTATGGCCTCGCAAGTTGTACAACAAGATGTTCCTCCAGCCCTGGTCGTGCGCGTCGGCCACAAACCTCGCCGCACTCTCGTCTCCCTCGACCGGAAATTCCAGAGCATCAACCACAAGCACTTGCGAGTCGAGTCCTGGATGGGCGAGTCTCAACCTGTTCTTCCAGTCCAGCCGAGTGTACAGGTCATAGTTTGACAATGGAACAGAAGAGAAGATCTCATTCAGAGCCTCATGATACAATTGCAACAGTGAGCTGCGCTTCTTGTAGCCTGTATCATAGATCCTGTCGAAGAGTAGTGAGAGGGTTTGTATTGCAAAGCCTCTTGACTCTTGTCCCTTCGACGCGAGTCTCTTCAGCTCTTCAAGAATCTCTCCTGCATACTGGAAGCCAGCGTCCCTCAACGCGGGACGAACATACTCGTAGAATCCTAGCGGGTCCTGAGCCTTTGGACTCTTCTTTGGTAGTTGCAGTGCAACGCTGACGTTTAGAGCGAGATCCGCTCGGGGTCCGTGTAGCCATTCCTGTTCTGGAATAGTAATTTTCCTTTCAAATTTGTCAGCACATTCCAGTTCCTTTCCATCCTCTCCATCTTTTACACTGAAGAGGAATGCTCCGCCATCTGTGTGGCTCCCTCCGCGAGCGTTCCAGTAGGAGTCAGCAAACCTGCTCGGAATCTTACCATCCTCTTGTAATCGTCCCAGTACAGCGTTGATTGCTTGTCTCTCAGACGCGATGATTCCAATCTTGATTGGACCCTCTTGCAATGCGAAGACTT
>WNGR01019428.1_pt1 | contig 10010 bp, 7 predicted proteins | sample 5407581 | NCBI WGS metagenome assembly WNGR01 (sample SAMN13153383, study PRJNA577476) | soil metagenome | isolation source: 80 cm soil or saprolite under Garry oak tree replicate 2 | place: USA:California | collected 2016-06-15
TGCCGGTGGCGCCCCGCCCGGCGGAGCCGGGCCTGACCGCATCCTGCCCTTGGCGGTGGTGGGGCTGGCCGCCGCTATGGCCGCCGCCGACCGCCGGGCGCTGGTCAAGTCCGCTGCGCCGGGTTACGCCCCCGTCCCCATGCTGCGACGAGGACCCGGGCTGGAGATGCTGCGCCGTGCGTGCAACCGAGTCGGCCAGACGCTGGGCCGGTCCCGGGAGCGCGCCGGTGGCGGCGGCGATGCCGGCGTATCCGGGGGGAGCGTCAGCGGGATCGAGCCGACCGGCAAGCAGCCGGTCGGCCGTGTCCTGGTCGATCGCGAGCAGGTCAGCACCCAGCTCGCCGAGCAGCAGTCGGCGCATCTCGTCTTGGAGACCGTCCCGCTCAGTCACCGCGTTACACCTCCGGCGCCGGGCCCGGCGGGGGTGGGCCGGCCGGTTGCCAGCCGCTCCGCCAGCCGGCGACGCACGGCCCCCGGCCGCTTGCCGACGATGCTGGCGACCTGGCTGACCTCCAGGCCGGCGACGACCCGCAGCGCGACCACCTCGGCCTGGTCGCGGGGCAGCTCGGCGATCAGGGCGAGGGCATGGTAGGTGGCGATGTGCTCCATGGCGTCCGCCGCGGGGTCGTCGGCGGCGGCCCGCTCCGGCATGCGCTCGGTCGGCACCGGATCGGCCGGCCGGCGCCCATTGTGGCGCTGGTGGTCGACGGCCCGGTGGCGGGCGATGGTGAAGGTCCAGGAGCGGAAGCTCCGCTCGCCACCGCGGAAGCGCGCCAGGCTGCGGACCACGTCCACCCAGGTATCCGAGGCGAGGTCCTCGGCGGCGCCCGGCGCGACCACCCGGAGGTAGCGCAGCAGGCCAGGCTGGACGTCACGCCACAGCAGGGCGAAGGCAAGCTCGTCGCCACCAACCGCGGCGGCGAGCGTGCTGTCGAAGGCGGCGCCGATCACCAGTGAGCCCGCGCGGCTACGCTCCAGCCGGCCGCCGGCCCGACCAATGGTCGGCGAGCACCTCGATGGGCTCGGTGAGCAGGCGTGCCACCGGCAGCTCGCCGAGCAGCGACTCGTCGAAGGCCGGCTCGGTCTCGGTGACCGCGCTGCGCAGCTCGGCGAGGCGGCCCCGGTAGCCCTCCAGCACGCGGCGCATGCGCGCCGCCGGCAGGCGGTCGCGCAGCTCGACGTGCAGCAGCACCAGCCCGGTGACGTGGTCGCCCTTGACCTGCGGGACCAGCACGAAGCTGCGGCCGTCGCCGCGGCCGCGCGCGGCCAGCACCTGGCGCTCGGCGGCGACCCGCTGCTTGGTGCCGCGTAGCCGGTGGTCGCCGTCGGTGCGCGAGGGGATCTCCAGCGAGATCCCGCCGCGGTCGGCGACCTCGATGGTGGCGCCGTCGCTGGAGGGATCGCCGGAGAGCCGGTAGCGGGTGAAGCCGGTCACCGCCGCGACCGCGGGGTCCAGCTCGGCGACGGCCCGCAGGCTGCCGTAGGCGATCTGCTCGCGGGCGGCGCCGGCTTCGAGCAGCTCGTGGACCAGCGGCACCGTCAGCAGCGCCTCGTCCGAGCGCGAGATCCCCACGGTGACCGTCTTGGCCTGGTGCTTGATGGCGTCGACGGGCCGGGTGAGCTGGTCGATCCCGGTGGTCAGCGCGGCGGTGAGGTCGTCGAGCACCACCCCGGGCGTGCCCACGCGGCCGTGCTCCAACTGGTAGGCGTCCAGTGGCGCCAGACCCTCGGCGTAGCGCAAGAGGGAATGGACCTGGAGCGCGGTGCTCGCCTCGAGCGTGCCGTCGAACTCGCGGGCCCGCACCCGCTCGCGCAGCTCGGCCGCGATCGGCGCCAGCGATGGCCCGAGCCGCTCCAGCGCCTCGTCGGCGCTGGCGGCCGCGGTGGTGGCGCGCTCAATCGCCGCCCTCGCCTTGCGGAGCGGCAGCGCCTGCGCGTCGATCGCCAGCGCGGCCTCGTAGCCGAACAGGTGCCCGGCCATGGTCGACAGCACGTACGCCAGCGCCGGGTGGACCTCCGGCACGAACACCACGCCGGCGGCCCGGTCGAAGCGGGCCTGTCCCTGGGTGGCGATCACGATCGGCACGCCGGCGTGCGCCCGGAAGATGGCCACCTCCTTGGCCACGTCGGTGGCCGGCCCGCCGCTGATCCCTGCCGCGCAGACCAGCGTCAGCGGCTCGGAGGACAGGTCGATGTGCTTCTTGTCCTCGGTGGCGTCGCAGGCGATCGACTTGTAGCAGAGCTCGGACAGCTTGATGCGGATCTCCTCGGCGGCGATCTGGTTGCGGCCGTTGCCGACCACCGCCCAGTAGCGCCGCGAGGGCGCGTGCTCCTGGGCGAGCTGGCGGATGCGGTCGCGCTGGCCGAGCACGCTGGTCATCGCGGCCGGCAGCTCGCGGAGCGCGCCGAGCAGCTCGTGCTCCAGCTCGGGGTCAGCCTGTCCCATCGCCTCGGCGACGCCGAAGGCCAGCAGCGTGCCGGCGGCCACCTGCGCGTAGAACGCCTTGGTGGAGGCCACGCTCATCTCCACGTCGCGGCCGTCGGAGGTGTAGAGGACGCCGTCGGCCTTGTGGGTGAGGTCGCTGGAGCGACGGTTGACGATCGCCAGCACCGCGGCGCCGCGCGCCCGGAGCAGGTCGACGGTGCGGTTGGTGTCGGTGGTCGTGCCCGACTGGCTGATCGCCACCACCAGCGCGTCGCGCATGTCGTCGTCGAGGCCGAAGCCGGACAGCTCGGTGGCCGGCATGGCGGTGATCCGCAGTTCCGCGCCGGCGAGCGCGTCGGCCATGGCGGCGGCGACCCCGCGACCGGCGATCGCCGCGGTGCCCTGGCCGATCACGAAGACGCGGCGGATCTCGCCGCGCCCGAGGCGTTCGCGCAGGTCCGGCGGCAGCGCCTCCGGCCCCAGGTTGGTGACGCGCCGGCCGTCCCGCTCGCGGATGCGCCCGCGCAGCGTCTTGTGGAACGAGGACGGCGCCTCGGAGATCTCCTTCAGCAGGTAGTGCGGGGCCGCGCCACGGTCGATGTCGCGCGTGGTGACCTCGGCCCTGCGCAGGTCGTCGGGGCCCGGCGGCAGCTCGTTGCCCTGGTAGTCGATGCGGCGGATGCCCTCCAGGGTGCCGGCCCGGTCCTGGTCGAGGACCACGATCTGGCCCTTGACCCCGGCCGTGCCGTCGGCCTCGACCGCGGTCGCCTCGCCGTCCATCCGGATGTAGGCGTCGGTCTCGGCGACCAGGCCGTACGGCTCGCTGGCCACCAGGAACGCGTCCTCGGTCAGCCCCACGTTGAGCGACTGGCCGCTGCCGCGCAGCGCCAGCAGGAGCTGGCCTGGCGCCGCCACGGTGTGGGCCGCGATGGCCACCGAGCCGTCCAGCTCGGAGACGGTGCGCCGGAACGCCTCGGCCGGGTCGAGCCCCGACTCCAGGCGACGCGCCAGCAGCACCGGGATCACCTTGGCGTCGGTGGTGATCTCGCCGGGGATGCGCAGCCCGTGGCTGGCGACCAGCTCCAGGTAGTTGTCGACGTCGCCGTTGAGCACCCCGACGGCGTACGGGCGCTCGGTGGGGTCGCCGTCCTCTTCCTGGTTGAGCGGGTGGGCGTTGGCCTGGTTGATCAGGCCGACGCTGGCCCAGCGGGTGTGCGCGAGCACCAGCGCGCGGGCCTCCGGGCGCTCCAGCGCCCGGCGCAGCAGCTCGTCGCCGGCGATCGCCGCGCGCAGCCGGCGGGTGTTGTCGCCCAGCTCGCCGACCTCGCTGGCGGCCTTGTAGACGAAGCCGAGCCGGCCGCCGGGGGCGCGCACCGCCCCGGAGGTGTAGAGCGGGTCGCGCACGCGGTCGGCGAGCAGGCCGGCGACGTCCGGCGCCTCCAGGTCGAGGCCGTGCCCGCTGACCAGCACGGAGAGCCCGGCGGAGTCGCGGCCGCGGACCTCGAGCCGGTCCAGCGCGGCCAGGGCGATCTGGATGGAGCCGTAGGCCTCCATCGCCGCGCGGCCAGGGTGCTGGCCGGCCAGCGCCGCGACCGCCTCGGCGCTGGCGATGCGGTCGCGGCGGATCGCCCAGAGGCCGTCCTTGGCGCCGACCAGCGCGGCGTTGACCGTCTCCAGCGCGTCGGCGGGCATCGTGGCCGCCTCCGCGTCGATGGCCGCCTCGAGCCGCTCGACCCGGCGCTCCAGCTCGGCGGCGAGCCCGTCCAGCCGGGCCCGGCCGTCCGGGTCGGTCAGCAGGCACGCCAGGCCGGCCGCGCCGTGCAGCTCCCGGTCCACGCCGTCCAGGGCTTTGCCGGCCTCGTCGAGCCGGCTCCGGGTGGCGTCCCAGCCGTCGCCGGCCTGGCCGGGCGTGCCGCCTTCGCCTGGGTTGGCGGAAGGGATCATGGCGGCGACCCGCTCCACGGTCTTGAGCAGGCCCGCCAGCTCCGGCGGCTGCCGGTCGGACGGTCGCCGGACGACAGCGATGATCCCACACATGCGTATCGTTCTCCTCGATTACGACCATGAGCACATCGAAGCCCCGGATGCGGGCCGCAACCCACCCGAAGCCTCGCCCCAAGGGGTCAGGATGCGTGAAAACGGTGGCCGTGCCAACCAGCAGGACCAATCAACATGGTCCCGATCGCGGCAGCCGGGGGGTCGTTACACGTCGCCGCCGAGGTCGTGGACGAGCTGCGCGGCCGTCTCGAGCAGCGGCTTGACCATGGTCTTGACGCTGTCCAGCGGCAGGCGCGAGGCCGGAGCGCTGACCCCGAGCGCTGCCGGGAGATTGCTGCTCGGCAGCGGGGCCGCCACGCCACGCTCGTCGGGCTCGTGCTCGCCGTCGTCCAGGGCATAGCCGAGGGTTCGCACCCGAGCCAGCTCGGCCAGGTAGGCGTCGAGATGGGTGATGGTGTTCTCGGTCAGCCGCTCCATCCCCTCGGCCGCCAGCACCGAGCGCACGCGGTGCTCCGGCAGGGTCGCGGCGATCGCCTTGCCGACCGCGCTGGAGTGCAGCGGGTAGCGGTCCCCCCGGCGCGCGGCCACCCGCACGGCGCGGGGGCTCTCGACCAGGTCGAGGAACATCACCTGGTGCCCCTCCAGCACACCGAGCGCGACCGTCTCCTCGAAGCGGTCGCAGAGCTCCTCGAGGTAGGGATGGGCCCGCCGGACGAGCGTGTCGAGCTGGTGTGCCTGCATCGGCAGGAAGGCCGAGCCGAGGCGGTAGTCGCCGTTGGCGGGGATGCGCTCGGCATAGCGGCGTGCCTCCAGCGTGGCCAGATACCGGAAGGCCGAGCTCTTGGGCAGCGAGGTGACCTCGGCCGCGGTCATCAGCGAGACGCCCTCCGGCTCCTCCTGGAGCAGGTCGAGCAGGTCGCAGACGCGCTCGACCGCACGGATCGAATAGGGATTGGTGCTCTCGGAGGTGAAGTCACGCCGGCGGCCCATGGCTACCCCCGTCAGTGTTCGCCTGGTTACCTGACCGGTCGCCCGGTCGGTTTGTGATCCGGCCCAGGCTACTCGCCTTTACCTACCGAATCAACCCCTTTGCGCTATTCGCACGGAGTGGTAGAAGGACCACGGAGAGTGAACCAAGGCGTTCATCAGGAAAAACGCGCCTCGTGAATCCCCTGCTCATCGGCCATATGGCGGAGCTTGCGCCCATTGACAGGGGCAAGAGTCCGTCCATATGATTGCCGAGCTCATCCCGGAACATTTGTCTCATTTAACAAAACAGGGCTGAGTGCCACGGCGGGCTGGCGAGAGGAGACCCACCCGCATGAGAGGCCGCAATGGGGACGTCGGCCGAACGAATTACTCCATCCGGGCCGTCCACCGGGTGTGCGAGATCCTCGATCTCCTCCAGCAGGCGCCGCGCGGGGCCGCGCTGCTCGATGTCGCCAGGGCGACCAGGCTGCCCAAGAGCTCCGCGTTCAGGTACCTGGCCACGCTGGAGCGGCGCCGCTACGTCGAGCGCGACCCGGTCACCGGCAGCTACCGCGCCGGGTCGGCGTTCCTGCCGCTGCGCGCCCACGAGCCAGAGCTGCTCGCCCGCCGGGCGCGCCCGCACATGGAGCGCCTCCGCGACCGGCTGGGCGAGACCATCAACCTCGGAATGCTCGAAGGCAACCGGGTCATCTACCTGGAGATCGTCGAGAGCCACCGGTCGATGCGCCTGGCGGCGCGCCGTGGCGACCGCGACCCCGTCCACGCCACCGCGCTCGGCAAGGCGATCGCCGCCAACCTCCCTGACCGGCGGGTGCGAGCGATCCTCGAGGCGGAGGGCATGCCCCGGCTGACCCAGCGCACCCTCACCGATCAGGACGCCTACCTGGTGGAGCTGGCCGGCACGCGCGAGCGCGGCTACGCCCTCGACGACGGCGAGCACGAGATCGACGGCCGCTGCGTGGCCGTCCCGGTCATCGGCAGCAACCTGCCGGCCGCCATCAGCTACAGCGCTCCGGCCAGCCGCTTCCCGCTCGACCGGGTCGGCGAGATCGCCGGCGTCCTGTGGGAGGTCGCGACCGGAGTCGCCGGCGAGCTTCGCGCGCCCTCGCGGTAAGCGAAATTCGCGGCCGGTCCGGCAATCGTGGCGCCGGAATTTCGTTACTCGTGCAGGACGCTATGATCCTGATACGGGCCGGAATGCGGCCGAGGTGCCGGGGAGACAATCGCTCCTCGCGTCGAGGAGGGTGCGCTGTGCCGGGCGAGGAGGGACTCCAGAAGGCTGGGACCTCGCGGCGAGACCAGATTCTCGCCAGCGCGCTGGAGCTGTTTCGCAAGCAGGGCTACGACCGGACCTCGCTGCGCGAGATCTCCGAGCGCCTCGGAATCTCCAAGAGTGGGCTCTACCACCATTTCGAGGCCAAGGACGATCTGATCTCCAGCCTGGTCAGCCCCCTGCTCGACCGCATCCACGAGATCGCGGCCGCTCCCCCGGTGGAGACCGACGAGGACCTGCGGGCGTTCCTGGCCACCTACATCGACACCTTCATCGAGAACCGCGAAGTCCTCAGCCTGCTCGCCAACGACGTCGGCGTGCGCAACCACTCGCGGGTCAGCCAGCGGCTGGCCAGGGTCAACGACGAGATCTACCACCACATCACCGGCGTCGAGCCCGAGCTCGGCGCCACCGTGCGCGCGGCCCAGGTGCTGATCGGCCTGCAGGGCGCGATCATCCGCTACGCGGCCGCCGACCCCGAGGTCGTGCGGGACGTCTGCCTGCGCACGGCGCTGGCGTGGGTGGCCGATGCCAGGGACGCCACATCGCCCCTCCCGGACCCGCCCACTTCGTTTCCGCCCTCCCCTGACCCTGCCACGTTCCAGCGTCCCGGGCCTGGCCGCCGAGCCTCCCGCTCTCCAGCCTCCCCGAGCCGGGCGGCCTTGGACTCCACAATGGTTTCGAACCAGCGGCGGGTGATACCCGCCTGGGGAATGGTGAGCGCGGAGGGAGTGAGGCGATGAGCGTGCGGACGAGCGTGACCGTGCCGGCGGGAACCGCGCGCCTGGCGGGGGATCTCGCCGTCCCGGAGGGCGCGCGGGGCGTGGTGCTGTTCGCGCACGGGTCCGGCAGCGGCAGGCACAGCCCTCGCAACCGCCAGGTGGCGGCGGCGCTCGGGCAGGCCGGCCTGGCGACGCTGCTGCTGGACCTGCTCACCGAGGAGGAGGAGGCGGTCGATCGGGACCGCGCCGAGCTGCGCTTCGACATCGCCCTGCTGGCCGGGCGGTTGATGGCGGCGATGGACTGGCTCGCCGGGGACCCCAGGACCTCGGCGCTGCCGATCGGGCTGTTCGGCGCCAGCACCGGGGCCGCCGCGGCGCTGGTGGCGGCGGCCGAGCGGCCGCTGCAGATCGCCGCGGTGGTGTCGCGCGGCGGGCGGCCAGACCTCGCCGGTCCGTCGCTCGGCCTGGTCCGCGCGCCGACGCTGCTGGTGGTGGGCGGGCGCGACCGGGTGGTGCTCGAGCTGAACCGCTCCGCCGCCGAGCAGCTCGGCGTCGAGCAACGGCTGGAGATCGTGCCGGACGCGACCCATCTCTTCGAGGAGCCCGGAGCGCTGGAGCGGGTCGCCGCGCTGGCCGCCGACTGGTTCCGGCGCTGGCTGGCGCCCGACACGAGCCAGAACGGCCAGGCGGGCCACAGCAAGCGGAGGTGGACGTGACCCAGGTCGAGGTGACCAACGCCGACAAGGTGCTGTTCCCGCGCGACGGCATCACCAAGGGCGGGTGGCGGCACCGTCGAGCACCCGGTCTGCGACGACGCCGACACGCTCGCCTACCTGGCCAACCTCGGCGTGGTGACGCTGCACAGCTGGACCTCGCGGGTCGCCCATCTCGAGCAGCCCGACCGGGCCCGCGCGCGAGCGTCTCGATCAGCTCCGGACAGCAAAACGATCCATCGGCTGACGATCTGGACTTTCGCGGTCGGGCCGGAGCGCGCTTCACGACCGCCGCGAAGAGCTGAACCCTGTTGGCCGTCAGCCGACGGATCGTTCTTGAGATGGCGGACGGCCTCGGCGGTCGCCCACCGCTTAACTGTCGGGCGGAGTCTCCATCGGCCATCGCCTCCTTCTACCACGGTCTGGCCGCAGTCAAAGGGTGGGGCGTTGGACCCCCCTATCTTGTGGCACCCGGGGGCCGATGCGCAATGAAAACTTCGGGCGGCCCGGCACACTTGTTCTGGTTCTGCGCGGATGCGCCGGCGGAGCCGGCGCCAACGCCGCCGGATGGCGTCCGGTAGCCTGGTCCCGGTCGGGCGGCAGCCGGCCGTGGACGGGGGAACGGGTGAGTGACCATCGGACGATCACCAGCTATCTGATCGATATGGACGGCGTCCTGGTCCATGAGGATCAGCCGATCCCGGGCGCCGACAAGTTCGTCAAGGCCCTCGAGGAAAAGGGCCTGCGCTACCTGGTGATCACCAACAACTCGATCTTCACCCAGCGTGACCTGTCGGCGCGGCTGGCCCGGGCGGGCATCCGCATCCCGCCGGAGCGGCTGTGGACCTCGGCACTGGCCACCGCGCAGTTCCTGGACGAGCAGCGGCCGGGCGGCACCGCCCACGTGGTGGGCGAGGCCGGGCTCACTACCGCGCTGCACGAGGTCGGCTACGTGCTGTCCGACGTCGACCCCGACTACGTCGTGCTCGGCGAGACCCGCACCTACAGCTTCGAGGCGATCACCCGGGCGATCCGGCTGATCCGCGCCGGTGGTCGCTTCATCGCCACCAACCCCGACCCGATCGGGCCGTCGCCGAGCGGGCCGCTGCCGGCGACCGGCTCGGTCGCGGCGCTGATCAGCAGGGCGACCGGCCGCGACCCGTACTTTGTGGGCAAGCCGAACCCGCTGATGATGCGCTCGGCCCTGCGCGCGCTGGACGCCCACTCCGAGGCGACCGCGATCATCGGCGACCGCATGGACACCGACGTGGTCGCGGGCCTGGAGGCCGGCTTGGAGACGGTCCTGGTGCTCAGCGGGGTCTCCAGCCGCGAGGAGGCCAACAGCTTCCCCTACCTGCCCAACCGGATCGTCGACTCCGTCGCCGACCTGTTGGTCTGACGCCGAGCCTCACGGCCGATCAAGACAAAATTAGGATAGGACCGCAACCGTTCAAGCTCCTTGAAGGTATCGATTCGCCCGAGCATCATACGGGCATGATCTTCCCCACGCCCGAGTTCACCGCGTTCTTCGTGGTCGTGCTGTGGATCTCCTGGCGACTGATGCCGCATCCCGGGCGCTGGAAGCCGTTCATGCTCGCCGCCAGCTACGTGTTCTACGGCTACGCCGACGTGCGCTTCACCCTGCTGCTTGCCGCCATGACGGCGATGAACCAGCTCTTCGCCGTGCATCTCCACCGGGCGACCTCGCAGCGGGCCTCGACCTGGCTGATCCGCGGAGCGGTGGCCGGCAACCTCGCCGTGCTGGGCTGGTTCAAGTACTACGGGTTCTTCGTCTCCTCGGTGGCCGCGACCCTGAACCGGATCGGCCTGCCGGTGCCGCTGCCGATCCTCCAGGTGGCGCTGCCCGTCGGGGTGAGCTTCTTCACCTT
>WNGR01029357.1_pt3 | contig 10010 bp, 6 predicted proteins | sample 5407581 | NCBI WGS metagenome assembly WNGR01 (sample SAMN13153383, study PRJNA577476) | soil metagenome | isolation source: 80 cm soil or saprolite under Garry oak tree replicate 2 | place: USA:California | collected 2016-06-15
CGCCTTGCGTCGACGCTTCTTCGAGCGCGGCCATGAACCATGTCTCGGCGTCGCGGACAGCGTCACTGTTGTTTTCACTGGCCGCGTGGTTCACCAACGACAGCTCGCCGCGCAAGCGCCGCAATTCGGCGATGAACCAGTGATCGCCCGCGAGTTCGCAACGTGCAAGCGCGCTATCGAGAACCTGCTTCGCTTCATCGCGACGTCCCGCGCGCATCAGCGCGACCGCGTATTGCGCGGCGAGCATCGCGAACGGCGCGCCGAATTTCAGTGCATCGAGTTCCGCCAGCGCCGCGCGAAAGTCATCCAGTGTTTCCGCCGATACATCGTCGAGCGAACCCAGCCACGCGTCGAAACCGCGGGCGCTGGCCTGCCAGATGTGCAGGCGCGCGCGAGCGGACACGTCGCGCAACACAGCGATGCCGCGCCGCGCGCTGTCGCGTTTGCCCGACAACAGCGCGAGCGGCACGAGCGATTCGACCAGCACGTAGCAGACGACCATCGCCTGATCCTTGCTGCACGCTTCGATCACCGCGTCTTCCGCGAGTGCGAGCGCCTGGTCGCGCAGACCTTGCAGCCACAACACGCGCGCAAGCGACGCGCGGCTCACGAGCAGTTGATCCGCGAAATGTCCAGCCGGTGCGCGTGCGTTCAGACCGCCGCCGACTTCGAGCAGTTGCTCGAACGAAAGACGCGCGCAACGCTGATCGCCCGCGTAGTGCGCAGCGACGCCCATCAGCCGATAACCCAGAATGGCGCTTCTCAGATCGGCTGCATCGGCGACGAAGGCCGCGTGACGCCGCGCGTATTCGAGCGCATCGTGCACCGAGCCCGACGTTTGACACGCATTCCACAAGCCGCACAACGCGCGCGCCTCGAACGCTTCATCGCCCGATGTGATCGCCGACGCGAGCACTTCTTTCCAGATCGCATGCGTTTCCGCGTTGGGGCCGTGAACCAGCACGAGTGCCGCACCCAGCGCCGCGAGAAGCCGCAGCCGCGGGCGCTGACGTGGCACCGCATGCGCGGGTTCGTCCGCAGGCGAAATCGCAGCAAGCGCGCGCCGCGCCCACGTGCAGCACTCGTCGATCAGCGACAGCTCGTAGAACAGATAGACGGCATTGACGGGCAGCGTTTCGCGCAATGCTTCGTCGCCGTCTTCGGACAGTACCCAGCCGAGCGCCGCACGAACCTCGTCGAGCAGCGCGGGCATCCCGCTGCGCCAGCGTTCACCAGCGCATTGACCTGCTGCGCGCGCGTTGCCGTCGGCGTGTCGTTTCGAGCAGCCGGAACGACGCGGTGCCTGGCCCGGTGCTCGCGACCACCAGCGACTTTTCGACCAGCGCCGCCATTGCCGCGACAACGTCCAGCTCGCGCGTTTCATGATCGGCCGCGATCGCAATCGCGCCTTCGAGCGGAAAGCGGTCCGCGAAAATGCCGACGCGGCGCAAAGTCTTGCGTTCGGCTTCGTCGAGCAGCGCGTGGCTCCAGTCGAGCGTCGCCTTCAGCGTCTGGTGGCGCGGCAACGCAGTGCGCGTGCCGCCCGTCAACATGCCGAAGCGGTCGTCGAGATGCGCGGCCAGCGTGTCGATGCCGAGCAGCGCGGCGCGGGCCGCAGCAAGCTCGATTGCCAGCGGAATGCCGTCGAGCCGCCGGCACACCATGCCCGTCACGTGGAGGCTGGCGTCGTCGGCGGCGAAGCGGGCGTCGATCGCGCGGGCGCGCATCAGGAACAGGCTCACGGCGCTGCAGCGGCGCACGCGCGGTGTATCGTCGTTCGGCTCGGGCACGTCGAGCGCGGGCACCCAGTACAACGATTCAGACGGAATGCGCAAGGGCTCACGGCTCGTCGACAGCATGCGCAAGCGCGGGCATGCGTTCAGCAGATGGTTCGCAAGCTGCGCGGCCACGTCGATCACATGCTCGCAGCCGTCGAGCACGATCAGCATGCGCCGACCGCCGATCACCTCGACGATGCGCTCGCGCGTCGAACAACCGCTTTCGGGCGGCACGCCGAGCACGGATGCCATCATCGCCAGCACGCTGCTCATGTCGGACGCCGAACTCAAGGACACGAAATGGACGCCGCCCGGCGCGTGCTCCAGCAGGCGGCGCGCAACCTCGATCGCGACGCGCGTCTTGCCGATGCCGCCCGAGCCGACCAGCGTCACGTGACGCGCGCTGCACAGCACGGTACTGACATGCGCAGTCGCTTCATCGCGGCCGACGAGCACGGAGCCGCACGCAGGCAGATTGTTCGGCACGGCGCTTTGCGCGAGCATGTGATGGGCGTCGTGCAAAGGCGCGCCTTCATCTTCGTGCTGCACGGAGGAAGCAGAACCTATGAGCCGATAGCCGCGCCCCGCAATCGTCTTAATCAGGTCGCGGCTGTCGCCGAGCAGCTTGCGCAGCGCCGACATGTGCACCTGAAGGTTGTTGTCGCCGACTACCGAGTCTGGCCACACGCGCTCCAGAATCGTTTCCTTCGACACCAGGCCGCCCTGCGCCTCGATCAGCAGTTCGAGTATGTCGAACGCACGACTCCCGATGCGCACGGTCATGCCGTCGACGCGTGCTTCACGGCGCGCGAGATCGATGTCGAGCGGTCCGACCCGGGTCATGAGCGGAGCGCGCAGGCATGCGCACGCAACGCTTCACGGCACGCGCCGCTGAGTCGTAGTCGAAAGGAATCGCGGATAGAGCAAGACACAATACGTAGCATGCTGCATACCGAATGATGTGCTTGGCAGTCTAGAACGGCGCGGCTGATGCATGGGTGGAAAAATCCGAACGATCTGTTCAAAAATTTTGAAGTCGTTGCAAGGGCATTCATTGCGAGGGTCCGGCATGAAGCCCTCATCAAAGCGAAGGCGTGTTGGCGATGCATAGACCTCATCGCTTTGGCGCGGCGTCGTCGTTGGCGAGCACCCGTTGGTACGTCGCCCGATCCTCGCGGACACGCGCAAGACCGGGAAACGCGATGTGCGCGGCCGCGACGAGATCGCGCCGCGCGCAACGCACGAAGACGGATCATTGATGTTCACTCACTCGCTGCAACATGCGTCGAAGCATAGCGAGTCTGTCGAATCGCGGCCGCTAATTGTTGTTAAACGTTCTGTGCAGCCGCGTGGCAATGCGCGAGATAAGCATGAATCTGACTCACGACGGCCGCGCCATCGCCCACGGCGGACGCCACGCGCTTGGTCGATTCGGAGCGCACGTCGCCGACCGCGAACATGCCGGGCAAGCTGGTTTCGAGCGGATAGTGAATGCCCGTACCGGCTTGCGTTTGCGAGCGCCGCGCGAAGCCCGTCACGACGAAACCGTGGCTATCCAGTTCGACGCCGCTCGACATGAGCCAGTCGGTCTTCGGATCGGCGCCGATGAAAAGGAACAGGTGACGCGTTTCAATCGTCTCGTCGCCCTCTTCTTCGCGCCGCACATGGACATGCGTCAATCCCGCCTCGTCGCCTTCGAGCGTTTGCAGCGTACAGCGCGTGCACACCGAGACGTTCGGCAACGAGCCGATGCGGTCGATCAGATACTTCGACATGCTCGCATTCAGGTCCGCGCCGCGAATCAGCACGCGAATGCTGCGCGCGAAGTTGGCGAGAAACACGGTGGCCTGGCCCGCGGAATTGCCGCCGCCGATCAGCACGATGTCCTGCCCCTTGACCAGTTTGGCCTCGATGGGAGAGGCCCAGTAGTAAATGCCGTTCCCTTCGAACCGATCGAAGCCCGCGACGCCCGGCTTGCGATACGCCGCGCCGCTCGCGACGACAACCGTGCGCGCGTTGACGCGCTGGCCGTCGAGCAGCGTCAACCCATGAGTCCCGTCTTCGCTGTCGACGCACGTGACCTTGCCCGGAATCGCCAGATGCGCGCCGAACTTCAACGCCTGCTGGAACGCGCGCGCGGCGAGCGCCTGGCCCGAGATGCCCGTCGGAAAGCCGAGGTAGTTCTCGATCCGCGAACTCGCGCCCGCCTGCCCGCCTGGCGCGCGCTGGTCGAACACGGCAACGGACAAACCTTCCGTGGCCGCATACACGGCGGCGGCCAGTCCCGCCGGACCCGCGCCGACGATCGCGACGTCGTACACATGCGAGCGCTCGAAGGTCGGCACGAGGCCGAGGCACGACGCGAGCTGCGCTTCATCGGGTGCGCGCAGCACGGAGCCGTTCGGGCAGAACACCAGCGGGAAATCGTCGGGGCCTGTCGTGATGCCCGCGAGCAGCGTGACGGCCTCGGCGTCGTGACGCGCGTCGATCACCATCGCGGGATACGCGTTGCGGCGCAGGAAGCCCTGCAACCGGACGAGGCGCGCATCGTCGCCATTGCCGACGATGATCGGCCCGAGCCCCTGCTCGATCAGCCCCAACCGGCGCAGAATCAGCGCGCGCATGATGTGCTCGCCAAGTTGCGCGTCGGCGACGATCAACGCGCGCAGCTTGTCGGGCGACACCACGAGCGTTTCGCAATCGGTCAGCGCGATGCCGTCGATCAACGCGGGCTTGCCTGACAGCTGCGCCATCTCGGCCATGAAATGGCCGTCGTCGTGCTCGGTCACGAGCGTCGAGCGGCCGAAGCTGTCGCGCGAACAGATTCGCACACGCCCGTGCAACAGCACGAACAGCCCCAGTGCGATGCGCCCGGTTTCGAAGATCAGCTCGCACGCCTTGAACGACATCGGCTGCGCGAAGCGACGCAGGCTCGCGATCTGCGCAGGGGACAAGCGGGGAAACATCTGATGCTGCCGGAACTCCAGCGACGAATACGGCATCGCCAGATCCGGCGCGCCCGCATCAGGCTGGGTGGACAGAAGATCTGGAGGGTTGATCGCCGGGGTACTCATTGTTTTGGTTTGCCTTGACTGAATGTGTTGACGCGAGCGGCCGCTAGTGGGGCCACTCCGATCCCAGCACCAGCCCGCAAAAATTCAGGCGCCGGTAGTCCGGGTCCCATCTGTCGAGCACGTCCGCGTTGACCGTGCCGAACGTCGTTTCGGGCCGATGCTCCATGCCGCACGCGTACGCCTCGATCAGCTTCGTCTTGAAGCCGCGTTCGCGCGGAAACGCCTGCACGATGTCATCGCGCTGCTGCGCCATGAACTCGTGATAGCGCGCGCCGCGAACGTCCATGTGGACGCCGGCGCTGAGCAGCGCGACGAGCGGCGACATGTGTTCGGGAATGCCCGGCGTGGTATGCAGCGCGATCGCGGTCCACACTTGCGCCGTCTCGGATTCGTCGGCGCGATGACTGCGCAGAAACTCGCGCGCCGCGTTTGCGCTGTCGATCTCGAAGCGGTTCGGCGAATGGCTATACCGCTCGTTCAGCCCGACGTTGTGAAAAAGCGCGCTGACGTACAGCAGTTCCATATCGAATGCGAGCGCGTCCTTGCAGCCTATCAACGCAGCGAACAGAAACACGCGCAGCGCGTGATGCAACAACAGCTCGGGCTCGATACCGCGAACATGCTCGAAAGCCGCGCGAGCCAGCACGCCGTCGGGAATGTCGACGCCGGCAACGTTCTTGTTCATGTTGACTCCTCCGCGCCGGATGACGCCCGGCCATGTGCTCCAATGCACCTTGCAGCGTAGCAATGCGGAGTGAAGAATACTTTGTCGATGCATTAAAAAACCTGAATACACGCGATGAAATTTGCGTGCTTCAATGCCGGATTTCCCTGTTTTTTAGCGCCTGCCATGCTCACAGCATTGCGCGGCGCGTGCCGCGAAACACCTCGCGTTTCCACTAAACACATTGCTGCTGGCCGTGCAGGCGGATGCGTCGGGCGCGGTTTCGCCCTTTAAATTTCCTGAAAACGACTCGTTGCGAGGCGCACGAAGCATACGCCTGCCGCAGCTCGCTTTTGGTTGCGTCCAGCGCAATGCGGGATTGCAGCGTGGACGGATTCATCAAGCTGCGCGCAACGGATCAGGTATCCGCATCGAATCGTGCCCACCGCCCTATACCAACGTATGAGGCCCTGACTACTTGGATTAAGCAGACGTCCCAACGTACGATGGTTCATTCCGTCGCCTCGGTCTATCTTTGTCTCAAGCGGCAAAAAGTCGTATTCCGCACAAGACAAAACGGATTAGACAGCACGAGGTGAACGGTTCCATGGACAAGATCTTGAGCATGCGTATTTTCTCGCGCGTCGTCGAGTCGGGCAGCTTCAGCGCGGTGGCAGACCACATGAACTGCAGCACGGGCAGTGTGTCGCGCGCCGTGTCGTCGCTCGAAGACCATCTGCACGCGCGACTCCTGCAACGTACGACGCGCAAGGTTTCGCTGACGGAACCGGGCGAGCGCTACTACCAGAAGTGCAAGAAGATCCTCGCCGATCTGGAAGACGCCGAAGCCGAAGCGGGCGATGCGCATACCAGCGCGCGCGGCACGCTGCGGATTCACTGCGTGACGGATCTGGGCCTCGCGCAACTGACGCACTCCATTCTCGAGTATCGCAAGCGCTTTCCGACCGTCGCGGTGCAATTGAAGTTTCTGCCGCGCATGGCGAATCTGCTCGAAGACGAAGTGGATGTGTCGATCGTCGCCGCGCCGACATTGCCCGACTCGCGCAACGTCTGCAAGCTGATCGGTCACAGCGAGCGCGTGCTGGTCGCCTCCCCTGCCTTTCTTCAGAGCGACCTCGACGAGCACGCGCTGACGCCGATGCCGTTCCGTGTCGAGCCGAACGGCCATCCCGTGAAGCTCAGCCTGGTGAAGCCGGCGGGACAATCGACGGGTCAGGAAGGCGCCGGCCAGTTCGCGATCAACGACACCGAGGCGATCCGCATTGCGACGCTGGCGGGCGCGGGCGTCGCGGCATTGCCGGTGCACTGCGTGATAGACGACATTCGTAATGGAAGGCTGCTTCAGTTATTCCCCGAATCGCGCCTTCAAAATACGAGCGTTTTCGCCGTTTATTCAAGCCGGCATCATATCGACGCGAAGATCAAGACCTTCATCGACTTCATGACGTCGCATCTGAGAGAGGCGCTCGACGCCCGCCTTTTAAACGAGCACCAACATCAAACCTTCAGCCGTGTAGCGCGCGTAATGGAGAATGCATGATGCGCACCATCGCCTTTCCTTTTTTCCGACCCAGCTATGCGGTTGCCGCATGTAGCGTTGCCTTGGCTGCGACCTGTGCGTATCAGGCGCCGGGCATAATGCAGGCGATTCTCGTGGTCGGCGCGAATGCGCAATTGCCGCTCGAGCGTCTGGCCGCCGAAGCCGGCAAGCCAACGCCCGTGTCGGCTACGGATGTTTCATCGCCGTGGAAGGAACATGTGCCCGCGCGAGCGCGGCCTGCGATGCAAAAGCTCGACAGTTTCGGCGAGCCGCTGCGCGACCGGCATGCGCATCGTGGCATGTATGGATACCAGCGCAGCGTGACCGATTACAAATACTGGACGTAACCTCACAGTTCATTTTCGCGCTTAAAAAAGCGGGCGATTTGTGTCAGACAAATCGCCCGCTTTTTTTTCACTCGTGATGAAGGACGCTTTTCGCTTCTTCATTGGCTGACCGCTAAAAAAAGGCACCAAACGAATCGCTCGCGGGCTTAACCACCTCGCAATCGGTCAGGCAACTCCGTGTGGAAATAAAACCAGCGGGCAAACAGACAAGACGCTTTGTTTCCGTGACCCGATCATTCGCTCAATGACACTGGTTCGACTGGACAGGAAACGGAAATGGGCAAAAAAAAGGTGATCCGCATTTACAGCGACCCCGCAGGCGGTTGGGGCGCGCTCAAGGCAACGGGCGAAGCGCTGACGCTTCAGGGCATCCCCGTGTCCGGCGCAAAGACGCTGCTGCACATGAACCAGCCGCAAGGCTTCGACTGTCCGGGTTGCGCATGGCCCGACGCGAAGCACACGTCGTCGTTCGAGTTCTGCGAGAACGGCGCGAAGGCCGTCGCGTGGGAAGCGACCGTGAACCGCTGCACGCCGGAGTTCTTCGCCGCGCACAGCGTTTCCGAGCTCTCCGCATGGGACGACTACGACCTCGAAATGGTCGGCCGCCTCACGCATCCGATGGTCTATGACGCCATCACGGACCGCTATGCGCCCATCAGCTGGGAAGATGCCTTCGCGCTCGTGGGTCGCCATCTGAACGCGCTCGACCATCCCGATCAGGCCGATTTCTATACGTCGGGCCGGGCGTCGAACGAAGCGGCGTTTCTCGAAGCGACGAGCGTCGGTTTGCCGCAATCGATCGGTGTCGGCAAAGGCACGGTGCTGCTCGAAGACTTCGAACACGCCGATGCGATCTTCATCTTCGGACAGAACCCCGGCACCAACAGCCCGCGGATGATGAGCGACCTGCATTCGGCGTCGCGCCGCGGCGCGAAGATCGTGTCGTTCAATCCGTTCCGCGAACGCGCGCTGGAGCGCTTCGCATCGCCGCAAAACCCCGTCGAAATGGCGACGCTAGGCTACACGCCGATCAGCACGTTCCTGTATCAGGTCAAGGTAGGCGGCGACGTCGCCGTGCTCAAGGGGATGATGAAGGCCATCGTCGAAGCCGACGACGCCGCGCTTGCCGCCGATAAACCGCGCATCCTCGACATCGAATTCATCCAGGGCCACACGCACGGCATCGATGCGCTGCTCGACGATCTGCGCGCGACATCGTGGGATGCGGTCGAACGGCATTCGGGTCTGTCGCGCGCCGATATCGAGAACGCGGCGAACATCTACATGCAGGCCGAGAATGCGATTCTCGTGTACGGCATGGGCATTACGCAGCATCATCGCGGCACGGAGAACGTCCAGCAGATAGCAAATCTTGCGCTGCTGCGTGGCAACGTCGGCCGCGAGGGCGCGGGCATCTGCCCCGTGCGCGGACATTCGAACGTGCAAGGCAACCGCACGGTCGGCATCACCGAGAAACCAAACAAGGGCTTGATTGAAGGCATCGAGCGCGCCTTCGGTTTTCGCCCGCCGACCAACCACGGCAACGACGTGATCGCAACGCTCGAAGCGATGATGCGCGGCGACGCGAAAGTGTTCATCGGGCTGGGCGGCAATTTCGCTGCTGCGATTCCCGATTGGGTACGCATGCAGGAAGCGATTCGCAAGCTCGACCTGACCGTGCACATCGCGACCAAGCTCAATCGCAGCCATCTCGTGCACGGCAAGGAAGCGCTGATTCTGCCGTGCCTCGGCCGTACGGAGATCGACATTCAGGCGGGCGGCCCGCAGTCGATCACTGTCGAAGATTCGATGTCGATGGTGCACGCTTCCGCTGGCCGCAACGAGCCCGCGTCGCCGCATCTGATGAGCGAGCCGGCCATCGTCGCGGGCATTGCGCGGGCGACGCTCGGCGAGAAGTCGCGCGTGCCCTGGGAGCAGATGGTCGCGAACTACGACCATATTCGCGATGCGATCGAAATCGTGTTCCCGATTTTCCAGGCGTACAACGAGCGCATCCGCGTGCCGGGCGGCTTCCATCTCACGTCGAGCGCGCGCGAACGCGTGTGGGATACGCCGACGGGCCGCGCCAATTTCCTCGTCTTCAAAGGGCTCGACGAGAACCCGTGGCACGACGATCCCGACGCGCTGTGGCTCACCACCATGCGCAGCCACGACCAGTACAACACCACGCTCTATTCGCACTCGGACCGCTATCGCGGCGTGTTCGGCCAGCGCGACGTCGTGTTCATGAATCAGCACGAGCTGCAAAAGCGCGGGCTGCATCCGGGCGAGCGCGTCAATATCGTCGCGCTCTCGACGGATGGCATCGAACGCGTTGTCCGCAGCTTCAAGGTGGTCGAGTATTCGCTGCCCGACGGATGCTGCGGCGCGTACTACCCGGAGGTGAATCCGCTCGTGCCGCTCTACGCGTTCGATCCGCAAAGCCGCACGCCCTCGTACAAGTCGGTGCCCGTGAAGATCGTGCGTGCCGCCGCCGTCGGCCCCGACTCCGCAACGCGCGCCATCGTCGTGCAAGCTGCGCCGCAAGCCGAGGAGGCCAGCCATGCTTGATCATGTTGCCAACCT
>WNGR01051655.1_pt1 | contig 10010 bp, 7 predicted proteins | sample 5407581 | NCBI WGS metagenome assembly WNGR01 (sample SAMN13153383, study PRJNA577476) | soil metagenome | isolation source: 80 cm soil or saprolite under Garry oak tree replicate 2 | place: USA:California | collected 2016-06-15
GGGTGCTGATGGTGTTCTACCGGCGCGAGACCTACCGCGATCTCCGGCAGGTCGGCCTCATCGGTGGCCTGTTCGCGGTGTTGCTCGCCCAAGCGGGCCTCGTCGCCCATTCCTATCCGGCGCATCCCGAAATCATCTTCATGCCGTTCCTCGCCATGATGATGACGGTGCTGTTCAACGGCCGCGTCTCGATGATCGCGGCGATGATTCTGGCCGTCGTCGTCGGGCTGCAACCCATCTTCCACGACGTGCCCGCGACGTTCCTGTGCGTGGTGGGCGGAGTCACAGCGGCGCTGTCGGTGAAGACGCTGCGGAGCCGCAGCAACTTCTACGCGCCCGTGCTCATCATCGTCGCGGGCTACCTCACCGGAGCGCTGGCCCTGGGCCTGGCGAGCGGCTGGCCGATCGAAGAAATCGGGCTCCGCGGGTTGTGGGGCGCGCTGAACGGCCTCGTGTCGGCCGGCCTCACCTTCTTCCTGTTGCCCGTCGCCGAGTCGATCACGCACATCACGACCGACCTGACGCTGCTCGAGCTGTCCGACCCCAGCCGCCCCCTGCTGCGCCGCCTGTCGCTCGAAGCGCCGGGGACCTACGCCCACAGCGTCGCGATGGCGAACCTCGTGGAAGCGGCGTGCAACCGCATCGGGGCGAACGGCCTGCTGGGGCGCGTGGGCTGCTATTACCACGACATCGGGAAGGTCAAGAATCCACTCTACTTCGTCGAGAACCAGATTCCGGGCAACAACCCGCACGATCGGCTGAAGCCGCTGCAATCGGCGCAAATCATCAAGGCGCACGTCACCGACGGCCTGGTCCTCGCCGCGGAGGCCAAGCTCCCCGATTCGGTTGCGGCATTCATCCCGGAGCACCACGGCACCACGGAGATCACCTACTTCCTCGACAAGGCGAAGAAGGCCGACGGCGGGCAGATCCACAATCCGGACGACTTCGTCTACCCCGGCCCCAAACCGCGCTCGATGGAGACCGCGATTTCCATGATCGCGGACTCGGTCGAAGCGGCGCTGCGCGTCCTCGAGGATCTGACGCCCCAAAAGATCGAAGAGGCGATCGATCACATCGTGCGCACCAAGGTCAACGCCGGCCAGCTCGATGAAGCCCCGCTGACGCTGCAGCAGATGGAGCAGGTGAAAGGCGCCTTCCTGCGGGTCTTGAGCGGGATGTACCACAATCGCATCGATTATCCGGAGTCCAGTGGCGGCATCAGTGCGGCCTGGCACTCGGCGGCCGCGCGCTGACCAGCTGATGCGCGTCGCGGAGCGGGTGTTGGCGTGGGAACGCGCGCCCGCCGGGTCGCACGTCGACGTGACGCTGCTGTCGGCGGCCGCGATGCGGCGCGCCAACCGCCGCGCCACCGGGCGCCGCGGCCTGACCGACGTGATCGCCTACGCGTTGCCGCAGCCGGACGGACGACTGCTCGGCGACGTCTACATCGCTCCCGCGGCCGCGGCCAACGGGGGCAGGGAACTGCACGAAGAGCTCGTCCGGCTGGCCGTCCATGGGACGCTGCATGTCCTCGGGTACGATCATCCCGCAGGCGCTGGCCGCACGCGGTCCGCGATGTGGCAGCGGCAGGAACGCTACGTCAAACGGCTCCTCCGCTGATGCTCACCGAAGCAGCGTTGCGCCTCATCGGGCTGGTCGTGGCCATCAGCGCGGGTGTGTGGGCCGCGCTGCTCGCGCTCGCCGAAGAAGCCGCCGTGGGCGAGGCGCTCCACACCCTGGGGGATGCGCCGCCGGTCGTCGAGGAGCGGCGCGTGCCGTTGCATCGCGCGCTGCACGTCGCACGCCTGGCCCTGCTCGTGCTCGGCGCCGTCGCCACGGCGAATGCGGTGGTGTGGTGGACCCGGCCCTGGGTCGAAGCGCTGGTCACGCTCCTGGTCGGCACCTTGCTGCTCTTTATCGTCGGCGATGCGCTGCCGCGCAGCATCGCGCGCCTTGCGCCGGAGCTGTCGGAGGCCGCATTGCCGCTGGCGCGCCGCACGTTGGCGCCGTTCGGGCCGCTGTTGTGGCTGCTCGCCTGGGCGGACCGGGGATTGCACGCGCTGGTCCACACGCCCCGCCCGCTGCAACCGGCCCTCGGCGTCGCGCAGCGCGACATGCTGCTGGGCGTCTTCACGCTCGCCGATACGACGGTGGACGAGGTCATGACGCCGCGTCTCGACATGGCCGGCGTGGACGTCTCGGCGTCGACCGAGGAAGTCCTCGAGGCCTTCCGCCAAAGTCAGCACTCGCGGCTGCCAGTCGTGGACGGCTCGCCCGACAACATCGGCGGCGTGGTGTTCGGCAAGGATCTCGTGCCCATCGCGATGGGCCTCGCCGAGCCTGGCCTGCGCTGGCAGACGCTGGTGCGGCCGGCCGGTTTTGTCCCCGAAACCAAGACGCTCGACAACCAATTGCGCGACTTCCAGGGCACGCCCTCGCACATCGCGATCGTCGTCGACGAGTTCGGGGGCACGTCCGGCCTGATCACCCGCGAAGACATTCTCGAAGAGATCGTCGGAGAGATCCGCGACGAACATGATACCGAGACGACGCCGGCGATTCGCCAGGATGGCGGCCGCCTGTGGGTCGATGGGCGTACGAGCCTCGACGAGCTGTCGGCGGCGCTGGGGACGACCATTGCGCACGCCGAAGTGTCCACCGTCGGCGGCCTCGTCTACTCGGTGCTGGGACGCGTGCCGCGGCCCGGCGATGAGCCGCGGCTCGGCGGCGACGGTCGGCGTGCTGCAAAACCCCGGGCGCACGCTCGCCACGGCCAACATGCTCACGACGGTGGGCGTGCTGCTCGCCGCCGGCGCGATTCCGGCGCTGCTGGCAGCCACCACGCCGACGTTTCTCGGCATCTTCACGATCACGGTCGGTGTGCCGCTCTTCATCGGCGCAGCGTACCTCGTGCCGCGCGTCCTGGGGAGACGGTGGGCGGAGCCGCTGGTCGGCCGCGCCGTGCCGCTCATGGAGCGGTTCGGCGGTGTGCTGTCGCCGTTCATTCCGCGGCGCGAGGGAACCACGCGCACGACCCTCGCCGCGCTGCTCACGGGCGCCAATACCGACGCGCTGGCGACGACCGACGAGATGGCGGTCGTCTCCGGGGTGCTCGCCTTCGCCGATCGTCCGGTGCGCGAGCTGATGACGCCGCGCACGGCGATCGTCGCGTTTCCCGAAGGCACGGTGACGGCCGAAGCCGCGCACGTGCTGCAGCAGTCGGGGTACAGTCGCTATCCGGTGTATCGCGGATCGCTGGATGAGGTGGTCGGCGTGGCGCACACGTTGGACCTGCTGGGACGCCAACCCGAAGATCCGATTCTGGTGCGGCCGCCGCTGGCCGTCCCCGGGACGACGCGCGCCGCTGACCTGATGCTGGAAATGCAGCGCGGCGGCCGGCACCTGGCCGTCGTGCTCGACGAGTTTGGCGGCACCGCGGGGCTTGTGACGTTCGAGGACCTGCTCAATGATCTCGTCAGTGAGCTGTTCGAGCCGTCGTCATCGGCCCCCGACGTGACCCGGGTCGTCGAAGTCGAGGGGAGCGCCCTGACCGCGGAGCTCGCCGAGAAGCTGGGCGTGCCGCTGGGCAGCGGGGCACAGACCGTGGGCGGTGTGCTGATTCAGGCGCTGGGACGGATTCCGCGCGCCGGGGAGCGCTTCACGTACCAGGGCCTCGAATTCGACATCCTCGCGGCCAGCGCGACGCGCGTCGAGCGCGTCGCCGTACGGCCGGGTCCGGTGCGCACGGTTGCACTCGGTGGTGGGTCTCCGTGACCGTCCCCGAGGCACCAGACCTCCGGCTCGACGAGCTGAAGGAGCTGGCCGAGCAAGAGGATCTCCACCCCTTCCTCGCGCGCGCGCGCAACGTCCATCCGTCCGACCTCGCGGACGTACTGTCGGCCCTCGAGGAATCCATTCGCGTACGCGTCATTTCGGAGCTGCCGATCGAGCTCGCTTCGAGCGCCCTGGCGGAAATGGAGGCCGCCGAGCATCCCGAAGCAATGCTGCTCGCGGTGGGGCCGGAATACGCCGCCGAGCTCGTGGAGGAGATGCCCACCGACGATGCCGCCGATCTCGTGGCGGAGTTGCCGGCCCGCGAGCGGCAGGCGGTCCTCGAGGAGATCACCGATCGCGCCGACGTCGAAAAGCTGCTCAAGTACCCGGAGGATTCCGCCGGTGGCTTGATGACCACGAATGTGGTCAACGTGCGCGAGGACAACACGGTCGCCGAAGCGCTCGAGGCGATCCGCCGCCAGAGCGAAGAGGACGAGAGCCAGTTGTATCAGGTCTATGCCGTCGATGGCCAGGGCAATCTGAAGGGCATCGTCCCGATCGCCCGCCTGATCGTCTCCGCGCCGACCAAGCTGGTCGGCGACGTCATGGAGCAGCCGAGCGTCCAGGTGCAGCCGCAGCAGGACCAGGAGGAGGTCGGGCGGCTCATGGCGCGCTACAACGTCGCGGCCGTTCCCGTGGTGGACGAGACCGGAAAGCTCCTGGGCCGCATCACCTTCGACGACGTCATCGATGTCGTAGAAGCGGAGAGCACGGAAGACCTCCTGAAGTTCGGCGGCATGGAGGCCCTCGACGCGCCCTACCTCAAGGTCGCGTTCGGCCGCATGGTCCGAAAACGCGCCGGCTGGCTGGCCGCGCTGTTTCTCGGCGAAATGCTCACGGCCACGGCGATGGCGTTCTTCGAGGAGGAAATCGCGAAGGCCGTCATCCTCGCGCTCTTCGTGCCGCTCATCATCTCGAGCGGCGGCAACTCCGGATCGCAGGCTTCGACGTTGGTGATCCGCGCTATGGCGCTGGGCGAAGTCAATCTGCGCGACTGGTGGCTCGTCATTCGCCGCGAGTTCGCCACGGGGATCGTGCTCGGCATCGTGCTGGGGGCGATCGGGTTTCTCCGGATCACCTTGTGGCACGCGATCACGGGGATCTATGGGGAGCATTACCTGCTCGTCGCCTTCACCGTGTTTGGCAGCCTGATCGGCGTCGTGACGTTCGGCACCATGGCGGGATCCCTGCTGCCCTTCATCCTGCGCCGGCTCGGATTCGACCCTGCCAGCGCGTCGGCGCCGTTCGTCGCCACGCTCGTGGACGTCACCGGGTTGGTCATTTACTTCACCGTGGCGTCCGTGATTCTGCGTGGAACCCTCCTGTGACGGCCACGCGGCCGTTATCCTTAGGGCATATGCGACTCGACGCGGTGCTCGAAGGGTTGGCGCGCGGCGATACCGCGGCGTTGGCCCGGGCGATCAGTCTGGTCGAGAACCAGGGAGACGGGTTTGAACGCGTGTTGTCGGCGTTACACGGGAAGATCGGGAAGCGGCACACGCACCGTATCGGCATCACCGGCCCGCCCGGAGCAGGGAAGAGCACGATCACCGAGCAACTGGTCCGGGCCTATCGCGCGCGCGACCTCAAGGTCGCCGTCATCGCCGTGGACCCGACGAGCCCCTTCACCGGCGGCGCGCTGCTCGGCGACCGCATCCGCATGGAGTCGGTGAGTCTCGATCCCGGCGTTTTCATCCGCTCGATGGCGACGCGCGGCGCGCAGGGGGGCCTCGCCACCACGACCGAAGAGGTTGCCGACGTGCTCGAAGCGTTCGGCTTCGATCGCATCCTCATCGAGACGGTGGGGGTCGGCCAAACCGAGCTCGATGTCGCCGCGACTGCCGAAACCACGGTGCTGGTGCTCGTGCCCGAGTCGGGGGACGGCATCCAGACGCTGAAGGCGGGCGTCATGGAGATCGCCGAGCTGTACGTAATCAACAAGAGCGACCGGCCGGGCGCGGACAAGCTGAAACAGGAAGTGGAAGTGATGCTCGGGATTCGGCGCGGGAACGCGTTTGCGCACATCACGCCGCACCATGGGGCGGCGAAGGGCGGCGCAGGGCGGCGAGGTGAAGCGGCGGCAAAAGCGAATTCCTGGGAGCATCCAGTCCTGACGACCGTTGCATCGAAGGGCGAGGGGATCTCTCAGCTCGTCGCAGCACTCGACCGCCACCACGACTATCTCGCTTCCAGCGGCAAGCTCGAGGAGCGTCGGAAGCGTCGTTTAGCTGCCCGCACCCGCGACGTGCTGAACCGGGCGATCCGGCAATGGGTATGGGATGAAACGAAGGCCGAAGATCTGCTGGCCCGCCGGCTCGACGACGTCGCCGCGGGCACGCGGAGCCCCTACGAGGTTGCCGCCGAGGTTCTCGAGCAAGTGAGGAACGGCAAATGACCATCCAGAAGAAGCCGGTCTACACCGCCGCCGATCTCCCTGGCTTCGATGCCGAGCACCAGCTCGGGCGTCCCGGTGAGTACCCGTTTACCCGCGGGATTCATCCGACGATGTATCGCGTTCGGCAGCGCCGCCGATACGAACCGGCGCTACAAATTCCTGCTCGAACACGGGCAGACCGGACTCTCCGTCGCCTTCGACTTCCCGACCTTGATGGGTTACGACTCCGACCACCCGCGCGCCGAGGGCGAAGTCGGGAAGTGCGGCGTCGCTATTTCGTCATTGGCGGACATGGAAACCCTCTTCGGCGGCATCCCGCTCGATCAGGTCTCGACGTCAATGACGATCAACGGGCCGGCCGCCATTCTGTTCTGCTTCTACGTGGCCGCCGCCGAGCAGCAGGGTGTGCCTACGCCGAAGCTCCGCGGCACCGTGCAGAACGACATTCTCAAGGAGTATATGGCGCAGCACGCCTGGGTCTATCCGGTCGAGCCCGCGCTCAAAGTCATTGTCGACATGTTCGAGTGGGGAGCCAAACACACGCCGCTCTGGAACACCATTTCGATCTCCGGCTACCACATCCGCGAAGCGGGAGCGACGGCGGCCCAGGAGCTGGCGTTCACGCTCGCGAACGGCTTCACCTACGTCGAACGGGGCGTCGCCCGCGGACTCGACATCGACAGCTTCGCCGCCCGCCTTTCCTTCTTCTGGGACATTCACAACGACTTCTTCGAGGAGATCGCGAAGCTGCGCGCCGCGCGCCGTATCTGGGCCCGCCACATGCGGGAGCGCTACAAGGCGAAGCAGGCGCGCTCCTGGATGATGCGCTTTCACAGCCAGACCGCCGGCGTCACGCTGACGGCGCAGCAGCCGCTCAACAACATCGTGCGGGTCGCCTATCAGGCCCTCGCGGCCGTCCTCGGCGGCACCCAGTCGCTGCATACGAATTCGCTGGATGAGACGCTCGCGCTCCCGACCGAGCAGTCGGTGCAGGTCGCGCTCCGGACGCAGCAGATTCTGGCACACGAAACCGGCGTGGCCGAGGTGATCGATCCGCTGGGGGGCTCGTATTTCATCGAGGCGCTCACGGATCAGCTCGAGCGCGAAGCCGAAGCGCTCTTCGCCGAGATCAATTCGATCGGCGGGGTGGTCCGCGGGATCGAGAGCGGTTGGTTCCAGCGTCAGATCGCGCAGTCCGCCGCCGCCTTCCAGCGTCAGGTCGAGCACGGCGAGAAAATGATCGTCGGCGTCAACGAGTTTCTGTCCGACGACGATCATCCGGTCGAGATCCTGAAGGTCTCCAATGACGCCGAGGACGAGCAGCGCCGCCGGCTCGCCCGCGTCAGGGCGGAGCGGGACACCGCCCTGGTGGAGCGCCGGCTCGACGCGCTCCGGCAGGCGGCCGAGTCCGATCAGAACGTGATCGGCCCGATGCTCGACTGCGCGCGCGCGTACGCGACCCTGTACGAGATCCGCCATGCGCTGGAACGCGTGTGGGGGGCGTATCGCGAACCTGTGTTCTTTTAGGTCATGAGCGCCCTCCCAGCCGCCATCACGGAGCAGGATGCCCAGGCTACCATTGCCCGGCTGGCCCGGATCGCGCCTGGCCGCGACTGGGTGGTGTCGTGCTACCTCAAGCTCGAGCCGCGAGACCGGAGCCGCGGCAAGTACCTGATCAAGCTGAAGACCCGCGCCAAGGGATTGCTGCTCAACTACGAGGGCCAGCCGGAAATCGCCGCCAATCTGCAACAGGTGCTGGACTACCTGGAGCAACCGAATCATCTGCCGCGCGCCCGGGCGATTGCGATCTTTGCGTCACGAGCGCTGGACTTGTTCGAAGCGCTGCCCCTGCCGCACGTGCATCGCTCCCGGCTTGCGGTCTCGCACGAGCCGCTGGTGCGCGAGCTGCTGGGACTCGAGGAAGAGTTCGGGACGATTCTGGCCGTCGTGTACGACCGGACGGCCGCCCGCTTCTTCGAGGTGACCGCCTACGATTGCGCGGAGCTGCCGGGACTCGCCGGGATCGAAGCCTCGCGCGCCGGCAAATTCCACGGCGCCCATAGCGGCGTCCCGGGGGGCAGCGCCGGCGAGCGGAACTACCACCAGCGGATTCGCACAGAGAAGCAGCGGCTCTACGCGCAGATCGCCGACCGCATCTTCCAGATCAATCGCAGCAAACCGCTGGCGGGAATCGTCCTCGGCAGTGTGGGTGTGGACGCTGGGGCGGTGATTCCGCACCTTCACACCTACGTCCACGACCTCGTGTTCGGTGTGGTGAAGCTCAGCCCCAGAAAGGCGACGGCGGCGGAAGTGCGGGACGCGACGCTCGGCCTGCGCGAGGAACGCGAGCGCGCCTGGGAACGCGCGCACGCCGACGCGGTGAAAGACGGCGTGCCCCGCGGCTGGGCGGTGAACGGCGTCGACGCGACGCTCAAGGCGCTGAACCGCGGCCAGGTTCGCACGCTCCTGGCCGACGGTCACGATGACGATGCCCGCATCGACGAGGCGGTCGAAGAGGCGCTGGGTCAGCGCGCCCAGGTGGACGTCCTCTACGACGACAAGGCCCGGCGTGTCGTGGATGGCCTCGCCGCGCTGCTGCGCTTCCGCGACCGATGAGCGCCAAACGTCGGCCCATCCGGATTCTCGTCGCCAAGCCCGGTCTCGATGGGCACGATCGCGGCGCCAAGGTCGTCGCGGCCGCCCTGCGCGACTCCGGGATGGAAGTCATTTACACCGGCCTGCACCAGACGCCGGAAATGATCGCCCAGGCCGCAATCCAGGAGGACGTGGACGTGGTCGGCCTGTCGATCCTGTCCGGTGCGCATATGACGCTGTTCCCGCGCGTCCGCAAGCTGCTCGACGCCGCCGGCCGGCAGGACGTGTTGCTGACCGGCGGTGGCATTATTCCGCCCGAGGACATGACGGCGCTGGAATCGCAGGGCACCGGAAGGCTGTTCGGCCCCGGCACGCCGACGTCGGATCTCATCAAGTACATCCAGGAGTGGGCGGCGGAGCACGTCGCCGCGTGAGTCGCCTCAAGACGCTCAGCGACGAATACCAGAAGCTCCGCGCACGCCTCGAGCAGGGCGGCGGCGCGTAGCGGATCAAGCGCCAACACGATCAAGGAAAGCTAACCGCGCGCGAACGCGTGACGGCCCTGCTGGACCAGGACGGCCCCTGGGTCGAGATCGGGCTGCTCGTCGCCTGGGATCAGTACGACGGCCAGGCGCCGGCGGCAGGCGTGGTGACCGGACTGGGCCGCATCGGCGGCCGCCCGGTTGTGGTGGTCGCCAATGACGGCACGGTGAAAGCCGGCTCCTGGTGGCCAGAGACGATCAAGAAGATCCTGCGCGCGCAGGAGATCGCGATGCGCCAGCGCATCCCGATCATCTATCTCGTGGACTCGGCGGGCGTGAACCTGCCGTATCAAGGCGGGGTCTTCCCGGGTCAATATGGTGCTGCCCGCATCTTCTACTACAACTCGATCATGCGCCGCTATCTCAAGGTGCCGCAGATCGCCGCCGTCATGGGTCCTTGCATTGCGGGCGGCGCGTATCTACCGGCGTTGTCCGACGTGATCTTCATGGTGGAAGGCACTTCATTCATGGGCCTGGGCGGACCAAATCTCGTCAAAGTGGCCACGGGGCAGGTGGTGGACGCGGAAACGCTGGGCGGCGCCACGACACACACCGCCGTCAGCGCCGTCGCGCATTACCGCGCCAAAGACGATAAGGACTGTCTGGTCCGGATCCGCGAGTACGTCGGCCGGCTGCCGCAT
>WNGR01024697.1_pt1 | contig 10009 bp, 8 predicted proteins | sample 5407581 | NCBI WGS metagenome assembly WNGR01 (sample SAMN13153383, study PRJNA577476) | soil metagenome | isolation source: 80 cm soil or saprolite under Garry oak tree replicate 2 | place: USA:California | collected 2016-06-15
GTGTGCTGCGACTTGGCGGGAGCTGTTGCCGTGTCCTCGCGACTGGTTGGCCATCGCCACGGCGAGTGACCGCGCCGGGATGTGCCGGACGGGCAGGGCGCACGGATCGCCGACTCGGAGCGCCTGAGGAAGGATCGGCTGTGGACGTGAGGGCTCGCAGATCAGCCAGTTCGGGACGCGGTTGAGGTAGCGCGGACAGGGCCATGAGTATCCGCATGCTGCTGCCGGGCCGGTCCGCGCCCGGCGCGGCGAGAACGCCTCTGCGGATCTGCCAGCTCATGAAGGTCATCACGGCCCTGTGGTAGGAACGGATATTCGCCCCGTCAGCCTGGTGCTCGTCTGGTTCGCGCCCAAGTGGTGAGCAACGTTGCCACCCGCCCCAAACCGCAAGATCTGGCGCGGGTGGGTGCTGGTTACCGGGCCTGGACGTAAACCACGAGGGAGCGTCGAGTCCTCGCTGTGGCCGACGGCTTCCCGCCCGAACCGCGGGCAACCCAGTGAGGCTTCTTCAACCCAGGTGGACTACGCGGGCGTACGCATCGCGGTTCTCATCGGCTGGCTGGCGCTGCCGGTCTGGGTACGGGGGCGAATGCGGACAGCGTGAACCATCGAGGCAGGGCCCGGCGGAGCGTTTGGGGGCCCTCGACGGAGACCGTGCCGGAGCGCAGCGCCTCGGGCCAGCGCAGGTCGCCGCGCCAGATTTCGACCATGTGGCGCAGGCGGGCGGTCACGGCGATCGCCACCGGGAAACCCGGGTCGGCGTCACAGACGTCGGCATGGTCCGGGGTGATTACGAGCCACCAGTCGCGGATGTTTACCGCCACGTCGGGGAACCTGAATTGGACGACGGTGCGTCCGGCTGGGACAGCGTCATGGTCGATATTGCGGTGCATGTCCCATAGCAGCAGCTTAGGGTCGAGGTCCTCATCGCCGAGTTCGCCGATCCAGCGGATGCCCCAAACGCCAAGTGCCTCGACCACCGGCCGCAGCTCACGCCCAGCCTGCGTCAGAGCGTATCGCACGTCTTTGCCGTCATCGTGCCTGGCCACGACGCCGGCACGGACCAACTGGCCGAGCCGCTTGGACAACAGCGTGGGCGACATCCGCGGCACGCCGCGGCGCAGCTCATTGAAATGCTCGCTGCCGGTCACCAACTCGCGGATGATGAGCAGCGTCCACCGCTCGTCGAGCAGCTCCATTGCCTTGGCCACGGGGCAGAACTGGTGGTAGGAGGAACCCATGCCCTGAGGTTACGGTCGCGGTCACGGCACGGCCAGGGTTGATACAGATCTTGTACTAGCCGGCGGGTGGCCGGGCTTCTAGCCTCCCTCTTGTGGCGGCCTGCGTGCCTCGGCCGCCGTCAGACGTCACCTTCGAAGGGGGACCCGAGATGACCGCGCCAACTCAGGCAACCGAGACCGATCAGGTACTTGCCGATCAGGCACTGAAGGCCAGGCACCGCGCCATGTGGGCGCTGGGGGACTACCCGGCGCTGGCCGCCGACCTGATCGCGGACCTGGGCACGACGCTGGTCCGGGCGTGCGGGGTGCGGGCAGGGGAGCGAGTGCTGGACGTGGCGGCAGGATCCGGCAACGCTGCAATACCCGCCGCTCAGGCCGGGGCCGACGTGGTGGCCTGCGACCTGACACCGGAACTGCTCGAGGCCGGGCGGGCACACGCCGCCCAGGTGGGTGTGGAGCTGGAGTGGCGGCAGGCGGATGCTGAGGCGCTGCCGCTCGCCGACGGCGAGTTCGACACGGTGCTGTCGTGCCTGGGGGTCATGTTCACCCCGCACCATCAGGCCAGCGCCGGCGAGCTGGTCCGGGTCTGCCGACCGGGCGGGACCATCGGCCTGCTGAGCTGGACCCCCGAGGGATTCATCGGGCAGCTGTTCGCCACCATGAAGCCGTACGCGCCGCCGCCGCCGCCCGGTGCGCAGCCGCCACCGCTGTGGGGCCGCGAGGACCACGTCCGCTCGCTGCTCGCTGACCGCGTCACCGGTATCTCAGCGCACCGCAAGACCGTCAGGGTCAGCCTGTTCACCCGCCCGGAAGAATTCCGCGACTACTTCAAGGCCCACTACGGGCCCGTCATCGCCGTCTACCGCAGCATCGCCGACGACCCGGACAAGACCGCGGCCCTTGACCACGACCTGGCCGAGCTCGCCCGCCGCCACGATCAAGGCGCAGGCGCGATGGACTGGGAGTACCTGCTGCTCACCGCCCGCAAGTCTGCCGGGGCACCTCTTGCTACTCGGCGCTGACGAAGGGCGGGCGCGATGGCGGATCGGCAGGACGCTTGCTCCAAGCCTTGCGTCCTGATGACGAGTGGGAGTTCTGCCCCGGTCGCGGCGAGAGCGTCGGCTGCCGATGAGGTGTACTCGTTCTGGGGGTACACGCCACATTTCGAGATTTATTTGGCTCGGAGCCTGCTGGGTGTGGGGGTGCCGCTGGCGGCGGCTGTCGCGGACGGGTGTGAGGACGATTACGGGCGGCTCCGCCATTACTTCGGCGGGCTGCCTCCGGACGATCTTCCGTTCCGCGTCTACATCACTCCCGGGCACGAGGGTGCCAGCCATTCCACCTGTGGTGATACCGGTCTGTACATCGATGCGTTCGACGCCAACGATGGTGTGCTGATGCGGTACCTGGTGGTATCCGAGGCCGATGAGGTCTTCATGGATTCGCAAGGCCGCGGCTGGCTGTGCGGCTCCAGCAACGGCGAGGGCCTCTCCCGGGTGCTGGCGGCCGACGCCTACCCTGACGTGCGCGGATTCTTCACCGCAGGGTGGTGGCTGAACAGCGAGCGCACGGATTTCGTTAGCCAGAACGACGGGTCGGACACCAACCGCGACTCGATCGGTTGCTCGGCCTTGTTCCTGTACTACCTCAGCGCCCAGCTTGGCTTCGGCTGGAGCCAGATCGTGCAGGTGGGCGCCCGAACAGCCGAGAACCCAAGCCCGTTGCTGGCCAACACGTTCACCCTCCTGACAGGCCGCACAGATGCGTTCGGCTCCTTCTATTCGCTGGTTACCCGGCGGTTCCCGTACGGTGTGCAGGCCGAGCTGCCGACCGACAACCCATTTCCGATCAAGCCCGACCTGCTGTTCTACGCAAGGTCCACCGGCATCGGGCAGCTGTATGCCACCAACCTGGCGGGGGACATCGGGCTGCTCAGCACCTACACCGACTGGCGCACGACGTGGACCCTGATCGTGCCGATGCACTTCAGCCGCGCCCGGCACTCGGATGTCCTGTTCTACAACGCGAACGCGGGACTGGGGGAGCTTTACAGCACCAACGGGCTCGGTGAGCTCAATCCCATCGTGCGCCGCTACACCAACTGGCGCACCAGCTGGTCGATCATTGTGACCGGCAGCTTCACCGGAACCGGGTTCTCCGACCTGCTGTTTTACGGCCGGGCTGCGGGCATCGGTGAGTTCTACCGCGTAGACAAACAAGGAGGCCTCACCTTGCTGGCCTCCCACACCGACTGGCTGACCACCTGGTCCCAGATCGTGGTGGGCAACTTTTCTCGGTCAGGCTCCTCCGATCTGCTCTTCTATGAGGCGACCGCGGGGGTGCTTGAATGCTGGACCGTGGACGGCTACGGCAACGTCGCCTTCCTGCACAGCACGTCGACCAGCCACACCTGGAGCATCATCCTTCCGCTGAACGTCACCGGCAGCCCGTTCTCGGACCTGCTCCTCTACGACGCCGCCCACGGCACCGGTGAGCTGGTCACCAGCGACGGCGAGGGGGCCTTCCGTCACGTCAGGTCGTTTGCCGGATGGCGCACGAACTGGTCGGTGATCTTGTCGCCGTCCTTCGGCCAGCTGCTGTTCTACTCCGCAGAATCCGGGGTTGCGCAGTTCCACGAGATAGACCCACAGGGCACGATGACGCTGCGGCGAACCTACACCGACTGGCGCACCGACTGGTCACTGATCCATACCGGCAACTTCGCCGACCACGTCTAGCCATTCCCCCGAGGTACGCCATCTGAGCCGGGGCGTTGATCGCGAGCTCCGCCTGTGCTCTGGGGTTGAAGTCCGGCCGCCAAGCTGCTCCGGTACCACGCGCACACCGAACGACCAAATCTGGATCGCCAGAGTATTCCCTGGCAGCCTGCGGCAACCACGCAGATACGCAGATCGGCGGCAGTGTGCGCCCCCGCCCGAGACGAGGGCCGATTACGCAGCGTAGAGAGAGACGTGCCACCTACTACATCCTGCCGAATCTGGCGCTACTACTGGGCTGCGTGAAGCGGCGGCCGGCCTCGCGCAGATCGGCAAGTTCGGTGTTTGTTGGTGCCCGGTCAAGCGTGCTCAGGCGCGATATTTTGCCTGGCGGTGCCTGTTTCAGTTCGAAGAAGCGGCGAGAGCATGCCAGGCGAGATGTCGGCCTGCGAGGTCAGAGAGAGTACTCGCATGACGCCGGGGGCCAACGCCGTGGGATTGCGGGCCGGGGGCGGCGGGCTGCGTGGATCCTGGCCAGCCTGCTTGCGGCGGTGACGTTGATGACGGGCCTGCCATCTCTATGATCGCGCTGCCGGCCTTCTTGTCCGGACCGCCGCAGATCCACGTGCAGGGGCGGGTGGAGAGGGTCAGCAACGCGCTGGCGGCCGGTCAACCTGCGCCTGGTGGGCGCCTCGCCGGGAGTTCCAGCGACAGAGCGCCCGGCAAGAAATCTGCGCTCGCGCCTAATGGCCGGTCTCTAAGAGGGCATCTGATGGCGACTGGTCCCGATCGGTTCCCTCGGGTCGCGAAGATCTACCAGGGGCGTCCCACAGTTTCGCGCGATAGCGTGCTATAGATCGGCGGCGTGAATCCCCGGAAGCCGTACCGCACCGATCTGTCGGACGCCCGCTGGGCGCTCATCGCGCCGATCTTGACCCGGTGGCGTGAGCAGCGCGCCGGCCTGGGCATCGGCCAGCCGCTCCATGATCTCCGCGAGATCGTGAACGCGATCTTGTATGTGAACCGGACCGGGATGGCCTGGGAATACCTGCCGCACGACTTCCCGCCGTATAAGACGGTTTATGACTATTACGCCAAGTGGGAGGCCGATGGCACCACGGAGGCGATCCATGACGCGTTGCGCCGCAGGGTGCGGGCCGCGGCAGGGCGGGCCGGGGAGCCGACCGCAGCGATCCTGGACGCCCAGTCGGTGAAGACCTCATCGAATGTGCCGGAGGACTCCCAGGGCATCGACGCCGGGAAGAAGATCAAGGGGACCAAGCGGCACATTGCGACCGATACGCTGGGGCTCCTTCTGGTGATCTTGATCACTGCGGCGTCGGTGCAAGACACCACCGGCGGCCGGGACCTGATCGGCGAACTGGCCGCCGGTCACCCGAGCGTGGTCAAGGCATGGGTGGACAGCGGCTACAAGCGCAGCGTCGCCGATCAAGGCGCCCGGCACGGCATCGACGTCGAGGTGGTCACCAAAGATCCCGGAAAGAAGGGGTTCCACCCGACGCTGCGGTGGCCGGTGGAGCGCACTTTCGGATGGTTGATGCTGCATCGGAGATTGGCCCGGGACTACGAGACACGCCCGGAACGTTCCCGGACCATGATCCACTGGGCCATGATCGCTGTTGACTGCACTATCTAGGGGCGTTCTGTCCTGGAATCCGTAAAGTCCGGCGGGTGCCTGTACCGATTCCGCAAGCGGTCCTCCGCCGCGAACTGATGCAAGGACGACGGGACGTGCCGCAGGTCGGCGCCGTCGTCATGGGAGCTACCCCGCTGGTGCCTTTCATCGTCGTTGACGGAGAAGGCGCCGGGGTCGATCCGGTGAACCGGTACCTGCATGACCGGATCCTCGGCGACGTCAGCCCGTTGACGTGCCGTAGTTACGGTTATGACCTGTTGCGCTGGTTCCGGCTGCTGTGGCTGCTGGATGTCGCCTGGGAGCAGGCGACGGAGGCTGAGACGGCCGCCATGGTCGGGTGGTTGCGTAACGCCGGTAACCCGCAGCGGCGGCGCGGGGCGGGCTCCCCGCAGCCCGGTTCGGTGAACATGCGCACTGGTAAACCCGAACCCGGTGCCGGCTATGCGCCCGCGACGATCGTGCACGCGCTGACCGTGGTGTCCGGTTTCTACGATTTCCACATGCATTTCGGGGACGGGCCGCTGATCAATCCGGTTCCCCGGAACTCCGCCCGCCGGGCGGCCCTGGCTCACCGGTCACCGCTGGAGGACCCGCGTCCTCACCGGCGGGCACGGCTGCGGCCCAAGCCGGCCCGCCGCGCGGTGCGGTCGATCCCGGACGGCCTGTTCGAGGAGTTGTTCGCGCGGATGCGCAACGACCGGGACCGCGCGCTGCTGGCCTTCTACGTCAGCTCAGGAGCACGCGCATCGGAGCTACTCGGGCTGCGGATGGACGACATCGACTGGGCCGGGAAGAAGATCTACGTGATCTCCAAGGGATCACGGCTCCGCGAGGCGATCCCGGCATCTCCGGACGCGTTCGTGTATCTGGCGTGCTACCTCGGCAAAGCCGGTCCGCCAGGTGAGGGAATGCCGGTCTGGCGGGCACTTCGGGGGATTGACCGCCCGCTGACGTACTGGGCGGTGCGTCAGGTCCTCGAGCGAGCGAATACAGCGCTGGGCACCAACTGGACCTTGCACGACTTGAGGCACACGACTGCGGCCAGGCTCGCGGCCGACCCCGAGATCACGCTCGCCGAGATCCAGACGATCATGCGGCATGCGCACCTGAGCACCACCCAGCTGTATATGACACCGAGGCTTGATGACCTGCTCGGCAAGCTCGCCGAGCACTACACCCGGCCCCGCGCCGAAACGCAGTGGCCGGTGGCCTATGACCCCGAGGACGTCAGGACGGTGTTCGGTGGCTGAGTCCGGGCAGCCCGCACTCACCTCCACCCGCGGTGTCCGGCGGCGTGACCTGGAGCCTGGCGGCCCCGGTGAGGTGATGTCCGGAACTCAGGCGATGACACCAAAGCCACCGCCGTTGCCGGCAACCCCGCCAGCCCGGTTCGGGGACCTGTCCAGGGCCTCCATCGAACAGGTCAGCAGCATGGCCACCCGGCCACCTGTTCCGGTATCGGCGTCGACCATCGACAACCGCCGGTCCGGCGTCCGGGCGATGCTCCAGCATCTGGAGGGGTTCGACGGCGCGACCTGGCAAGAGCGGTGGGAGGCGGCCGGGCTGAACTCACCTGACCGGCCCGTCGGCGGCCTTTCCGGCCAGAACCGGACACGCCTGTTGCTCCTCCAGGGCATGCGCATGCTGTTCCAGTGGCGGGTGGTGCGCCCCAGTCTCACGGCGCTGCATGCCAACCACCTGGCCGGTTATGCCGAGTCGTTCCGGCAGATGCAAGATGACCCGCTGCTGGATGAGTTCTTCAACCTTGTCGAGAACAGCAAGGAGGGCCACATCGCCAAGCTGGCGGCCAAGTTCGACGCCGCCGCGGCGATGACGGCGTTCGGGATATGCCTGGCCGACCTGACCCCCGAAGGGCTGCTCTACTACGGCATCGAGAGCCGGCCCCGCCTGTTCAGGGGCCGGCACGGTCTTCCGGGCCGCCAGGCCTGGCACTTCCTGCACCTGATGGGGCACTTCCCCGCCACCATCCCGGCCATCATGCGTGCCGCGGCCTACCACGGGCCCCGCTCGGTCGCGGAGATGGCCGACCGCCATCAGATTTCCAGCACCGGGGTGAGAGATCTGCTGGTCGATTACATCACCCGCCGCTCGGTAGACATCGACTACACCACCACCGACGCTCTCGCCCAGGGGCTGGCCGGCCTGTTCTGGGCCACCATCGAGAAGATCAACCCTGCTCAACGTGACCTGCGGCTGAGCCAGGCCACCTACGAGCAGTGGAAGGCCAGGGTCTCGGTCCTGCCCGACGGGAAGGCCCGCAAGAATGTCGATGCCCTGCAGCTGGCGATCCGCTCCTTCTACCTCGATCTGCAAAGCTGGGCGATCACCGAGCCCGAACGGTGGGCCCGCTGGGCCGTCCCCTGCCCGGTTCGTGACAGTGAGCTTCGCGGGCACGGTAGCCGGCGCCGCCGCGTCGTTGAGCGCATGGCCGACCGGACCCGCCAGCGCCAGCCGCTCCTGCTCATGCTCGCCGAGCACGTCGACCAGCACCACCGCGATCTTCAGGGCCTGCTCGACGCTGCGCTAGCGGCCGCTCCCGGTGAGCACTTCCCTCATCAAGGCCGCACCTACCGGCGCACCAACAGCCGGCACGACCAGGACCGGGCGAAAGCCGAAGGCACCACGCCGGCCCGGGTCACCGGCCAGGCCGACGGCCGCACGTTCAACGTCGCTCTCGGAGAAGACCGCGCGTTCTGGGAGTGGGCGATCACGGAAACCCTCCGGCACTCCGGCATCCGCATCGAGGAGCTGTGCGAGCTGACCCATCTCAGCATCCGGCAGTACCAGCGGCCGAACGGCGAGATCGCCGCGCTGCTGGTGATCGCCCCGTCCAAGACCGACCGCGAACGGGTCATCCCCATGTCAGCCGAGCTGTTCGCCGTCATCGCCGCGATCATCCGCCGCCACCTGCAGCAGCCAGCGATCCCGCTCCTGCGGCGCTACGACTCATATGAGCGGACCTGGAGCGAGCCGATGCCGTTCCTGTTCCAGCGCAAGCCCGGCACGACACGCGCGGTCCTGTCCGTCCACACCATCCAGCGCATGCTCCAGCGCCCCTGCCTCGCCCTGGCCCGAACCAGGCCAGAATTCACGGGGCTGACGTTCAGCGCCCACGACTTCCGCAGGATCTTCACCACCGAACTGGTCAACAACGGCCTGCCCATCCACATCGGCGCCGCCTTGCTCGGGCACCTGTCCTTGCAGGCAACCCGCGGTTATGTCGCGGTCTTCAACGAGGATCTCATCCGCCACTACCAGGGGTTTCTCGACAGGCGGCGCCAGCTGCGCCCGGCCGTGGAATACCGGCCGCCAAGCGACACGGAGTGGACCGAGTTCGAAGAACACTTCGACAAGCGGAAGGTGGAACTCGGCACCTGCGGCCGCCCATATGGCGCCCCGTGCGCGCACGAGCATGCCTGTATTCGCTGCCCGGTCCTTCAGGTTTCCCCCACGATGCTGCCCCGGCTCGACGAGATCGAATCCGACCTGCTCATCCGCCGCGAGCGGGCCGGGGCAGAGGGATGGCACGGTGAGATCGAGGGCATCGACCTGACCCTGTCCTTCCTGCGTTCCAAGCGGACCCACACTCAGCGGTTCACCCGCCGGGTCCAGCTCGGTCTTCCCCAGCTGCGGCAGCCACCGTCCTGACATTGCGATCACCCCCAGCCGGCAGTGTGACCCCCGTGCCCGTGAATCACCCCTCCTGCTGCGCCCGGCGGCATCCCCGGCAACGACACCACCAGCACGGAAAGGACCGCTTGATGAACGTCATCTCGCTCGGCGTGCAGGGCCCGCACAGCCCCCGGTACACGCTGCACGTCGCCTGGGGCTGGGCAGAGGCGGCCCGGGTCCTCAACTACGCCACCCAGTCCTCCGACGGCCTGCCCTGGCCGGTAACGGCCTACGAGCTGACCGGTGCGCTGAAGACCGGCGTCCAGAGGCTCCCGCAGCTGCTCCAGCAGACCAGCCGGTTCCTCACCAGCGAGCTGGGCGCGGGCCGCGTGGGCGACAAGTCCAGCGCCGACCCGGCGGCCGCCGTCGCCACGGCCGCGATCGCCCTGGCCGACGCCATCACCGCGGCAACGACACTGGAAGCAGCCCTAGCCTGTGCCCAGAACGCGCTCACCAACCTCTACCAGCCTGCCGCCTTCGCCGCCGCCGATGACGACCGCCCGGAACGCTGCCTCGAGTGGTGGGAGGACAGCACACCCGCAGAGCAGCAGTAGCCCAGGGAACCCGCCCGTCCGGTCACAGCTTCGACCACATCACAGCACCGCCCAACGGGTAGTGCAGAGAATCGACAACATGAGCCGTCGGCTCACCGGCGAATCAACTCAAACCTGGCGGGACAGTGCCGCGGAATCGGACGATCT
>WNGR01024651.1_pt1 | contig 10007 bp, 15 predicted proteins | sample 5407581 | NCBI WGS metagenome assembly WNGR01 (sample SAMN13153383, study PRJNA577476) | soil metagenome | isolation source: 80 cm soil or saprolite under Garry oak tree replicate 2 | place: USA:California | collected 2016-06-15
TTCAAGTTTTCCCCGTTAACGGTTACTGTGTTCGTCGGCGACGCCGTAATCGTGAGGGAATAGACTGGGTGGATTTCTGACCAGCCATGATCAGTATCCAACACATACGGGCCAGTGGCGACAATGTGCTGGCCCTCCTGGAGAACAGTGACGTGGTTCAGGTAGCTCTGGCAGGCACCTATGGCATCCTGCTGGGTGACAGTGTTCGCGCAGACGACTCTAGAACAAGGTCGCGATACTGGTCGCTGTCATTCACAGTGTTCGTGAGATTCTGATAAACAGCGTCAAGTCCTAGTCGAATATGATAATCACTGTCAGCCTCCAAAAATAACGCTATCCACGATCCCTGATGCAGTCTGGCAATCCCTGTAAACTACCAGTCTATCCGGATTGTAGATGTGGCTCTCAGTCGAGTAAGGGTCGCTGCAGGTCGAGGCGGTCTTCTGTGGTGAGCTTCTGTACAAGCCGCAGTAGTAGCTCCCGAACGTGACCCTACCACAACCGTGGCTATGATAACAGCCACTATTGCAACAAGTCTAGGGGTGGCCTTAAAGCGCGACGGCCCTAGAGTTTGAATTCTCCTAGTTTCCTGGTCTTGATCTCTTTGATGTCTCTGAAGTGTGGATCCTCGCTTAGAACGATATCCGCTTTCTTGGAAATGTGAGTCCCAGCGATAAAGCAGTCCCCCCACGGTATCTTCTCGTGATATTTCGCACGTATCACACCCGATTCCCTGGCCGCCTCCTGGGACAGTTGGACAACTTCCAAGCCGGAATCCACCAGCTCCCTCAAACGTAGCTCAGCCACATCCCTCCCCGCATCTCTTCGAGTGATGGCGTAGAACTCCGCCAAGACAACGGTGGGGAGGACCCCGCTATTTCCGGCCAGCCTACAAAAGTGCAAGATACTCCTAGATTTCCTCAAGACGTCGGGTTCCTTGGAGAAGTAGTGGAGTATCAGAAATGATGTATCTAACGTCACGAGCAAGAAATCGCGTCGCTACCGGAAGCTCTTCTTTCTCTCTCTGAGAAGCTTCCCCAAGACCTCTCCAGCATCCCCGAAACTGGACAGTGCCCCGGCAGAATCCTCAACATCGGCCGCTGGCTTGAGAATCAAGCCCTCCTCTCGTTCCTCGAAAACTACCCGATCGCCCTCCTCGATCCCAAGCTTCTTCCGGAACTCGGAAGGGATGGTGGCCTGACCTTTCCTAGTGACCCGCGAGTAATACGTTGCCATGAGTCTTACGAACACCTCTGTACTACTGCATCTTGGCCTCATCACGCCTATTAATATTTCCTCAATGCGAGAGGCCAGTCGCCGCAGTCCTGATAGTGGTCACGATTCTAGTCCTTGGAACAGAGGAAGCTGAAAAAAACCTGTGCGGGACGAGTCTTAAGTACTGAGTCCCCTGTCGACGCGGCCGTTTCTAGCGAGGCCTGCAATAGTGGGATTGTCTGATAGTTTCTACGATGAGGACTCGAGGTGTCCAAAGTGCCGGGGAAGGATAGAACAAGGCTGGCAGACTAAAAGATTGGAGTCTCTCATGGAGTCATGGCATAAGGGAGATTTTGTCCAGTACACCAAAATAGAAAGAGTCCCGGAGAAGGAAAGGAAGAGGAAATACGGAGACGAACCACTGGCGCCCTTTCTCCGGAGGACCAAAGAGTATCTTAGCGACGCTCCGCTCATACTGAATGGCAAGGTTCCAGTACACACGAGCTGTTGCAACTGCGACTCATGGCTAGAAGCATATGCAAAGATCACCAACGGAAAGTTCGACAGAATAGTCGAGGCTGAGGCTACTAGGGAAGAGAAGGAACTGGTCATACTTCCTAAAACGGCGAAGAAGATCAGGGAAGAATTCGAGAGAAGGCTCTCTCATCTGCAAGGATCATGCAGCCATGAGAAATCTAGATGGACAAGAACGGAACGCACGCCCGGCCATAGGTCCAGCCAAACTCTAGTATGTTGGAGATGCGAGAAGATACTCGAAACGAAGAACCCTGAGCTGGGGACTATGCGGGGTAGGCTGAAACATTGGAAGGAAGAAGAACACCGAGCCGACAAAGCCCTGGCAGAGCTAGCGTGAAATCGGCGACGCGTCTAATCGTTCAGGAGCCTCACGGGTCATGCGATAGGATTTCTGAAGGGATAGGAATAGTTTAATAGTAGGAAACGGAATCGAATCCTATATGACTCAGGAGGTTGTGGTTACGAGGCGTGGTCAGACCACTATACCGCAAGAGATTCGCAAGAAACTGGGCATCCGCGAGGGTACCAGGCTAACGGTGGAGGCGGAGGGCGGAAAAATCGTCTTCAGCAAGGTGCCATCGATCTTTGACCTTGCTGGGAAGAGCAAGATGACCAAGGACGAAGCATTCAAGCTACTCGACAAGATGCGGGAAGAAAGCTAGTGCTCTTCGACACCCGATACTTCTGGGCAGTCTTCACCTCAAAGAACCCCGAATTCCTGAAGAAGCTCAGAACCATCTTCGACAGCTCAAAGACCACCTACGCCTCCGCGATAAGCATCTACGAAGTCTACAAGCTCACTATCAGCGAGGAAGACCGCACAGTAGCAGAGATCCGCGTGAACTCCATCAAGAAAGAATTCACCATAATAGACGTGGATCCAATGATAGCAGAGGAAGCGGCGAGAATAAGCCACCGCGTGAAGGTTCCGATGGCCGACGCGCTAATAATGGCCACTGCGAGGAAGCTACGGGTGCCGTGCGCGACCGACGACCCGCACTTCACCGAAGTGAAACGCATCTGGGTCTAGACAGCTCGACCAACCCCCTACAGGATAACAGTATACCCCGCACTATCCTCCAGCTATACCGGCCAAGGACAGACAGGCGTATCAGACAAACTCGAAGTCGCAACGCGGCTCGTAAATCTGACAGTTCTCCCAACAGTTCTCCCAACAGGCACAGCCATGGCCGTGATCGAGCCCACCGCCCTAGCTGCGTCCTACGGACCCTCACTCCCAGCCGGAGCAATACCATTCGCCATACTCGCGATAACGATAATCTTCTCCGCTCAGAGCCTCTTACTAATCACTGCATTGCAAGCGAGGGGGAAGACAAGGCCAATTCTTGGAATCAGTCTCGCAGCTAGATCATCGATCCAGCAGCCGTCGGCCTGGGAGCACGACCTCTCGGAACAACCGCAGGAGCCATCGGCAGAGCACTACTCGCGATCGGAATGATGACCCTAGCATGGTGGACTCTGCGCCGAGTCCTACGCGTGCCCATAACACGGGGGTTATCCAAAGCCCTCCTAGTAGCAATCCTCACAGCCACTATCCTAGCAATCGTTGACTACGTTCTAGCAACAAACCTCCACGTTACGCCACTCTTCCGTCTACCCGCCCTCGTAATCGTCTTCGCCCTGTCCTTCCTCATCGTCAGTCGACAGCTTTCTGTCTTCACAGGAGCCGACTTCGAGCTCTTAGAAAATGCTCTGCCCAGAGTGTTGAGGCCGGCTCTAGATACTGCGGAGCGCCTCTTACTTCGCAGGACAACGGATCCGAGATCAAATATGATCTAGGAGAAAAAACAGCAAGCTGAAGGCTCGTACCAAGCCCAAGTCCAAACCAAAATCGGCCACGACCTCTCTCCTCAATAGCTTGGGTGCTCGGAATAATGCTAGCCGCCGCATTAGTCGCGGTAGTTGCCATCGTCGTTGCGCTGGGACGCCGGCCTAGACGAAGCTGAGCATCAATGAATGGAGAAGAGGGGGAGTGGGTGAGTTAGGTGACGGTCACGGTGATGACGGTGGTGTGTGTTAGAGATCCATTTGTGGCGGTTACTGTAACAATGTAGGTTCCTCTCGGAGTATTGCTCGCTGTTGAGACTGTCAGGATGCTTGTTCCTGGGTTCCCGCTCGAACAGGAAACGCTGCTAGCGCTCAGCGACACGAAGGGTCCTTTGCTGGAAGCGCCTGAGATGGTTGCGCTGAGGCTGATTGTTCCGGAGAACCCGTTCAGTGATGTAAGTGTCATCGTTGATGTTCCTGCTGATCCGCGGCCGATGCTCAGGGAGGTTGTTGAGGCTGTGAGCTGGAAGTCGACCACCTTGACAGTAACTGTGACAGCGTGAGTTGTCGGTCCGCTCGTTCCGGAGAGTGTTACAGCGTAGGTGCCGACAGTGGACGAGCTGAAGGTGCATGTCGATGATCCTGTTCCTCCTGAGGAGAGCGAGATGCTTGATGGAGCGCACGACGTTGTGACGCCCGCTGGTGATGAGGTCGACAGAGTGATTGTTCCAGCGAAGCCGTTGAGACTAGACAGGCTTATGCTCGAAGTGCCGGTTGATCCGGTGTTGAAAGTCACCGTGGTTGGGCTGGCCGTGAGTGAGAAGTCTTTGATGGCCACGCTGATGTTCACCGAGTGCATTAGAGATCCTATTTGTCCGGTCGCTGTGACGATATAGTTTCCAGCGGTCAAGCCCGTGCCAGCAGTTATCATCAAAGGAACAGTCACTGACTGGCCAGGATTCAAGGGAGGAGTTGAGCCAATCGTGCACGTTGCTCCTGATGGGCAGCCGGTTGTGAACATGTAGATAGAGAAGCCCGGCCACTGCTGATCTGCTGTAACGAGAACGTTCACAGTTGCCGACCCGCCGACGGGGACTGCGACAGAGGTTGGGGCTGCAGACAGGGTGAAGTCGTATACCCAGATATTGATGAGGGCGGAATGAGATGTCGATCCGCTGGTCCCTGTGACCGTTGCCGTGAAAACTCCGTCCACCGGCTCGGGGCACGAGTAAGTTGCAGATGTGCTGGAACCAAGGGTCACTGTAGAGGGGTAGACGACGCAGTTGGGCGACGTTGAGGTTATGGAAAGGTTAACCGTTCCCGTGAAACCGTTGAGGCTATTCAGGTTGATCGTGCCCGACACGCCACCCCCTGCGAAAGTAGTCACCGCGTTAGGAACGGCGAACAGACTGAAGTCGCGAACGGTGTACGAGATTGATGGACCGTGAACTAGTGTGCCACTTGAAGCGAATACCACCACCGTGTAGTTTCCTGACTGCTGCGGGGTGCACGTGACGGTGGCGGTACCGGAAGATCCAAGGGTCACGCTGCCAGGTGAAACTGAACAGGTCATGCCCCCGGGATTGTTGAAGACATTCGTTGCCAGGTTTATCGTTCCTGCAAACCCGTTCAGACTAGTCAAGGTGACGGTCGCGGTGGTTGTCGCTCCCACAGCCGTCAGGATCGCGGGCGGGCTCACCGTCGCGGAGAAGTCAAAGAATGTCACGCTGACTTGATGAGTTGGATAACCTGGTGCGGTCGCAGTGATTGTTCCGACACCTGCAACGGGGGATTGGATGGTTACTGCGCAAGAACCGGAAGCGCCGGTGATACAACTTGTCAATGATCCTCCTTGGGTTGACGATGGGAAGTATCCAAAGTCGGTCGAGAAAGATACGGTGATACCTTGAGCGCTGTTTGAGAGCTGCGCTGTGATCGTAGAGGTTGTAGTAAAGTCCGCAGGTATTGAGGATCGGCTCGCTGACAGCGTCAGATCGATTACTGTAAGCGTGAAAGTGGCAGAGTGTGAGACGGGGCCGCTTGTTCCTTGAATTGTGACCGTGTAGATTCCAGTACTGGTCCCGGCGGCGGCGGCCACCGTAAGGGTGGAGGTGCCCGCGCCTCCCAGTGTTACGCTGGGATTAGTCGGACTCACGCTAGCGGTTGGACCTATTGGGCTAACCGATGGTGAAAGATTCACTGCGCCAGAGAATCCATTGAGGCTTGTCAGAGTTATGGTTGAGGTCGCGGATCCGCCAGGGAATATTATGGACGACGCGGGACTAGCAGAGATTCCAAAGTCGCAGGCCACGTACGTGCTAGTTTGTGCCGAGTAGCCGCTTGTGTAACCCGAATTGTCTCGCGCTTGGACCCGGAAGTCGTAGGTGTGGAAGCATGCTGCCGAGGAGAAGGTGGCTGAGGTCGATGTCGTTCCGGGCTGCCAAGCGTTCCATCCTTGGCGGGCTGCCAAGCGTTCCATCCTTGGCCGTTGTCTTGGGACTGGACATCGAACGACCAGATCCCAGTCCTATCGTCGCTGCCGCTCCAAGAGACTTGGAAGGACGGGGGGGCGCTAGTGGATGGTAAGGAGTTCATCGATGCCGTTGGTGCCGAGGTGTCGTACCTCCCGTTGAGCTGGCGGAGAAAGACGTTGTGCGCGCGAGTGTAAGCATGGCTGTCAAAAAAGGTGCGCCATTCATATGGAGCGTTGGCTGTGGTCGCCGTGAACTGTTGTTCGAAGTCCTGATAGGTATACGTGAATTGGTAGTCGTTCCTGTGGGGAACGAATATGCTATCGCGAACATTTCCACTATTGTGGGTGATATCTAGCGTTGCTATTGGGGCACAAACACCAGGGGGAAAGTCGCCAGCGCAGTTCAACGAGTCTATCATGTTCTCGAAAGTGACCGCGTAGTTCCCAGCCGGGATCCCGCCCGCACCTGGTATCCACGTGTTCCAGAGCGAAGAATAATCATTGGCGCCTAGTACGCTCTGGTACGGTCCATAGCAGAGATAGTCATTGTTGACCCCGGTGGTTTGGGCCCAGCCGTTTCCATCAACGAATCCTAGTCTGTGATACCTCTCGCATTGTCCGTTGCCGCCGTTTATCGCAGGGTAGTTGCGTAGATAGGGGTCCGTTCCCGAGAGCAGTACTGCACTGTTGTAGGCTGATTGCCCGGTGTTCCAGACGTAGATGCGATAGGCTCCGTTGAGATAGTAGACGTAGGGCTGCTGCATTCCGCCGCCTTGCGAGTTTTGGAAGACCTGGTCAATCGGGTTGTACTGATACTTCTGCCAGAGTTTGTTGTTTATGTTCGCGTTGTCGATATCTGAAATCCCAATTCGAGCCAACCCCCAGCCCCAGTTGCCCTCAGGGACTCCTGCGACGCTCGCTAAGTTGTACGTGGTCGTGAAAGCATATTGAGACCCTTCGAAGAATAGGTAGTAATAGGCGCCCTCTTGAATGACGTTCGCTCTACCATTCACCCTGCTGTCCCAGCTTTGGGCGCCAACGCCGATGTCCATGATTGGCGCTGCATTTGTCACCTGGTTCTGGAGACCATAGATGTCCGTCCCGTGAACCATGCCCACTTTATTCCGCACACCGTCAAACCTGAAACCCTCCCCACAGGATGTAAACGTGTTAGGATAAGTCGAAAGGCATGGCGTGGCTCCATAGAGGCAGATTACAGGTCCGAGACCTGCAAAGGGGCCTTGGCTGAAGAGGGTACTGGCAACACAGAGCGTGTAAGTCGCAGGATCTGTGGGGCCTCCGCAGTCGCCGTGGAAGAAGACGTAAAACTGGTTGTTGAGATATGTGATCGATGGAGCCCCGATATTATTGCATTCAAACGAACCTGACGAAGAGTTGTGGGTCAGGAGGAGGCCGAGGTTCGTTCCCTGGATCTTATTCCAGCTTATCCCGTCTGTTGATGTGGCGAGTCCGATATCTCCGAGTGTCCAGTAGTGTCCACTCCCGATGCATGTAACCCTGCTCAGATAGGTGGACGCACCTTCGTAGAGCATATACCAGGTCGAGCCGACCTTTGTAACACTCGGCGTGATCGCGTTGCTAGCATCCCAATCGCAACCTGATCCGGCAGGGAGGACTAATCCGTTCTTTCCATTGTTCACCAGATTGTAAGTCGCTCCTCCATCATTCGATGTCATAAGGCCGATGCCGTCTGCGCTCGCGCCTGACTGAGCTGGGTGTTCTCGGAAGTATGTGTACACCGTGTTCGTCCCGGCAATGGGGAACGGCGCTGCTTCATCCAAGAGTATCGAGGGATTCGCAGAATACTGCGTTTTCTCGAAGTATGCATTGCCATTCCAGAAATCAGAAAGCAACGGGTAGCTAGTGGGATTGTTTACCGTCGGAACAGGCTTGACGGGAACACTTGGACCGGAACCACGCGAACCCGCATTAGCCAATACGACTCCTAGCATGACTACAGTTACAATAATTACTATGACTGCCGCTTTCCTGTTTAGCATCAGGTTTCGATCTGAAAACACTGAGGCGTCCGGTTATATCGCCGTTGGAGGGCTGCCTTAGGCTGGCCTTAGGTATACCTATACACACAGGAATCTGAGGATTGATCTCGATTATGCGGATGCTTTCTATAGATTATTCTATCGCACGATGGACGCCCGTTCTGCTCGACCAGACGTCCGGCGAGCCTTCTTGATCACAGGAGCTTCAGTTTTCCAGTTTGTCCGGAGATTACTCTTGAAGCTGCTATCGTTATCCCTGTCCCTAGGTTGATTCTTGGAGTTGTCGTGCATCCAGCTTGCTGCTGCGCGGCCTTTGCTGGTGAGGAAGTAGACTTTTTGGTGTTGTTTTCCTCCCTGGATGTAGCTCGAGTGTTCTTCCACTAGTCCCTCTTTGACCATCGGCCGGATATACTGGGGAATGTGTCTCTGTAGAATTCCGACTGCTTTAGCGATTCCTTTCTGGCTTACTTGGGTGGGGGACCAGTGGTCTGTTTCGTAGAGCTCGAAGGTTGCGAGGTGGAGTAGGATTCTGTCTCTGACTGTGTGACTCCGAGTGCTAGTCTGCAACATCTTTCGATTGTTTCAGTGCCTGTAAATATACAAAACCCACCTTTCTAACTCGGAAAGGTACAAAGCGATTTCTGTCGCATGATCTTCTACCTGTTCACGGGGCTCGCCGCAGCAGCGGTCGCGGTAGTCATCACAATCCTCGTCTTGACTAGAGGAAGCGGAAACGACAATGGCCAGCTGAACAGATCCTGCCCGTGAGATCTGAGGTTGGCTTGGTCTCATGAGGTTCGTCTTTCAGCTAGTCGCGGTGAGGAAGGCTACCGGTTTCGGCAATCCCTTCTATATGCTGGAGGCGAGGGAACGTTCTCTAACACTGATTCCGCTCCCTCGGAGGTGGGCGGGAACATGGACACTCTTCTTCACTCTCTGCATTCTCCTATTCACCACCGCTCTATACTCCGTGGTTGAACTGGCCGTCCAGTTTTACCCGGCCGCAATAATCGTAGCAACGGTCGCCTACAGCCCGTTCCTCATACTCTCTACCATTCTATCGTATGGATGGTCTCAGAGACTCGCCTGGAGATTCTCCAGGACGAGTGAGAAGAGACTTCACCCAAAGATCAAAGACATCAAGCGCGGCATCTTCTCCAGCAAGATCGACATCTACACCGAAGAAGCAGGCATGTCACTTGTCGTGCGAGCAAGAAGAGGGACGATTGCGCGCGCCTTGGATTTGGCGGAACAATTCCAGTGACACTTTCAGCTTAGGCTTGTTTCAGCCTCTTTCTGAAGCTTGGAACTGTTATCCCGACGATTCGTTCCCCTTTGAAACGGACCACTATATCGTTGTCGAGTACTCTGCTGTCGGAGGCAGGGATCGGCGGTCCAAAGCTGATGTAGAGCACATCTCCGGTCTCATCATAGTCCACGTCAAGCTTCTCAAGCTTGGAAACTGTTAGAAGGGATTTGGCCATAATTTCTTTCTCCTCACGAGATCAGAGGTTTCTGAAGTAAGGTACGCCGTTATAATAAACCCGTCCTTACTTGATTCACGATACACAGCAACCAAAGACCTCGCATGTCCAGTCGAGGGCGACGACCTTTACAGCCAGCAACTCACCGTAGCGTCCCCCAACAACAAGGTTCGGGTCCTCAACCGTATCAAGAACTCTCTCCTTCCAACCTCTTAGCTCAGGATGCCTCCTCTCGATGTGAAGCCAACGCTCGTCAGTCAACCCGACTGTTTTGCCGGTGACTGAAACGACTTCACCTCGGCTCAAGAGCCAAACACTCTGGGAACTCCGAAACTTGAACTCGAAGCGATCGTATGGAAGTTTCCAACAAATTATCCCGCCAACAAGCCGGTCACTGCATAGTTAATAATCGATATCTGTCATAATTGACTAGATATTACCATGACTTCTGGAGCGAAGATTGATGGAAAGGGGCAGGCTTAAACAGTT
>WNGR01009861.1_pt1 | contig 10006 bp, 7 predicted proteins | sample 5407581 | NCBI WGS metagenome assembly WNGR01 (sample SAMN13153383, study PRJNA577476) | soil metagenome | isolation source: 80 cm soil or saprolite under Garry oak tree replicate 2 | place: USA:California | collected 2016-06-15
AGCTTGCACCTAAGTCCGAATTGATGGCATACATAGGCCACACTGAGGGCATTAAGGCATACTCATTCATGCACCTCAGTACAAACACTATCTACACAGGGGCCACTGCTCTCTTCGATGAGAACATGTTCCCTAAGTGTGAAACCACTAGAAAGCGTGGCTTTACTTGCTTGAACAAGCCAGTAGAGCAGCATGATTTACCACCACTGCCCACTCCAGTGGATGTTGATGATGGGGCCACCCCACATTGCCCTCCTCCTTCCAGTCAAAGTGTTACGTTGTCACTGAACGTTAGCCTTGACTTAGGCTCGACGGTGGGACGTGATACGACTTAGCGGTGACAAGTACACACGGACTTCTTAGGTCACATGGTAGGTGAGGTCACAAGGTCTGTTCTGGGCACTTGGACACGAGATGATGGTCGCTTCTTGATCACAAGTAGAGAAAAGGAGAGAGCCCTTATATCTCGCTAGTAGAGAGGGAAGACAAGTGACGATTCAAGAAGACCAAGCTGGAGTCTTGGTCTTTTGTGACTACATCTTAAGTACTACAAGGAGAGGGCTTTAAAGCGCCTCTTGAACCTGAAACCAAGTATCGCTATCCTAGGATCAAGTCATATTATCGTACATGTGATACTCTGGCTGACTGATGTGCAAGTCCATGACTAATTACCGCTTACCCATGTAGTCATAACCTATAGGTAAGTGTCTTTGCATCGATACGTAACACAAAGGGAGGTGCCCCAAGACCCTGACGAGGGTCTGGCGCCACAACAGCCACCTGGGGACACCCCACCTTTCCCTGCACCAGTGCCAGAGCAGGGGGAGGTGCCTGCGGCCACACCACCACCACCACCACCTCTCCAACACTCTGGGCAGGAAAGGAAAGTGCCTTCACACCCTGGGAACGTCTACAGGGAAGATAGGCACCCTGTAGAGCAGCACCGTGATGTTCAGCAGCTACGCCAGTGGAAAGACACTGTCGGAGATGAGCCAGGTCGCTCCCAGCCACCCTCCAGTATATCACGCCAGAGGCAGGTTCCTGGACCTAGCACTGGCCCTCCACCGCATGATGACTTGCTGCTCACACCATTAGGGAGTGATGATGAGGTTGAGAACCTTGTAGTTACTCAGCTAGCCCAGGAAGGGGGAGTAGCATTCATGAATTATTTGCTTTCCAAAGCGATTCCATTTGATTCACATATAGTACAAACTGCCTCTATCAGAGAGTGGACATACAAAGACATCCTGCATCTGCCTAAGGCAAAATGCAAGGAGTGGAAGGCTGCATGCTGCGAAGAACTTGAGTGTTACGTTCACATCTAAAGACACTTACTCATAGGTTATGACTACTGGAGTAAGCGGTAATTAGTCATGGACTAACCATCAGTCAGCGTATCAGTCAGCTCGGATATCACATGTATGATAGGATGACTCAGTCCTAGGATAGTAGTACTAGGGTTTGGGATTCATGAGGCACTTCAAAGCCCTCTTTCTGTAGTACTTAAGATGTAGTTGCAGAAGACCTAGCTCTCCAGCTTGGTCTTCTTGAATCACCACTAGCATTCCTCTTCTACTCTGCAAGATATAAGGGCTCTCTCTCCCTTTCTCTGCTTGTGCTCAAGAAACGACCATTGTCTTGTGTCCAAGTGTCAGCGGACCTTGTGACCACCATATCACATGACTATCAGAGTCCGTGTATACCTGATATCACTAAGTCTTATCACGCGCCATCCCCAAGCCTAAGTCAAGGCTGATGTTCAGTGGCAACGTAACATTAAGACCAAGCTCTCACTGTGGCGCGCCTTACCATGAAGGATCGTTGGGTCTTTGCACCCTATACAATTGAAGAATGAGGAGAACAAGATGTACCCCTCATATATCTTAAAGCAGCAAGGTGGAGAACCATCCAAGGAAGCATGGGATACTTCGTCAACATCCCCACGAGACCATCACAGTACTACCCTGTTGAGTTCAACCATAATTTTGTGTGTTGGACCGAGATCACTTGGGACACCCCTCAAAACAGGTGGAGAGTCAAAAGACCAACAGGACCGGACTATAGGTGCAACATATTTGAAGACGAGGTACAAACAGCAGGACAAGTAGGACCAATCGATGGACAACCTCCCCAAACCCCGAGAACTCCTGCACCCTCCACAGAAGAAGAAGAAGAAGGAAGCGAAGGCTCTGACAATACGGTTGAATCTGGAGCACCAGGAAATACCACTGAAGAAGAGAGATTAGCTGATCTAGCTGAGTCTATTCACATCAATCCACCAGCCATGACTACAATGACGGAACCAGTGGAAGTAAGGGTGGAAGAACACACTTACCTTAGAAGGGAAGTTACAGATGAAATCGACCAACACACCAGACATAGGATAAGGCATATAGCTAACACAGTCGACGACAAAGCAGCCTTAAGACACGCTCAAGAACCCAACAGACCTGATCCACCAAGCGGAAGACTGGAGATGCTACCCAAACTACCACCAATCCGACTACCCCAGGACAACAGACCTGCAAGAGGATTCCCTAGGGGAGGATTCCTGGGAGGTGGAGGATTCCCTGGAGGAGGAGTACCCGGAGGAGGTGGAGGATACCCAGGAGGAGGAGGCCCACCAGGAGCAGGACCCCCTGCAGGAGGAGGTTGGGGACCCCCACCCGTTCAAGTACCACAACCACAAGCAGGGAAACTGGTAGGAGAAACCCCCTCAATCTATGATGATATGCCTGCTCTCTCCCTGGCAGATGAAAAGGTGATTTTCGCAGTTTCCTGTGCTTGCCTACACTTTCCCGCGCTCTGCGCACTCCCCACGCTCCCCAGTCCGCATTCCCGCACTTCGCCGCTTTCCTGCATGCACTGTGAGTGCTCGGCGCTCCTGCCTGTTCTAGGCCATCCCTGTGTATGTCCCCTGGCCCCTAGCTTAGCAAATGCACCCTAGTTCCTTAGCCCACTCTCCTTACTATATATTCCCTGTATTTACAACTTTTACAAAAAAGGACAAAGAATAGACTTCTCCCCTTGCATTTCAGATCTCCGAGAGCTCAGTGCAGCTCATCCCTCACATTCCCGAACGTGCCGCACTCGCGCACGGCCTTAGCGACTCAAGCGCGACGCGTTCCCGACCTCGGCGGCCACCCTTGCGAAGTTATGCGCCGCGCGGAAGCGTGCGCGACCATTTCCGACCGCTTTCGACCACCCGACCCAGCAGGGCTCTGTGTAGCCCACCGTTTCCGTTCCCGAGCGCGCCGCACTCGCGCGCGGCCCTAGCCATTCGAACCCGACACGCCGACGATCGCGCCGGCCCTATATACAACACCTCACGCTCCGCGGAGGCCTGCAAGACCGCTTGTGCTGCTTCACACCCCCACAAATCCTGCGCACCTTAGACACGTTCCCTAGCGATCAGGGAAAGTTTAGGGTATCAATGACGGAGACAGAAAAACCACACAACTCTTCATCAATCAATGGGAGTTGTACTGGGGGGTAAACAACGATAACCCCCTCATGATCAACCCCTACAGACAAGCTATTTTCTTCCTCACCTACATCAAAGGAGCCCATGTTAACGAATGGGTTGTAGCAGTAAATCAATGGCTGACAAGGCAACTACAAGGAGGAATTGCCAATACAGATGAATGGCTTTGGAACGAGGTAGCAGCCTCCTTCCTTAGACGTTTCACAGACAACCTAGCCAAGGAAAAAGCTCAGTCACTACTACGCAAAGGGATCAAAATGAAAGGCAAGGATATTGACTCCTACATAGCGGAATTCGAAGAGGCAGTCCGAATGGCCAAATACAGGTTTGACATACCACAGACCATTGAAACCTTCACGGAAGGACTACCCACCAGACTATACCAGAAAATACTTGAACTCAACCAACCTCACTCATACGAACAATGGAAGCAGGCAGCTATCAATCAACAACAAGTATATATGCACATGAAGGCAAGACTACGGGTGCATCGGGGAGGGAATGCCCCAACTCAACCAAGAGGATGGGCACCAACCCAACAACTGTCAAACCCAAATGCCATGGACACATCGGCCAGAAGAACACGAGGGAGAATTGCTGGAAGCGAAGAAATGAATCCAGCCACAATGCCTTGTGGAGGATACATACCATGCGGAGGATTCATGCAACAAGGAAGAGGAGGAGCAAGACAAAGAGACTTAAGCAAAGTTGAGTGTTACACGTGTCATAAAAAGGGACATCTGAGTCGCAATTGCCCCCAACATACGTGGAACAGGAACCCTAATCAGTGGAACAAGAATCAACTGTCAAGTCAAGGAAGAGAAGCTATCATGGATGATTGGAGCATAGCGGAAGAAGAATCCACCGCCTTCACCAGAAGCGCCACACAAACCCCTCAACAATCAGCTGACGCATAGCTCAGAGGGGTGGCAAATGAACGAGAAGAAGTATGGGACCTCGTAATGAGGGACCTGCTAGGATGAGAGGATTTTCAAAATGCCTGAACCCATCAGCCTGGGTGAGGGCAATTCATCAGCTTGATTCTGTAATAGTAACTATGCGATTTCGATCTATGAGAATTCCCGTCTCTGTCAGAACTAGCTGCACAATGGCTGACCTAAAAGGACTCGTAGACTCAGGAGCAACCGATTGCTTCATGAGCCCCACATTCATCAAGAAAATGAAGCTAGGCACACGACCGCTTTAAAAGCCACGAAAAATATGGAATATAGACAACACCGAAAACAAAGATGGGTTGATCACACATTACATTGATCTAAGCATACAAACAAAAAACATTCGCAGAGATCTATGCTTCCTCATCACCAACATCAGAAACGAGGATATCGTACTAGGATACCCCTGGCTCTCCACATTCGAACCTCAATTCGATTGGACCCACGCAGTAATTCACGAAGAGGCCTTACCAGTAGTAATCCAGCCGAGTACATAAGAGTACTACAAGAGCACACCATAAACGCAACTACTGCAACAGATCTTGCAATACAAGTGCAACAATACACCACCAAAGCAGAAGTGCCATCGGAATACCAAAAATATCAAAAGGTATTCAGCAAAGAAGAATCAAAACGATACCCCCCAAGGCAAGTCTGGGACCATGCAATTGAACTAAAAGAAGGATCCCCCAATGCAGTAGACTGCAAAGTATATCCACTAAATCAAACAGAGGACATTGCAGTACAAGAATTCATCAAAAGCAAACTTGAAAAGGGGTATATCCGAGTATCCAAGTCACCCTACGCATCGCCATTCTTCTTCATACAAAAGAAAGATGGCAAGTTGAGACCTGTACAAGACTATTGGAAGATTAATGCTCTCACCGTGCGTGACCAGTACCCACTCCCCCTTATCTCAGACCTCATATGTGACCTGAGCAATGCACACATCTACACCAAATTGGACATGCGCTGGGGATATAACAACATATGAATTTGGGAAGGGGACGAGCACAAAGCGGCCTTCAAAACAAAATATGGCCTGTTCAAACCAACAGTCATGTACTTTGGTCTCACCAACTCACCCGCGACCTTCCAAACAATGATGAATTTCATCTACCGCAACATCATCCTTAAACACAAACGATGGGGAACCATGATCCGAGTTTACATGGACGACATCGGTATCGCAACATGAACCAATATGATGGACCATGTGGCAGCAGTCGCAGATGTTCTACATGTGGCACAGATACACGACCTTTATTTCAAACCTGAGAAGTGCCTCTTCCATGCACCCTCCATGGATTACCTGGGGGTAATCCTTGAAAAGGGGGTGACATGCATGGACCCTGTAAAAATTGCCAGCATTAACATGTGGCCAACACCCAAAAACATCACCGAAGTACGAAGGGCAGTAGGCTTTTTCAATTTTTACCATCCCTTCATTAAAGGCTTCGCCCACATTGCACGACCACTACACCAACTGACACACAAAAACCAAGAATGGCACTGGGGCAAAAGCAAGCAAGATGCTTTCGACAAACTAAAAGCATTGGTAACAGCAGACCCGGTGCTAGCCCATGCCAAACTGGAAGATCAGTTCGAATTGGAAGTAGACGCATCAGGATATGCGGTAGGCGCAGTAATGCTACAGCGCAAAGAGGATGGCAAAAGCACCCCATAGGTTACTATTCAGCAACCCTCAACGAGGCACAACGAAACTACAACATCTATGACCTTGAACTCCTCGCAATCGTCATGGCCCTCAAGAATTGGAGACCATTGTTGGCCGGATTGCCCCACAAAATCATCATTTACTCCAACCATCTTAACTTACAGTACTGGAAAATGCCTCAACAAATATCACGAAGGGTCACAAGGTGTTACGATCACGCCCTACTTGTCATGGGATACAACGTACTGTTATCGACATTGCAAGGGAATCTCTCATTTTCCACATCTTCTGTATCATTCTTTGCCTCGACCCATGCCGGACTGGATTACCTCAGCTTCCTTGACCTTCGTTCATGTCACGACACCTTATCAGACTCATGCCTCGAACCCCCTTCACGCGTACTGCCTCATGGACAGCCTCGTTCCTTGTGATCTCTATCCCTTTCCCCCCTTGACGTCACTATGACATATGACCCAGAACCTGACCCAGACCTTATCCTTTCCTATGACATCATCGCTTACTGATCCCTTACAATAAGACCATTGCCCTTGACCCTGACCATATGTACGGCCATTCGCTATTGGCTCTTTCCTCTGCATGATGGACATTCCCCTTATCTCTGACATACTGTACAATGCTATGACTCACCTTGGCTTACGTCGCTTATGAATACTCGCTCCCCTATGACGACGTCACTGATAAACCCTTACTTACGATGACTCATTCCTAGGATCGCTCTAATTGGATACGTCATATGTTTGTGTCTCACAAACATCTTCACTACACTATATAAGTCATAGTATACCTAGCTTGTATGGTAGACTTGACTTCTTCCACAATCACGACATAGTCTCCACCAGATAGGGAACTCTTGGGTTGTTCCAAAGGAGGGCTTTCATCTATTGCCTCTCACAGTCATGGGCCTTCGTATTTTGCCTTGCATACCCAACCAGAAGCGGACCTTCGTATTTTGTCTCGCACCTGCTAGTCGTAGATTCGACTTGGCATTTCCTCTCACATCAGTCTTGAGCGCAGCTCGACTTGATACTTGTTCATCACCAAACTGAAGCCCTGATACGGCTTCACTCTATCAAGGAAGAACCTCAGAACACATGTCGCACAATAACGCCAGTCGTGGCGTTACACAAGGGAAGTACTGGAATTATCTGAATATGACTTCGAGATAAGACACATTCCAGGAAAACAAAATGGTTGGGCAGACACCTTATCCAGACGACCAGACTATGACACTGGAGAGAATGACAACACCAACGTCATCGTACTACCAGAACAAGTATTCGCCAGAGCAATGAATACAGAAAAGGCACCACCCATGCATCAAATAATATCCCAAGAAGAAATGGAACCACAGGACCCTGTATATCGACAAGATGAGGACCTTCTCAAACCATGGATTGACACACACAGACTGAAATGAGTAGAAGGAGTGTGGTATAAAGATGGAAGATGCGTAGTAACCGGAGGGTCTAGTCATCATCAGCTCCTGATACAGGCTCACCATGACTCGCCAGTATATGGACATCCAGGGATCAACAAGATGAACCAACTGACCAGTCGAAGATACTGGTGGCCAAACATGCGAAAAGATGTCATGGAGTATGTGAAGGGATGTGCGGAGTGTCAGCGAAACAAGATAAGCACACGACCCACCAAGGCGCCGCTGCAGCCTATATTCCCTCAACCCGAAGCTATGCCCTTCAAAACCGTCGCCCTAGATTTCATCACTAAATTACCTGCATCACAGGGATAAGATTCGATACTCACCATAACAGATCACAACTGCAGCAAAGCAGTGATATTCATTCCCTGCAAAGAAGCTATGACAGCAGAAGAAACAGTGGGGCTGATAGTCCAACATGTATTCCCAAGGTTTGGACTACCCAGAAGGTTCATAAGCGACAGGGACCCTAAATTCGCATCAAAGTTCATCCAAGGATTATGCAAGAGCATGGGAACAACTCAGAACATATCCATGGCATATCACCCCAGAATGGATGGACAATCAGAATGCACCAATCAGTGGCTGGAACAGTATCTAAGGTTTTGGGTCAATGAACGCCAGGACAATTGGCATTCCTATCTTCCTCTAGCCGAATTCACACACAACAACTGGCCAAATGAAACCACGGGAGAGTCCCCCTTCTTTGTACTATATGGGTTTAATCTGCGCACTGATTGGATCGATAAGCCATCCCCTATTCCACAGGTGGCACTCCAGGTGGAGCAGTTCAAAGAAGCAAGACAAAAAGCTCAGGCACTGATGATCAAAGCGCAGCAGTTGTGGGTCAAGAACTGAGATACGCCCAAATACAAGGAAAATGACCTAGTATGGTTAGAAGGGCGCCACTTATGAACCAATCAACCAGCAATAAAGCTTGTGCCCAAATGACACAGCCCCTTCCCTGTCATCCAGGTGATGTCCCCTGTCAACTACAGACTAAAACTTCCCACGCAGTGGAGTATTCATGACGTATTCCACATCGATCTTCTCACACCATACCACAAGACGACCCTCCATGGACTGAACTATTCTAGACCACCTCCAGACCTAGTTGAAAACCAGGAGGAATATGAAGTCGAGAAGATTCTAGACTCGTGGCATTTTGGCAGAAGACACAAATTACAGTACCTCATCAAATGGAAGGGGTACCCAGACTCAGATAATGAGTGGGTCGACAAGAAGAACATACACACTGACAAGGCGATAAGGGAGTTTGAAAATCAAAACTCTGCACCTGATGTGCATATAAGACAGGGACACTCAAGCAAGTCATCCATTCCCTTCTTCTCCTGCACTACCACACCTCTCACTTGTAAACTCTCATCCTTCATGACCAATGTCAACGCCTACTACCTCAGGTCTCCGGAATGGATCTTTGGACCCAAACTTGAGTCCAGGCTCATCACACTCCCCAAGGCATGAGAACTCTGTGCCAAGAAGTATATTCAACCCCATGTCACCGACGAGGATGCCCTCGCAGCTCCCCTCACCAAAGAAGAGCTGGGAGCAGTCCTACTCCAGTTTCCAAACCTCCGCATGGACCCAATGCCCCCATGTGCACTATCACCCATGGTGCGACGACTGTCAGACCCTGATGGAATGGGAGCCACTCCCACCCATTAGTCTGACATGCAAGCAGCTGATGCCAACATTTGGGGACCTAAAGAGGGCGGTGCAGGAGAGATCCCACTACCGGTCCCCTTTTGCGACCTGAACAACATCAGCAAACACTGTCATAAAGGTCTGCTCAACATGGAGAGAAGAACAATTCGCAAGAGCCGTCACCAAAAGGAACGCGAAGATGGCAGCAAGGGAAGCACTGCGCCAGTCAGTACACTGGCAACAAGAGGCCCATGGAGCCGCACCACCAGTCATATGAGTGAGGATCTCTACCCAGCTGAGCACCCATTCATACGGAACCTGAAAGATTCTGATGATGCGGAAGAGACCCCATATGCAGCCACCACAGATGGCTTCCCCTTGTATAAGGGAAGCTATGTCATGCACCACAACATGGCCCCACCAGGGTTCCAACGCAATGACGGTGATCACTTTATTGCCTTCCCCATCAGGGGACCAGACAGGGACGTCAAACAGGCGGAGTATGTCCAAGTCATACTCCACCCAAACCCCATTGTCGTTGGGCTGTGTAACGACAGTGACAAGGTGTACACCAAGCCATTGTTGTTGCAACGCAGCGGTTATGGGGATGTTCTGACACACCAAGCGACTCGTAAGAGACTGTATTAGACAGTAGGTAAAGCTGCTTACCTGACACACCAAGCGACTCGTAAGAGACTGGTGTGCCAGTGCATACAACGCGAGCTTAAGTACATTGAGAAGAACTCGTAAGTACATGTGAAATA
>WNGR01025037.1_pt1 | contig 10006 bp, 9 predicted proteins | sample 5407581 | NCBI WGS metagenome assembly WNGR01 (sample SAMN13153383, study PRJNA577476) | soil metagenome | isolation source: 80 cm soil or saprolite under Garry oak tree replicate 2 | place: USA:California | collected 2016-06-15
GTAGCCAACGAAGACTACATCCGAATTGTCGATCTTGATCTCGGATTGAAGACGTGCCGATGAGGCAACGAAATCGTCGGGATATTTCAGCTCGGTCGTTTTATCGCCAATCGTGAACGACATTCTCGGTTCGCTCTTGATCCCGGCCAGGGGGACTTCCTGCATATAACTTCCGTCGGGATTTCCCGGCTTTAGACCGATCTGTTTGAATTGATCACTGATGTACTTGACCGAAAGTTCTTCGCCTTTTGTTCCCGGTGCACGACCTTCGAATTCATCGGATGCGAGAATCTTAATATGCGCGAGTGCGCGAGTAATCCATCTGGCGTGATCGCCTCCAGCGCCGGCTGTAAACGCAATGCCAATTCATCGACCGCGAGACTCGACGCGGCGACGCCAAAAAGGATCACGACCAAACAGCGTACAATTTTCATTTGTCTTCTGTAGCGGCGCTCTGTGAGCGCCGCAAGATAATGACGGGGCACGAATGACCAAAACAGTCAGCGCGCCATTATGCTTTGTTTTTGTCATTTTTTCGTTCCTTCGTCATTCAGATTTCGTCATTCCAGCCACACGTATTTGTATGGGTGATGATCAAGAATCGTTGGATACCATCCTTTGACACTCGGGCGAATTAAGAAGGCGTGCGTGTAAAAATAGATCGGCAAGATCGGCGCGTCCTCGAGTAGAATTGCCTCCGCCTTCTGAAATGCGGCGTACCGAGCTGTTTGATCACCAGTTTGGCTAGCTTCGGCAATGAGCCGATCGTAATCGGGATTTGACCAGCCAGTTTGATTGTTCGTCCCATTGGTCACCCAAAGATCGAGAAATGAATTTGGATCGACGTAATCGCCGATCCAGGTTGAACGAATCACCTGATAATTCATCTGCCGGCGCGAATCGAAATAAACTTTCTCTTCCTGATTTACGAGCGTGGCGGCCACGTTCAAATTCTGGCGCCACATTTGCTGGACGGCCTCCGCGATCAGTTTGTGGTTTTCAGACGTGTTGAACAGAATCTCAATTGCTGGCAGGCCGCGGCCATTTAAATATCCCGCCTGCGCAAGTGTTTTGCGCGCAACATCAACATCGTACGGAATGGATGATTCGCACGTATAGCCAGCCGTAGTCGGCGGCGTGAAACACGAAGCGGGCAACTGCGCCCCGTGCGTAACCCTATCGACAATGCTTTGGCGATCGATGGCCATGGCGAGCGCGCGACGAACGAGGCGGTTATTGAGCGGGGGCCGGGTCACGTTCACGCGATAAAAATAAGTGCCGAGATATGGATCGATGCGCAGGAATTGAGGATGTTCGCGGCGGTAGCGATCGATACGGTTGATCGGCATGGAGTCGGTGACGTGTAACTGGCCGGAGCGAAACGCGCGTTCTTCAATGTCATTGCTGTCGATCGTGTGAAAAACAATTTCGTTTAATCGGACGTTCTGCGCTTCCCAATAAGTCGCACTCTTTCTAACGCGCACACGATCATTCAGTCGCCATTCTTCGAGTGTGAACGGCCCGTTGCCAACGTAGCGTCCCGGTTTGGTCCAGCCACTGCCGCGTTCCAAAACCGGACCGTATTTTTGGATTGTGGAAATGGGCACGGGAAACCAGGAGTAATGATTAAGCAGAGAGAGGAAGTAAGGCGTTGGATTGGTAAGTGTGATCTGCAGCGTCCAATCATCGAGAACGCGGAAACCAACTTTCTCGAAGTTGTCGATCTTTCCCTTGTTAAACGCCTCCGCGTTTACGACCGGATACAGCATGTATGCAACTGGCGAAGCAAGCGCGGGCGATAGAATGCGGCGATAGGATTCGGCAAAGTTTTGCGCGACGACCGGGTCGCCATTGGACCACTTTGCGTTATGCCTGAGATGAAACGTATAAATCTTTTCGTCCGGCGAAATGTCCCAGCTCTCGGCTACACCGGGGACGGGATGCAGATCGTGCGGATCTTCAGAAACGAGACCCTCCAGCAGCGCGGAAATGATGTTGAGCGAGCTGACGCTGTTTACGATTTGCGGATCGAGATCCTGGACTTCCTGGCCGTTGCCCTTGTGCAGAATCTGGAGCCGGTCGCCTCTTTCGACGTCGGTTTCGGCGCGATGACACGAGAGGAGCAAACACGCGCCGAGCGCGAGAATGCCGGGGAGCGCACGCGCCCTCGCGTGCTGACAACGGCGCCCTTGCCGTCGCGGATTTTTTCCAAATGAGTGAGCTTTCAGAATGGAAGACGCGAGAGAGCTTGCCGCAAGGGCGCGGCAACCAGCGCGGGAGGCGCGTGCGCTCCCCGAATCAGGGCAATCACGCGTGCATTGATGCGAACACGAGCGCGTTTTCGTTTGTTCTGCGCGCGCTGTGGGCTCCCTCACTTCGTTCAGGATGACAGCGCTGACTCATCTCCCTTCGTGTGAAGGACCGATGGGCGATTTCTGTTTGTCTTGCGGTCCGATGCCGATCTTTTTCAGGAACGGTTGAATCGATTGTTTCCGGCCGAGGAACTTCTCGATGGAGATGTTAACGTCGCGCGAGTCGCCCGGCTCGTAAATTTCGCGACGCAATCGCAATCCGGCCTGTTTGTCGAGGTAACCGTCTTTGGCGTTTTCAAAGACGGTTGCCATGTCGGCAGCAATCGCATCCGCCCAGGCGTACCCGTAATAACCGGCATCGTAGCCATTTAAATGCCCAAAGTAGGCAACGAACGTCGTGCTCGGATCGATTGGCAGAAAAACTTTTTCCAGGATCGGATTCGAAATCGCCACGGAGTCGTAGGAATCATCTTCCGGGTGTTGATCGTGCAGCGCGAGGTCGAGCGATGCGAACGCAAACTGGCGGCGATAGAAAACACCGGCATTGGCCAGCTTGCTGTCATTCATTTTCCTTATTATTTCCGCTGGAATCTTTTTCGAGGGATCGCGGTAATCGGCGGCAAATGTGTCGAGCACCTTTTTATCCCATACCCAGTTTTGCAGCATCTGCGAAGGCGCCTCGACAAAATCCCCAGGAACATGAGTCCCTGAAAATCGGCCATACTTGGCGCGAGTGACGATTGAATGCAGGGCGTGACCGAATTCGTGGAACAACGTCTCCACATCGGTATGTGTCAGCAGAGATGGCTTGTCTCCAGTTGCAGGTGGAAAATTGCAGAGCAACGCAACTATCGGCCGCTGGTATTTTCCATCCGATAACAGTTTACCACCGATAATTTCGAACTGTGCGAAGTGATTGAATTTTCCTTCGCGCGGAAACATGTCGAGATAAAACATCCCAAGCGGCTCACCAGTTGCGGAATCGGTCACCAGATAAAGCTGCAGATCATCGATCCACTTGTAAGGCGAAGTGATCTTTTCAAACTTCAGGCCGAAAATGCTCTGATAAATATGGAACATGCCGTCGAGCACTTTCTGGAACGGAAAGTACGCGCGCAACGCTTCCTTATCGACGGAGTATTTTTGTTTGTTCCGCTGGTTACTGTAGTAGCGCCAGTCCCAAACCTCCATCTTGGCGTTGGGATCGTTCGTGTCGGCGGCTTTCAATTTTTGTAACTCCGCCACTTCGCTGTCGAACTTTGGCTGGATTCCGGCAACCAGGTCATTGATATATTTTCCCGCGCCGGCCCCGGTCTTCGCCATTTTGATCTCGGTCTGGAAGTCGTCCCACGATTTATAACCCAGCCGCAGCGCGATCTTATTCCGGAGTGCAAGCATTTGGTTGAGAATGGGAACGTTTGCATCTTTCGCGAGGGTCTCTCGAACGACGTAGAGTTGCTTGCGCGTGGCTTCGCTCTTCGCGTTTTCTTCCACGGTATTGAATTGCCAGGTAACGTTTGCCATTACCGTGTAGGCGTCGTCTCCAGTCCTGATACCAGGCGAGGCGAAGAAACTGTCCGGCAGACCGTCGAGGTCGGCCTTTGTAAACATGACCGGCGCGTTTGCCTTGACGATGTTCGTGTCGAAATCAGATCCTAACTTGGATAACTCCTTGCGGAGCTGCTCGACTTCTTTGCGCTGATCGGGCGACAGATCCAAGCCAGCGCGGCGATAATCGCGCAATGTTTCGTTGAGCAGCTTTTCGTCTTCGCCGGAGAGTTTCGGATGTGTGTCTGCGAAAGCTTTGATCGCCTTGTAAACGTCCTCCCGATAATCGATTCCGACTTCGTCTCTTTGATGATCGCTGCCTTGTTCGCTGCAATTCCGGCCCGATACGCGAGGTCGTCTAGTGCGACGACCGTGCTCTTAAACGTGACTTTGCCCAGATCCTGAGCGCCAATCTGATCCAGTGCCTTGTTCGCTTTCGCGATCGCCTCCTTCATGGAAGCTTCCACCGCTTTCGGCGTTTGGTCCCAATCGGGAACAGTCAGCACGGCGTTGGCCTTCGCAGCCGCGGCGCGAAAATCATCCACGGATTTCATTTCGGCAGCGGAGACGTTGACAATCAGGGTAAAAGTAAGGGCAAGAGAAAAAGAAAAGACCGGCAGGTGGAAGTGTTTCATGCGGAAAGCCTTGATTGAGCGAGAGCGAACATTGTGTAGAAGGTTTCCAGGGTAAAGCGAAAATTCCGGCCATAAATGATCGAAAGATTTTTCCTCGCCTTTATCCCGATTTTCGTGGCAATCGATCCAATCGGGCTCGTGGCGATTTTTATGGGCCTTGGCACGAGCGCTTCGCGTGAACAGCGAACGCGGCAGGCCTTCCTGGGGATTTTCACCGCCCTCGGCATCGCCATCGGTTTTATCTTTCTTGGGAAAATTATTTTCGCCGCGCTTGGGATCACCGTGGCGGATTTTCAGGTTGCCGGTGGTTTGATTTTGCTCGGATTAGCGGGGAGAGAGTTGCTCGGGATTGGGCCGCACGATCGTAGTGGCAGCGATGAATTCGGCGTCGTTCCGCTTGGCATGCCGTTGATTGCCGGGCCGGCGCTGCTGACTGCACTGCTCATTTTGGTCGATACAGTGGGCCTCGTCTTTACGTTCGCGTCCCTCTTGGTGAATCTCGCGCTCGTGGCCATCGCGTTCTGCAATGCCGATCGGTTTACGCGCTGGATGGGCAAACAAGGATTACGCGGCGTGTCGAAAATAATCGCACTCCTGCTCGCGGCGATTGCGGTCAGCCTGATCCGGCGCGGCTGGCACGGCGTCTGATTCACACGAACGAGCCTTGATCTTCAGAGAAAGCTTCGCGCCCCGACTGCTTCGTCGGTTCGCATCGCTTCGGCATTACTCGAAGTTCGATACCGCCTTAAAAACCTGATTCGAAACGTGGGCCGCTGGCAATATGCCGCCGCACGTCGGGCCAGAATTCTTTCAGCTCTGCGGTTTTATCACCAGCCTGATAACGCCGGTTCAGCTCGACCTCAATTGCTTTGATCTCATCCTGCTGTGGAAGCGGTTGACCGTGATAGATGTACGCAGGCACACCATTACGAGTCTGGGTCAGCGGCTGCATCCCATAGAGGTCGAGGCGGCGTTGCTGCAATTGCGCCGTGGTCCAACTTCTGTAAACCGGGTTTGGGTAGCCCCACACTTCTGCGGTTCTCGCGTACCGATCGTAAGGATAATTGGCCGTTTGCACCGGTGGCGGAGGTTGTTCTGCGCAGCCGATAAGGCCGGCGGCAAATGCTGCTAACAATAATCGTTTCATATTCTGTAATTTTCTGTAGTTCGTTTTTTAAGATAAACTTGCGTCTTATTAAACCACACAAATTGCTCCCAGTCGCGCACCTTTATTTTGCGTTTTAGGCGGCGAGCTTCTAATTTAGAGTAATCCAAATCCAGACAACAGGCCAGAATCGATTCAAACTAGCACATCGAGAGCGTAGCTCGGGTGATTGACACGCTGGTACCCCTTGTTACTATCCTCGCTCTATGAGATTTCCTCTCACGCTTACGGCAAAGATCGCGACTTACGTGATCGGACATAAGTTGCGTGGCACCAAGAAGTTCGCCACGGTGCTCCAACTCGAGCCGCTGCACACCTGCAACCTGACGTGCACTGGCTGCGGACGAATCCGAGAGTACTCCACTTCGCTCAAGGACATGATGAGCCTGGAGGATTGCCTCGGGGCGGCGCAAGAGTGCGACGCGCCGATGATCTCAATCTGCGGCGGCGAGCCGCTGATCTACCCGCATATTGAAGCGCTGGTGAAAGGATTGCTTGAGCAGAAGCGCATCGTTTACATCTGCACAAACGCCATGTTCATGCGCAAGAAGATGCGCGAGTGGCTCACCAAAGAATTGCGGACAGCGGAGAATGCCAGGCCGGCTCGGACCGGATTGCGCAAAGAATTAGAAGAAAAGATCGACGCCTTGCTCGCGAAAGGGTTGCTCTCAGAAAAAGACGCTGCGACTATGCGCAATCCGCAATCGCCGATCCGCGATTGTACAATCGGACCGACACGTTGGATGTATTGGAACGTGCACCTCGACGGTCTCGAGCGGACGCACGATCTCATCGTCGAGCGCGAAGGCGTTTTCAAGGAGTGCATCCTCGCGATCAAAATGGCGAAGCTGCTCGGCTACCAAGTCGCGACCAACACGACGATTTACAAGGAAACCGACATGCAGCAGATCGAGCAGATGTTCGATTATCTTTCCGATCTCGGCGTCGATGGCCACACTATTACGCCGGGATACGATTATGACGCCGCGAAGAAAGACATGATCAAGCGGCTTAATTTGCGCCCAGAAAACTTCTTCCTCACCCGCGCGATGACAATTCAGAAGTTCCAAAAAATCGAGAAGTGGATGAATCGATACACGTTTTTGGGGACGCCGGTCTATTTCGAATTTCTCGCCGGCAAGCGTGATTTGACGTGTTCAGCATGGGCAATTCCGACGCGGAACATTCGTGGCTGGAAGGGGCCCTGCTATCTCATGACCGACGGGCATTACTCGAGCTACGCAGAATTACTTGAAAAAACCGAGTGGGACCGATATGGAGTCGTGAACGGCGTGGCGCGCGACAGTCGTTGTGAAAATTGCATGGTGCACTGTGGTTATGAACCAACCGCAACTTTGGGTTTGCAAGCGCAGCGCGGCGACACTTGGAAAACGGTCAGATTCAACTTCGGCCCGAAACCCAAGCCAACCGGCCGTGGCAGCGAAGTTCTTGCGTTTAACGGCCTAAGTTCTGGAAACGGTCATCTCACAGGAAAAAGCGCCGAGGCTTCGGCGAAGGCATCGTAAGATCGAGAAGTTATTAGATCGACAGGTCCGAGATCGACATTCATGAACCGGTCCTCTGACGTAATCCCTTTGCCAAGCGCACGACGAGATCTCGCACAGTCGTATGCTCCTAACGATATCGAGCTTTCCCAGGCAATAGCCCGCGCGCAAGAAAATCTTCTGCGCCAACAGAAGCACGACGGTCATTGGTGCGGCGAGCTGATCGTCGATAGCACACTCTGCTCCGATTACGTGGTCTTCATGCACTGGTGTGGCGAAGTCGATACGCAATTGCAGCGGCGCTGCGTTCGTCACATTCTGAAACGCCAATTGCCGGACGGCGGCTGGAACAATTATCATGACGGCCCGAGCGAGATTAACGCTTCTGCGAAGGCATATTTTGCCCTGAAACTCGCCGGCTGCTCGACGGACGCGCCGTTCATGCAGGAAGCGCGCTCCAACATCATGCGGCTAGGCGGCATTCCGCAGATGAACACCTTCAGCAAGCTTTATCTCGCGCTCCTGGGTCAGTTCCCGTGGAAGTATTTGCCGACGACTCCTGTGGAAATGGTGCTCCTGCCAAGCTGGGCGCCCTTTCACATCTACAAAATGTCATCGTGGAGCCGGGCCATGCTTGTGCCGCTCGCCATCATTAACCATTTCAAACCCACTCGCGTGCTGCATGGCGAGAAGCAATTGCATGAGCTCTATCCGCTCGGCACCGAGCAAGGCGATTTGCGGCTGCCGCGCAGCGAGCGTTTCTGGACTTGGCGCAATTTCTTTCTGCGGGTCGATGATGTTCTGAAATTCCTGCGTCCCCTTGGGTTTCGCCCGCTGCGTCGGCGCGCGCTTGAAGAAGCAGAACGGTGGATGCTCGAACGGATCGGCGAAGGCAGCGACAGCCTGGCGGCTGTGTATCCGGCGATGCTGAATTGTCTGATCGCGTTACGCGCTCTCGGTTACTCGAAAAGAAATCCCGTTTACGCGAAGGCGCAAAAAGATTTCGCAGGACTGTTTGTCGACGATCCTGATGATTTCCGCATACAACCCTGTCTTTCGCCAGTTTGGGACACCGCGATCAACATCATCTCGCTGGCGGAATCCGGCGTTTCCCCGGAACACCCCGCGCTGCAAAAGGCGGCCGATTGGCTGGTCAGCAAAGAAGTGCGAATCCGCGGTGATTGGGCGGTAAATAACCCGCATCCGGAGGCGAGTGGGTGGGCGTTCGAGTACAACAACGTTTACTATCCGGACACGGACGACACGGGGATGGTGCTGATGGCGCTGCGGCTGGTACGGCCCAAAGATCAACGATCACTCGATGAGATCTTTCGCCGCGCCGTTGGTTGGCAGCTTAGTTTCCAATGTCGCGATGGTGGCTGGGCAGCGTTTGACAAGAACGTGACGACGCCGTGGCTGGAAGACATGCCGTTTGCCGATCACAATGCGATTCTCGATCCCACGTGCAGTGACCTGACGGCACGCACACTCGAACTGCTCGGTTATATTGGTTTCGACGCCAAAGCGCAGTGCGTGCGCGACGCCATCCAGTACTTGATCGATACCCAGGACGATGACGGTTCCTGGTACGGCCGTTGGGGTGTGAATTACATTTATGGTACCTGGCAAGTGCTGCGCGGCTTGCGCGCGATCGGCCAGGATATAACGCAGGACTGGATATTGCGGGCACGTGACTGGCTTGAGAGCTGCCAGAATAGCGATGGCGGCTGGGGTGAGACCTGCGCCACCTATGAGCACCCAGGGGCCAAAGGCATCGGCGAGAGCACAGCATCGCAAACAGCATGGGCAATCATGGGCATCTGTGCATGCGGCGACCTCGATCGGCCGAGTATTCAGCGCGGATTGCGTTTCTTGCTCGGTTCGCAAAAACCCGATGGCTCATGGGATGAACAGCAAATCACTGGCACTGGGTTTCCGCGCGTCTTTTACTTAAAATACGACATGTATCGCCACAATTTTCCACTGCTCGCTCTCGCAACCTATGTGAATTATCGCAGCGATCTCGGACATCGTCCGAGTTTTTACCGCTGCGATGGAAGTCAGGCTTCCATCGCCTGACGCGGTCGGCAGACTTCCAGTCTACCGAAAATTCTCTGCGCGGTCAGGCTGGGAAGCGCTGACCGCCGAGTCGGCCAAGATGGCTGATTTCCGATCGCGAGAAAAATAAATCCTGTCGTTAGCGCCGATTCGATCTAATTATACAAGACTATGGCTTACGAATTACCAAAATTACCCTACGCTTACGATGCTTTGGAGCCGCACATCGATGCGCGCACGATGGAGATTCATCACACCAAACATCATCAGGCTTACATCGACAACGTGAACAAGGCGATCAAAGGCAAAGCCGATCTCGAGAAAAAATCGGTCGAAGATTTGATCAGCGATTTAAGCGCTGTTCCGGAAGATATTCGCACGGTGGTGCGAAATAACGGCGGTGGCCATTCCAACCATTCTTTCTTCTGGAAGATCATGGGGCCGAACGCAGGCGGCGAGCCGAAAGGCAAACTTGCCGATGACATCAAATCCACATTTGGCAGCTTTGACGATTTCAAAGAGAAATTAGCAGCTGCCGGGACGGGTCGTTTCGGCAGCGGCTGGGCGTGGCTTATTAAGAACAAGAGCGGAAAGCTGGAAATCATTTCCACCCCGAATCAGGACAGCCCCCTCATGGATGGCAACAAGCCAATCCTTGGCGTGGATGTTTGGGAACATGCCTATTATCTCAAGTACCAAAACCGCCGGCCCGACTACATTAAGGCTTGGTGGAATGTGGTGAACTGGGACGCGGTTGGGAAGAATTACTGATTCGCGTCAGCG
>WNGR01033664.1_pt1 | contig 10005 bp, 7 predicted proteins | sample 5407581 | NCBI WGS metagenome assembly WNGR01 (sample SAMN13153383, study PRJNA577476) | soil metagenome | isolation source: 80 cm soil or saprolite under Garry oak tree replicate 2 | place: USA:California | collected 2016-06-15
CGGTCGGCTCCCGCTCCGCCATGACCGTGAGCCACGCGATGATCAAGACCGTGGAAGCGATGCTTGCGAAAGGCAGGGCGATCGCGGTGACGGTGCTGGAAGTTGCGGAGTCCGATATCGAATACCGCAACGGACGCTTCAACGTCGTCGGAACTGACCGCGCCATCTCACTGTTCGATTTGGCGGCGCGTGCCAAGGAGATGAAGACGCGAAGCGAAATCGCCGAAGACCTCGATACCAAAACCAGCGCGGAGACGCCGCTCACTTTTCCCAACGGTTGTCACATTGCCGAGGTGGAGATCGATCCGGCGAGCGGCGCGCTTGCGCTCGTCGGCTATACCGCGGTCGACGATTGCGGCAGGCCGCTCAACCCCATGATCATCGAGGGCCAGACCCACGGCGCCATCGCGCAGGGGATTGGGCAAGCCGTGCTGGAGCGGGCGGTGTTCGATACATCGGGCGGGCAGCTCATCACCGGCTCGTTCATGGACTACGCGATGCCGCGCGCCGATGACCTGCCGCTGTTCAAGGATGCGATCCACGCGGTGCCGGCGACCACAAACCCGCTCGGTGTGAAGGGCGCGGGCGAAGCGGGAACCACCGCTGCGATCTCCGCGCTCATGAATGCCATTGCCGACGCCATCCCCGGCGGCGCCGGCGCGCATCTCGACATGCCGGCGACCGCGGAGAAAATTTGGCAAGCCTGCCGGCAAGCGCAGAAGAACTAGCGAAAGCTAATGCGCTCACCCGGGCTTGATCCCGCCACCCATCATTCTTGCGAAGAAAATGGATGTGCGGGTCATGCCCGTGCACGACTGCCGTAGAGGCGATTTCGCCTAACCCTGCGAAATGAATTTCGTATTGAGATAGGCGCCGAGCCCCTCGATGCCACCTTCGCTGCCGTGACCTGATTCCTTGACGCCGCCGAACGGCGTCTCCGGAGTCGAGACGGCAATCGAGTTGACGCCCACCATGCCGGATTCGATCGCGTCGCCGATTGCGGCCGCAGTCGCGTTCGAGCTCGTGAAGGCGTAGGCCGCAAGTCCGAAAGGCAAGGAATTCGCGCGCTCCACCACCTCGTCGAAAGTCTTGAACGTGACGATCGGAGCGATGGGCCCGAACGGCTCCTGGGTCATAACCTTGGAGTCGTCCGGCACTTCGGTCACGATCGTGGGCTCGTAGAAAAAACCCTGGTTGCCGTGCCGCTTGCCGCCGGTAACAACGCTACCCCCGCGGCTTCTCGCGTCGGCCACGAAGCTCTCCATGGCATCGATGCGACGCGCATTGGCCATTGGCCCCATCGTGATGCCCTTTTCGAGTCCGTCGCCGAGCTTGACGGCTTTGGCATAATCGGTAAAGCGCGCTAGGAATTTCTTGTAGGCGTCCTCCTGCACGTAAAAGCGAGTGGGTGAAATGCACACCTGGCCGGCATTGCGGTACTTGAACGCGGCGATGGTGTCGGCGGCCTTCTCGGCATCGGCGTCGGCGAACACGACCACCGGGGAATGGCCGCCGAGCTCCATGGTGGTGCGCTTCATCCCCTTGGCGGCGAGCGCGGCCAAGTGCTTGCCGACTGGGATCGAACCCGTAAATGATATTTTTCGCACCGCGTCCTTTGCCAACAGATGCTCGGAGACCTCTGCGGGCACGCCGAATACCAAGTTAAGCACCCCCGCGGGCAGTCCCGCGTCAACAAAGCAGCGCACCGTTTCGATGCAGGCGCCCGGAGTCTCCTCCGATGCCTTAAGAATAAGCGAGCAGCCTGCGGCGAGCGCCCCTCCGATTTTGCGCGCGGGCGTCAGCACGGGAAAATTCCATGGCGTGAAGGCGGCAACGACGCCGACTGGCTCCGTCACTACCAGCTGCCGCGTGCCCTTGACGCGGCCAGGCACGATGCGGCCGTAGCTGCGGCGGCCTTCCTCGGCGTACCAGTCGATGATATCAGCGGAGGTGATCACCTCGGCGCGCGCCTCGACATAGACCTTGCCCTGCTCCTGCACGAGCACCTTCGAGATCGCATCGTGTCGCTCGCGCATGAGGTCGGCAGCCTTGCGCATGATCTTGGCGCGGTCATGGGCCGAAGTTGCTCGCCACAGCGCGAAGCCTTTCTTTGCGGCTTCCAGCGCTTCGTCGAGATCAGCCTTGCTGGCGTGAGGCAGACGAGCCAGTGGCTTCTCGGTCGCCGGATTGAGCACGTCCTCGCCCTTGCGACCGCCGCCGTTAACCCACTTGCCGTCGATGTAGAGCGCGAGATCGGTATACATGGCGTCCTCGTTGTTTTCGTGATTGCCGCGATGCGTAGCAACCGAGTTAGCATTTTTCGGCGATGAATTCACCCCTTCTCACCTCATTGCAATCATCCGGCCGAGCGACATTGCTGGATGTCCCGCGTCGCGGACATGACCCCGGAAGGTGGAGCTAGCCCAAAAACGTGCCGCCGTTTACCTGGATGTTTTGCCCGGTAATGAAGCTCGCCCCCGGGCCGCACAGGAACCGCACGGCCGCAGCGATATCCGAGGGTTCACCATGCCGGCCAACGAGTGAGCGCACAAGCGAATGATGCTGCGGCAGCGGCTGTCCCGCGGGGCGCGGCGTCGCCATCAAGCCCGGGGTCACCGTATTCACGCGGATCTTGTCGGGCGCGAGCTCGTGCGCCAGCGCGCGCGTAAATCCGATAAGCCCGGCTTTGGCTGCCACGACATGCGCGCGGTGCGCAGCGCCGGTATGGGCGGAGAGGCCGCCGATGTTTACGACTGCGCCCGCGCCGCTGTGCTTGAGATGGGGTAGGCACGCTTTTATGCAGTTGAAGGCACCGTCGAGGATAACGCCGGTAACCGCGCGCCAATCCGCCAGCGTCATCGTTTCAAGTGGCTGCTCGGCCCGCACCGCCGCATTATTGACGAGAATGGCCTTGCCGCCGGCCCGCTCGATCTCGTCGGCAACGGCCTCGGCCTCTTTCAGGTTGGAGCGAGCATTGACCATTATTGCCGCGCCGGCCTCTGCCAACGCGAGCGCAATGGCGCGTCCGATATTGCGCCCCGCGCCGGTGACGATCGCGACGCGACCTGAGAGCTCCTGGGTCATTGCATTTTGATCCTTATTTCGACACCTAGGGCTCAATCAATGCGCATCAGGCATTGCGCAGCCGAGCGTCGCCGAAACCTGGAATTCGGTTGACCAAGATTACGACGGCGAAAGTGATGGCGAGCATGATCAGGCCCAGCACGGAGATTGCGCCAAGGTCGCCGGACTCGTTGAGGTCGAAGATGAGCACTGAGATCACCTTGGTCTCCGAGGTGAACAGCATGATGGCAGCGGACAATTCCCGGATCACGCCGACGAAGATAAAGCACCACGTTGCGATGACGCTGGTTCGCAACAGTGGTGCGGTGATGTCGCGCAAGGTGCGCAGCCGCGTTGAGCCCAGGATGCGGCTGGCATCCTCGAGATCGGTATGCACGGTACGGAATGCCGACTGCAGCTGCTGGTAAGCGGCAGGCAGCGCGATCGTCACGAAGGCGAGTAGTAGGATCCACAGCGTGCCGTAGAGCACGAGCGGCGGCCGCGCGTAGCTCAAGAAGAGCCCCACGCCGAGTACGATACCGGGAATGGCAACAGGTGCAGTCGCGAGGAAGCCAAGTGCCCGATACCCGGTGATGGCGCGACGGGTGGTGACGTAGGCGATCACCAGCGCCATGACCGTGCCGATCGTGGCCGAAGCTAGGCCGAGCACGAAGGTGTTCTTCACGGCGAGCTGGGTCGCCGACAATTCGAAAAATACGAAGTGGATGTTATGCAACGTGAAATTATCAAACGTAACGAACGAGGTGGCCACGCGTGAAAAGGTGGCGTTGAGGAGCGCGCCATAGGGCAGGAACACCGGGCACATCAGAACGAGGAACACGAAACCAAGCGCGGCCCATTTGAGCACCCCGAGCCGGATCAACCTCGGATCGCCCTGCTTACCGCCCACGACCGAATAGCCGCGGCGTCCAAGGATCAGGTGCTCAGCGCGCAGCAGGGCCACCGTGAGCACGAGCAGCGGCACCGAAGCCGCCGCGGCGAGTTCGGGCTTTGGCGGATAATTAAACAGGCTCCAGATCTTCGTGGTCATGGTGTGGAACCCGGCCGGAATGGCAAGAATCGCCGGTGAGCCGAACAGCGTCATGGCCTGCAAGAACGCGATGATTGCGCCGGCTAGCAGCGCCGGCAGTGCTAGCGGGATCGTGATGCGCCGCGCCGTCGTCCAGGTGCGAGCGCCGAGAATCGCGGAGGCGTCTTCGAGGTCGCCGGGAATGCGGTCCAGCGCATTCGCGATCAGCACGAAGACATAAGGGAACGTATACGAGGAGATGACGAAGATCAGCCCCGCGAGCGAGTAGATATTGAACAGGTGTTCGTCCTGCGATGCGCCTGTCACCGCCCGAAAGACTTTGTTGAGGAGTCCGCTATTGGGAGCCGCTAATAGCTCCCAGGCGATGGCGCCGAGAAAGGGCGGCGTCACAAACGAGGCCGTGACCAGCGAGCGGACGGTGCGGCGCAGCGGTATATCCGTCCTGGCGACGAGCCAGCCCATGGGCGCGGCGAAAGCGCAGCAGATGATGCTCGAGCTCGTTGCCAGAATCACGGTCGTCGTCAACGGATCGACGAACACGGGATCGGTAACCAAAGTCTTGAAGTTCTCGAGGGTGAACGCGCCGTTGCGGTCGACGAGGCTGTAATAGAACAGCCACGACATCGGCAGAATGATCAGCACGCATAGCAATGCGGCGAATAGGATTAGGATCGGCCAGGAGACGTCGATCCTGTAGGTGGAAGGAACGGCCAGCGCCGGCGAGGCAATGGTCATGCACGAAGCCCCGGCCTTCGTACGCTCCCTCTCCCCGGTTGCGGGGAGAAAGTTGATGCGAGGGGCAGACCGCACATAGTCGGCCCGTAGAGAATGCCCCTCATCTGCTCGCTCCGCTCGACCGCAATGCACAATGAGCAATTATGCGTCTGGCAACAATCAAAAACTAAGTCACACCTTGAAAATCTGCGCGTAACGCGCCTTGATCTCCTCGCTCACCCGCTCGACGCCAGCGGGATCGTCCTTCCACAATTTGATCTCGTCGAGCCGGCGCGCGCTCGGCTTCTCTCTTGTGAGCGGGTGGACCGAATGCTGGCGGGCAAAGTCGACCAGCAGCTGCTGCGCCTCGAGCGAAATGACCGCGCGCTCGCCGAGCGCGAGTTTCTTCGGTGGGTCAGTCGATGACTGCACTTGCATCACCTTCTGCCTGGCGAGCTTCTCGAGATATTGCCAGCCGAATTCACGCACGATCTGGAACGTCGCCGTCATGATGGTGCCACTGTAAGCAGGATGCGCTTTCACCATCTTGCCCATCCACTTCGGATTGAGCAGATCGGCGAAGCTTGCCGGCGCCTCCTCTGGCTTCACCAGATTCGTGTTGTATCCGAGCGAGGAGAGCCATACCCGCGTGGTTACCCACAATCCATCGGGGTCGTAATATTGCGCGGGATAGTGTCGCGCGACCTCCTCCGGCAGATAGGGCGCGAGCCAACCATTGCGCTTCCAAACGATGAAATGCGCGCCGTCCGCGCTGTTGACCACATCGACCGCATAGATGCGGCTCTCCATCTCCTGCCCGATGCGCTGAAACACGCGCTCGGCGCCGGAGCGTTCTACCCGAACGGTGATACCGGGAAACCTCGCCTCGAAGGCCTTGGCGAACTTCTCCGCGATCGGCAGATCCATGGCGCTGTAGAAGGCCAGCTTGCCTTCCTTCTTGGCCGCCTCGACCAACGCCGGCGTGATCGGCTCGGCAGCGGTGGCGCGAGCTTGCGCGCGAACGGGTCGGGTCGGCCCCATTGCAGCGAGCGCACTCGCCGCAATGGTCGCGCCGAGCAACTCGCGGCGCGAGAATTGAGGCCTATTCATTAATCCTCCTCAGCGCACGGCGGCTGCGGCTTCACACGCCGAACAATCTGCTGTAGCGCGCCTTGATGTCCTCGCTAGTCTTTTCGACGCCGGCCGGATCTTCTTTCATGATCTTGATGTCTCGGAAGGGCCTACGGCCGGTCTTCTCCTTGACCAACGGATGCATCGACCGCAAGGCGCCGAAGTCGACAATCAGCTGCTGGCATTCCGGCGTGAAGCAATAGCACTGGAACAGTCGTGCCGCGTTCGGGTTGGGGGCGTTCTTGAACATTGCGTTCGGACCCACGACGAGCGGCGTGCCTTCCGTCGGATAGACGACCTCGACCGGCCCGCCGCTCTCCTTACTCTGGAGCACGTTGTACTCGCCACCGTCCGCCATCACAGCGCGCTCGCCGAGTGCGAGCTTCTTGGGCGGGTCGGTCCCTGACTGCACCTGCATGACCTTCTGCTTGGCAAGCCTCTCCAGATATCCCCAGCCGAGCTCGCGCACGATTTGGAACGTCGCGGTGAGAATCGTCCCGCTGTAGCTGGGGTGCGCCTTGACGATCTTGCCCATCCATTTGGGATCAAGCAGGTCGACGTAGCTCTTGGGCGCCTCCTCGCGCTTGACCAGGTTGGTGTTGTAGGCGATCGGGCTCAGACTTACGCGGAAGCTTGCGAACATTCCGTCGGGATCATGGTGCTCCGCCGGATAATGCATGGCGACGTCTGCCGGGACGAAGGGGGCTAGAATGCCCTCGCGCTTCCAGGCAATGAAATGCGCCGCGTCGGACGAATTGACCACGTCAACGCCGTAGATGCGGCTGGCGTATTCCTGGCCGATGCGCTGGAACACGCGTTCGGCGCCGCTGCGCTCGACACGGACGGTGATGCCGGGAAAGGCGCTCTCGAACGATTTCGCAATCTTCTCTGCAAGTGGTAGGTCGATCGAGGTGTAGTAGAAGAGTCTTCCCTCTTTTCTGGCCGCCTCGACGAGGGAAGGCGTAATCGCAGCCGGTTCGAGCGCTGCCGCCCGAGACGGAGACGCGAAAAGACCACCAACGGCGACAGCCGACGACTTGAGCACGTCGCGCCTGGAGAACCGACGCTCGCGCATTATTCCTCCCGGTCCGCCTCGGCCGATCACACCCCGAACAGCTTACTGTAACGCGCCTTGATTTCTGCGCTCATCCTTTCGACCGCCTCCGGATCGTCCTTCATCTTCTTGATCTCGCCGAAGGGCTTGCGTCCTGGCTCGTCTTTGGTCTGCGGATGCACCGATCGCAGGCCTCCGGCATCGATGCAGAGCTGCTGCGCCTCCGGAGAAAAGCAGAAGCTCTGGAATAACCGCGCCGCGTTCGGATTGGGCGCGTTCTTGAACAACCCATTGGGTCCGACAATGACGGGCGACCCTTCGGTCGCATAGACGATCTCGACCGGCGTCCCCTTATCCTTCTCGATGAAAATGTTGTACTCGTTGCCGTCCGCCATCACCGCGCGCTCGCCCAGCGCGAGCTTCTTCGGCGGGTCGGCCGAGGACTGCACCTGCATTACCCTCTGTTTGGCGAGTTTCTCGAAATAGTCCCACCCGAGGTCCCGCGACATCTGATAGGTCGCGGTCATGATGGTGCCGCTGTAGCTCGGATGCGCTTTGACGATCTTGCCGGTCCATTTCGGATCGAGCAGGTCGGCGTAGCTCTTGGGCGCCTCCTCGGCTTTGACCATGGTAGTGTTGTAGGCGATAACGCAGAGCCAAACGCGGAAGCTCGCGAAGGTCCCGTCGGGATCTTTGTGCCCGGCGGGATAATATTTAGCAACGTCCTCGGGAACGTAGGGCTCGAGCATCCCTTCGCGTTTCCACACTACGAAGTGGGCGGCATCGGACGAATTGACGACGTCGACCGAGTGTATACGGCTCGCATATTCTTGACCGATCCGCTGGAACACGCGCTCGGCGCCGGTGCGCTCCACGCGCACGTCGATACCCGGATATCTCGCCTCGAACGCTTTGGCGATGCGCTCCGCAACCGGCAGATCGATGGAGGTATAGTAGACAACCCTGCCCTCTTTCTTTGCCGCCGCGATCAGCTCCGGCGTGACCGGGCTTGGCGGTGGAGCGGCCGAGGTCACCGAGGCAAACGCGCCTGATGCCGCGATGGCCACCGAGCCCCTCAGCACGTCCCGGCGTGCAAACCGTTTCATCATCGTCTCCTCATCAAACATGGTTGGGCTTGAAACATGGTTGGGCTTGCCAATCATCCGCTCAGCACCCGGCAGCGCTCCGGCGGCAGATGGAGCCATACCGAAGCTCCCTGGGGAATATTTTCCGCCGCGGGGGCAACCACGCGCAGCTGCGTGCCGTCGCCCAACTCCACCAGATAGTCACGACTCGCCCCGAGGAACACCTGCCGCACCACGGTTCCCGGCAGTACATTTTCAGTTGCCTCAGGCTTCTTCGCCGTTAGCCGCACCGCATGTTGGCGTATTGCGACCGCGCTCTCACTGCCGGCGGCAAATCTGCCCCCGGTGCAGCGCAGCGTCGAGCCTGATGACGATAGATGGCAGTCGTCGAGCGCGCGTCCTCTGAGAACGTTGCTCGAGCCGATGAAGCGGGCGACGAATTCCGAGCGCGGCCGATCGTAGATGTCCTCCGGCGAGCCCGCCTGCTCGATCTTGCCCGCATTCATGACCGCGATCAGGTCGGCAGTGGTCATCGCTTCCGACTGGTCATGGGTCACGTAAACCGTGGTGTAGCGATACTCGTCGTGCAGGCGGCGCACCTCGAAGCGCATCTCTTCGCGCAGATTGGCATCGAGATTGGACAGCGGCTCGTCGAGAAGCAGCGTCTCGGGCTCGACAATGAGGGCGCGCGCAAGCGCTACGCGCTGCTGCTGTCCGCCCGAAAGCTCGCCCGGATACCGGTCGGCGAGCGGGCGCAGGTGCGTAGTATCCAGTATGGCAGCGAGCTTGCGCTCGGTGCTCGCCCGGTCAACCTTGCGCAGTTTCAGTCCGTAGGCGACGTTCTCCGCGACCGTCATATGCGGCCACAATGCGTAGCTCTGGAAGATCATGGACATGTTGCGCCGCTCCGGCGGCAGCGTTCGTGCCGGCGAGGAGACGAGCCGGTCGCCAACCCGGATCTCACCCGCGGACGGCTCGACGAAGCCTGCGATCAAGCGCAGCGTCGTCGTCTTGCCGCAGCCGGAGGGGCCGAGCAGGCACACCAGCCGGCCGTGCTCGATGGTGAGCGACACGTCGTCGACGACCGCGACCTCCCCATAACGTTTGGTCAGGCCTCGCAGTTCGACCGACGCCACGCCCGTTCTCCTCGACACCCGGCACGGCGTTCCGCCGCGGCCGTCTCGATCATTGAAACACTAAACCGGCGATTGGTATCCGCGACAGCTTGCCGCCACTCCTTCAGGTGCCGGTAAATGCCGGCTTGCGCTTCTCCATGAAAGCGCGGCGGCCTTCGATGAAGTCGTTGCTGGTAAAGCACTGTTCCACCAGCTCACCGCACTGCGCCACGTTGCGCGCAGAGTCATCCTTCATCACTTCGCCGACAATGTACTTGACCGCCTTCACCGTCAGCGGCGCGTTGACGGCGATCGTCTCCGCGTAATCCTTGACATAGGTCTCGAGCTCCGCCTGCGGCACGACCCGATTGACGAGGCCCATCTGGCGGGCGTCCTCAGCATCGAACTGGCGCGCGGTAAGGAAGATCTCGCGCGCAAACGCTGGTCCGACGACGTCGACGAGCCGACGCAGCCCGGCGTAGGAATATCCGAGCCCAAGCTTTGCCGCCGGTACCGCAAAGCGCGCATTGTCGGAGCAGATGCGCAAATCGCAGCACACTGCCAGTCCAACGCCACCGCCGATACAATACCCGCGGATCATGGCGATTGTCGGCTTTGTAAACTGCTGAATGCCGGCATATGCCTTCTCGACCGTTGCATTGTAGTGCCTGGTCGCCTCGAGCGTGGCGCGTTCGCTCTCGAATTTCGAGATATCGGCGCCGGAGACGAACGCCTTGCCGCCGGCGCCCGTGACCACCACCACGCGCACCTCATCATCCGTGGCGAAGCCCT
>WNGR01009866.1_pt1 | contig 10004 bp, 11 predicted proteins | sample 5407581 | NCBI WGS metagenome assembly WNGR01 (sample SAMN13153383, study PRJNA577476) | soil metagenome | isolation source: 80 cm soil or saprolite under Garry oak tree replicate 2 | place: USA:California | collected 2016-06-15
GGCCCATTTACTGGACACACGCACTGGGTCTGGTCTGTGGCATTCTCGCCAGATGGCCTACGCATTGTCTCAGGCTCGGAGGATCGAACAATTCGTGTGTGGAACGCCACTACGGGAGAGACAGTGGTGGGCCCGTTTATTGGACACACGAATTCGGTCGAGTCTGTGGCATTCTCGCCAGATGGCCAGCGTATCGTCTCAGGTTCGCAAGATCGAACAATTCGTGTGTGGGACGTCTCAACTGGAGGGACACCGGCAGGCACATTTACTGGACACGTGGATTCGGTGGAGTCTGTCGCATTCTCCCCAGATGACCAGCGCATCGTCTCATCAGAATCCGGGTCAATTTGCATGTTGGACGTTACGACAGGAAATACAGTAACTACAGGACACGCCGACTTCACTGACCAGTCCATTATCAACGACGAGGGATGGATATGTGGTAGTAATGGCGAACTTTTAGTGTGGATCCCTCTAATACATAGGGCACATCTTCACCGCCCAAGTAATATATGGGTTACTGGCGAACATGAAACCCGCATTGATCTGTCTACTTCCGTACATGGACGCAGTTGGACTACTTGTATTGACGCTTAGATAGAACCGCTATGACAATCCGTCGTTTTTTTAGGCGGTGTGAAGTGTAATGTAGTAACACGCTAGATCAAAGCTCACCGAGGCAGTACTGCTGGACAGCTTTGTCTTTGTCTTTGTGGTTGGGACAGCCCCACCCTGGCTAGATTACATGAATAGTTGATCTTTCTTATTCGTCCTCAAGTCACGAGCCGTCGGTTTGAGCTGGGCTGGGCCCCACCCCGGCACGCGAGCTACGAAGCAAGCTCCGTGGCGGGGTTGATTGGGCTGACGGAATATATCAATTTCCAGGACTCTGTTGTTGAGGTCATAGACGACACACGCATAACGGGCAGGCAGCATGTAAGAATTGGGGCCATCACGTCGTGCTGCGAACGCAACTATTACATCCCTACTACAATAGTACCAGGACCTCACATCGGCGTTTGTGGGGAATGAAGTTCAGGCCACTGTAGTTATACAGACACTAAGTACACAGATTACGAATGAGCTTGAGGAGAACAATCCAGGGTACAAACGCAAAGGGACATAGAGGGCGTGGTAAAAAGACTCTATCAGACAATGCGATCCCCAGCCTAGAAGAGACACCCATCAGTGCTCCTGGCAGCGAGCGAGCGACAGTGGCGGGTCAGTGGGGTCCTGTTCCTCCATCCTGTGCCGGTGACGGCGCCACGCAAAGGGCAGGTAGCGCAGGAAGCGGGGCGGCCGCGAGGCACGACGTTCTGTCGGCCCACCACCAGCCAGCATTGTCTCCAGCGCCTGGTGATCTAACGAAAATACAAAATAGAAAATGCCGCATAAGCAGGGAGGAGTGGGGATGGACGGTTTCTTACCGTGTCTGCAGATCGGACACGAGCTCGAGAGCTCGAGCAGACGCACGCCTGATGGAAGACGTGCTTGCTTTCGCACGTCGTCCCGTCGTCAAAATCGACGATGCAGATCGGGCACGTCTCGCGGCCGATCGACTCGAGCAGCGGGTCCGCCGCTGACGTTGCCCGCGCCGCCGAACCGGAAGGCCCCGGCCCGGAACCGCCCTGGCGGGACCGGGACGTCAGTTAGCTCTGGGTCGTCGTCGTGGACACGGCTGTGGGGCCGTGCTGCGTCGTTCTCTGCATCTGCGTCTGCTACCGTTGCGGCGCGCGAGGTTTCCGGTCCTGTAGACGATGTCGCGGGGACGTCGTTTTGAATGTCTCGCATCTCGAGCGTCGGCGATGACCTATTTCCGTAAGCCTCGAGGTCCTAGTCCTTCGCCTCTATCTGCGTCTCCGCCTCCGCGCGCCGCGATCCAAACTTGATCAGCGGGGACGTGTCGAGAATTGCGCGTGTGAGCACGCCACCGCCGCCCGGTCCACCGACGTCGCCTTAGCCGGCAGCAGCGCGATACCGTTCTGGGTTCCGGACGGCGCGGATTACCTGTAAGTTACCTGACGGGCCGTGCGTGAGCATTCCTAGGCGGCACTAGGTAAAGTGAAGTGCCTACATCGATGATGATGACTACAGCGAACGGGCTCGTAATGCACCCGGTGATTGCATAGAGGACGATCCTCGGTAATCCGTGAGTGAATAGTGCCCAATGCACGGCGCAGTAACCCCTCACATCGTAAGCGTTGTCATCGAGCTGCCCGTACCGCCGCCACCTGCAGTTGGCGTGCCCCGGCCATTGCTGGCAAAGACGTTGATGCCCAAGGGAGCCGTATCAATGTATGCAGCGAGGGTTTTTTTTTTTTGAAATCTCTATGCGGCGAGGGTTGCCCATAGTTAGCCCGGGGCAGTTGGATAGCCAGCCGCGAGGGTTTCGTTGATTGCGATTGCGGCTTGAGAGGCAATGGGAATTGCAAGGTCTTATTCGCTATAGACGCTGGTATTATTGACTTCGAGTTGGCTGAGAATAACGCCCGCAGATGCAAGCGACAGCGTGGAAAATATGTCCATCATCGGGGTAAAACCCTCAGGATCCGTGTATTCTGGGTTTATCATGCACGCCCGCGACCACGCAGAGTAGAGCCACTATAGCGGCACGTAGGTGAGCACTTGCTAGACGTTAAGATGGGGGACAATGATTACCACTCCGACTCGGACAGCCCCTCGTTCGCGAGCGTGAAAATGACGTCGATCTGCGATGCGTGTGTCACATTGGCGTCACATGAGACGAGCGCTATCCAGAGCGTGCCAGTGGTCGCTGCGTGGCGCTTGTTAGGCCCCCACGGAACTAACTTGGGGCGCCGATGACGGATAACAATTAACTTACCCACTGGTATCGTTAGCAACATCCTTTGCTTTTTCCTCGGAGAAGCGCACAAGCGCGCCCTGCTCCACCCATAAGCCGCAGTACGCAGGAAGCACAAGGCGAACCTCGCGCGCACCTTGCTAACCCCGTTGCTGTTTTGGCAGCGGGGTCGGTATGATAACGTCTGGAAGTCTTCGCCAGGAAAACTGGGACAGACAATAAAGGTGTTAGTACCAGCATCCAATTGGAAACCATGGATGTCTTGAAAACGTAAGTGGCAAAGGGTTGGCCGATCAGGGGATGAAGTCGGGAGGGAAAGGGATACGACAACAGCAGGAACCCGACACGAAGGTGTACGAGCTAATCGGATAGGGGATACTCGGTTCATGTGATCTTTGCCCTGTCTCTCTTCACTGACCCAGAGGCGCCTACACCGCCATCGAGGCGACATTCGCGCTTGATTTGCCACGTTCCTCGGTTTCAGTGCCACACCGTGGTCTACCACAATAGCCCATGACCCCCAAGTGACCATCGTATTCGCCACGCTTAAAACAGCTCGCCGTTCACCCCACAACGTTGTACCACTGCAGATATAGATATCCGTGACGTTCAGAATGGCGGCGTTGAAATCGTTTGTTGGGTTCGTGGGAATGTAGGGCTTGGACGGGCAAGAGCAGGCCGATGGCGACTGTGGTGGTATAGAGGGGGGTGACCATGGTTAAAGACAGGGGAGAGACGGAAGGACAATAAGTAAAGAAGAGATTTCGAGATGACATAGCGGGCCGGGAAACCCGCCCATAAAGTGTGGGCGAGTTAAATGAAGTACGCAGGAGTTCGCCTCCTGCGTGCAACCCGCGGTTTGGTAACGCGTGCCTGACAAGAGGATTATTGAGATAATTGGCTTGGCGATAACTTGGTTTTATCTAGGAACACACTGTTGTCGTCCTTTTTACGCTTCCTGAACAACCTCCTCCACAGCCTCGTCGAAGATCCTGATCCCCTTCACAAGTTCCTCGGACAAAATATTCAGGGCTGGGATAAATCGCACCGTCTCATATACGGAGGTCGTAAGCGGGAGCAAACCCTTCTCAAGGCAGCGCTTAGACACCCTCGTGGACATAATCAGGGGGTCTTCCCATGGGCCGCTGGGTCGAACCTTGAATGTGCTGGCGAAGCGAATTTGACGGCGACCATCAAACCCTTCCCCCGCACGTCGAGAATGTGCGGCCCCACAATAGGGTCGGCTTTCAATGGCCTAAAGTGCTTCGAAAAGCTCCGCGGAGCTGAGCAGATCAAGAACTTCAATGCGGATGAAAAGCGAAAAACACGCGAGACGCACCGTGCATTGACGTTATCAAGTCTTTAAACGCATCTACAACTGCAACTGCCGCAGCGCATGAAACTGCATTGGCAGCATATGTCCCTGCCTGCGATTTACACTTGACACACAGCCACTTCGATGGATGTAGAGCGGAGTCTCACCATCGTTCGCGGCCTGAGTTTATCGGTCAGATCCTTCGGACTGACGACAGTACCAAGCGGGAACCAATTTGCAAGGCCCTATCATAGCTTAGACATTATTTTACCGCGGGCGATGCAGCGACAAAGTAGGGCCTACCTTAGCCATAATCAAGAAGTCTGATCGCACCCCGCTGTACTCGATATTGAATATCCGCCCGGCCCTCCCGAACCCGCTCTGCACCTCAACGACGATGAAAAGCAGGCCGTTCTTGTCGCAGATGTCGCGTAGCCCTTGAAAGAAGGCTGGGGCACATACCCACCCTCGCCGAGCACCAGCTCGACGAACTCGGCGTCGACCGCGCCTGGTGCGGAGTTGAAGTGGTCCCAGTACGGGAACTGCGCCATCACGATGCCCGGCTGTAATATCACGGGCGCACCCCGCATCAGACACGGTTGACACGCCAACCAAGGCGATGTGGTGTGTGTATGTGGGAGGGGAGGGGGGAGAGGGATGAATCATGTGAGGCGAGGACCCGTCAGCGTAGACAGTTGTCGCCCAAGTTACATTGTCGTGAACTCGGACTAAATTAGGTGTTGGGATTTGGAAAGAGAGTAAGCGCAGTCTATGGCCCGGGATGGGAGGAGGAAGGGTCAGTGGGTCTTACTTGGAAAAAAATCAGAACGGAGCTCGACCGTTACTATATTGCAATGCAGACGGGAAAGAAGGCGTCAATGTGACAACGGCACGCTCCGAAGCGTGCCAACAAGAGATGACGCCAATGAGAGGCGAAGGCCGTAAGACCTATAAGTTCGGGTCAATTAACAACCCTAACCTTATGAGAGTTCCGCTCGGATATCAGTGTCACCAACCAAGGTCCGCTCTCTTTCCGCAGTTTCCCAATGCATACTGCATATGCATTATCTCGTAGGCCCTGGACGAGGGATACATCAAGGACATTCCTCAATGGTTCCCAGGCGCACGTCTGAATTACGCGGAGAACATGCGGTGGCGCACCGATGATGGGATCGCAATAACGGAGACCAATGGAACCGGGCACATCGCTTCGTATTCCTACCGTGAGTTGCGAGAACTGGTACGCAAATTCGCTGCGGCCCTCAAACTCCATGGGCTCCAGCCCGGGGACAGAGTCGCAGGTTCGTCTTTTGGTCTAGTCTCTGTGGCGTTCGCATGCCTGATGAGTAGTTTCTCACGCACCGCAGCCATTGTTGCAAACAGAACAACATTAGTCGCTATCGCTTTAGCTACGGCGAGTCTTGGAGGCATCTTCACGAGTACCGCAACCGACATGGGTGTGAAGGTATCCCCGTTTCCGCTCACGCGGCGGGGCTGTCCACTTATCGGTTAAAGGGAATTCTAGACCGATACCGACAAGTGCTGCCCAACTTCGTCTTTTCTGCAACCGAGACTATATACGCGCAGAAGACCTTCAACCTAATGGCCAAGGTTTCGTAAGATGTTCAAAATCTCCCCTCCTAGGGCATTGGTCACGTCGTTCTACTTCCCGTCATTAAGTCGGTCAAGAAGTCTCCCAGGAGGTCGTCAACACTATTCCACTGAGGTTGGTTTCAACACCTTCCACCTTCCAGCATACCTAGAATGTTATGCTCCAGCAAAACTCTTTCGGCATTTCTAGCGTCAGATGATGGACGTCCATTGATCTTTGAACAACTGCCTTTCGATCATCCACTTGCATCCTGTATTCGTCCGGCACAACGGGTCCTCCAAAGTGCATTGTTCACCGCGGAGGGGTGTGTGAACGTTATACTACTAAACTAGTCATTATCTCACACAACTTGTAGGGCGTGTTCATTCAGACAAAGAAGGAACTTGTGGCACATCTCGAAGTTGGAATGGACGACACATATTTCCAATTTACATTTACAACGGTATGCCTTCGTCCCCGTCCTCGAATAACGTCTAATCGCGAATACCAGACTGCTTGGACGATGTGACCTTACATGCTTGCTGGACTGGCGTGCGGTGCCCGGATGACCGTTTACGAAGGATCTCCATTCTACCCAGGCGTGAAGACCTACCTGAAGTATATCGACGAGCCGAAGTACACCCCGGTTCCTAACTAAGAATGCTGCATCAGCTCATACCCGTCTGACAGTGTCAACTTGTTTGGTACGAGTCCCCGCTTCATCTCCGAAGTTCAGGGCCGCGGCATTCTCCCTCGTCGTAAGTACATTGCCTCTGTTCTCTTAGTCTGGCCATTGAATGTATTGTAGGAGACATCGGCAAGTTCGGAGCGATGCGCAGGATTACGATCACGGGCTCTGTGCTCTCGACCCCGCAGTACGGGTGGATGAAAGGCGCGTTTAACGATCGGACGGTTATTTGTGCGGAATCTGGCGGCACAGACATCTGCGTTGCATGTACGCCTTGTTCTTTTCCCGCGACTCTCTACATAACATGGGCACACAGTCATATCTTCGATCCCTCATTACCCGTTCACGCGGGCGAGATGCAGGGTAAGGTGCTCGGCATTGCTGTTGGGATCTTCGACGAGGCAGGGAAGGACATCTCAGAAACCGGCATCGCGGGCGAGCTCGTCTGCACAAGGCCACACCCATCTGTCCCCGTGCGGTTCTGGGGCGACGATGCGCGCGGGAGCATGTTCCTCAAGGCGTATTACGACACGTACCTGGGTGTGTGGCGCCACGGCGACTTCATTGCCATGAACCCGCGCACGAAGGGGTTAATAATCCTCGGCCGCAGGTTCGCACCCTCTTCCTTCCTACTTGCCTTCCAGCGTCTTTCTCTTGCGTGTGCCGAGGTTTGTATACCAGTGATGGCGTGTTGAACCCCTCGGGTGTGCGGTTTGGTTCGGGTGAGATCTACGGCGTGCTCGAGCGCCCCGTGTTTTCCGCACGCATCGACGACGCGATATGCGTGGGCCAGCGCCGGCCTCAGGACAAAAACGAGCGCGTGCCGCTGTTCATCAAGATGCGCGCGGGGCACAAGCTGGACTCGCCCTTCGAGGAGTCAATCCGCTCTGCCATTAGGGCGGCGCTGAGCAGCCGACACGTACCAGCGTACATCTTCGAGGTCAAGGAGCTTCCAGTGAGTGCCTGTGGTTGATCACTTGGTGACGCGCCGCTGATAACAACTACGTGGCTAGTATACGGTGAACGGCAAGAAGATCGAAACTGCGGTGAAGAAGGTCGTCTCGGGATTGCGGGTCGTTCCTAGCGCGACGGTCGCGAACTCGGAGTCATTGGAGAGCCACTACAATACCAGGACATAGAGAAGTTCGCACAGTCATTAAAGGAGGGCAACGGCAGAGATGCGAAACTGTGAATGGGGCTTTTTTGTTTCGAATGTACCATTGATGCCTACCCCGTGTTTTGCTCAAACATCGCAATACAGTCTTCTCGCTGCGACCTTGAACACTTTTTCTTAGAGCTGGACAACCCTTGGAGATGATCTACCTGACCCCGGGTAAGACTCGTTTGCTTTCGTATAGGTTACACAGCCCTGATCGGCCTCGGATCTATTGGGAGACTTATTGCGCCGTCTCGATGTCTCAGCTTACACCAAACCGTGACTAAGTTTTCTCCACAAAGGTGTCCCAGCAAGTGGAACTCCGCCAGCTCGTCGGTCGTCGTATCTACTGCTCCCCAGTAGAGAAGATTGCGAAACTCGTACGGAGAAACAAAACAGTATTTTGGAAGCGCTCAGAGGCTTGACAAGCTAGGGCAAAAGCGATGTGGGTCACCATTGGCTAGTCCTGAAAGTAGCACGACAACCGTCGTTCGACGGCAGACGAATTTCAGTCTGGTGGTCACTGGGGTCTTTTCTTTCATAATTGATGGCAAGATTTGAAGAGGATCCACCCACAAAACCGTAAGGTACCAAGTCCCGACAACGACAGGTCAATGACATGCGCCCCAATCTCATCGAAGCCAACACGTCGCCAGTGTCACCTTCTACGCCGACCGTATATCAAGCTAAGGAGCATATAATTCGAAGGAGCCAAGGCGGTCGAAGGCTTGAAGTTACATCTCAAATACTGTATATTAAACTAAAGATACAGGGTATTGAAATCGCTGTAGGAAAAATGGCGCAGGGGCATCGCCACTGCCGAGTATGCCGGGAAGCCCGTCCTCGTTAAGTTCTGCTACAACTATGGTGCGGATGCCCACCGGATGCTCGCTGCCGTCGGCGTCGCCCAGTGCTGCACTTCTGTTTCCCAATTTGCGGACAGATGGTCATGGTCATTATGGACTTGATCAGGGGTCTCAACGCGCGCCACAAATTTCTGAGTAGCGAATTACCGCCGATTGTCTTTGAGGACGTTCGGCGCGCAATTGACATCCTGGATGACGCCTGGCTCGTCTTCGGTGATCTACGTCGCCCAAATATCATAGTCATTGGTTCTGGCGAGAAATTGCAGGTTGATTTTGACTGGGCCAGACCAGCGGACATGGCGACGTACCCGCCAGAAATGAACAATGCTTTTGTTTTGAAGTGGCCGTACGAGGTCGAGCCTGGGGCGAAAATCAAGAAGGGACACGATCTGGAAACGTTAGATAGCCTACAAGATCGTCGGAAGTTGCCTCGATCATAAGGACGTTTGATGGGAGGTGGGGTCCGATTTTCATGCAGAGCATAAAAGGTTGTATTGTATGAAAATTCGGGCAATGTGACGAGTAGAGATCGGGAATGCAGCTGCAGTAGCGACAGTGCTGTGTCCTTCAAATTCAAGTTCAGGTTCGAGTCGCAGCTGCCAGTGGTGCCCAATTCCCGTGCCAGCCCTACGCTGCACTACGTCTGTCAGTTTCGGCCTGCTACATCCGTGGCAAAGACACTCAGTCACGGCGTTCCTAAGTGGGTGGGATCTATCGACATTTCATCGCCACCGGTGGAAATTTCTTAACCTAATTTGATTAGCTTTTTCTTTTTTGTTGCCACGAATGTGCGTAAGGAGCTAGCGTAAGGAGCTAAAACACATCGGTGCGCAGGTAGCAGTTTAGTGAGACGTGAGGGACCTCGCGTGCACGCGCAGTTTGGCCACTGAGGGATGTAGAACCCGAGGTCAGGATGCTCACAGCGGAGAGGGCTCTTGAGACTACGCGAGCGCGAGTAGTGAGCATTTTAGTGATTTGTGTCCGATGCGAGTAGGATTGTGCGACAACACCGGGACTGGTCGAGTTGACCACGGTCAACGAGCATACGGATTAGGTAGTTGTTTCCCTCGGGTTGGCAGCGTGCTGGGCAGCATCATGTGGACGAGGCGTGGTTACCTAGACACTCTAACCATACACTCAATCTAACCCCCCAAAACATCCTTCTATCCAGTATGGCCGCTGAAAAAGACGTGGACCACCGGCAAATGTCCTCGAATTCGTGCGTAAATGCCCATTGAACCGTGACTTTCTCGATAGTGACCCACTACTCCAGCCCGGGTCCCTCACCATCGCAAAATCCAGGAAGAGGGTGTGTCAATCCCTTTTTTTGTCTTCCGATACTCGGTCAAGAACCGTCCTTGGATAGATCCCAAATCGCCGAATCGCAGGAAAGCCCATCCCAACTACGTGTTCAAGTGGCTGGTATGTACTTGAATCCTGAGTCGTTGACCCCCCGATAAGTGTTTAATATCGTTTTTAGTCCTCCGAGCATACAATCTTCCCCATATCAAGAGTCGTTTTGGCACAAAGTTCTTCGTTACTGTAACCAGTCATACGACAACAAAGA
>WNGR01027073.1_pt1 | contig 10004 bp, 8 predicted proteins | sample 5407581 | NCBI WGS metagenome assembly WNGR01 (sample SAMN13153383, study PRJNA577476) | soil metagenome | isolation source: 80 cm soil or saprolite under Garry oak tree replicate 2 | place: USA:California | collected 2016-06-15
TCCATGTTATTTTCTAGATGCGTGCATGTGGTCACCACTCTTCAGAACCACCCCTCTCCGTCGCACTGACAACTGGACCGGGAGCTTCTGGAGTCACACTCTGAGCCTCCCCCCTCTGTCGTTGTTATGGCCGTGACCCGACCTTTAGGCTGCCCCATCCTGCTGCTGTCACAGAGGTGCTACAGTGGCAAGCCCTGAGAGGACCACTAAGAGGTGTCAGCCCTGCAGCAAGACGAAGTGGGGCAGGGTGGGAGTGGTCCACTTTCTCTTTCTCCCCTTTCTGTGGATATTGCATGTCGCCTTTCGAACTCACACTGATTCGAGTCTGTACATGTACAAGTGATTGTTAGTTGTAGAATTAATATGCAAAATATGTCTGTGTTATTGGCAAGCGCGAATCTGCACGATGCCTTTGTGTGCTGTGTCTCTAGTTGGGCTTGATCGCTTGATCTCTTGAGCCATTGATGAGATGTTCCGAGGGCCTTCATGAGCAAATAGGACGCACCACTTCCTAGGCTTAAATGTACTCACTGTCACTTTTCACTTTATATGTTCCCCATAATCTATTGACCTTCATCATCGACTTGTCGCGATTTACTCTGTTTGTCTAGCTGTCGCAGTGTATTATCTCAGTCCGTTCCATTGAATGTCAATAACGCAGCACCCATCACTTTAGGAATGCCCCTCCACAACGCAAAGAGCTGGAACCCTAGCAATGGTCGGAGGACTCAGAACTTTGCCATCAGATTCCCTATGTGTACACGCTAACCTGCTCCCTACACACCTTGAGATGGACAAACACTGCAACCGGGCAGCTCTCCAACTAGCTACTCTTCCAGCTGACCACCCACTCACAAAGCTGTTCAAGAGATGTAACGGAGGGAAGGTAAGGCATCGCAAAGCCCCCACTCCACCTCCTGGCAGAAGAACACCTCGTAGACCCAATGAAGCTCGAAACAGGAAGAAACCCAGCACTTTTGGGCAAATGCACCCCTTCAAGGTGGACATACCGAAGGACAAAGATAGTTCCAAGAAGGTGGACGCAAGCACCCCAGAACACGTGAAAATATACACGGACTGTTCGGCTCACAACGGGAAAGTAGGGGCAGTAGCCATACTAACACAGGGCGGGAAGACGATCGAAGCTTTACACCACCACCTAGGATCAGCAGATGAGCATACGGCCTTCAAAGCTGAGCTGGCACAGATACTCCTAGGATTGCAACTGATCAAGGCATGCAAGGAAGGGAACAAATCCTTCGCCATAGGGGTAGATAACCAAGCTGCCATTAAGGCGCTCTCCTCGGAACTTGACAAGCTGGGACGTCACTAGCAGCAGAAGAACTTGTTTTTTGTTTTGAGTCCATTTTTGTGTGCCTTGGGGCATACTGCCCTATGTAGCACTACACTTTTTTTTGAATGTGGCTTCAGATGGCAGTGCGGTCTCCGGAACAGATGAAAATAGCTGAACACAAGCTGACCTCACTGCGCTCAAGGTGACGAATTTACTCACTGAGCTCAGTCTTCCTTGGTGAGGTCTATGATTTCATTAGTGAGGTCTATGACCTCAGGCTGTGTTGGTTGTGTTGGAGAGAAGACAACCTCAGACCTCCAGGGGGCGGATCCCTCGGGTTCTGCCAATGCATGTCCCTCAGACTCTATCAACGGGGTGGGTCCTGAAGGCTCCATCAATGGGGCAACTCCTAAAGGCTCCGCCAATGGAACAGGTCCTGAAGGCTCCGTCAATGGAGCAGGTCCTGAAGGCTCCATCAGAGGGACAGGTCCCCTATTCCTTCTGCTTCCACGATGAGGATGGTCACAGCGGCAACGACGACAGCAACGCTGATGCCAATGTCAACGCAAGCCGTCTGCCACCACGACTGCGATGACCATAGTGGCAATGGCGACAACAGGGATGGGAGCCATCTTCCCCCACAATGATGACGCCCCACACATGACCCCCACCACCATGACAATCCCGATACTGATGCTCATTAGCAAGTTTTTGATTTAGATTGAATACAATTGTAGTGTAGAGTACGAGTAGAGTACTGTAAAATTGTAAAATTGTAATCAATCATAATCGATTTTCTTTTGCTCCTGGACCAAGTCAGGCCAATCCAAATGATATTACATAAATAGATACATGAGTTTGTAGATATAACATGAAGGCAATCGCAATCAAATGGTTCTGTTTTTTTTTTGCTTGTAAAAAAAATTGTTCAATTTTAGTCAATCTCGCATCCTTTTCTCTCACCGGGAATCTGACTAGATCTGACTGCCAAATGACTCTCATCCGACTTGGCCGGACTATGACTTATGCAAAATTTCTGACTTGGTTTGACCCGAATTTGACCCCTAGCTGACCCCCTCCAGACCGCCACTGACTAACTCTGACTTCTCTTTTTTACTGAGGGTCAAGGGTCAAATGGTCCCAAGGGGCCCATCTCAGATCTTGAAGCCGTGGCCGAGAGTTGCAAGTACACCATAAGGGGGTATGCAAGTTCCCCAAAAGACTCATCGATTGCAAAGGCCCAGATCTAGAAAGGCCCATGTCGTGATGTTGAAAAGACCCCCTCCAAGCTCGACGCTTGATGGGAAGCCAAGCCACTCCCTACCGGGAGTGGGGGGGACTTATGATGAACAGACATTCACTCCCAAGCGCATTAACTGTTCCATATCTAATTTTCGAGTAATGTGCTACGTAGGGTACTCGGCCCCGAGGCACACATAAATGGATTCAAAAAAAAAAGTTGAAAAGACTTTGTGTATTTGATTTGGCAGTGATTGAGCCAGAATCGAGCCGAGAATTTTGGGGTGTCTGAAGGATGAGGGTGTGTCCGATGTTCGAGTCGGACACAGTCACGTGTCCCTGCAAAATTCCAAAGCCCACCTTGCACACTGTACAGAGCCAAGTCCGTGTGAGTCCAAAGCGGAGAGGATCTCGCTGGGGTTAGAGATCTAGAAGAGGGGTAGGAGTGGAGTTAGCTGGAGCGAAGGTTTTACGCTCCAAGCCGAGCACGTGTGCAGGATTGCCGAAGCGGTAACTAGAAGCAATAACTAGGGGAATTGCAAGAGGAAGGGAGGAAGGGGAAGGAACAAGAAGCAGGCGAGTGGTTGACGTGGATGGCGAGGGAAGCGAGGGCGTGGGCTGGCGGCTAAGGTGGTGTGAAGGGCAAGGATGTGCGGCAATGGCGAGCGGTGGTGGCAAGCAAACAACTAAGTGCCTGCTTGGCAGATCTGAGGTCAGCGGCTCGGGATTGTAGAGCAAAGCATCTGGCTTTGAGAGCAATAATGACAAGACTTCTTTAGCTAGGCTTAGAGGCTTAGAGATGAGGCGATGGGGCGGATTTAGACTTAAAAGGGGGGGGGGCAGACGGACGCTTTAGAGATGAGGTCAACAACGATGATGATTTTAGAGTCAAGGATTTATATACATGACAGCCTGTATACGACGCGTTCCGAGACTATGTCGATGGTATAGTGAAGAGGTAGGGAAGTAAGAGGGAAGTAGGGAGTGTACGAGTGCGAGTATGACGGACGCAGTCTGAGATAGGTTCGGTCAAGACAAAGGGACATGGGCGCGAACATGAGGCGAGAAACGATCTATCTATAGTTAGGGTAACAAGAGCCAAGAGTATAGTAATCAGAACAAAGGAAATTGAGACTTCAATGACGCACGACAATACCCTCCTCCTCCAGGTCCGTCAACAGGCGCAACGATCTGCGTGGACTTCAACGTCGTCCTGAGGGTGGCTGAGGACAGCTGACTGGGTAGAATCGGCAAGATACAGGAGAGGTGGAGTAGGATAGTGTTGTTTTGACAGGATGAAAGAAAGTCGTGATGATCGACACTAGGATGGGCGATGCGATGAAAGGTGGTATCGGGCTGAACTCCCAAGGTGAAGTTGGGTGGCATCGGCAGGCGTCTGGGGTCAAGACAGCGAGAGGGCTGTGATACGAGAGTAAGGCTGAGAACGACGGAGGTGATACAGAGAATGACAAGGACAAAGCGGCACGAGTCAGATTATGTGTGTATGTGCATGGGTGTTGAGATACGGAGATATGAGGTCGTAACACGGGGTGAAGGATGGCGAGGAGAGCAGACAATGAAAATGCGAACAGCAATGACTTTGGGTTTGAGTCCAGGTGGCTGCTGCAGGTGGCTGAGGGACATGGAGAGTGGGAACGGCCGAAATAGGCGAAAATGACCAATTTCGGGCCTGGAGCCTGAGCTAACCTTACAACGTGAGCAAGGTTTTAGGGTCGAAAACCAATGTCAAATGCACACGACTTCATATAGGTCGCAAATTTCCTCGTTGAGCTCAGTCCTCCCCGGTGAGGTCTATGACATCAGGCTGCGTCCGAAACCAATGTCAAATGCACACGACTTCATATAGGTCGCAAATTTCCTCGTTGAGCTCAGTCCTCCCCAGTGAGGTCTATGACATCAGGCTGCATCCGGGAGGGGGTGACTTCAGAACTCCTCAGGGGGGCAGGGACCTCAGGCTTCGTCAGGTGGGCGGGAACCTCCTCAGGCTCCATCAGTGGGTTGGATCGCTTAAGGGCTGTAGACCAAAGTGGCGAGATGATGTCCACCGACAGTAGCTGTGACCACCACACTACCCTAAGATCAACGACAACTCGAAAACGCCAGACTCCTATGCAGCAACACACCAACATACCCTTTTCCTCTTCGACCTGGCGACAACAACGCCTCACTATCACAACACTTGATGAGCCACAATGCCACTCTTTGCAAGAGGGGGAAAGTCTTAAGATGAAGGGGTAGGAGAAGTATTACAGTAAGAAGACAGAGAACTGCGACTTGTGTGCCAAGATTTCAATGTCTTGAGCCTTGACGGCTTGACATCTCAAGTCATTGACTCGCGATGCTCCGATGTTGGATGTCGTGTCGGATGTTCCCTTAATGAAATATGGGTACAAATATTTTATGCTATGTCATCAGCATGAACAAATCAAAAATATTATTAATGCAAGTACTGAGCCTACAATGCCCATCTTTGATTAAATCAGATTACATCATTATAATACGTTATAATGTACCTTCCCAATTTTGCGACATACGACCCCAAATGGCTTGAAGGCTGAGTGCCACTTTACATGAAACACATGTTGTGTCCCAAAACGGAACAGTACAATTTCAACCGTCCATCTGATGTGATTGCGTAAGTTTGCACATCTCAATGCATTAATCATCTTGTCTCAACACTACGCCGACAGACTCTTGAGTATCTAGCCATGTCACCAAATTGGATCCGCTGTACAGACAAGTTCTCATATTCTGCACAAGGTTTTGCGGTTTACCTTTCCCGAAACTATGTCCTTATTGCCGTGCCTCATATCGTGGTCACTGGCGTCGCGATTCAATGACCATGTCGTGCAGACCCATAATAGGAGGACGATGGGGTCTGACTTGCTGTCTAGAGGCAAGAAAACATTTGCAATGCGACGTCAGGTAAGGCTAGCCTGTGATCGTATATTACAATGGACTCTGACCTCCGACTCCAAGGCAGGTTAGGATCACGATATGATGCCGTTGTGACATGCGTGAGCCCAGAATTGTAGAACAATGGGCCCTGATTTCTAATGCAGAAGCGAACAACAATGGAGGCGTGGTGCTGTGACATTTGTCGTAGCGCCGACGGAGGGTGGACTGTGGGAATGCGCAGCTCACTAATGAATAGGCGAGAATAGAGTCCAGGAGCGCTGGACCCAACCGAGTCCAATGTGTGGGTGACTCCACGAACTTGAAGAGCTCTGATGGTCACCTAGCCCGCCCTCACGTTACGATTTGGGTTTCGAGTTTCAAGCACCGCGCACTCGAGTCATGTTACAGTCTGGCCGGCGCGACATATAATAGACGTGTGTGTGCCCATCTCGGATGTGCGGGAACTTTCGCGTCCTGTCTTTCGCCTCGACTCAACGACTAGACTCAGGCAATGGTCATCCACCGTCGCACACTACATAATATCCCTGTAGGAGTTCACGATTTTCATGAGTGCGGATGATTGATTTTCTTTCTCTGATACCTCAGACCGCACCTTATATGGTGTCTGGTTATGTGTGGCAAAGGTGGTCAGGTCTTGGACGTGCAGTTGAACGCCGAACCTGCTCAGGTTCGCTTTCCTGCATGTTAATCCTTCCGACCCCTGATTATGACTATTCTACAGGACGTCGCCTTGCAATAAGCACACCCGAGCAAGACAGTACTTGCGAGACCACGCACTTCAATCTTCAACGTCTTGTTCTGTTCACTCTCAGTTGACGACTTCCGCTCGTGCCATGTAGTTTTCGTTTGTTCAAAACGGATGAGAGCATGTACGTCGGTGAAGGCATGCATCTTCGACATCTTGGCGACAGTGTGTTTTTTGTTTGCGTTCTTTTCCCTCTGTTCTCAAAACAACTGCATCAAAGGTAGTTCCTTTCCGTCCTGGCGTCAACGTTCCAAGCACGGCTGTGTCCGGTGATAAATTTTATTTGATGGGGGACATTTTGGAGATACCGCATTCCGTTTCGCTCAGCTGCCTTCTTCATTCAAAAAGCTTAAGCCGGTCCCCGTGCAGAACGAGACTTCACTCGCAGCCTGCAAAGTTCCTACCTGCGTCACAGGGTCTGGACTCGTCGAAAATCTGGACGAGAAGCGAACGTTTCAGATAACCTCCCTCTCTCAGTACGTATCCGGGAGTAAGCAAAATGATAGCATCACGGTACATGCTGCGTTGAACACAGCATAAAACGGGGGATATTTATGAGGTTTTTTTGTCGCCACTTTGATGAGAAAACCCTGTTGCTTACCTTACGGCTCCACAGGCATCTTACTGTACGCGCGTTTCATATGTGTAGCGGTTCGTAGCTACATTCGGTCCGGGTCCTTTGACTTATACCCCGGAAATATAAATGGGTTTTTTAAATAAATAAAAAATCGATTTAAAAAAGAAATTGAAAACATTCGAAAAACATTCGCCTTGGGGTCGAAAAAGTTTCAAAAACACGGAAAAGTATCGAAAAAAAAAAGGGTGCACTTGAGGAATGGGGCGCGGTGCCCTTTCTTCGGGGCGACAGCATTCTCCGGGGCGATGTGTCATCAAACGCGGTCCCCGACGCAGCCCCGCCGGATTCGGTAGTACTGGCGCTCGTCGTTCTTCCAACCCCCCTCCACACAAACGACATCCAATACCTTTCCTACAAACCTCACGGTGAGTCCCACATTCAATCGAACATAAAAAATAAGCTTACTTCGCTTAGATGACTTTTCGATTCGTTCGCGCGGTTTATCGGTTTTGCGGTTGGCTCAAAAGATCGGTAATTGCACCGGTTGAAAACTGTGAGTTCTGTAAGATTTCTGTTATCGCGCACCGTTCACGCTTCTACAGATGCAACGATGGCACCTCCGAATGGAAATGACGATTGACACGCGTTTCAGCGTGTTCGCCGGGGCAAACCCCATTTTCGACCGCCCTTTGCGACCGATTCGGATCGCGTTTCCTCGCGGAGGGCAGGCGGCACATAGGGACACTGAGGAGGTCTAGATATCCTCATAAAACAGCGTCGCGTCATTAGTATATAGAATCTACGCCAAAAATATCCCAACTCACTATCTGCTTTGTGGAGACCGCCAGGCGTTGGCCACGGGCGCTCTCGCGGCAATCGACCAACTGGGCTCGAAGTTATCGTTCAGTGTGAGCGATACAAGAGAGCAGAAACATATTGGGGTACAAGACGGCTTGACATCTTCGCTGCGGCAGACCCGACTGACGGGCGCGAATCACCTATCCAAGTACAGTGAGCAATCAAATGAATACACACTCACTTCACAGTGTTCACGATAGGTTCACTCGAAGCAAGTAAATCAACTCAAGTCTCAGCGGACAGGACTAGCAACGCCACAGAAGTGATGAGGACGGACAAGCACAAGTGTCCGAATCGTGTCGGCAGTTTGGGAGGGGCGACGAGGGAACCGTCCAGCGATTGACTGCAAGGATTTGAGGTTGACATCACCGTGCTTCGAACACGAGTAACTGTACGTCCCATTGCCAACGCATGTCAGTAACGATCCTTTACACCACACACGAAGGAGATGCATTGTCACTCAGGTGAGTACACGAAGCAACCGACTAAGCCAGAGGTTATGACTGCGTTCAGTGTGAGTAATCTAATATTGAGATACAAGATGGCTTGACATCTTGCTGCCGAGGCGCATTGAGACTTCGATGTCATGTTATACCTAGGCCGACAGTAACGTTCGTACACATTGAACAGATTTAACGCGACCATGTTCCGGGAAGGCCTCGTATCGATATATCTGTATCAACCCTAAAAAAGGAAATTAGCCGGAATGACAAATTAAAATGACAAGACATAAGACCGCTTACACATGGCACGATAATAGGTGTGAACCAAATCACTCAGACCCAAGTTCAGTCTCCTGTTCTTCGCAAGTAGTGTAGCCCTCTAAGCTTCCACCAGTGCTGTCGTCCTGTCGATGCATGTCAAATGATGTCTTGCATGTCAAGTGATGTGTATCGTGAAGAATAAGTTAGGGCTAACCTCTGAGAAATCGAGGCCATGTGATCTGGAATATCAGGGATAGGGACGCCAATCTGATCCATATAACAGTGTAAACCACCAATTGTAACAGCATCGCTGACTATGCCCTTTTCTATGGCATCCATCCGCTCCTTGAGTGTTTGAAGGGCAATCTCATAATTCAGAATCTTCTGAGACCAAACGTTTCTCAAGATGTAGGGAACTACGCTCTAACTGTGTGAGGCGAAACGAACGACGGAGGTTCCGACTAGTCTCTTTTGCAGAAATGTGGAAGTCCGGTTTCTAGAGCAAATTAAAACATACATGTAAGTTAGTACGAAGACTCATAAAGGGTTTCATCACCACCGGAAATCTCAGGGCGAGTTGTTTACATAGGACTGCTAGGAAATCTCAGGGGGATGGTGGCGATGACTCGGAGGTGTCCAAAAAATCCTGAAAAAGCCACATTAGGGTGTGGGTACCCTCAAGGGGGATTTAATGGGTAACGTGGGCGGTAAGGATACCTGTGGATGAAAGGGGCGAATGGGTATGGGTCTGGTTCTAAGCCAGGTGTAGATGACGAGATGACGGTGCCAAGGTTGACTCGTTTGAGTTGTGACATGTCACGCGTCACGTTTTATCTCTGCCATCGTCTCGGTCATCCCTTCCTTAGCCTCATGCCCTCTTTCCTCCATCTTGAATTCGCCGACGACCTCAAGTGTTCCATGCGTCCTCCACTCACCCGTCCTCCATCTCTTTCGTTGTCTTCATCTTGTCACTCGTATCTTGTCCCTCTGCCGATTGACTTCGTGTCGTCGCCTCTCAAGGATGTGAATGACAAAAACTGGCAGTAAGACCCAGCAACAAACAGTCGAAAAATCCTCACCAATGTGCGTGAGATTTCATACTTGGTTTTCACATCCACACTGACGACACTAGTGCTGACCCCCTGAGTCAAAACTGGCAGTAGACCCTGACGCTCACGCTCACTCCCTCAGCTGCAACCGGGCGATGCGTCAAGATGTGGTGCAATCTGTGGCGTGGGAAAGTCGGTCGCTCACCGGCCTCACCTCCTGCAATACAGTACACCCACCACCGTTGCGCACCAGGAGGGACGACTGTGACCCCGTTCGCGGGTATACAACCCACTACACATTACCCTAGCCCCCACATCCACCTCCATCCGCCACTGCTGATGATGAGCCGGGCTTCGGCCCATTGAACGAAGATAAGTTTCTTTTTTTTTTCATTTCATTTCCCACTGTATCGCAGAGCCCCATCACCACTCCTCTCTCCACCCGTCCTCAAACCATCTCCTCGGCGCATGCAAGAAGCGCACCCCAGGCCTCCCTCAAGTCTCGCAAGTCCGCCTTCGTGCCTTGACCCCCCCACACCCGCCGGCATCGCTCCTCGCAACACACAGTGAATAAATTTTTTTTTTTTCTTCTTTTCTT
>WNGR01009869.1_pt1 | contig 10003 bp, 10 predicted proteins | sample 5407581 | NCBI WGS metagenome assembly WNGR01 (sample SAMN13153383, study PRJNA577476) | soil metagenome | isolation source: 80 cm soil or saprolite under Garry oak tree replicate 2 | place: USA:California | collected 2016-06-15
GAGCCTGCTGATGCCGACGTGTACTTCGGCACGGTGCTGCGGGGTGCGGCGAAGGGCACCCGGCTGGGCCGCTCGCAGGCGCTCCGGGCCTATTTCCTGTTCCTCCCTGTTAACTGCACCTCATCTGGATCATCGACCGGGGATCAGGCCTGGTCTGCTGAGAGGGTGAGGCGTGGTCGAGGACATAGGGCGTGCGCTGATGGAGGGGCTGCGGTTGGTGCCCTCGGTGGGGGCGGTCATCACTGGCGGCGCGGCTGCCGTTCTTGCTCGTGGACAGCGCCGGCGGGGAAGTCGAGCCGGTGAGCGCGTGCCTGCGGGATCTGATGCTGGGGGATGCCAGCCCGCTCACCTGCCGTAGCTATGCGTTCGATCTCCTGCGGTAGCACCGGCTGCTCTGGTGCCTTGGGACCGGCTGGGAGAAGGCAACGGAGGCCGATGTCGCGACGCTGGTGGGCTGGCTGCGGACGCACGCAATCCTCAGCGGGAACGCAAGGGGCCTGGTTCGGCTCCCGCGGGATCAGTGAACGTCAAGACCGGCAAGCCGTCCCTGCGGACGGGGTACGCGCCGGCGACGATCAATCACGCGCTGACTGTCGTGCACGGCTTCTACTCCTTCCATGGCCGTTTCGGAGACGGCCCGGTGATGAACCCGGTGCCCGTGTCGGCCCAGCGGAGGCTGGTGCTGGCGCACCGCAGCCCGCTGGAGCCGGTTCCGTTCGTCCGGCGGGGACGGCTGCGGCAGAAGGTGCCTCGACCGGCGCCGCGAGCGGTTCCGGACGCGTTGTGGGATGAGCTGTTCGCGGCGATGGGCTGTGATCGTGACCGGGCTCTGCCGGAGTTCTACGTCAGCCCCGGGGCCCGGGCCAGCGAGCTTCTCGGGCTGATTTTGGAGGATGTCGACTGGGGCGGGCAGCTTGTCTGCGTCGTGTCCAAGGGCACCAGGGCTCCGCCAGCCGGTCCCGGCGTCGCCGGACGCGTTCCGTTACCTGGAGATCCGGCACAAGATCGAGATCCATCAGCTGACCGGCCGGGTGGCCGAATGCCCGGTCGATGAGATGAACCGGCCCCGGGGAGCGGGCCGGGCGGCGCTGCGGATCCCGCCCTCAGCCGGGCAGGTCACTGCTTTGTTCGCGGGGTGGCGGGAGGAGCTGGCGACCTGCCGGAAGTTCGCCCCGGCCGCCCGTAGCTACGCGGCGTCACGGCTGATGGCCGACGTCGGGCTGCGCGTGAATGAGGCCAGCCATCTCGACCTGGCCGACATCGAGTGGGACCTGGGCCGGTTCGGGAAGCTGCACGTCCGCCAGGGCAAGGGCGCCCGCGGGTCCGGGCCCCGCGAGCGGATGGTGCCGCTGATCAACGGGGCCGGCGCGACCCTGCGGTGGTTCATCGAGGACGTATGGTGCTGCTTCGACGATGACCACGCCCGGCCCGGCGCGCCGCTGTTTTGCTCCGAGCGCCGCAAGTGCCGACGGCAGCGCCGCCGGGTGGGCAACGAGACGCTGCGCGCGGCGCTGGCCGCGGCCGCCGCGGAGCACCTGCCGGACTGGCCCGACAGGGTCACGCCGCATGTGCTGCGGCATTTCTGCCTCCCAGCCCTACCTCGGCGGGATGGACCTGATCGCGATCCAGCAGGCCCTCGGCCACGTCTGGGTCGCCACGACCATGAATTACATCCACGTCCACGCCACCCATATCGAAGACGCCTGGATCACCGGCCAAAAACGCGCAGTCGGCCGCCTGAAGGGACTCGCGCCGTGAAGTGGAACCTGCGGCTGGCCGCTGCTAACCGCGGCATCTGGAAGGCCAGCGAGCTGCAGCGGATGCTCGCCGAGGCTGGCCTGGTGATCAGCGCCGGGAAGATGTCCGGGCTGTGGTCGGGCAGGCCGGCTAGCGTCAAGCTCGACGACCTCGATGTCATCTGCGCCGTGCTGGGCTGCGGGGTCGAGGAGCTGCTGATCGCCGAGCCCGGCATACCCGCCCGGCCGGCCGGTGACCAGCCCGGCCAGCAGGCCGCGGCCTCTTCGGGCCGTGCCGCCGGTCACGCCCCGGCGCCGCGACGGCCGCTCGCTCCCGCCCGCGTGACATCCGGCCGCCGGCCCGCCGGCGCCCCGGCCACCAGCTGCCCGGACTGCCTGTCGTTCGGATCCTCCTACGGCGCCAAGTCCTACTGCCGGGCCTGCTACGACTTCACCCGCCGCTACCACCCCGGCGAATGCGCCAGCTGCCGGCGGATTCTCGCGGTGAAGAAGGGGCACTGCCGGCTGTGCTGGCTCCAGGCCGGCCTCACCGCTTCGGGCCGCAGGATCACCCCGACCGACCTCGCCCGGGCAGGCCGCTATCAGCAGCTGTCGTTCGCGGGAATGAGCCGGCTCGGCCACATCAGCCCGCAGCCCGCGGTCCCAGCCCGTGGCCACCCCTGGCCGCCCGCCCCGGCCGCCGGGACACAACTGCAGCTGCCGGTTCCCGGCCAGTCCCGGCACTTCGACAAAGCCCACTGGGTCGCATCGAAGATCACCAACGAGGCCCTCCTCCAGGCCAGGCACGTCGCCGCCGAACTCGCCGGCACCCGCGGCTGGAACCCCTGTATCGTCACCGAGACCGGCCGGGCACTGGCCGTCGTCCTGGCCGATCACATCCCCGGAGACCTGATCGCCTGGTCCGCGCTGTCACCAGCACTGCGCTCCCGGGACCTGAGCGTCACCCGCACGGCCGAGATCCTCGGCCTCGCCGGGCTGCTGCACGACGACCGGGTCCCCTCCTTCACCTCCCTCATGCGGGAACGGCTCGCGCTCCTGCCGGCGCCGACGGCCGCCGACGTCGGGCACTGGCTGCGCACCCGCATCCAGGGCGGTCCCCGCAGCCATCCCCGCAACGAGCACACCGTGCGGATGAACCTCAACCGGGCGCACCCACTGCTGCTGGAGTGGGCCGGGAACTACGCCCACCTGCGCGAGATCACCGCAGCCGACGTCACCGCCGCCACCACGCCGCTGCGCGGCAGCCTGCGCCGACAGACCCTCACCGCCCTGCGCTCACTGTTCGGCCACTGCAAGAAACCGGCAGGATCTTCGCCGATCCCACCCGCGGCATCGACACCGGCCAGCGGCCACTGAAACTCATCCAGCCGCTCCAGCCCGCCGAGATAGACCAGGCCACGGCCGCTGCCCTCACTCCCGCCGCCCGCCTGGCACTCGCCCTGGCCGCCGTGCACGCGGCCCGGCCCAAGACCATCCGCGAGCTGCACCTCGGCGACATCGACCTGGGCAACCGGCGGATGGCCCTCACCGGCTGGACCCGCCCGCTGGACGACCTGACCCGGCGCCTGCTACTGGCCTGGCTCGACTACCGGGCCCGCCGGTGGCCCGGCACCGCCAACCCGCACCTGATCATCAACCAGCAGGCCGCCATGACCACCAGAGCGGTCAGCGAGAACTGGCTCACCGAAACCTGCCGCGGCCTAACCGCCACCCTCGAACGCCTCCGCGTCGACCGGCAACTCGAAGAAGCCCTCACCCACGGCCCCGACCCCCTGCACCTCGCCGCCGTGTTCGGCCTCGACGACACCACCGCCATCCGCTACGCCACCATCGCACGACAGCTCCTGCAAACTCCCACCGAGCAAACCCCCACCGGCCCACGCGAACCCAAGGACCAGAACGGCCCATAGAACATGACGGCACACCAGGTCCCCGTGAAGACCCTTCAGTTCGCCTGAACTCTGGGGAAAGTCACGGCCGCCCTCTCGACCGGGTCATCAAGCGACACGGCGCCTTGTCACCCAAACGCGCCGCGGAGATGGGCTGCCAGCTGCTCGCCGCGCTAGCGGCCGCCCATGCCGCAGGCGTGCTGCACCGGGACGTGAAACCGGGCAACGTAATGCTCACCCGTGACGGCAAGGCGGTGCTGACTGACTTCGGTATCGCGACCCTCGACGGCGATCCCTCGCTCACCCAGGCCGGGATGGTGATGGGATCGCCGGCATTTCTCGCACCGGAACGAATCCGCGGTGATGCGGCCACGCCGGCCGCTGATCTGTGGTCGCTCGGCGCCACCTTGTACGCAGCCGTGGAGGGACAGGGCCCTTACGACCGCTGCGGCGACGCCACCGCAACGGCGTCAGCTGCCGCAGCACGGGCCACGTTCATGGAATCCTCACGGCCGCAGCAGGTGATTGGCCTGCAGGAACGCGTGCGCAACGCTCGCGGGATCCTGTTTGTTGATCGCCACCGCCTTGTTCATGGCCTGCATGGCTCCGGTGGTGAGCAGGCGGGTTACCGCGGTGTAGGTCTGCTGGAACGCGGGCCCAAGCTGCTTCAGGAGGCTGGCCTTGACGACGAGTGCCACGTGCTGGAACCCGAAGATGTGCTTGGGGTCGCTCAGGATTGTGTATTTCCCGCTCAGCAGCTGCGGGTCGGTCGAGAAGGCATCACCCACCTGGACCTGCCCGCTGTCCAGCGCGGCGTAGATCGGGCTGCCTGCCGCGAGCGGCACGAACTGCAGGTTGTGCAAGCCGTAGGCCTGCTGCAGGCCAACGTACCCCTCGTACCTGGTCTGCTCGGACGAGTAGTCGCCGAGCTTCAGCGGACCGATGCCCTTCAGCTGCCCGGTGGTCGTCAGGTGGTGCTCTTCGGCCAGCTTCTTGAGCACGATCAGCTCGTCGGTGTCGTAGAAGGGCGTGACCGGCGTCATGACGGTCGCGCCATGCTGGTGCTCGTAGCGCTGGGCGAGTTGCAGCGTCTGCGCTTGCGAGGCGAGGGGCTTGTTGTACGCGGCGTCCGTGGACACGACCTCGCCCAGGTACTCGGGGTAGGCGTTGATCTTGCCCGACTGGAACACCTGGTTGATCAGCTCGCTGCCGCCGATGTTCTGCTTCAGCACGACCGTGTAGCCCTTTGCCCGGAAAGCCTGGGCGTACAGCTGGCCCAGGACGTACTCCTCGTCGAAGTTCTTGTCGCCCAGGATGATCGTTGGCTTTCCCTTGCCCGGCAGGGTTGACGATGTAGGCGATACTCCACCGTTGCTGCTGCAGGCGGCCGCGAGCAGCATGAGGCTGGCGGCCGGCACCGCGAGCAGGGTCAATCCGGCGGACCGTGCGCGGCCCGCCCGGTGTTTTCCGAAGATGCCCACTTTTTACTCCTTCTTTCCGGATTTAGCCCCTTGCGGGGGACGCGCTTATCACCCGGCGGCCGACTCCGCGGCTGCCCCGGCTCGCAGCAGCCGGATGCCCTGCGGGGTGAGGAAGTGCTGACAGAGAGCGAGTAGCCCCTCGGCCGCGAGCGCCATCGAGACGACGACCAGCGTCGCTGCGAGGACGCCCGCAAGGCCGTAGTAGCCCTCGTTGGTGATGATCAGCCCCAGCGTGCCGCTGGTTCCGGCGAAGCTCGCGAGGTATGCGGTGGCGATCACGAACACCGACGCCGTACGGATCCCGGCGAGGATCAACGCCATGGCGGCCGGGAGCTCCACGCGGGCGAGCACATGCCAGGGGCGCATGCCCATGCCCCGCGCGGCCTCGACCATGGCCGGGTCGGCCATGCTAACCGCGACGTAGGTGTTGGTGAGGATGGGCGGGATCGCGAGCACGACCAAGGCGATCATGATGTTGAGGAACCCGATCCCCCACAGGGTTATCCCGATGGCGATGATCGCGAGGGTCGGCAGGGCGCGGGCCACGTTGCCTCCGCTGATCGCAAGGAACGACCCCCGGTGCAGGTGACCCGTGATCACGCCGATGGGAAGCGCCACCCCCGCCGCCACCGCCACCGAGACCGCGGACAGGAGCAGCTGGTGCGCCCCGGTGTGGACAATGATCCCCGGATGGTGCGCGAGGAATCGGATGGCGCCGGTGAGGAGGTCCACGTCTCACCCCCTCCCCGCCCGCTGCCAGGGCGTGATGGCGCGCTGGGCCAGGACCAGTGCGCCATCGGCCAGGAGCGCCAGCAGGATCGCGAGACCGCCGGCGGTGATGAGCTCAGTGTTAAAGCTGTCTTGGATCGCCTGCAGGATCGGGGCTCCGAGCCCGATGGGGGAGATGTAGGCGGCGATGGTCGCAAGGCTGATCGTGGTGACTGTCGCCACACGGATGCCGGCCATGATGGCTGGGATCGCCAGGCGCACGTTGATCCGGTAGAAGATCTGCCTGGGGGTCATGCCCATCCCGCGGGCGGCCGCCACGACATCCGGTGGGGCGGAGCGGAGCCCTTCCAGCGTGTTCCGGAACAGAACGAGCAGGGTGTAGCCGACCAGACCGATCTCGATCGTGAGGGTGCCAAGGCCCGTGACGGGGACGAACAGCTCGAAGAACGCGAGGGACGGAATCGTGTACAGGAGCGCGGAGAAGCCCATGAACCCCTGCTCGAACCACCCCCGGCGGAACGCGACCAGCACTGCGGCGAGAGAGATCACGAGACCGATCGCCACCGCGATGACCGTGAGCTCGATGTGCTGCAGCAGAGCCGGCTCGAGCCTCGTGCCCCAGTTCTGGGTAACCCAGCTAAGACAGAACAGCGAGCGATCGTTTGCCACGCAAGCGTTACTCTTGCCAAAGTGCGGGATCACCGGGCCAGGCGAGGGGGAGGGCGCGGGTGAGCCCCCGGATGCCAGGATCGCCTGCGCCAAGCGCCACCCCATCGTTCAGGTCTCCGCTGCTTGCGCGCTCGCCGCCGGCGCGCGCGCGCTGAGCGCCGTCCGGAGCTCTTCGAGCGTGATCGTGCCCACAGGGCCGTCGGGCCCGCGCACCACGACCGCGGGGGTTCCGGCGGCGAGCAGGACTGACAGCGCTACCCGCAGCGTCGTCTCCGGCGTCACCTCCGGCAGCGAGGGCGGGATGCTCGGTGGCCGGGTCCCGCGCTTGACGAGGCTGCCGGCCTGGCGGAGCGCCAGCCGTTTGAGGCCGCGGTCCGCACCCACGAGGTTTGCGACGTACTCGTCGGCGGGGCGGGCAAGCAGCTCGTCGGCGGTCGCGTACTGGGCCAGGATCCCGCCCTCGCGAAGGACCGCGATGCGGTCGCCCATCTTGATGGCCTCGTCGATGTCGTGGGTGACGAAGATGACGGTCTTTAGCAGTTCGCGGTGAAGGCGCAGGAACTCATCCTGCAGGCGAGAGCGGGTAATGTGGTCCAGGGCGCCGAACGGCTCGTCCATCAGCATCAGAGGCGGGTCCACCGCGAGCGCGCGGGCAAGGCCGACTCGCTGCCGCTGGCCACCGGACAGCTGCGCGGGATACCGCCTCGACATGTCAGGGTCGAGGTGCAAGAGCTCAAGTAGCTCGGCGATCCGTTGCCTGGTGCGGCCTTTCGGCCAGCCGAGCAGCCTGGGGACCACCGCGATGTTTTCCGCGACCGTCATGTGCGGGAACAGGCCCACGTCCTGGATCACGTACCCGATGCCGCGCCGAAGTTCGGTCGGATCGGTCGCGCGCACGCTCTGCCCGCCTATAAGGATGTCGCCCTCGGTGAAGTCAACCAGGCGGTTGACCAGCTTCATGGTGGTGGTTTTCCCCCCGCCGGAGGGACCCACCAGGCAGCAGATATGGTCGGCCTCGATCCGGAACGAAAGGTCCGATACCGCCGGCTGCTGTTGCCCTGGGAACCGCTTGGTGACGTGGACGAACTCAATGTCAACGCCGGGCCGCGCCGTCGGCGCATGGCCTTGCTGGCCGCGCGCTACGCCTAACGAATCCATCCTCGCCCACCCGCCCTTGGCAGACGGCCCGGGGCCCGGGACGCAGATCCGGATGCGGCCCGTCCAAATCTGCTCGGCACAGCGAGCACTCGAGCACGTGTTTCTCATTACGCACTACGTAGCCTGATGAAAATCCCAGGCTGGAGCGGACTGTTGCTTAATAAGCAACCTTGAGACGCAATACGCAACATTGTTTCATGGTGCATTGTCGCCGTCAAGGCCTCACGCCGTAGGGGACGTGCCGCCGCGGGGCCCCCCTCGTGGTCGTCCCCATTGCGGAGACCACGCTCGCGAGCACCGTCCCGGCGCCCTCGGCGGGCTGGGCGACCGTGTTTAGCGACAGCTTCTCCGGGCCCGCGGGCTCAGGCGTCGCCGTCGCCGGCGCTGGCTCGCTTCCCGGTGCGGTCAGTGGTGTCCGGGCCCGTCACCCAGACCGCGGCGCTGCCCTCTTTCTCTGGCGGGCGCAGCAGGAAGTCAGCGGCGCGCACAGCGGTGTCGTGACTGGTGTCGGGGATCGCTTGGCCCCGTGCCCGCATCGCGTCGATGTGCGCGGTCAGCTCGGCATCTGGCGCGATGCCATGGTGTGTCAGGTAGTACTCGGCCGTGTCGGTCCAGATCCATTCGCCGTCGGTGCGGAAGTTCATCGGCACCACCGGCGGCGCTCCGGAGTCCACCACATCGTGCATGCGGGTGGTGCTCATCAGCACCGTGGCGCCGCCGCGCAGGTACGCAAGCAGCCGGTCGCGCTCGGCCGGATCGCTGATCACGGGGTGATCAGGCGCGAAGCCCGGCCCGGTGACCGGGTCGGCGAAGTCGAACACCCGGGCCACCTCGAACTCGGGCCCGGCTGCGGCGTTCATCTCACCGGGCAGCGCTGTGCTCATCGGTGTTCACCTTCTGGGAGTCCGGCCTGCAGATGCAACTACCCACGGGCAGTACGGTGGTGCTGCCCCAACTGCATGAGGTGCCCTCGATCGCGGCTACGATGCCGGGCCTGACCGCGGTTCACCAGCGAGTCGGTTCCCGCAGGGCGCCAGCGGCTCAGGCCAGTGGGTTGACCCAGCCCAGGATTATATGAGGCGGCATCAGCTTGCGTCGCGCATCCGGGCGGTGTCGGCCAGGCGCGGCGCGCGTTGCGCGCTTTCGATCCGGGTCACGGTGACCGGGGAGCAGCCCACGAACTCGGCGACTTGCTCGCGGGGTCTTGCCGGCGTCCTTGCGAAGCTTGCGAAGCTCGGCCGCCAGCCGGCGGCGGCGCACGGTGGGGGCTGCATCGCCTGGGCATCCTCGTCTCTCCTTCCGCGGGGAATTTCGCTGCCGTCGCCGTGCTCCGACGTGACCTCGTAGCCCTGGAGGTAGGCGACCAGCGCGACCAGCGGCCCCTTCCGGTCAGCCATCAGCTCGGGACTGCCAGGGAGGGCGCGGAGGTCGTTGCGCACGGCGGTCCGCAGTGCCTCATAAGGCCCAAGCCCAGATGCAGCATGAGCTGCCACCGGTCGCCGGGGTGACGGCCCGGGCACCGCGTCGGTCCTCAGCGCTGCGCTGCCGCACATTGGCCATGAGACGAGGCAGTGAGACGGTCACGCCACCGGTGATCGCGGCTATCTTTATCAGTCATTGCGCTGTAATGAGCGCCCATACCACTTTCTCACCGGTGTCTTTTCTGATGTACCAGTCCCACTGGTCGTTGAGGGTTTCAACCAGCAGCAGACCCTGCCCGCCCTCGGCATTTAGGTCTATGTCGGTGAGCTGCGGCGGGTGCGCGCAGGCGTCCCCTACAAGCACGAGGACACGTATTCTGTCGGACAGCAGCCACAGCCGGACAGGAAAAACCCATGGAAAGGACCTCGATGCCGCAATGGCATTGTTCATCAGTTCAGTAACAATAAGCTCGGCGCTTTCCCCCAGCCTGGTAAGGCCCCATTCCCAGAGAACTTGCCGAGCATGCAGCCGGGGCACAGGGCACCGCCCCAGTAAAGGGGCCAAATTCGAGGGAGTCTTGCAGCGGCCACCGGTCCGCCATCGGCGTTCCTCGGGATTTAGGAGGCAGCGTCGGCACCGGAGCGGTTCCCTGCCGGGGCGCGCAGGCCGCCCGGAATCCGGCTCTGCGGACAGGACCGGCTCCGCCTCCAACGGCATGAGCAGCGTCTGCGGGGAAACGCGGCTCATTGACCCTCAGGCCGTAAACATTCAGGTCCCCTGGCCGGCTGTGGTGGCCGGGCGCCGATTGCGGCGTGATCGGGGTGGTCTGGAAGTTTTGCCGGCCGGCTCAGCGTGTCGTGTTGCTTACGGAGGGCCGGCTCTGATGGAGTGCCGGTGT
>WNGR01010686.1_pt1 | contig 10003 bp, 9 predicted proteins | sample 5407581 | NCBI WGS metagenome assembly WNGR01 (sample SAMN13153383, study PRJNA577476) | soil metagenome | isolation source: 80 cm soil or saprolite under Garry oak tree replicate 2 | place: USA:California | collected 2016-06-15
GTCGCGAAGCTGCTCGAGCAGCGTATCGATCTTGCTGCACGGCAGGTCCCGGTACGCGTCGTCGACGAGCCCGGCGTGCAGGCTGAGCTGGCGCAGGAGCGTCAGTGAGCGCAGGATCGTGAACCGGTTGGCGCTCACGCCGTCGCGCGCGCCCGACCGTGATCTCGGCGCTGAGCCGGTGGGCGACGAGTCCGAAGTTGTGCTCCAGGACTCAGCCTCCGGCCGGTACCACCGACAGGTAGCCGTCGCGGGTCTCGCCGGTGAGCAGCCACCTGAGCATGCGCAGGCCGTTGCGCAGCACCCGGTCACGACCGAGTTTCCAGCCCGCCACGATGATGGCCTCGGCGATGGCGTTCGCGTAGCTGAGCCTGGGTGCTGGCCATGGCCAGGCCGGTACCGCGCAGCAAGCCAAGCAGCAGCCGCAGTTCCTCGGCGTCCGCGTCGGGGTCACCGCTCAACTTCTGCGGGACTTCGCGAGCCCAGCGGGTAAAGCCCTCCAGCGTCGCATCGACCCGATCGCTCGCCACGGCCATCACCCTAACCGTGGCGGCGACGGAACCCGTCCGGTCCCGCTCATTTCAGACGGGACTTCCGGTCGGGCGGGCGTGAGTTCCCGCTGCTTGTGAGGTCGGTGGTGGTTCAGGCCGCTAGGTCTTGCTCGTACTGGCCTTCGGCGGCCCGCTCGGCGGCGATGCGGGCGTTGGCCAAGGCGGCCCAGACGGCCAGTTCGAGGTCGAACTTGCCGGCCAGCCCGGCCGGGATGATCGTGTCAATGGTGATCTCGGCGTCGTGGCAGCGGGCCAGGTCGCCGTCGCTGGCGGGGAGCCCGGGGTTGCTGGCCATGGGCTGCCCGTCGGGGCGAGAGAAGGCGAAGGCGCCGCCGGGGGCGCGCGTGATCAGGTAGCCGAGGGCATGCACGATGACATGATGGGCCTCGCAGAGCAAGATCAAGTCACGCAGCCGGGTCTTGCCGCCCCTGGCCCAGGGGGTGATGTGGTGGATGTCGGTGCGCCGGGAGCGGCAACCAGGGAACTGGCAGCGGCCCTTGTCGCGCTCGCGGACCGCGCGGCGCAGCGCAGGCGGGGGCTTGCGGTGGCGTCGGCCGACGTCGAGCAGGGTGCCGTCGTGGTCGTGCAGCATCCAGGAGACGGTGGCGTGGCAGGCGAGGGCTTGGGCGGCGGCTGGGCTGACGGCCGCGCCGTCGTCGAGGTGGCAGCGCCGCGGGTGGGCGGGGTGCCCGACGGGCCGAGCCCCGGGGCTGGCGGCCGTGCCCGCAGCCCGGTCACCCGGCGTCTCCGCGGAAACGTCGGCCGGGCGGGGCGTCGGCAGAGCTGGCGGGCGGCCGGGAGTCTGGGCGGTCACGGTCGCGGGCATGCTCGCCGGGTTGCCATTCCGCTCGGCTGCCGAGGGCTCATCCCCGCGCGGTTCTGCAGGAATGCCGGGCTGCGCCGCCGGAGGCGTTCCGGCCGGGTCGCCGGCGGATGGCTCGCCGACGAGCGCTTCGGGGCCAACGTGGACGATGACCTGGTAGATGTCCGGGTTGCCGGCGGTAGCGATCTTCCGCGACAGGTACGCCGCGGCGACCTCGACCAGCGCGTCGGCCAGGCTCGCCCGGCAGGTCTCGGCCTTCTGCCCGGCCGAGTCGCCGTCACCACCGTCGCCCGAGGCCTTGGCGCCGGTGCGCGTCCCCGCGGGAACGCGCACCGCCGCTGGCCCGGTGTCCTCGGCTGACCCGGTGTCCTGGGCGGCGGGCGCGATATCCTCGGCGGGGTCGCCGTGGGGGCGGTGTGGGTGCTCGCAGTCGCCTGCGGCTGCGCGCAGCGCCTGCAGCACCACCGCCCCGTCCGTGGCGGGCAGCTTGGCGGTGATCGCGACCGACCCGTCCTCGGCCAGGTGGACGCTCACCCGCCGCGCCGCCCGGCTCGCCAGCTCCTCGTCATCGGAGGCCTTGCGGTGCGCGGCGACGAACCGCTCGCATTGCGCAGCGGTCATCGCCCCGGTGATCTCGGCCAGGTCCGCCTCCGTCTGGGTTGTGGCGATCCGGCTCAGCGCCCGGACCTTCGCATACGACATCCGCCCCGCCGCGAACTCCGCGGTGATCACTGGCAGGCCTTCCAGGGCGCGGGCGACGCGGACCTGCTCGCGGGCGGTGCCGGGGGCGACCTGGCACTTCCACGCCAGCCACGCCGCGCACGAGGGCAGGTCCCAGCACGCCCAGCCGCGGCGGGCGTCGAACTCGGCGACCAGCTGCAGGAACCGGCAGGTCCCCGCAGCCAGGTGCCCGGCCAGCTCGCAGATCCGCTCCTCCAGACGCTCCAGCGACACCAGCGACGGATCCGGGTCCTGGGGCGTGCCAGGTCCGCGGCTCACCGGGCTGCCGGTCGGCCGGTCATCAGCGCTGTCCAATAAATATGTTTCGCTCATGTATTCGATACTAATGGGCAGCGCCGACATTCTTCCGCCTGCCCTCTCTTCGTGGGTTCACCGTGACGGATTCTTCGTCATGTAAAAGCTGCTGCCGCTTGCCATCGACTTCCCTGCGCTCTGCAGACGCGGGCTGAGGCGTCTGGCTGAGGTGATCACGGGACTTGCTGGTTCCAGCGCTTCCCGTCGCCACTTGCCGCAATTGTGATCCTGCTGTTCGCTGATAGGAATTCTCTCGGGCCCGCCTGCTCGCCGGAATGCAACCCGCGCAGAGCCGGAGCCGGTGGTGCTCTGCGGGTACATTCGGCGCGTGACCAGTGAGACTGGCGATCCGCTCTCGGGACTGACCGACCCCGTCCGGCGGCTGCTAGCCGAGCCGCCCGTCATGGAACCGAAGCTGCTCGAGCTCAGGGCCATCTGGCCGCGCCTCACCCCGGTCCAGTCGATGATGGCCGATGCCCTGCGCATGTGCATGATCACATGGGATCCTCTCGAACTGCACTCGCCACGACCGGCCGCATTCGGGACCGTCAACACGGGCCCGCTTGAGTTGGCCGTCTACCTGCCCTTCTGGTCACCGGCCGAGCAGGGCACGACGATCGTGGCCCTGCTGTCCGCGGTGGCCAGCGCCGCAGTGGCAACCGCCGCCGCGCGGCATCCCGCAGTGACTTCCGGCCGGTATCCGCAGCTCGTCTGGCAGGGCGCTGCGCCGGACCTGCTGTCCGATCTCACGTCCGGCGCCGCGCTCGGTCTGGCCGCGATAGAGCTGGTGTCGCCGGGATGGGAAGACATCGGGCTTGGCGCTATCGCCGACATCGTCCAGCAGGCATTCGGCCCGGTCGAACTCGACCGCTCGATGGTCGAGCTCACCGCGGGTTATCACCCGGGCTGCCCGGCCTGCCAGGGCAGCCGGTTCGGATTCCCTGCTGAGCTGGCCGAGGCCACGGACACGATGTGCCGGTCCCACCGGTCCGAGGCGCAGAAGGTGATCAGAGGCCGGATGAACCGGGCCAAGGCCAGCAATGCGGAGGGATGGGCAGCCCTGAGCGACGCCAGCGCACGGTTGGGGCGGTCGCACCTGCCGAACGGCCTGGCGACGAAGTTGGCCAACGCCGACGAGGCGATGTATGTCACCCCCGAACCTCGGGAGCTGGCGTCGCGGGCTCGTCTGGTCATCGAAGCCGCCAGCTGGTTCCCGGGCCGCCCACAGGACCTGGCGATCGCGCTCGGCGAGGACCCTGCGATGGCCGTGCTGCTGCCGGACTGGCTGATGAACCTCGTCCTCCAGCTCGGCCGGGTAGGCCTGGGGGCAGAGGCGATCGCCGTTGCCGAAGCCCTCAGCAGGGTGGATCCCGAGAACGCGGCCATATTCTATGGCGACGTGGCGGTTGCGCTGGCCGAAGGCGGACTCGCCGAGGATGCCCGGGCCCGGGTCGCGGACAACCTGGCTCGCTGGCCCGGCGACCTGTGGGTCCGCATCCACGCCGGCGATGCGATCGCCGCGCTAGGTGACCGCGTGGGCGCATGGGCACATTTCGAGGCCGCGCTCGCCATGGCCGAGGAGGCCGGCGACCTTCCCGGCCGTTCCGACGTCATGGAACGGATCATTAGCCTGGAACCCCGGTCGGGAGCAGAGACGAGCAGCGAGTCCGATGCCCAGCACCAGAGCACAAGGCCGCCTCAGCCCGTAGTCCGATACCAGCAGCGGAAGAGGCAAAGCCGGGCACAGCGCAAGGGCAGGCGTTAGCCGGAGCTCGGTCTCGCAGGTTCCGGTAGGCTGCCGGGGTGGCGGCGCGGCGACGTTATGAGCAACGGTCACGCCGACCAAGTGGCAAGCAACGGTCACGCGGCCCGAGGCGTAACGCTGACCTGGACGTTGAGCCCGTGGCTGTCGATGTCTGCGGTCGGCGGATGTTCGTCGTGGGCTACAGGCCGGCCGGCGTTCGGCGCGTTCTGGATGCGCACCGCCTTCCGCGCGGTGCCCGGCTCGATCGCGGAGGCGGCCACGATCGACGGAGCCACCTCGTGGTCACAGCTCTGGTGAATCTACCTGCCGCTCGCCAGGCCGGCCGTGGTCACGTTCGTCCTGCTGAGCTTCCTGTGGACCTGGAACGACTACTTCCTCGCCCTTGTCCTGGTCTCCGATCCCGCCCACCAGCCGATCACGCTCGGCCTCGGCGCGTTCTCCGGCCGCTACCTGGTGCAGGTCAACCTGCTCTCCGCCGCCGCGGTTCTCGTTTCCTGCCGATCATCGTGCTCAGCTTCGTGTTCCAGCGGCAGTTCATCCGCGGGATCCTCTCCGGCTCGGTCAAGGCCTAGAGTCGGCCGAAGAGGCGGGCTTTAGCGGTGGCGTGGAGGCGGGTCAACTACGCGTCAGCGGGCGGCTTGGGCCGGGTGCCCGTCCGGTAGGCGGACCTGCGCGCCGCCGTGGCGATCCGCTTGTCCGGATGGTGCTTGCCGCTCAGGGACAGCACGGCGGCCGCGTCCGGGTGAGGTGACTCGGCGGGCGTCAGCATGGTCGGGACTGACGGTGACGACCGGAAGTCCGACGTGGGTCAGGCGGTCGTCACCCTCGCGCTCGCTTCGGCCAGGTCGAAGCTTGCGGGATCGAACTCGCCGCCGGTCTGCGACTCCGCCCAGGTCCGCGTCTCCTCGTACTCTTCGCTGGACGAGTCGGCGAGGATCTCCTTGAGTCTCTGGTAGCCGGGGAAGCCGCCGGAGTCCTCGGGCGGGCAGGCGCCTTCGCCCGCGGTGCAGGCAGGGTAAGTCTGGTGGGCCTCGGCCTTGGCACGCGCTTCGACGAGGAGTTCGTGCGCCCAGCTATCACCGAAGTCATATTCGTAACCGATTCGCTCGCCGACCTCGGCCACGTCGGCGAGCCGCACCTTTCCCTCCTCAAGGTGCCCGAGGATGCCTTCCGGGTCGGGGCCGTAGTCACGCTCACCGACCCGGAAGACGTGCATGTGGTAGTTCTGCCAGCCCATGGCGGCCTGGATCACCCGGTGGACCCGGTCGAGGGAGAACGCCGCCGGGATCAGCACGCGCCGCCACACCGGCGGGTCGGCGACATCCAGGAGTGTGACCCGCACCTGCAGCACTGGTTCGCCCGGCAACGGCATGCCGCGGCTGCGAGCGGCCGTGAAACGGCCAAGAGCGGTGAGCTCGGCCGTGTCCTGCGCCTCATCGACGGTAGCGACACCGAGCGCGGCGAGTGCGGCCACGGCGATCCTGACGTCGGTGTCGACCGTTCGCCGCAGAAAGTCCCGTTGCTGCTCCCTGAGCCCGTCGAGCACGTACCGGTCCGCGATCATGTCGTGAGCCGACGTGCGGAGCAGGCTAAGGGGGCACGGGCCCGCATGGGCGAGCATGACTGCCAGGAGCGCCTGGCTGACATCGCGGAACTCGTCCCCGACGAGCGATTGGCGGTAGGGGCCCCGGGGGAACAGCGACCTGCCGAGCTTCGGATAGGCCGCGAGCATCGCCATCACCAGGTCCAGCGGCCGGTCGAGCAGGGCGGCGTTCTTCTGCACCGGAACAAGCCGGGTGCCGCTGACCCGCACCAGCCGCGCGGCCTTCGCCCACTCGACGATCCGGGTGAGGTGAGCGAGGTCCTCGCTGGACTTGGTCTTGAAGACCCTGCCGCCGATCTTCGGGTCGATCGTGTCGCCGGTGCCGAGCAGCTCCACCAGGTACCGGGCGTCCGCCAGCCCGATGCTGCCGGTCTGGGTGAGCTTGCGCCCCGAACCCACCCATGCCACAAGCGAGCGGATCGGCCCGGTCAGCACGGCGTGCTCGGCGGCCGTCTCAAGATCGCTCATGGCATGCTCTCCCTCCTCGCGTACACATGACCCCGGATGCGTGCGCATGCACCGCCCAGCCAAGCAGACTAGCGCCGGGCATGGCCCGCGTGCCCGGAGCGGCACGGCAAGACCCGTCGGCCTCCTCGGCGCGGAATGTGGCCCATGTACCGGGCCGTTAAGTCCCTATGACGGAAGAGAAGGAAGGGGCGGACTGCACGCCGCAAGACTTCCATCCCGGACCGGCAACCCGGCAAGGCGAGGCCGAGCAGGTTTACCGGCGACCATAACCAGTCCAGGCTTTGCGGGATGGGTGAAGTGTCGGTGCGACCCAGCCGGGCACTTGAGCACGCAGCCGTCTTGTTCAAGCAAGCGGATGATCTCGCTGATCTTCATCGGACGTAGTCACCGTAGGACGCGCGCCCGACGAGACACCGCCCGGGCCGCCTCGCAGCAAGGTGCCAGCCAACGTCGAGCTCGGGCACGCGAAGTCGGCTGAAGGCAGGAAGCCCTTCCCTCCACGCGGTGCCCGAGTTCAAGTCCAGTCCGATCTGTCCCGGGCAAATGCGGAGACTGTCGGCCTAGATATACGGAGATTGTCGAAGACGCGGAGAAGTCTGAAGAGCTGCAGGATGAGGCGCCGACACCCCACCGAGACCGCCCAATGCCCGCAGGAGCGCAAGGCCACCGGCGCCCGCGGCAGCAGGCCGGATCTGGGATAGCGCTGAGCACCTACCGCATTATCTGTAGCCGGTTCGCCTGGCCCGCAGAGTAGCCCGCGGCCAGCGGCGGCGACCGTCCAGCTTCTCGGAATATCCGGCAACGTCGTCCTGAAAGTGCCCGACCGGTCATGATGGCCGAGGACACGCGCCGTTGTGCTCGCTGATTCTGTCGGTCCGGGTTTATACCGTCGGCGGTAACCGACTCGTGGGAGGTGCTGTGGGCCGCGCAAGCAACCGCAAGAAGGCACGCCGTCAGGAGGCACTCCGCCAGGCCGCGCAGAGAACGCGGGCCAGGCAAGGATCCCGCGCCGGAGCCGCGCCGCAGCAGGCGGTGCTCGCGCTCGCCGCCGCCCGGGATGGGCTGGACCAGGTGTTCGGTGCCCCCCGCGACCAGCAGACACCGGTGCACCGGGCGTGGTGCGGCGGCGGGCAGCCTGTTCCCGCCGAGGGGCCGCGATGGGCCGAGGGCTCGCTCGGCGAAAGGCTCTGCTCCGGCATGCACCTGGCCCAGACACGGAACGCACCGGGCCTGCTGGCGGCAACAGTCCCGGACCCCATGGTGATCATCACCGATCCGGCGCAGTGGCGGGTGGCGGCCGGCGTCCTGGTGCGCGCGGTGGTTTTCGACGGGCTGCGGGTCGACCACCCCGCGGTGAGCAGGCTGCTCGACGTGCTCGCCCCGGTCGCTGAGGCGGAACTGGCGCACGAGCAGGATCTCGAGGACTGGGAGTCCTACGGATGGGACGAGGAAGAAAGGCCGGAGTTCCCGTGGATGGACGGCCCGGTGTTCCTGTTCGGCTGCGCGCTCGGGGAGGCGACCCTGGCGGTGGTGGGTGAGGATCCGCTCAGCGAGGTACTTGCCGTGCTGGCGCCTGCCCTGGACGGCGCCGTTCCGGGCCTGGAGGGCCGTGGGGTGGCTGACGTACTGACCGGTGGCCGCGCCACGCCTTACGTGTGCGAGCTGCCCGACTACGTGCTGAAGCGCATGCGGCCTGTATTTGCTGTCGGCCACGCGCTGCTGGAGCTCGCCGACGCCAGGGTGGTGGCGCCCAGGGACATCCTTCGGGTGGGGCTGACGATTCTGTCTGTGCTCGCGGAGCTCTGCAAGAGCGATTCGCCGTCGATCCTTCGCCGGGCCGCTTAAGCAAGCCGGAGCTGAGCATCTGCGCCTGGTCACCAACCCCCGGATGTACTCACCCCCGGCACCGGTCGCCGAGGCCTGGCAGCGCCCCGAGGAATGGCTAGCCCGGCCCGGCGCCTGGATACCCGCGCCAGGCTCGCGCAACCGGCAGGTGCTCGGCGAGATCATCGGTGACGTCGGGCCAACCGGGAAGCTGGTCCCGGACGCGCACCTGGCGGCGCTGGCCCGCGAGCACGGCCTGACCGTGGTGTCGACCGACTCTGACTTCGCGAAGTTCCGCGACGTCGCCTGGCTCAACCCAGTAACCGGCGAGGAACGCCGCTCTTCCGCCTGAGCCACGGGCGCCCGATCAATCAGAACGCCGCCCCAGAAGGCAGTCCGACCAGGAACCACCTCGCCAGTACACCAGGCCGGCCACCGTGGCGCCGGGCGGCGCCGACCGCGAAGGCCGATACCGCTCAGAAAATCCTGGCCTGTGGTGTCGATCCTGCCGTCGCCCGTTCGAAGCGGTAGCAGCATGCGCCGCCGGATCACCGGCATGGAAGGACCCGCCATGAGAAAGATCATTTCAGGGATGTTCACAACGCTCGACGGCGTCGTGGAGGCGCCGGAGAATGGAACCCTCCCTACTTGACGACGAGATGACCCAGGCCGTGATGGGGCAGATCGCCAGCGCCGACACCCACCTGTACGGGCGACGCTCCTATGAGCTGTTCCACTCGGTGTTCACCGGCCCGGCGGCCGCCCGCATCACGCACGCGGAGATGATGACGGGCACGCCGAAACTGGTCGTGTCCACCACCCTGGACCAGCCCGACTGGGGACCCGCGACGCTGATCAGCCGCGACGTCGCCGCCGAGCTCACCAGGCTCAAGCAGCGGTCAGGCGAGCAGGGCGCGGATGTCGTCGGCGTCGAGGCTGGCGCCGAAGAGGCCGCCGCTGTCGATGACGCTGGAGAACAGCTCGGCCTTCCGCTGCTTCAGCGCCATGACCTTCTCCTCGATGGTGCCGGAGGCGATGAGGCGGTACACCATCACGTTGCGGGTCTGCCCGATGCGGTGGATCCGGTCCACCGCCTGCGCCTCGGTCGCGGGATTCCACCAGGGGTCCAGCAGGAAGCAGTAGTCGGCCTCGGTAAGGTTCAGTCCGAATCCGCCGGCCTTGAGGCTGATGAGGAACACCGGGACCGAGCCGGCGGAGAAGCGCTGCAGCGCCGCGGCCCGGTCTTGTGTCCTGCCGTCCAGGTAGCAGTATGGCACGCCCGCGGCGTCCAGCTCCGTGCGCACCTTGCCCAGGAACCCGGTGAACTGGCTGAAGACCAGCGCCCGGTGCCCGCCGCCGGTCACGTCGCGAAGCTGCTCGAGCAGCGTATCGATCTTGCTGCACGGCAGGTCCCGGTACGCGTCGTCGACGAGCCCGGCGTGCAGGCTGAGCTGGCGCAGGAGCGTCAGTGAGCGCAGGATCGTGAACCGGTTGGCGCTCACGGGCCTGGCCCTGCTTCTCGATCGGGCGGGCGTAGTAGTCGCGGAACCGCGCCGGGCTGGGGAAGAGCCCCGGCGCGGTGATCGACAGCAGCGACCACAGCTCCATCAGGTTGTTCTCCATGGGAGTGCCGGTGATAGCGACCTTGAACGGGGCGCGCAGCCGCCTCGCGCACTGGTAGATCTTTGACTGGTGGTTCTTGGTGAACTGGGCCTCGTCCAGGATCAGTCCCGACCAGGCCATCGTCGAGTAGGCGTCGAAGTCGATCCGCAGCAGCGTGTACGAGGTGACAACCGCGTCGGCGCCCGCGATGAGCTCCTCGAGGGCCTGGCCACGGCGGTAGGCCGTGTCCGAGACCGGCACCACGTTCAGGCCCGGCGTGAACCGGGCGGACTCGGCCGCCCAGTTCGACACCACGCTCGTCGGGGCGACGATGA
>WNGR01009873.1_pt1 | contig 10002 bp, 6 predicted proteins | sample 5407581 | NCBI WGS metagenome assembly WNGR01 (sample SAMN13153383, study PRJNA577476) | soil metagenome | isolation source: 80 cm soil or saprolite under Garry oak tree replicate 2 | place: USA:California | collected 2016-06-15
TTTATCGTTGGTATTCCAGGTCTGATCGCCGCCTTTCTCGCATGGCGTATGATCGAACCTAGACGCGGCGCATTCGAAAACGCCGAGGGCGACGAAAATGAAGCCGATAGTGTTCAAGCACATGGGAGTATCGGAAAAGATTTTCAGGGCTCAATGAAAAAACTGCGCCACATTCCAACGTACTGGACACTAGTAGCGGCACTTGTGTTTAGTTTTTTCACGATTGGGGGCACCTCGTTCTGGCTTCCAAGTTACTTTGTTAATGCATTTCACTTGAGTCTAGGCAGCGCCGGGTTAATTACTGCGGCAGTTCTGGTAGGCAGCGGACTGATTGGTACATTAGCCGGAGGATGGTTAGCAGACTTCGTGCAGAGGCGTCGACCCGAGGGGCGTTTGTTGGTTGCAGCGTTCGGATTTCTAGTCGGAGCACCTCTGGTGTTGATGGCTCTGTTGATCCACAGCTTACCTCTCTTCATCTCAGTGTTTATTCTAGCCGCCATTTCACTCAGCTTCTGTACCGGGCCATTGAATGCTGTCATTCAGGATGTGATTGCCCCCGCGTTGCGAGCCACTGCAATCGGCCTGTCGCTGCTGCTTGCGCATTTACTTGGAGACGCAGCGGCGCCTTTTGTGATTGGAGCAATTGCAAATAACACTTCCCTTGGTTTTGCGCTCACCGCTACGGCACCAACATTTTTGTTTCTGGCCGGACTGGCCTGCCTGGTCGGATTGAGAACGGTGGCACGTGATATGCATCGTATGGAAGTGCAGTTGCGCGCTGTGGAGAAATAAAGAGACCTCTATCGTTGGGATAGAGGTCTCTTTAAGAGCGGGTTACGGGATTCGAACCCGTGATCTCAACTTTGGGAAAGTTACATGTTACCACTACACCAAACCCGCTTGTATTCTCTTGACAACGTGGAGTATAGCCGATTGAGGTGTAAAAGTCAATAGTTTATTTTGGCATCATATCATCCATGGGACTGCAAAGAGCTGCGCTCTTTGCAGTCCCATGGATGATATGATGCGAGTTTTGGTTATCTTTTTTGACACCATTTAGCTATAAGTATGGTATCATGCAATTAATGAATGGGGTTGTTATGGTATTATGATCAACTTAATATATATCGCTGGCTTAAAAGGAGGACTCTATGGGCTTCTTTTCACGTCTCGCAACCTTTTTTAATATACGTGCCAATGCAGCGCTTGATAAAGCTGAAGACCCAGGGCAGGTAATGGATTATTCGTATAGCAAACAAGTTGAGCAACTACAGCAACTTCGTCGCTCGATTGCCGATGTTGTGACCAATGAAAAACGTCTTGAAATGCAACAGTCTCAACTTATCGAGAAGACCAATAAATTGGACCAACAGGCATTGCAGGCATTGCAGGCAAATCGTGAAGACCTGGCGCGCATGGCTTTACAGCGCAAAGAAACGCTGCTAGTGCAAATAAACAGTTACGAACAACAACTGGCACAGTTGAAAGCGCAAGAGGAGAAGTTGATTAGCATGGAACGTACAATCTCTGCTCGTGTGGAAGCCTTCCGCACGCAAAAAGAGATGGTGAAAGCACAATATAACGCGGCGCAGGCGCAAGTGAAGATAAACGAAACAGTTACAGGCATCTCAGAAGAAATGACGGAAATGAATCTGGCTATGCAGCGAGCACAAGACAAAGTATTGACAATGCAGGCTCGCGCAAATGCAATGGAAGCGTTGATAGATCAAGGCACACTTAGCGAACAAGGTATGCTGGGCGCTGATTCCGGTGACACGCTCGAGCGGGAACTGCAGAAGATCTCAACTGAACAGAATGTAGAAGCCCAATTGCAAGCGATGAAACAACAATTGCAACTCGGGGGTGCAAATGCTCAACAGAAACAACTTGAAAGCCACTCATCCAACGACGCTAACGCGTCTAGCTACGCTCAGGATGAGTGAGCAGAAGTGCTTGAAAGCCACTCATCCAACGACGCTAACGCATCTAGCCTACGGCTCAGGATAAGTGAGCAGAAGTGCTAGATAGGCCAACTTCATGACCCAAGCTAGCTCTTCTTTTTTTCTCTTTCTTTCTTTGCCTTATAGAATGATTTTGGTTTTGGATGGCGTTCAGTGTCGACATATGCTGCAGGAGCCGCATCTTCGTTAGCAGAAACTTCAAATTCGTCACGCTCACTGAGCAACTCTTGCAGGTCGTTGTAGATATTGTAGTTATCGCTGACTTCGCGCATACGCAACATATGTCGTAATACCTGCACCTGTGTAATGTTCGTTTTATCTGTTTTAGCAGGCCCGGCCCTTTTCAGGAGTGTTTCTACTAAATCCATGCTATCATCATGAGCACCAATGCCTTCAAGTCGTTCGCGCACTACTATTAATTGCTCGTATAAGTTCATTACGTTCTCTCCTCGTAGTTGTGGGCATCCTTTATTCGAAGTTTATGGTAACATAGCACATAACGCACGTCAAATTGTGAGTTACGTGTCTCATTCAGCAGGCTCTACGGTCACGAGGTTGGTGTAGAATGTACTGCCGCCTCCCAGGTCAGCCAGGCGATCGGATGTCGTCCAATTCACGTTGCGTTGATCAGGGCTAAACTTTGGCCACCAGACTGTCGTGGTCGCCAGGACACCAGGGCGAACCATTTCTGTTACTTCGGCAACTAACCTGCACCAACCTCGTTCGTTCCCTACACGCACCAATTGCCCACTTTGAATTTTTCGAACAACAGCATCGCTCGGGTGAATACGCAGCGTTGGCGCGCCTTCTTTGGCAATCAGTCGCTCTTGATTGCCAAAGGTCGAACTGACAAAGTGGTGCGCTGCCGGGCACAAAAGAGGAAGACGGGCAGTTGCAGCTTGTGTTGTTTCTCGCTCCGTCCTTGTTTCTAATTCAGGCTCCCAACCAGGAACAGGATCATATCCTTTGGCCATAGCTGTCTCTGAATAAAACTCTACCTTCCCTGATGGGGTAGAGAAGATACCATCAGCGAATGGAACTTCTTCGCTGCTAGAGATAGCAAGTGGAATTGAGCCTTCTTCTTGTAGACGTTTCAATGTGATGCCTACCAGTCTTGAATTGTGTTGCCCCGTTGTTTCCAGTATTTCCTGTATCACTTCATTCGCATCCTGTTGCAACCAGTACTCGTTGAAACCCATCGCTGAGGCTAGGCTGCGCATAACATCCCAGTTACTACGTGCTTCTCCTTGAGGCGCAATTGCAGGCATGTTGTATTGCAACGACACATGCCCGTATGGTTTGTGCAGGTCTACATGTTCAAGCTGGCTCGTAGCAGGTAAAAGTATATCCGCGTAGCGCGCTGTATCTGTCTCGAAGAGTTCATGTACCACAGTGAATAGATCATCACGCAGTAAACCATCAACGATCTTTCCAGCATTGGGGGTAGAGGCAACTGGATTGGCATTATAGACGAAAAGTGAGTAAACGGGCGGATCGACTTCTCCAGTCAGTATCGCTCCCAGTCGATTCATATTCAGTGAACGTGGAGGCCGAGGGCACGCTGGATCTTGCTCATGTGTGACGACTTCTTTGTCCCACTGCAACCAATCGCTGGTGCTATACATCAGTCCACCACCAGGCAGACCATATTGTCCTGTAATAGCGGGCAGACTGGCCAGTGTGCGCACAGTCTGGCCCCCATTCGTATGGCGATTGATGCCATCAGTCACACGCAACAAAGCCGGTGAGGTGGTTGCATAGGTACGAGCAAGGTCCTGAATCGTATCAACTTCCAGGCCTGTAATCTGCGCTGCACGTTCTGGTGGGAACTGCATAATGCGCTCAAGCAAAGACTCCCAGCCAAAGGTATGCGCAGCAATCCACTCGGGCTTGTGTAGCTTCTCGGTCACCATGACATACATCATGGAGAGCGCAAGCGCGGCATCAGTACCGGGAAATGGTTGGATATGCTGATCGGCTGAACGCGCTGTTAGTGTCCGAATAGGATCGATTACGATGACGTGTGTACCCTTGCGCTGTGCTTCGCGTAAAAAAGGCATAATATGAGGTGCGGTACTGGCAGGATTGCTACCCCAAATCAAGATCAGCTTACTATGAAGCAACATTTGGGGCGTTGGAGCCAGGCGAGCGCCAACGGTGAGCAGGACAGCTTCTTCGGCTGCAGCACCACAGATGCTTCTTTCGAGCTGGGAAGCGCCCAAACGATTCCAAAAGCGGCTGTTGACGACGGAATTATTGACCAGACCTAGAGTACCTGCATAACTGTATGGAAGGATGCATTGTGCCCCATGTTGCGCAATAATGTCGCGCCAACGTGATGTGATTTCTGCGATAGCCTCATCCCATGAAATACGCTCAAATAAGCCACTACCCTTTGGCCCAACACGATGCATTGGGTAGCGCAATCGATCGGGATGATAAACCCGCTCCAGATAACGGTTCACTTTAGCGCAAAGCCATCCCCGTGTTACTGGATGGTCACTGCGACCACGCACAGTGACCGCTCGTCCCTGCTCGTCAACCTGCGTTTCCAGCGCACAACAGTCGGGGCAATCATGCGGACATGCGCCATAGACAGTGCGGAGTTTTCTGCTCTCTTCGATTTGGGCTGACATTTTTGGGGACATGCTGCATCCTTTCAATACACATTCCTACGCTTATATATTCTTTACTGTGTAACATGCAGAGGTACGCAGTCAAGAGCCAAAGAGGATTGTAAGGGGAACCAGAAGAAAATGGAAATATCAGTCCCAGGAACCTGTTGCCGTCAGCCAGTCGAGGATAATCTCCGGCATATGCGATACAGCGCCCTGCCGTTGAGAACATTGAGGAAGCGTATGTAGTATGGTTGCGCCATATTCCTTCGAGCTGACTCGACGATCAAAGAGCACAACCGCATTGCGCCTGGTACTGCTCCAGGCAAGCCGATTCAGCGCACGGCGCACACGGAGAGCAGCCATTGGCACCGTTACTTGATGCAATTGATCAGAATACTGGTCTGCGCGCGCAGCAATTGGGGGATCATTCAATACCGGCATGGGCAGGCGAGCAAGTAAAATACATGCAGGAGTCCGGCTGATTTCATCTGCGCCATCCCAGAAAATACCTGCACCCAGCAGCACTACTCGCTCTTGATTCTGAAACATTTGCCAGAGCTGACGCGGTGAGCCATCAATACCATGCCCCAATGCCAGTATTCCACGCGCTTCTAACAATGGTTTCACTGTGCTATAGGAGCTTCTCAAGGCGGCATACGAAGTGAAAAGCACGACGAGTTGACCATCCAGCATGGTAGCAAGTTGAACAATGGCATCATCCAGGTGGCGTTGATACTGTGGCATATTGGGTTCTGGAATGTCGTTGGGCAAATAGAGCAAAGACTGCTCATGATGTTCAGTGACAATAGAGAGAGCAGGACATACATCGGCTTCGAGACCGAGTCGCCCCCGGTAAAAGGCAAAATTGTGGTCCACAGAAAGCGCAACACCTGCAAAAATAGCGCTCGTATTGGGTGCAAGAATGTACTGCTTCAAGAGACTTGCAGTATGTATGTGTTGAGCATAGAGAACAGGCGAATTGGAAAAGGGAGTTTGAGAGGTCGATGCTGATGCATCAGGCTGGCGTTGTTGCATAGAAGGTTGGGGAGTTGGTGGCACTCGCAGCCAGTAAACCACCTTGTTATCACTCTTCGAAGCATTGACACCATTGCTATCAAACATGAAAGCGCGCTGACCAAGATGTTTTTGGTCAACGAGTCGTTGTGCTAGCGCTGCAAGTTCCCAGACTAACGATTGATCTTCTCCGCTCCCAATATCCAACTTATGACGGCTACGTTGTGTAGTGAGCATTACTGTTTCGGCAAGCTTGATCTGTTCAATTACTCCTTGCAGGCGTTGATCGACTAGCTTCCAGGCATGTTCTACCTCCGCCCATGTTGCTACGTTACGTAGTTGCGCAGTTAGCCGTAGTGGCTGATCGACCCGTTCGTTATTGCGACCTCCATAGCCACGACCAGCGTTTTCGCCTTTTCCTTTATCTCGAGCGCCGCTGTTCACTCCTTCCTGGAGAAGATTTCCTAACGTGATAAAAAAGTTGTCTACAGCAGTACGAGCGTGGCGTAATGCCTGAAACCAGGAGAGCAAACGCGTATCAAGCTCAGATTTCCCAATGGTTTGTGTGGCAGAGAGACCACCAGGTCCATTTTCTCGTAAAGAGGGAGATGCAAGCGCAAGCAATCCTTGATAACGGCCATCCGGTAACTCAACGCCTATGGTATTCAACAAACGAACGAGACGAGTATGATCAAGTTCGGTACTGCTCCATCGAGCGCTCTCTTCTTCAAGGAGATCAGCGTCAAGTATCAGCCTGTGATCAACTTCCTTTAGTAACGAATGAGAAGAGGCGAGATCATCAAAGAGTCCAGCATGCGTCGTCACAACAATTTTAGCGGCTTTGACCCGCTCTTCTGCTCGACTCACAAAGCAGTATCCATTACGCTGGTAGAGGCACCTTTGGTATGGTGTTTCGGTTTTACTACTGGACAGAAGTACACGTTCTACGCCAGAAGAGATACGCTCCCATGCAGAGATTTCCTGTGGCAATAGAGTTAATTCGCTACGTTCACCTGTCATTGTTTGCTGAGCCCACAGAGCCAATTTGGCTAATCCACGGGCCTGCTCAGCAGAGAGTTCACCGCTTGTGCGGCGTAACGCTGATCCAAACCAGCGATGGACACAAAGATAGCCATCACGTTCAGCCAGGTACGCCACGGGTAGTTGATCTCTAAGGTATGTTTGCAAACGGGGCAGCACCTGCTCAACCAAACGGCGAGCGCCCTGCTGATTCGCGCAGGCAATGACGAGACGTTTGGGTGTTACCCTTTGATCGACAGGAACGGCAGGAGCTTCGCAAAGCCACTCGAGCGCAGGCAATATGACCGGTGTATAGTCGTCTGCTCCAATAGTCACCTCGACAAGCAGAGATTTATGATCTTCGAGCGCCTGTCGTACCGCTTTATATGCTGTTTGATAACCGAAATGCACATGCGGATGTTGCATTTGCTTGTCCTGCTCCCTAAGCCCGGATGACGCTGGTTCCTCTACGTCAGCAAGGGCTGAAAAGCCTGATGATTCCTGCGACACTTCACTACTGAGCAGAGCAGTTCCCGAAGAGGGAATAACTTCTTCTGGCACTATCTCAACCAACGTATCGAGATTATCGGAGATAGGAACATTCACGGAAGCAACAAGAATTGAAGATGGTGTTTGGTCGGTATGGACATCAAGATCGGGCGTGCTTAGTGACACTTGATTTTCTAATTCTTGTTCAGGCCCGTTATGACTAGCAACAGCGAAGGCAAGCACACGAGGATCCATGCCCAATTGTGCCGCGAAATGATCACCCAGACTTCCACGAAAGGGAGCCCGCTGCAAGCCATCCATAGCCATCCGATCCCGCAATTCTTGACGAAAGAAAGAAAGAAGAGGCCATGTACGTGGGGCATCCAGATTGGCCAGGTCTTTGAGCAACAATAGATCAATTGCTTGCAGTCGTTGATGCAGCGCTAAAAACACCTGCATTGCCAGTAATGTATCAACCATGGCTCGGTGCCGACCTGGGGTCACTTGCACGCCTAATGCTTCTGCAACCTGTCCCAGGTTATAACTTGGCAAAGAGGGTAGCAATACGGTTGCCAACTCAAAGGTATCGATGAGGGGATTATTACGAACGAGTCCGCGCCGACGTAAAAAACCAACATCAAACGGGATACTATGACCAACGATCGGATAGTCGCCAAGAAAATGTTGTACTGGCCCGGAAATCGACTCAAAGCTGGGAGCGTTGGCTACATGCTGGGTGGTAATACCTGTCAGTCGTTGCACCCGGAAAGGGATAGAACGCCCTGGAGAAATAAGCGTTTCCATCTTATCCAATATCGTAGCACCCTGAAATTTGATCGCTGCAATCTCTAGAATGGCGTCTTGTTCTGCATAAAGACCCGTTGTTTCCAGGTCTAGTGCTACACGAATAGGTGGCTTTATTGCCATGAGCGTTCCTTATTGTCTATGTGGGTGGTCACGATAACCACATGAGTCATATGGGCCAATCTTCTAGGAGCTTTCGGGCTGATTGCGCAGCACGAGCACGATGGCTGATGCGATTTTTGTATTCAGGCTCCAGCTCAGCAAATGTCTTTCCAAGTTCAGGTAGAAAAAAAATGGGATCATAGCCAAAGCCATTTGTCCCTCGAGGACTATCGGCAATTACTCCCTCTACAACCCCTTCCACTATACGAATATACCCTAATGGCTCAACAAGAGCAATGAAGCAACGGAAACGAGCGCTACGCTTATCAAGCGGAAGCCCTTTCAATTGTTCCAAAATTACACTGAAACGCTCTTCATAAGATGTCTCGCTACCTAGATACCGAGCAGATTGGACTCCTGGAGCACCTCCAAGCGCATCAATCTCTAAACCAGAATCATCTGCAAGCGTTAAAATATTTGACACCTGTGCAAATGCCCGGGCCTTTAATTCCGCATTTTCTGCATAGGTAATTCCTGTTTCCTCCACATCAATAGCCAACTGAAGATCGCTTAAAGACAACAATCTCAACGGCAAATCAGAAAATATAGCTCGTAATTCCTCTAACTTGTGAAGATTACTGGTTGCCAGTAATAAAGTACGCATAAATACTCTCTTAGCGTAGGGTCGATTGGCCCATATAGTATCATATCTCAGTTTTGTTGTCGAGTTTGGGGTTTAAAGACATTATGAACCTAATAGTACTATTCAACAGGCATAAGATAGCACGTCTGGCTCGAATATGCTATATAAAACGTATTAATACAAAGAGACATATATCAATACACATTGTGAAAAAATGTAGCGCTGCACCGTATATATAGCTAGCACCACAAATGCCGCTCAATGTTCCCAAAAAGGATCTTGTATGAGTACTCAGCCTCTTCTACACGAGAGCACATCAAACGCATCAGATCTAACTTGCACTTCACTCCAAATGGGAGAGTTGCAAAGAATATTTTGCCAGAAATCACCAAACCCTGGTCTGGAGGAGCCTGTTCTTTTTGAGCAACCTCAAAGCATACCAAACACTCTGGATTCTGTGGAATATATGCCTGTACGTGAGATACCTTTATTCAATAATTTAAGAGAAGAGTTTTCAGAGATCTTTTCCAGTTTAATTCCTGTGCTGAAAGCAAAAGATGCACAGCTCTACAGGCACTCATTACGAGTGCATTCCCTCGCGCTATCATTTACTACTACGATCCTGCAACTTTCAGAAGCTGAGTCGTTGAAGATTGGACTGGCAGCCTTTTTCCATGACATTGGTAAAATGAACATTAGCGATGCAATATTACAAAAAGCGTCTGGTCTGTCACGACAGGAATTCGAGATTATAAAAAATCATCCAGCTTATGGCGCGGAAATGCTAAGTAAGTTTAAACTAATAAAGAGTGTAATACCACCATTATACCATCACCACGAACGATTAGATGGCAGGGGTTACCCAGATGGATTACGAGGCGATACTATTCCAATAGGAGCACGGATCATAGCGATTGTAGATGCGTTTGAGGTCATGACTTCTCATCGCATCTACCAGAAAACTCGTACTCCGATGCAGGCGTATGAAGAACTCTACGAACATGCTGGAACACAGTTTGACGCAGAACTGGTTGCACTTTTCTACAAATCTCTCGAAATGTCTCCCCAAATTTAATCAAAAGACACATTGAACCAGAAAATAATACACTTCAGGATGTCTAGATAGCTTTGTGCATATTTCGCTGATCTAATTCCTGTTGTATCGAACGATAGCAGCGACACAGGTACTCTTCAAGCTTACCCCAATCACCCTCAATATCGGTAGAAGTATGACTTGTAATGAGATCGACGGTGTTTGCAGCAAGGAGTCTCCATTCAGCAGACTCCTTTGCTTGTTCAGGTGATAATCCAAACACGGCACACTGCAGATCAATGAGCGTTTGCAGAAATT